>Ga0209628_10000054_pt1 | contig 54140 bp, 54 predicted proteins | sample TergutCu122P4_FD_187285 | JGI IMG/M metagenome (GOLD analysis project Ga0209628, IMG submission 187285) | Cubitermes ugandensis P4 segment gut microbial communities from Kakamega Forest, Kenya - Cu122 P4 (SPAdes) (version 2) | ecosystem: Host-associated > Arthropoda: Insects > Digestive system... | reverse complement strand
ATATATCGCTGATTGAGAAACATGCGCCGAGCTATGGCAAATTGTATACTGACGATGGGTGGCATATACCAGATGCGTATGGTCCACCATATGTATCTCAACGAGATGCTATTGTTGCTGAACTATATCGTGATGGTGGCAGTCGACGAGCTGCTGCAGTCATATACAGGCATCCTGAAGACTGGTCAACGGCAGGAGTATCTTGCACACTGTGCTGGACATTCCAGTTCCACAATAATGTCATGTTTGTACATTCATTTATGCGTTCGAGTGATGTATGGGTTGGTCTGCCGAATGACATGTTTGTTGTAGCAAGCGTAGCAGAAGACATCCTGTCAAGGATGGGCAAAAGTGTCTATGACACAGAACTAATAATATCCATTTCATCTGCAAACTCTCATGTGTATGAGAAACATTGGGAGAAGGCAGTAAATCTGCTTAGTGGTAATTACTGAGGAGAGAGCAGCTATGACTGCATTTGCTGAGCTGTTAAAACAGCGGAATGAGTTTTACCCACGTCCACGCAACTTCAAAGAACTTGGACGTTTGCCTGAGTGGATACAGGAAGAGTGTGGCGAACTAATAGTCGCACTAACTGTCTTTGAACTTGACGGCAATGAGAAAGCGTTGGCAGAGATTGTTGACGGAATTATGGACATAATTTATTATGCCATGGGCGGACTTGTTTCACTTGGACAATCGCATGAAGTGTTGCAACAGTGTTGGGATGCCGTGCATCAAGCCAACATGCGCAAGACTCCAAACGATGATCAGCATAAACTATGTTTCAAAGGAAAGGATTTCAAACGACCGAACGAGTTGATGGAAGAGATAGTTGACGTTGAAAAGTTCGTCAATGCTTCCGGCAGACTCTGACTATGTTTGATAAACTCGCTGCCCTGCAAGGGCTTTGGCACGAGAAGGCACCGTACATCCTTCCCGCTGTGCAGATACATGTACCACCAAATCTGCTTCAGCTCAAGAAGCGCGTACCTTCAGTCAAAGTACCTTCTGATATTGGCGCTAATGATAAGGCTTACTGTCTCCGTGAATGGACGCAGCGTAATTCCACGCCTGCAGATATTCTACGGTATGCAGAAGACAGCAGACTTGGATTTGGTGTGCGTTGTGCGTATATCAGAGCAATAGACATTGACGTTGAAGATGTCGAACTTGCAAAACTTATCTACGAAATAGCAGACAGGACAAGCAGAGAGTTACAACGTGGACAGAAACTATCTTCGCGCGCGTTTGCTATTCGTAGACGCACAGGCAGTACGCGTTATGCCTTATTATGCAAGGCAACACATTTCGAGTCTTTACCATTTGCCAAGGTAGTTATCAAACTGCCTGGAGATTTTGGTAAGATCGAATTTCTTGGCAACAGTCAATACATTGCGCTCTACGGAAAGAGGTATGACGATGAAGGAAATGAAACTAGTGAGTATTTCTTTCAGAGGTACGGAACTGACTTCGATCCGGGAGTGGAAGAAGCAGGGAAATACCCTGTCCTCGACCAGTTACCTACCTTGTCGAATGATGATTTACTATTTATTGCCGGAAAACTCCAGGAGGAACTCGAACACCATCTCAGCGAAGTCGTTGGTATCACGGAAGATTTCTCTACATCCACGTTTCAGCGTGGGTTCTCTGCTGAAGCAATCACGGAGTTAGGAGAGATTCAGCTTAAAGTTCTTGACGAGAAAAACGAGATATATCATGCTGGAACAATCCAAGACGCAAGATGGTACGTTAAGTGTCCATGGGAACACCAACATACCTCTGTTAACGGCGAACGTGACGCTATGTTTATTCCGGACAGAATCAAGGACGGTGTCAACTTTGGTGCCACGTTCAAATGTTTCCACGCCCACTGTGAAAACAGGTCTATTGAGGATTACGCAGAAGAACTTGATATCCCAGTCATTAAGAAAAAAGAAGTCAATGTACAAGCTGCTGTTCTAAATGTTAAAGCAGAAGAGCTTGAAAACTGTGTGACAGTAGATATGCTCATGAGCATGTTTAGTTTCTTGAGTCATTCACATGCGTTAGAGATTATTAAAGTATTTGCATCACCTGAAAAAAGTAATTATGCAGTAGTAAAGATGCTTGACAATGCCGTTCGTCCATATGCACATCGTAGACAGACGATGAATGAAGTTGCAGCACGGCAGAATACTGGAAAGAAAGCTATAACTGCTACAAGTAAGAAACGCATGTCAACTACTGCAATGGTTAATGCAATACGTGACTGTAATAATTTTGGATTTGATTTGTCGTATGATACATTCTTGAACAATGTGAAGATCAGGAAGTTTGATGATCATTCTGATTGGCAACCATTTATGGACAAACACATTGCGGTCATTAAGATTGCGATGAATAGATTGAAGTTTCCAGATCCAAGTACAGGACATTTGAGAGAAGCAATAACGCTCGTATCGGAAACAAACACATCAGACTGTGCAATAGATTGGCTTGACTGTCAGGAATGGGATGGGATATCGAGGTATGAAGAGTTTATTACAAAAGGACTTGGATTAGAATCATCAGATTATCTAATTGCATTAACAGATTTTATCTGGACAGCTTTGGCTGGACGTATCATCTCTCCTGGTGTAAAGGTTGATATGATACCGATCTTTGTTGGATTTCAAGGTGCAAAGAAATCATCCTTTGTTAAGGCTTTAGCACCATTTGAGGAATGGTATGGAACCACTGCCCTTGATGTGCATGACTCTGACATTGCTCGAAAGACAATTGGAAAGTGCATACTTGAATTACCTGAACTGTCGGGTCTCAAGACTCGGGCGCTTGAATCAATTAAAGCCTGGGTCACTACTCAGGTCGACCAATGGGTACCTAAATATAAGGAGTCTGCTTATAGCTGCCCAAGAAGATGGGTGGCTTTTGGGACAGGAAATGACATGCGTCTTTTCACGGACTCGACTGGAAATCGCCGCTGGTTGCCCATTGATATGGCACCTTCTCTTGGCCTCAATGTTGACTGGCTCATCGAGAATCGAAACCAACTGTGGGCGGAAGGCAAGGTTAAGTTCAGACAAGATGGTGTTGCACATGAGGAGGTTGCGAGGTTAGCTGGAGTTAAGCGTGAAGCATTCAAACCACGTGATTTGTGGGCTGTCCCAATACAGCAGTTCTATTATGACTACGGAAGACTGCCAACTGTCAATGAAGCATTCACAATCTGTCTGAATATGCAAGTATCTTACGTGACTCCGTATCAGGTGTCTCGTGTTGAAAGTGTTTTGGCTATACTCGAAGCTGAGTTAGCTGGAAGAGATAGTGAGGGGATAGTTCAACGTTCATACGTTCAAATGTCTCCGGCTATATCCGCGGATCCCATCGTTTTGCAGGCAAAAGATGAATGGGAATTTTAGTTTCTTGCACCTCGTGCAAGTCTTGAGGAGTATACAAATGATTGAAGTTAAATTCAGCTTCAACACCGTAGCCGAGGCGCAGAAGTTCCTCGACGGTTTGACTGGAACAGATGCTACACTGCGTGAAACTGGAAATGCAGCCGTCGCTGAACGTTCAGCCGCTGCCTATCTGTCTGACAAAGGTAAGGAGCAAGCCGACGCTCTGGGAAAGCAGCCTGTAACCTCTGTACCGGCAACGGCTACTGCCAAGCGAACAAGTCCGACGCCGACCGCAGCAAGTGCGAAACCCGCCGTGACATCATCGAAGACCTTGTCTCCAGTGGAAAAGGCTCGTGCGGAAGCGGAGAGGATCAAGGCACAGGCGACTGCTTCAGCAGCTGGGAAACCTCCAGCGACTGCGGCTGTCCAAACCACTTCGCCACGCACTCCGGCAGCTGCGCCATCAGCAGCGGCATCCCTACCTGTGAGGACTGCAACGCCTACGGCTACTGCAGCAAGTCTTAAGGTTCCTGCTAAGAAGAAATTCGGTTTGATACAGATGGTCGATGTTGGTGGATTTCCTATCTGCTGGCCGCCTGCTCTGGTCGAAACTGAGTTTGAGTCTCCTGAGACTTTTGCTGAATGGAGTACGGCGCGTGATGCAGCAATCGACAAGATGGCCGCAGCCTGTCCGAATGCATGGCAAGCGATTGTTGATAACAATATCGAAGTCATGAAGAAAGGCATTACTGCCATGGCAACGCAAGCTGCTACTGATAACAATGATGAAGTTAAAGGCTGGCTTGCTGCCGTCAAGGAACTTCTTAATGTGAAGGTGTTCCGTGAAGCGACTGATGAACAAGTTGCTGACATGGCTCTGATCTTCATGCTGTCAATCGACGGTTATGATGGGTTCTTCCAGTAACATGGCATCCCGAAGCACTCAGATATTGTCTGAGTTGCTTTCGGTAGGAGGTCAGGAGAAATGCTATCGAGCACGCACACGAAGTACGCAAGGCAGAGTAGCGGATGTCAGACATCACCACTAATCTTGACTTCCTACCCAAGGCATATTACCTCAACTTTGGAGATTAAACATGCTATACGATAAATGCAACGTTGACAGAGAGTTGAAGAAACGTCAACAACAGATTGTTCGATTTATCTGGCAACGTGATAAAGCTGTGGAATTTCTTAACAGGTTGTGTGAGTGTCCACTTGCAGCACTTGGAAAGGAATTTTACGAAGTTAATACGGACTTCTGCTCTGACAGAGAAGTCAACACAGCTGATGGGACTGCATACACATGCGATGGCTACAACCATTGCTGGATGAAGTACCTCAAAGCTCTCGCCACTAAGAACCGTGTGGTTCGACACTCAGGAGATTAACATGGCAACAACACTTGAAGAATGCGATGAAGTCTTTGCGAAAGCAAGAGCTGCCATTGCAACGTTACAAAATCACAACTTCGAATGGAAAGGCGGTTCAAGATGGAAACCAACTGTATCGCCATCTCAACATGTTTGGACTTCCTCATTGATCGCAACCAATGATCGATTGAGTGCAACCAATACAGGATTGCGCAAAGATCTTGAACAGCATAGACAAAATCAAAAAGAGTTGATTGATGAAATAACGAAGCTCCAAAGTTTGATACAGGAGTATCAGTTGACAATATCAACTGAGCGTGAAGTCAGTCAAGCTCGTCTTGAAATGATTGAGCAAATGCAGAAGCAGCTTGGTGAACAGCAGTTAATGATTGAAAGCCTTCAAAAGCCTGGTAAAGGTTGGCGAGCAAAAGATCATATTGCTTCACTTGAAGTAGCGTTTGAACGAGAGAAGCAAGTTCATCTTGATTGCCAACGACGTGTTATTGAACTCCAAAATAAAGTTATTGAAGCAAGAGAATTTGCTGACGAACTTTACAACAAACTCAATGGGTGAGAACATGAGAACTCTCGACAAGCTCGTACAGGATGCCATACTCACTGGCCATTCTGTCTGTGCACCAAGTAAGAGTGCACAATGGATGAACTGTCCTTTTTCTATTGCTATGGAAGAATGGGCAAGAGTTACGCATGGCGCAGTCGATGAAGAGAATGATGCAGCTAAGGATGGTACAGCTAAGCACAACTATCTCAACCTACTGTTTCAGTTTGATAAAGGTAATATCTCTATCTTGCCTGAAATTCCTGAGGAGCATGATGAAGCAGTCATGGTTGCTTATCGAGCAGTCATGAATATCTTCAGCGATGCATATCTGCTTGAATCTGAGATGCATCTCAAGATTGGTGATGCAATTCAGAAGTGGTACAGCGATGCACCAAGTCTTATGATCATGAATCTGTGTCATGGGACATCTGACGTTGTTGCTCTTGATTTCGAGACACGCACATTGTGGATTATCGATGCCAAGTTTGGTCGTATTGGAGTTGATCCAAACTCTCCACAACTTAAGGCATATGCCTGTGGCGCCTATTTCTGGGCATTACAATACATGCCTGATATCGATCATATTCGACTTGGCATTATCCAACCACCTATCTCTCATGAACTTCAGTCATGCGAAGTAACTCTTGAAGAACTTCAACAGTTTGCTGGAGAACTTCTCGTAGCACTTGGCAAAGTTATAGAGTTGTATAGTACTCAAGTTTCCAATGGAGAAAATTGTACTCCAGGAGTTACTCAATGTACGTGGTGTAAAGCGAATAAGTGGTGTCGTTCTTATGAGGAGTTTCTTGTAGGTAGTCCCACTGATATGGAACCTCCAACAGCTGAGGCATTGGCTGAGATTGGAATGGCTCCACCTCCAGAACTTCCAGAGAATTCCACATTGGCGCAAGCGTACTCCTACTGGAAAGATATTCAGAAGTGGGGCGAGGTTATTGAGACTACTTTCAAAGCTCGCTTACAGGAATTTGATGCACCGATCGACAACTGGGAACTCAAATACCTGCGCAAGAATGCTGCCAAGTGGGTAACAGGAGTTGAGGCATCTGATATTGCGTCAGGTCTTGGCGTCGACATCGAACTTATAACCAAACTGGATACACCTTCAGCCGTTGCCAAACGACTCAAAGGTATTGACATCAGCGAGTTCGTAATTGAAGGTGAACCAGTTTATGGTATAGCGAGGTGCAAACCATGAATGGAGAAACAACTGTCGCATGCAAGATATGTGGTCAACCGTATAAAGTATACAATATGTATGCTGGCGACCAAAGCGCGTGTCCTTCTTGTCGAGCAAAAGCGGAACAAAACATGCGACAGGGAACAAATCAAAAATGGAATGCCAATCAAGCATTTGGTGAACCTCCAATTGTTTCTTGTTAAGTCTTTACAGTTGATACTAAGGCCGAGCTAATGTCAACTCAACTAACCTATCTCGGAGCAAGGAGTATATGATGGGCATAAGTTTCTTGGTAAGGGACGCACAAGCAGTCTTTCTTGACGCTCAAGAACCAACACACGTACCAGGTTTCGAAAACAACAAAGCGAAATTCAGGGGAATGTTTATCATCCCACCTGATCATCCAGCTGTACAGGAGTTCATGAAAGCCACGGCTGAATTGCTGGGACCAAAGGCTGAAAAGGACTTCAAAACTTTCTACAAGAAAGATCCCACTCCACAGCAGAAGTTCAACTTTGCGCTGGAACTCTTCAAGAACATGGAGAATCCTGCGTGGGGAATTATTGAACCTCGCGCTGACGGCAAATATGCTGACCAAGAAGGAATGTTCTTCTTTAAGGTCACATCTAGTAAGCTGGCACTGTACATCCCAGAACCCGTCCCTGGTGAACCGTCGAAAACGCGTTATACACGGATCAACAACATGGGGTCAGAGGAGTGGTTCTATCCTGGCGGTATCTACTCAGTCAAAGTTGACGTCAATCTGTTCAAACAGACTTCCGTGATCTTCACTTACTTCAACGGCCTGTACTGGCGAGCGCGCGGTATTCCTCGTTCGTTTGCTGGATCTGACGAAGAAGAAGCGCCGAACATGGATGATGGAATTGATGTTGGAGAAGCTCCTCAGGTTGGCAACGTTGGTGCAGGTGGCCATGCTGCTGATCCGTCAGCTTACGATGATGACATTCCATTCTGAGAATCCTATCAGTAGCGTGCACTATTGATAGGCGTGGTGGGAGTGAGGACTTCGGTCCTCGCTTCTATCACGTTAACTAAGGAGATAATAATGTATCTATTCATTTTGTTTCTCGTTGTTGCTGTTGTGTGCTATATATATATCTATATGGCTCAGATCATTCTATATGATAGCTGAACGCAACGCAAAAGCAAATAAAGAAATTGCAAATCAATTACATGAACTTGCATACTTCGCACAAGAAGCATATGACTTCTGGAGAAGAACAAAATGATAACGATTGACATACGAAATTTTCCTCCTACTATTAAAAAGATAGCGAAGAATTTTCTATTCGTCGATTTTGAGACAGTGTCAAATATCGATTTGAATCGTGGTGCCCATCTGTATTCGATGGAAGCGATTCCCATCCTCTTGGGCTATGCAATTAACGATGGTCCAACTCAATGCATCAATCTGTATGATGGTGAAACCATACCTCAAGAAGTGTCAGATCTTATAAATGATCCTGAGTGTATGCTTGTTGCATTTAACTGTGACTTTGAACGACTGATATTCCATAGTTGCTTTCTTGAATATGATATTCCTTATGGCAAGTGGTTTGACGTTATGTTCCAAGCAAGAGAACATGGTCTTGCTGGTTCATTGCAGACAATATCAGAAGTGTTTGGATCATCTAAACTTGCTGGTGGTACAGTTGAATTGCGTAAGATGATTAAGTTACATGACTATACATTGAATATGAGACGTGAACGCAAAGAAGCAATCTTGAAAAATGACTTAGCAAAATTAGATGAAATCGAAAAGTGGTTCGATAAGAAGATACAGCAGTCAACACCTGACATGCAGATACTTGCACAGTATTGTATGCAAGACGTAAGCGAAACACGAGACAGAATGTGTCAACTACCTGTTGGTAACTATCCATGCAATTCAAAAGAAATGCGCCTTGCGAAGATCACACAAGAGATGAATGACAGAGGACTTCCAATTGATTGGAACTTCGTGACTCGTGCACAGCGTGCTGCTGATGCTGCGAAGAATAAGTTGAATGCTCAATTGATTGAGATGACAAATGGAGTAGTTAAAACTGGTTATCAGTATGCAGCGTTCTCGAAGTTCTTAACTGATAGATTTGGAGTTGGTGCTAAGATATCTACAAGTGCTGAGTCAATTGAGAAAGTTAAAAAGAATGCAAAAGATCCAGAGTTGATCGCATTGTGTGATGTGTGGTTGAGTAAAGGAACAGCTGTATCAAAGTTCGATGCGTTGCTATCGACAACACATCCAATCACAAAGCGTTGTTATGGAACACTCGCATTCTGTGGTGCAGCACGTACAAAAAGGTGGAGTGGACGGCTATATCAGCCACAGAATTTGAAGCGCCCAGACTTAGAACCTGGACAGATTGAGGAGATGATTGACTTAATTCTGTCTGAGTTGCCTGAAGACATCGCACAGTGGTATACTGTCGACGAGTTGGGAGATGGAGTTCGTGCTTGTATCTGTGCACATAAAGGCAAAAAGATCATAGCAGCCGACTTGACGGCAATTGAACAACGTAGTCTCATGTGGGTTATCAATGATCCAGAGAGTTTACAACTGTTTGATGACATTGATAATGGCAGATCATCGTTTGACTTGTATCAATTGACGTATGCCAAGTCATTCGCGGTAAACGATCCGTCAACAGTGAACAAAGACCAACGATTTGTTGGCAAGGTTATGGCATTGTTGCTACAGTACATGGGTGGAGTTGTTGGACTCTATAACGGTATTGTGGATGGTGGTGCTGACTTAGATAAGTTTGTGGCATTGGTTGCAAAGAATGCTGAAGTCGAGGAAATCATGAAGGCAGAACGTGAATATGCCAACATGAAGCGTAGACTTGTGAAGAACATATCCAAAGCAGAATATGCCGCACTCGCCGTTGCACGTACCAGGTGGCGGAATGCGAATCCACGCGTAGTTGATTACGGTGCCGCATTGGAGAGAGCATTTGTATCTGCATTGAATAATCCAGGATTTTCATTTGCAGCGTACAATTGGGAAGAAGATCCTCACAAAATGGTAACATGCACGTACAACAAGGAATTGGACTTCCTAAAGATGCAACTTCCTATTGGCGCACTGTACTATCCAATGCCTCGTCTTCAGGTTACGAAGATTAAGATCAAAAACCATGAAGGAGAGGAAGTAGAGATTGAACAGTTTGGAGTTACTGTCCGTCAAGCAGATAAGAAAGCTCCACGTGTTGCGTATTATGCTGGCAAGTTCTTAGAAAACGTTGCATCAGGTTTGAGTCGTGAGATTATTGCAGAAGGTATGATCCGAGCAGATGATGCTGGGATTGAACTATTGAGTATGATCCATGACGAAGTACTTGCAGAAGCATTTGAATACAGAGCTGAAGAGGATCTTGGTATCCTTGTCAACTCAATGACGGCACCCATACCTGGACTGCCGGACTTCCCACTTGCTGCGAAAGGATTCGTGGCTAAACGTTATAGGAAGGACTAACATGACTGACATGGAGAAACGCCTCCTGTGGATCGCAATGATAGAACGATTACAATTCATGGTTTTAGTCAACTCAGTCATCTATTACAGATTGAATAATAACATTCTGTCTGACCATGAGTTTGATACATTGAGTAAGTCGGCTGCTAAACATAGTGCAGAGAAGCATTCACGTTGGCATTATGTCATGTTCGATCATGATGGGAACAGTGGTACTGAAGCGTTGCTTGGACGACTACATCATGCTGATTGGGTTTATCTCAATGAAATGGCTCAACTGATATTATCAAAGAAGCCAGAAGAAGCATGGGAGTTTTGACATGAGAGAAGCTGAAGTTGAGGCATGTTTGAAGCGTGTAGTGGAGATGAATGGCGGCCGCGCACACAAACTATATATTTTTAATGGGCGTGGTTTTCCAGATCGTACCTGCGTATTTCCTGGTGGTAAACTACTGTTTGTAGAATGTAAACAACCTCAAGGTAAACGCTCTGCTGCACAGGTGTTTATCATGCGCCAACTTCAGAATCTTGGTTTTACTTGTGGGACAATTTGGGACTGCGATGAAGCATATCAGATTGTCAATACTTTTCTCAGTGGCGAAGAACTACCAGCATGGTTCTTCGATCTTAAACAAAGGAGGCCGACAAAATGAAACTTATATGTAACACCTGTAAAAGAAAATATGAAGAGAATCAATGTCCTTCAACCAAGGCTGGTTTGCATTGTCCAGCATGTGGTTCAACTGATTTAGGTGAAGCAAAACAGAAATCAGAAGTGAGAAAAATCTCACGTGCAATATCACATACAGAATTACGACATGTTCGTTATCTGGATGAGATTCGTGATGAAACAGTTCGCGTCATTATGGATGACATTCAAGCACATTCCATAAAGGAAGTAGGTAAATTCCTTGATAACATCAAGGATAGTTCCTTCAATACCGCCGTTGTTACAGTGCAATACATGGTTGATACGAACGTAACATGAAATACGAAGTTCGTGACTTCTCCAAGCAGGCCTTCACGGAACTTGTAGAATCCAAACGACGATTCTTAATCGGAGATGTAGGCAGTGGCAAGACAGCACTCATACTCGCTGCTGCCTGCTTTCGTGAAGAATATGTTGCCAAAACATTTCCACTCTTGGTGATTAGCTATGCAACAGTCAGCAAATCTACTTGGATTGAAGAGTCTTCGCTTTGGGATGACTTCAGACATCTGTCGATCATATCCTTATCCGGGGATGACTTGTCGCGAATGGAAGCGCTTCATAGAGGAGCGGACATATATACCATTAGCTTCAATCTCGTGCCCTGGTTGCTCGGCGTGCCAGGAGCTCTCCAATTGTTTCGTAACATCATCATCGACGAATCAACAAGATTGGCTGGACTTCATGCTTTTTGGCGAGGAGGAAAAGTCGTCATCGCCGGAGCAAAGCAGGCACAATCAATTGCTCGGTTTTGTCTTAATGGAAAGAATCAATGGGTTGTTGAGGCAACTGGCACTCCAATCGCAAGAGGATTCCATGCTTTATACGGCCAAATGTTTCTCATGGATGGGTGTAAATCCCTTGGAGTATCCAATTATTCCGCCTTTCAACAGAAGTATTTGAAACCATCATTTTTCGGTTCCACCAGACTTGTTCCACAAACTGGTGCAGTCGAAGAAGCAATGAAACGAATAGCAAAACATACATCACAGCTTGATGTTGAAGAGGAATACCCAGATCTTCCAAAACCTGTAGAAGAAATTGTCTTTATTGATTTACCAAAGGATATAAAGAAGCAATATAATAAACTAGAGACTGAAGCTTTAATGAGTCTTGATGGTATTGCCACACCACTTGCATTATCAGCAGGTAACATATCTCAGAAACTATCACAGTTTGCATCTGGCTTTCATTATGTCAGTGATACAGATGTGCCCAAGCAGTGGGAACATAAACGTACTGGGAAGACATTGATCTTTGATGCACATGATGTAAAACGCCAAGCTCTATTGAAACAGATTGAAAAGATTGGACGCCCAACAATCATTGTCTATTACCATAAGGGATCGAAAGAGAAGTTAGAACAATTGGGAGTAAAGTTTATCTCAAGTGCAACGGTGGACTTGAAGAAGCAATGGGATGCAGGCAAGATCAAATTGTTGGGACTACACTGGCAGACTGGATATGGTTTGAGTCTTCAGTATGGTGGTTATGACATGATCTTCTATGACATCTTTTGGTCAGGTGAATTACTGAAACAAACAATAGCGCGAATTGGTTCTGTGAGACAGTGGGTTGCTGGATTCAAACGGGCTCCTAACATCTATTACATGGTAACCAAAGGCACTGTCGATGAAATTGCATTGGATGTAGCTCGTGGTCGATTATCAATCGATCAAGGTGCAGTTGAAGTTATTCGGAGGTTGAGACATGCGCAGCAGTCGTAAGTTCCCTGATCCAGTCGCAATGCGTATTGGAGAATCGTTTGTTGTTCCAACGATGCAAGATCGTAATCAAGCCTGGACATATGCTAAAAGATATGGTGTTGTATTGAAATCAAAGAAAATCAATGAAGACAACTTTCAAATGAAAAAGATTAGCGGCCCAGTTGATCTTAAAACAGATAGTCCTATCTTAAGTCATGTTGATAGGGCTAACAAACTTCATTTCATAATAAATGAAAGAAGAGAACGCCAAGCTGGATTAAAACGTCAGGGTTTACAGATATTGGCTGGTGCTTTGGATCATGTTGTTCCATGCGATATTTTTACGTTTAATAATTTACCACCTCCTGTCAAGACAGTTATTGAGCAAATAATACTCAACAAAAATCCAGTTGATGTTATTTGTTGGATGGATGAGTTTTATGAAGATCGTCACATATCTGAAAGCATATTAAAATGCGCATTGTTGCAAGTATCTCGTAGCAAAGTTATCTATTCTCCCCCACAAATGGAACGTGCTCTTGAAGTATTGGAACCAAGATGGGAGAATGGAGTTCTTGTCGTCAATCAGTCGAGGCGATACCTTTCTAAAGAAGTGATGGACTACATTGGTCAGTCATTTGGAGTCAACGAACTCTTTATTAAGGTGCCAATATCAGATAATCCAGTAGTAAGTATGGGAGAATTCTAATGAAAGTGTTCATCAGCGGACCAATGACTGGATTGCCTGAGTTTAACTATCAGGCTTTTCACAACGAGGCCAAAAGATTGAGAGACTGTGGACATACCGTCATCAATCCTGCGGAGTTGAATGCCACTCGCTCAACGCGTGAAGCTCATATGCGAAAAGACATCGCGGCTCTATGTGAATGTGACGCTATTCAACAGTTGTCTGGATGGCAGGACTCAAAAGGTGCGGCTCTTGAACTGGCTATTGCCAAAGAGATTGGCTGCACTATATACTCACCACACTGTCCACTGAATTGAGGAGGGAGGACATGAAGATCGTACAGGCGCAGGCCATCATTGAGGCTTATCAGCCAAATTTGCTTCAAGTGATTGAAGCTGCCGGTCGCACTGCTTGGAAGTCAGAAGACAAGATGACTGATGAATCAGCCGATGCATTCATCAGACGTATTCTGACTCAACATAAGCACGAATCAGTAGTTGAACATGGTTCAATCACTGTTCGCTTCATCTGTGACAGAGGGGTGTCACATGAATTAGTGCGACATCGTCTTGCTGCATATACGCAAGAGTCAACACGCTATTGCAATTACAGCAAAGACAAATTTGGGAATGAGGTATCATTCATTGACATTCGTCCACACATGATTGATACAAAGCATTACAATCAGTGGCGAGATGCAATGGAAGAAGCTGAATACCAATATCTTGAGATGATCAAGATGGGAGTCAAGGCACAGATTGCTCGTTCTGTGCTGCCCAATTCGCTCAAGACTGAAGTTGTTATGACTGCCAACCCACGTGAATGGCGTCATGTCTTCCGCTTGAGGTGTGATAATGCGGCACATCCACAAATGCGCGAACTCATGATCCCATTGTATCGTGAGTTCTGCGCAAAATGGCCTTGCCTATTTGAGGATCTTGAGCCTGAAACAATGTGGGTTCTTTGCACTTATGAAGATGCTACCGAGGTTGAGTCTCAAGCAAAAGCTTGTTGATGACAAGCATTCGCTCTTCATTGATTTGCATTTGGCGCGTTCTGCGCTGGGCTTCTGGGAGTTTATAAATACCACGATATCTGGTATTTATAGCTCCCAGTTCTTTATTGTAGCGTTCCTTGAGCTTTTCATCTCCAGCCACACGTGACTCCAGCGTCATACGTTTCCTATTGGGATCGTACTGAACATAGAACCTGCTGACAAGCGGAGTTTGAGTCACATAGCCAAGTTGCTCTCGATGTGGATTGTTGACAAACGCGTTCAACACCTCATTCGGAAAGCCAGGCAAATAACCTTCCATCAATTGTCGCATAGCTTCTGGACTTGTTGCTTGTCCTGTCAGCTCAGTCCATGACACGGCCAGATCTTTCCAGAACTCTGGAGCATTGGATCGTGGATCAGTTGCTAAATTGAATCCTTTCAGTGGTGGACGATTCAACTCATTTCCAAACGGCGTACGATTCATTGCCGTCAACAACGCTGGCTCGATCATAGTCGGAGTCAGAGAACTGACAAGTGTGAACAGTGGCATATCTGATGCACTTGATGGTGGTGCCATAAATGGACTGATAGCCGGCATCAATCCATTCACAGCTGTCCCCATCAAAACGGCTGACGGATCCTTGAATCCTCTTGACATCTGAACAAGGTTCTTGCCAGTATTATTAGCAAGACGCATGAGACCGAATGCAACTGGAATCTTGACAAAGTTGTCAGGACCAACTGGGAACATAAAGTTGCCAGCAGTCACAGCATCTGACAGTTGCAACAGTTTGTTTCCACCTTCGTCATCATCTGACATGTCAGCAGCCATGGACCAAACTATGCCATACAGTAGTGTTGCTGCTGTAAGGGTTGCCAGTCCTTTTGGACGAAGCCTTCCAGTAGCAGGATTGTAGATCGCACCAAAGAAGTTCGAGCCACCCATGAATGCACTGCGACTGAATGCATACAATGCTGAAAGCATCGGACCACTTGTGCCAGACTTGTTAAAGTTAGCAAGATCAAGTGTTTCAGCAGCGGCCCGCTGTTCTGACATTCCAGCTTCCAACATCGCTTCATAGCTAGCCAAGACAGCAACGATATTGAAAGCATTGTTATATGCTGAGATGTATTGCGCTAATCTGTTGGAACGAGCAACTTGGTTATCCTTACCAAACTGTTGTGAGTAAACCGTGAGTCCACCATGTCTGTCAAGACTTTTTAAGAACTGACCAGCTGGTGAATCCACGAATTGTTTGTTCATTCCCCATCTGAATCCAGCGCGTGCGTACTGATTTCCTTTGATTACAGCGAGTGCAACAGTGCGAGCGGCTAATTTCGCTGAGTTGATTACACCACCATCTGCTTTGGCATAGTCGCGGGCAGCCATCAACGATGCACGTTCTTGAATATCGCGCATCATATTCACTGGTCCAAAACCTGGATTCAATTGGGTTATCATATAACCCATGCTACGCGTCACCCAAGACATTCCACCAACAACCGGCATCATCCAATATGGTGGAATAGGTTCTGCTAACAGGCGAGCAAGTGCACCATTCTTAATACCAATACTGTATTGAGCACCGTCAGCATCACGTACACGCACTGTGTTTGCAAATGGAGCTGACTCCGCATCAGTTGATTGACGTGGTTTGGACAAACCTACTTCTTGTACTTGTTTGTTTGTCAACTGATTCGCAATCTCATATAGTGCAAGTGTGAATGGTCTCCAACGCATATGCTTGACTGATGACTCAACTGCTTGATAGCTTGTTGTTATGCCATCATCAGGCACGCGATACGTTGAACCTTCAAGTAGCTTGAGTGGAGCAGAATTGATTGACTTGCGCCCACCTGCTGATGTTTCATCTTGACTCAGTGAACCATAGAACGGAACATACTCACTCTTCAAAAGCTTACGCAAAGAGTCACGCAAGTTATTGAGTTTGGTCATTGCTTGACCATCAAACGATGAAGCGTTGCGTGCGAGGTCAATGATTTGCGGGACGATGTTGTTGACTTGGTTAACTCGATTTGGCTGAACAAACGTTGCCAACTGTTCAGTTGTCACGCGTTGATTTTCAATATCGCGCATCAATCGCTCTGTATTCATCTGCCAAATTGAATCAGCAATATGACGAATGTACTGAACAGGTATCTGAGATTCGATCATAGTTTTCACTTGTGCGACTTGAGCAGTATTATATCCGCCAGCAAGTGGAAATTGATGCTTCTCTGCAGTTTCAGGTGCAGCAATTGCATTGACGAAATTTTGCAAACGACGTGATGCTCTATTGAAGTCGCCATAAGCATCTTCAATCTTGCGAATTTTATTGCCAACTTCCATTTTTGAGTTTGTTATCTGCTTGATTCTTGCTTCAAATCGCTTGACGTCTGCTGAATGTTCCAACTGCGCATAAATGCGTTGATTGGCTGTCGTTGACCAGTTAGCTGTCAACCAAATACCGACACGTTGACTTACCGCTTCAGGTGCCATACCAAGCTGCGCGGCAACTTTATTGATTCTGAGTTGAGCTTCCTTACCACCATGATTTTCTTGAATATCAGAACGCATTGAAGCACCGAGATTCTGTCCGAGATACAGAGCATCAATAGCCCGCTGTTTCAAGGCCGGCAATACAGGCATACGCTCAAGCCAACGACGAATTGGCGTGTAAGCATCTGACAGTGTGGTTGCAAGTCGTTGACTGAATTTCTGCATTCCATTCCAGTCTGCATAGGACGGCAGTGATTCAGAACTTACAGGTGGTAGTGATAGTGCTGTCAATACTTGAGAGGCTGCTGATCCATGTTTTGGAGTATCTCTTGGCATATTCTCATTCACAAGAGGACCGGAGAATTCTCCATTATTGATTTCAGCGGATTTGATTTGTTCAGGATAGAAAGCTATCCATGAATTGCTTCCAGGATCGCCCGTTGATTCATACACAATACCATCATGGCCAAGTTCTTTCGCACGAGCAATGTCTTGAGTCCAAAACTCAGTTGGTTTTTCATGAGGAACACGCATTGGATTACGAATGTCAAGATAGTAAGAATGATATTGCAATCCATTCTCACCATAGACACTAACCTCACTTGCTATATCATCAGCAAGTTGTTGGATAGCATCCTCGGCATCTTTTTCGCGAGTAAAAATTTCGCCATCTGTTTCAAATCCATGTTGCAACGTTACATCATTATGGTTGACTCTCCATGTATAAGAATCAAATTCTTCATCATAGACAATTTCAGTAGCATCATACAGTTGACCAGCAAGTTCTGCACGATAAACTTCTTCATCGCGTATTTGAGCTGCGCGTTCACTCCCAAAATGAGCTCCATACTCTGTTCTGAAAGCTGTTCCAGATGTTGGATCAAACGTACCAGCATGATGAACAATCAGAGGTTGACCGTTATCCTTAACAACCTTTGAAGATTCAACAGTTGTGTCTGTCCAGTCACCAAACCATGACTTGAATTGTGGAGAGTTGATTTGTTCTTGCTGACGAGACAGTAGTCTTTGCTCTGCGCTAACTGGTGCAATATATCCATTGTCAACAAGAGCTTGATAACCTGGATTACTGTAGTAAAAATCAGCTTCAGCAAGAATTTCAAAACCATTGAACCCATTGAAAATGCGAGAATCAACTGGCCATTCACGAATGAAGTTAGCTGCAGCCAATCCTGTAGTAGAGAATGGTATTCCTTTCTCTGTAAGCCCAAATTCGAGTTGCGCTGAACCAACTTCAGCTACAAACTCATTTGCATTTTTCAAACCATAATAGGTTCTACCACCATACTCGACATCCTCTTTACCGATATTATCAATGATGTTTCGCTTTGCAAGCTTGTACATCGTGTTGATTCGTTCTTTTGTATCTGGTTTGAGAACATGATGGGCCATGTGGAAAATCTCATGGTTCAAAGCATCAGATGCATTTGTTACATATGGAGCAAATGTAATAAATTTTGGGTTGATAGTGATTGCATTACCAGCCGTTGCTGGAGAACCACTGTGAGTCATTGCAATGCGGAAGTTGATATTCCGCATCAAACTTGGATATTTGTCAACAAGCCATAACAACTGTGTTTCTTGTTCTGGAGTAATAGCTCCAGCCATGCGGAACATGTTGATGGCTTTCTTTGGATTGCCTCTAAACCCAATACCAAAATCGCTGAGTATTGATTTGATAATTGGTGCAGTTGTATTGATGGATCCACGACCAAATGGTTTCACTGGACGTGAAATCATATCATTAAAGATTGCTTTAACTGCATGTCCTGGCTTATTTTCACCAGAGACTCTAAACAAGTCAGCAATCTTTGATACCACATTCTTCAAGGACTGAAGAATTCCCACTTGTTTTGGTGTGTTCAAATACTGCTGGATGTTGTGAAGGAAGTACGCTTCAGGAGAAGAGAACTGCCACAGTGGAGAGTTCATTTGAACTCCTTGTTGCTGCAATCTCTCAGACAGTTCAATCATATATCCAAACTGAACTTCAGTTCGTGTATCGTAAAATCCTTGTGGGACCTTTCCTTCCATCTGAGCATTGATCAACGCTGCTCTATAGTCACGCAACAATGCAACCTTGTGTTCTGGAGACAAACCCATCAAAGCTGGAAGCATCATTTGTTGCAAAGCCTGATGTGGTTCATTGTTGACCAACAACTCCTTCGTTCTACCAAGACGGGACAGCAAAACTTCCATCATGTCTGTACTATAGGTTGCAGATACGATGGGTTTTTCAGTCAACGAGACTGCGACTTGGTTGAATAAATGAGGCAGCGCGGTAGATAATTGACGCAACTGACGTGCAGTTTCGGCGGAGAAAGTGCCATCTTCCTCGAATCGAGCAACGGCGTCGAGGTAGCTTGTCTTGTTTTGCCTTGCTAGGACCGCAGAACGATTTACCCCAATCTGTCTATTAACATAGTCTTCCTCAATCACATTCAAATGTCGACCAAGTCCATCTCTTTGAACAGTTGTTGTGCTTGATCTGCCTATTGTCTGATTGAATCTCTCAACTAAACGTGCAGTATCGCGCATCAAACGAGCAGGATCACCTGTCTGATCGTACGTCTGACGGATACGCTCAGTTCGGATAGCCTGCTCGTTGGTGCCTACTTCGTTGATCAAGTCCAAAGCATTCAATGCTGTCAATTCTGCGGATTCCTGAAGTCCGGAAAACTCAGCGACAATTTGAACTGGATCTAACGTTGTTTCTGTTGATTGTTGTCTTTGCGTTTCTGCTTGGACGGTTTGAGCGGTTTCAGGCTCATTGATTACCTCCTGTGGAATAAATTCAGAAACCAACTGTCGGATTACTCTATTCCGCTCTTGACCTTTTAGACCTTCTGTTCGTGTTGCAAACTGACGACCAAATGATTTGAAAGTCTCAAGACTTTGTAATCCACCGTTATCTCTTACAAGTTTAGCAGCTTGAAGTATAGCAGACTGTTGACCATTCTCAATGGTACTGCCAGCCTGAACTTTATTCCAAAGCATCTGATATAGATTATCAGATATAGCAGTAGCAACCCCACCAATACTTGCAAGAGATTCAGTTCCAGTTGTTACTTCTTGGGCGGTTTGCGCCCTTTCTTCGGTCCGCAAGGCATTTTGCACCTCCTGAGTTGTTTGAGTATTACGTTGAACTACGGACTCAACCTCTGTAGCAAGCTGCTCTACAGGTTGGTTGAGTGTCTGGGCGACACTTTCAATCTGTTGCTGACGTTCAACTGGATCTTGAATTGCTGCAATATCCTCAACTACGTTTCCAGTTGCGGGCGTCAATTCAGTTTTCTTTTTGCGCGTTCTTCTCTTTTCTGTTGCTGACGCTACTTCTTCAGCAGTTGCATTCGCTTCATCAAAGATTGCGGCAGCATCTTCAATTACAGTCTGAGCTTCTTCTGCTCCAATCTCTGCAAGCGCTTCATTACGAATAGCGCCAGCTTCTTCAGTGCTTGTTATGGGTTGAAGTTGTTGGCGAATTTCGTTTATGAGTGCAGTTATATCTGTTGCTGAAACTTCTGCTCCAGTAAGTTCACGCAATTCGGCTGCAAAAGTCTCGATTTCAGTTTGACGAGCTGCTGCATCTTCCATTGATGCAATGCTATTCAAGCGAGCACCAATAATATCTGTTGGTTGTTCTTCAGCAGCAGCCACAGCAGGTTCAACAACTTCAGTCGTTGGCTCAACAACTGCTGCTTCACCTACAGTTGGTTCAATGCGACCACCTTCAGGAGCTGGTTGAACTGGCGGTACTTCAGGCAATGGTGTAGTACTCGTCTCAGCACCACGTAATGAACGAATACCTGTGCGAGCGGATTCGACTGTGCCACCCATAGCAAAGCCAAGCACACCACCCATGGCCATTGCATTGCCAAGACCTTCATTCCAAGGTTTACCATCAGCAATATTGCCAATGATTTGTTGCATACCTTCTTGAGCAATTTCTTCAAGACCTTCAATCGCCGCAGTGCCTGGAATACGAACGCCAGCTCGTAATACAGGTGCTCCTGGAATTGACTCAGGAATAAGGGCTGACTCGAGATTACCAAATCCACGACGTGTTGCAAATCCACCTGAACTAAGCGCAATCAAACCAGTAGTTGCGCCAATGCCAAGTGATGCAAGATAGTCATTCAGTGAAAGATCACCATCTTTCGCACGTTGGAATCCTTCCTGACCCATTGTTACTAATGCTTCACCAACTGCACCAGCACGTACTGGAGCAGGAGCATTACGAATAAATCCAGGCAAACGACTTGTCACTGGTTCTGCTGCACGCTTGAGAGCTTGACCAGTTACTGTCTTTGCAATCTGTTTCTCAGCCTGACGAACTGCAAAACCAGGACCAATACTACCTGCAATGTTCTCACTCGCCAATGTCGCAAGAGCTCGAGGATTATTCCAAGGCATAAGCGCAGATGCAGTTGGTAGAAAACCCTCGGTTTCTTGAACTACTTGGCGTTGACGCTGAGTCTCAGGACTAAGATTCGCTTCATACTCTGCACGTTTCTCGTCCAACCAACTAGTAAGACTTTCTGGCATATGGCCGCCAGTCAACAATTGCCCAATACCTGTTGTCGCTTCACCAAGTTGCTGCGCACCGCCACGAAACAGTGAGTACAGTGTATCAGATATTGCCGAACTTTCCTTCGCAGGTTTCTGCAATGAACTTCCACCACGAGACGTCAACCATGACTCAAAATCTGGATCATATCTTGATCTAACATTATTCTGAATTGTGTCGATGTTCGTTATCTTGTTGCCTGCAGCTTCCAAAGCAATACGACGTGTGAAGTTATCATACCTCTCTTGCGCATCTTCAGTTGTCCATCCTTCAGCGGCTGCCACTTCTTCAAGAGTTGGAAGTTCAGGACGCTTTTTGGCTTCTGCCTTCTGCTGTGCTGCTTGAAGTCTTGTTTGCTGATTGACAAATTGAGACAATTGACGCATAACTCCAGCCATCGGATCTTGAGTAGATCCAGCTGGTGCTCGTGGAGTTGGAGCAGTTAATGCAACTGGTTTGTCTGTGAAAGGAACAAACGTGTCGCCCTTTCCGAGCGCGTATGTGTATTCGTTAGCCACGGTTCCAATTCTCCTCAGTTGCGGAGTTGATCGCGTCATTGAGTCCAGCAGGCCAATTTGGCATATTTGCTTGTGCTTGATCGCCAAACATCAAATCATTTGCTTCTTTACGAGCATCAGACAAAGGATTCAAAGTCTGTTGCCATGTCTGTCCAGGAGGCACAACTGGAAATGTCTCTGCCCCACCCATCTGTTGTTGAAACTGAGTCATGCCAGAGTTAACGGGTGAGATATTGGCATCACGAACTGGAGCAGCTGCTTGTTGTGGTAGCGCTTGCTGCTTCATAAATTCGTCCATGATAGGAGAAGTCTTCGATGCGCCAAAGAACTCGCGCATGTTCTTTTCCCAGTCTTGAGGAGATACACCTTTAGCCAAAGCTGGATCAATTCCAAGTGGTGCACCTGATCCAGGAGCAGGACCCATCTTCCAACCCAAATCATGCATCATGCGGCGAAGTGGGTTAACAGTATAAGACTCAGGAGTTCCAGGAATAAGACGTTGATCAACAGATGCATGTGCGCGTTGCATTGCTGCTTGGAAACTATCTGCTCCTGCTTGTGGATTTTGACTGGACACGTACATAAAGTCGCCACCACCTGGACGCTCAGGTCCATATGATGTACCTTCACCTTCACGTACGGTACCAATACGACCAAGACGACGAGTATCAGCAGGAGGTTCTGGAGTTGTTGCTGCTACAGCAGTTGGTTCAGTTCCAGACAGTGCAGTGCCGGTTCCACCTCTATTCATCTCACCAAGAGGAACACTACGATAACTGGCAAGATTGTTTGCAAATTTTTCCGGTCCTATTTTGGCAACTGCTTCCCATCCACGTGACTGACCTGCAGCACGAGAGGCATTAACCATGTCTCCAGCCATCGCATGTTGAAGACCAGACTTACCACCTTCTTTGACTTGATCGAGTAACCAAGCAGCGGCAAGATCTTGTTGTTTTGGATCATTGAAATTATCAAGACCTAACGCCTTCTTGGCATCTCGCCAAGTAGGATTTGTGAACATGTATCTACCAGCAGCTGAAGACTTTCGTCCATCCTTGCGAGATGCAAGGATATTTGGATGGTCTCCAGGAGCTGAGGTGTCTATCTTCGCACCACCTCGCTCACCTGAATATCGTATGTTGTATCGGTTACCAGACTCAGTATGACCGATACCGTTCAACAGTTGGCGAACATTTTGGTTGCCGAGTGCTTGCGTATATTTCTCACGCAGTCTTTGCTGATTGGGTGTCATTGTCCGATCCCATATTGATACTTGAGTCTGTCAATCAGAGAACCGCTAGGCACGGCTTCTCTGGTTTCTCTTGCTTGATCAAGTGCGTTTTGAGACATGATCATTGGAAGAAAAAGCAGTGGGTTAACGCGTCCTGCTTTCTGCAATCTGGCAGTAATTGGATTGTTCGAAGTTGGAGCACCGACCATTGCACCCATTGCTGCTATTCCAGGAGGTGTTGCCTTATATGCACTTGGAGTTTGAGCAGCTGCATTTACAGGTGGTACGGCGCTTGACGTTGATAAGTCAGGCAATGATAACGGTTGCGATTGTTGTTCAAATACGCTACCTAGCGGTGTTTGTGGAGTAAAATCAATTACTTCAAAACCTGATGTTGCTGGTTGAGTCTCAGGAGTTTGAATCCCAATAATCTCATTGAGCATGCGCATAACTTCTCTTGTCTGAGGAGTCTCAGGCAGTTGAGACAGTTGGGCGGCAATCATTGCTGCCTGCAATTTACGCGCTTGTTCCTGTTCGCCACGACGTTCATCAAGTTGAGTACGTGTCTGACCTTGTGCTTCTAACTGACGTTGGAGATTCTGCTCAGCTATAGAACCAGCTGATGCGGCACCTGGTTGACTAAGTTTTCGACGAGCGAGTTCGTTCATCCACACATCAGCTGGAATTTGACGATTGTTGATTGTCAAAGCACCGGTTGTTGGATCAACTTCTCCACGCCATTGTTGGTTCATGTTCGCCAATGCTTGAGATGCAGCAGCTGGATTTTCTGCTTGTATTGCCTCAAGGTATTGGTTTGACGGAGACACGAGTCCCATTGTTTCTGCTACGCGGCGAGCACCTTCAAACTCACCGCGTTGGAACATGTTCATGACGTCAGTCTGAGCACCTTCTCTGATTTTACTCAGTATCTTTTGCTGGGTTTGTGGCATAAGACGTTGGAACTGTGGATCGCGCAAGATTGACTCTTGCTGATTCTGCCAGTATTCGCCACGGTCTTGTCCCATCGACGCGGCCAAAGCTTGATTCGCCGGGATACTGGACAGATAAGTGTCGAGGTTCTGCTGCTCGACCCTTTCTCCCATGTCACGAAACGCTTTGTCATATTCTTGTCCATAGCGCAGATGCTCCCTATTAAGAGCAAGTGAATTCCGCATACCAGTTGTAAACGGATCCCAATCAATCTGATTCCAAACGCTTCTGCCAGCCATGATAGTTCCTTACATCTGAAGACCGGAAATTGTGCCTTTGACTGGCATGTCATCGGCATACTGAAAGTCAGTGATATAGCGTTCAAGGTCAACAATAACAGAACCACCAGTAATACCAATCACTGGGAAGGTCCACTGACCTGCTCGCACTATATTATACCACACTGGAACTGCGGCATCGCCATGGTTTGCACCTTCATTAAACCAGTCTCTTTCCATTACCGCTGTATGAGCGGCATCGCTCGCAGGCCATAAACCCCGAGAAGCGGCCGAGTTGACAATTCCATAATTTGAACCTTGCAAGCCTGCATCGAGCGGAGAAGACATGCCATTTGCCACATTATAGAAAGTCGCGCTATTTCCAAATGGAGCAACATAACCTGTGCCTCCTGCAAGTTGCATAGAGTTACTGTGGAAGATAGTAGCATCAAGACCAGCAGGCGTAGATGTATAGTTGTTTGCAATTCCTGCAAGTGCTCCAGAGACACCTTGCATGGCTGCAGCCATCTGTCCTTGATAGTACTGATTGGATTGACTTGCAAACGTAACAGCTTGTCCACCAAGACCATTGCCAAGAGCTACAGTTTGAATACGACGATTAACAACAGTACTTCGTTTATCTTGATATTCTGTAAATGCGATTTGTCTTCCCTGAACACGAGCACCTGCTTCATCGATCGCACGACCAATATAGAGATTCATCATGTTCTGTTCATTTGCTGAGGTACAGTATTTTGGTGCATTACATCTTGTCTCGGCTATGAGATTTGCATACTTACCTGCAACCATTGGAACAAGACGACCGGCATAACGACGACCCATTGCTTCTACTGACTCAGTTGGTTCATCAACTCCAAACTCAGCAAGTTGCTGTAACTCATAGGGCCAGAACATCTTGAGTCGCTCAAGTTGGCGATTCATAATGTTGAGTTGAAGCTCATGAGAACGCTTCTGCATTCTATAAGCTTCAATTGCAGATGCAACTGCGAGTGCCAACCGTGCAAGAAGCAGCGGCAGCATCATCTGCGCAATTTCTTTCGCAGCCTTTTGTCGTGTCTGTTCAGCTTCTTGATAGGCTGAACCGCTTATGCCGGCCATTAGTAAGCCTCACCTGAAAGTGCTGGAAGTTCTTCTTCAATACTTGTCTGTGTTGGAACAGGTTTTGGTGGAACACCTGCACGAGCCGGTTCCATAGTAAATCCATACTGAGCAGTGGATGTAACAACTGGTCCTTGCCATGGTATCTGAGCAGGAGGCGGTTTGAAGTTCACGATGTTGGCACCAAGACGCATCAATCCTTGCCACAAATCAGAACCATCTGCTGACTGTCCAATGACTTTAGAGAACGATACAAGATCCGGCAATATGCCGCGACCAAGACCAAGAACAGCGTAGCGCCAAGCATAACGTAAATCATTCAAAGCCTGCTCTCTCTGCTCCTCAACACGACATGCGTAAGATTTAAAGTCGGCTTCGGCCAAAGCCATCTCATTCTTCCACCTTACGTCAGAGCAGAAATCACTTTTGTCAGAACAGACAGTATCAAGAAAATCCATATAATCGTCATGATTAGCCCAGAAGCTGTCAATGACAATAGATCCATACTGATCAGCCAACGCTTGATACAGTGGAGAATACTTCGGAATTGCGAAGATGTCTTGCAAGAGTTGTCTTTCATAAGGCAAGAACTTTTCCCAATGGGCTTGAATATCTTCGGCCATATCCATTTGCCAATCAGCAAGCTCAGCTTGGAAACCAGCAGCAGTGCGTTTCAACAGTTCATTTGCTGCGAGAATAGCAAGTTCCCACAACATCTGATTTTGTGCTGTGTCTTTCGCGGCATCAGCTTGTGCTTTCGCAACTGCTGTATACGCGGCGTCATGAACTGAGTTAACTGATGGCATTTTCTGTCACCGGTTGAATGAGTTGTTCACGGACATAAACCCGCTCACCAATATGGTCTCCGCCACCGTCTCTCGGATACTCCATCCAGTTCATGCCACGCTCACGCGCATATTCACGCACGTAATACAGAATGTTTTTACCTTCATAACGAAGGACAACACATCCACGTTGATCTGGATCTTCATACCAGCGATAACGATATTGAAGAATTGCAACTTCTTTCAAACAATCAGGATTCTTGAGTTCTGTTTCATCATCAGGTACCAATGCTTGTACCAAAATACGACCAGTTTGAAAATGCATGCCAAATGCTTCTGCTTGGAACTTCCAACCAAATCGATCGAAAGCATCTACAAGCATATAAGAGGTTTGAATTGCATCCTCAAGCTTCTTGCCAGGAAGAATCATTGCGAATTTCATAATCTCAACTTCGACAAGTTTTGGGCCATTGAATATGAACTGATAACTGCATCGCCTTCAATGCGAACACGCCACCGTTCACCCATCAAAAATGTTGGAAGCATATAGTTATTTGTACGGCCAACATCAAAACAATATCTATTTTCATTATTGATAATGATGTTAAATTTCGACTCTCCACCACCATCAACAGTTGGACGGAGTACTCCATAACCAATTGCTGATGGAGCACGAATCTCGAGAGACTCCCACATATACTTACGCTTTTGTGGTGAACCTTCCCATTTCCACATGCCATCAGCTTTCTGAAGCCAAAGCCATCCTTGACGTGATACAAAAGCATCAATCACATCTGTATCAGAAAGTTCACTCAATCCTGCGATTGGTTGTCTAGCTTCAGGACCTTGAGCAATGTAGAATACGAAACTTCTACCTTTTCCAAAAATGAATAGCTTGCCTTCATAATGGACAGGTACAATTGTGTCAGGGATAATTTCATCCCATTGTTGTTGATTGAGCAATCCTTGGCTGATGAATGTAACCTGTCCTGTCCCAGATACTTGTACGAGACCACGCTTGGACGGATAAACTGCGCCTCCTTGAATAGCGGCCATACGTCTAGTACCAAGTCCTGACATTGGCGCGCTGATCTGCGCCTTGAGTACTTGTCGACATCCCGCGTGCGCACAGTCGTCTGTCGCCGAGAGGATGTACGGGAAGCCGTCTGTGGCGACATAGATAAATCCTCCTGACTCTACAACGGCTTTGATGGTATCATCAAGCGTGAAGCGATGTGGCCATGCATCAGGCATGTTGTTCTTTGAAAAGTAAAGCTCACGACCTTTGAATCCGAACAACACATTCATCGAATCAATACTACCAATTGCTTGCAAGTCTGCAGGAGGTGGTGGCAAGAGCTCATATGTATATGCATTGGTCAGTTCTTCATTCAGTCTCGAATCCCAGAACTCTGTGTCAGTCACTGCGATGACGCCAACTTCCATCCAGAATGTGTCAGGTTGATTAACTTCAAGTTTCACTGCACCAGGTGCTTGACCGCTAAGTGCTCCAGAGACAGTACGATAGATGACAATCTCTTGTATGTCCCATTCAGGAGGTGGAATTTCCCAGCCAGTAACTATGACTGTTGATCCGTCTCTGATAAGTTGGGACATAGATCCTGCTGACAGTTGTCCTGTGAATCCGTTGCTGTTCCTGTAAGCATACGCATAAGACCTGCCTTCAACGTCTTTCTCTGCTCCTCCAACGGTATGCACAACAGCTGTAAGTTGTCCTGGAGGACATGGGACTCCAAGCCGTCGCCAGGTAACTGAACAATCTGACTCGTTGACTCGTCCTTCGACTGGGAATGGTGCGATCCCAGTTGCATAAATTTCATTGCAAGTGGGTGACCCCTCAGTAAAGGCTGCGCACTCTGGCGTTTGTATCCAGCAACACTCGTGTAGAAATACCGTCCTAGTTCCCTCATCGAGACGTAACTCCAAAGAAGTGTCGAAGAAAGGTTTGAGCACACCATTCTCAAAATGCACATCGACTGCGCGATGTGACTCACCTTCACCCAACAGATGTGGGCTAGCGAAGAGCACAGCGCTCTTGAACATTGAGTACGTAATGGTGGGCGCGATTGGCATCACACACCTACATGATTGTTAAATGCAATCTTGAGACGCTCATACTCACTTTGCAGCAAGTTGAATGCAAGCTTCATCTCTGACATTTCAGTCATCTTTGCACGATAATCAGCAGCATAGCTTTCAATCGCTTTCTTAAATTCATCAAAGCTCACTGCTTTTTCAAGGTTGCTGAGTCGTTCATCAAACTGCAAAGCAATTCGACTCACGATTTCATCAATCATTGGCTCAGCATTGATTTCAATCGATACTGCGCCAGCTTCAGTGAATTCACTTTTGACTTGAATGCCAACACCAGTTGCAATAATGCTGCGAACAACACGCACAGAATAGTCCGGTGTTTTCATTGCACCATTCTTAAATTCCATGCCAAGATGTTCGCCAGTATATCCACGATCAGGTTGGAAGTCTTTACCAGGACGACCTTCAGGAATGAAAAACTTCAAACGTGGATTCTGTGACGTACCAAGATTTTCAACACGAGCCTCTTGTCCAAAAGCAATCATCTCAACTGAGTCAAGTGCAATTTTGAACTCAATTGGAGGTATGCCCCAATGACGTTCACCGCGTTTGCGACGATTTGGATGACCCCATTCTCGTTGTTGAACTTCTTCAACATCGTCATCAGGAACCATCACTTGTGAATTCAAATCGGTCATGGTCCGAACTCCCCAAAGTTGGAATCGTATCCTCTGAGAACAAGCATGAACTGCATATTTCCACTTGGAGCTGATGTACTCCACCAATGTCCGACAATTCTTGCTGTATTTCCACCAATAATCATCGTTTGAACGACAGAAACATAAGCTGATGGAGCATCAACAGCTGAAGCAATAGCATCACGCCAAACATATCCACCTGGAAGTGGAATGTCAACCGTGAACGGTGTCATATTTGTCACAGTGCCAGTTGATGTAATACTGTTCGCAGCAATAGATCCAGTTGATGTGCCATACATAGCACTACTTGTGCTAATGCTAAGGTTTGATGTTGGACCAGTGACAGTTACTGTTGGACGAAGTTGCGATGGCCCTGCCGAAACCGTTCCTCTAGCACGGCCAATCCAGATTGTAACGCCTGTCTCAATGTTCTTGGTCATGCCTGCAACAAGATCAGCGTTATTGACACCAACACCACCAACAATTTGAAGTACCGACGTTTCCTGTTTGGCGTATAATCCTGCAATCGGACGATTCTGTGCGTCCAACGCAAAGCGTCGAGTTAACGCATTCAGAGGGTCACCGGACAGTGTGAGTCGAGCGCCGAGTTTTTGTAAGTCAGTTCCAAGACCAGTCAGCCAGACTGGATCGACTGACTCCCAGATCGCTTCTTTCTCGATGAACGCACCTGGGTTTCCGTCAGATCCATTCTTAATAATGTTCGCTGCATTTGAAGAAAAGCGAACACTGACTGGATCAACACGAAGACCTGCAGGAGTATTCTTCAGAGCATTGTCAACCGCCGGATCCAATCTTGCTACTGCGCGTAGCGGATACGTCGTTGTACCGTTACCTGATAACGTAACAGATGGCGACGTGGTATCGATTGCAACGGTTGCTTGGATCGTTGGCTCAGCAGCAAATACTCCGTTTGGTCTAACAGTCAGAATATTGCCACTATCAGGAGACACGCGAACATTGGCAGACAATGGATTGGTGTCACCATCTCCAAAGAAATTGATTGTTGGAGTGGCTACTGTATTGACGCCGCTTCCACTACTTCCACCTTGACCACTTGTTGAACAACATGGTTCAGGTTTCAGAACAAATGGTTCACCAGGTTTGATGTCTGTAATGCATCCGCATTCAACAACAATGCGTGCATTCTGATACACTCCATCAGGAAGTGGACCACACTTTGGGATGCAACGCTGAGGAGGCAAACGAGGTTTGCAGTCATCAACTTTAGGCACGATTATTACCTCTCGCCGTTACATCATCTGGACGATCAGATGACTGAATGTTTACCTTCATGTCAAACGCTCGTTGTAACATCTGATAGAATGTTGACATGAGCCGTTGATGGGCTGCATCATCCTTATCAGTCAAAGCAGCGGTTGCATACACAAAATATGGAACGACTGCATATAACAGTTCATCCCAATGTAAATCTTTTTGAAGATCATCAATTGACAATTGTTGCGGATTACTCATGCCACGTGCCAACACATATGCTTCGCAATCAGTAGGAACTGGTGGCATCACTGTAAAGCGACCAGGAGCAAGAGTATCGATATTCGCAGATGAAATCGTAAATCCAACATCACATTGATCTACAAGACAAGGAGCCTTAGTCCAGGTATTCTTCGCAGTATTAGCCGTTGGTCGAGAACCTGCAAGATGGCGAAGAATGCATCCGTCAGCATCACATTGAGCAACAACTTCAAACAGTTCATCAAACTCTTCACGTGCATCTTGGAATGCTCCAGCACGCAATTTGATAATCGCGGTTTCAGTAAACAAATCTGGACGCTCTTTTGAAGCAATGATCAAGCCTTGATGCGCGGCTCTCGACAAGTAGTCGACGGAGTACCGTTCAAACTCGTGACCAGGACGATTGTCGCCAAGAGTCGCAGCAATGTTCAACAGAAAGTCGTGATAAATCACAATGCGCTCCGATGTGGTGTGCGTTGGCTAAACTCAGTAGCACCATGTCGAGCTTTTGCAATATCTTGCTCAAACACTTCTTTTGCTTGCACTGATCTGAGAAGTTTGTAATCACGAAAATGAGTTGCACGAACATAGTCTGCACGTGCAGCTTCAGCAATTGGACGACGATATTTTCTATAAAGAATTTCGTCAAATCTCAAAGCATCTTCTGTTGGAACAACATAATACTCCACTTCAATTGGACCATCAAGATGGATGCAAGCACAGTCGGCATTAACAAAGCGTATACCATCACATGATTCACGAACAGGGACGCTTCTTTCTCCACAACATCCTTTAAGAAGTGCTTTGATGACTCCACCAACGCGCTCTCCTTCTTGACATGGTAGTTTGTACGCTTGATCACAAAATGGCGGTTGGAACGTGATATGACGACGAAGTACTTTTGCTTCGTCTGCAAAAGTTATTGCTGTTTGACGTACATAGTTGGCAGCAATATCCTCATTTGGACTATCAATACCAACCATTACTTCAGACAACCATACTGCCCATCCCAACATATTACTGCATTGCGGAACAGATAGACATGGATTTGGTATAAGTGGAACTGGACATGGCTCAGGTGGAAACTCAGGCAGACAACCACAACCCTTGGTCATGGTTGCTGCCGTCGCGACTTGTAAGCCGTTACTGCCTTGCCTGAGTTTTACCGGAGACATATCACACCTCAGCTGACGCTGCAGCTTTCACTTGAAGTTTTGCTTTACGCTCAACCGCAGCGCGTTGCGACTCCTCTTGAGAAACATGAGGAAGACGCTGAGCGACTTTGGTTGCTGCATCACCAGAGATGCCTTTCAATTGAGTTGGTGTTGGTCCACCATTAGCATCTCGAGCGATAGATTGCGTTGCGGCATTGAACTTCACGCCTTCAACATTGACGAGAGGCATACCTGAAACAGGATCCTTTTCGACGATGTCGACGTTTTGTTCGGATTTGACGAACGTGTATGCAAGACCACCAGCAATTGCTGCTGTTGGTACTGCTACAATTTGGCCGTTGATTCGGCTTTGCATGAAACTGGGCATGATGTTACTCCTTTCAGTCTATCCAACCGCTTACTTACGGAGGAAGAGTGGGACGTCGTATGAAACGGTGAGTTCCAGCAGGTTGTTTGCAGTCACCTTACCGCTGGTAGGCATGGTAACCACTTGAATGCCGATGTCGTTCGAATTACCCATAAGAGTATCGATCGTTCCACCCATGAACACAAAGTGTTCAGAGTCATTGGCAGCAGCAGGAGCAACCAACGCGTCGAGTGCTGTCAAAGCAGCTGTCGACTCAACTAAGTTCTTCTGCTGACAACCTTCACGCGGCACTTCGATCTTTTTGCCAGTCGTAGGAAGCGGCAAACCATTGCGACCAACAACCTTGAAGGACAGTCCGGGATCGAGAGCCATAACTGACGCGGCAAACGAGGTGACTTGGGCAAAGGACGGCAAGCGCAACAGGTAGATGATGGCACCAATGCCAACATCATTAATGTACTCGATCATCTCAACGTTTTCGGCTTCCTGCTCGCGGGAACCAAACACGCCAAAGTCACGACAACCAGTCGGGGTTGTGTGGCTCAGACGATTGTCGGCACCAAGAGGATTGACGAGGGTATCGATGTCGACCTTGCCGGAACCGCAACAGCTGTCAAGCATCGTAGCCGCATACGGATCTGGTTTCGGAAGGCCACCCTTGCCAAACTGCAGGGCGCCATCGGGTTTGGGATTGAAAGGCATGATGAACTCCTTGAATTAGATGGCGATGCCGACGTTGGCGATAACCACACCATGCTTGTTGATAACATGAGTGTCGTAAACGCACTCGCCGACAAAGTGTTGCGCAAACTTGTCTTCCCAGATTTTGTTCACGATGATGTCCATCGCATGGAGGATCTGGTCGGGATCGACGACGAGCACGGGAGCAACAAGTTGGGTTCCGCCGAAATTCGCAGGCTGGAGACGCTCGGACATGATGACGTCCATGTTGCGAATCACGCCAATCTGACCAGAACGGAAGTTCGAAGTCGGGCCGCAATTGCAACCGTTTTCGAATTCGGCAATGTAGTCAGTAACGATCGGCTCGAGCATGGCGGGAAGCACCATGACAGGATTGCTGACACCGTCACCGCTAAGCGGGGTTTCGCGGCTGTCACAACGCCATCCGGCTTGGCTGGTAACCATGCGGATATTATCGATGACGCGCTTGAACTCTGCGACAGTGGTGATGGGCAGCGGTTCATTACCTGTGCCGCCCTGGCCACCGAGGTTGATCAGGTGATTCAGTTGACCAGCTTGCACGCCGACGTTGTCGGGGTGGGCAGACATCTGAATAACGGCGATGGAGTACTCGTCGATGTTATCCACGAGGTTGTCGTCAACCTGACGCTGGAGAACTTTGATCCATTCCGCATAGTTTGCGCACATGAAGCGTCGATCATTTTCGGAGAGCTTGATGTCGAACTTGAAGGACTGACAGACCTTCAGGGAATCCGGCTCGATCTGCGGACCGCCGGTGATCGGTGGATCTTCATTGTTGTCGGTATGATAGCCAAACGTCCGCATTTTCTTGACGCGGCCAAAGATTGCACGGCTACCACAGAACAGTTGTCCTTCACGGAGGAAGTTCGATTTGGCGAGCGCGGGCGTGAGTGCACAACGATGGTACTCATAAATGAGTTGCCCCGTCATTGTGGGAGGGATGAAAAAGGGATCAACACCGGCATAGCCAGCAGCCCTTACTTGATTTGCAGACATAATGTCAACTCCTTGGTCGAGCGTAGGCTGTGGCCAATCCATCTAGGATTGCTTTAGCTTTCGCGAGATTAGCTGTTCCGCCACGGGCGGAGAGTTCATTTGCTTCTGCAATCTTCTCCTGGATTTGTTGGTCGTTGAGTGCAGAAATACTGGAATTCCTCGTGACATGAGCCGCGAGGCGATTAGGCAAATCCCCTCCAGTTGGAGCCGATGAAGACGTCTGAGTCTTTGACGGGTGACCTGGGAATTTTCCGAGTTCTTTTGATGCAATGCGCGCAAAGCGATGAATGTCTTCAGACTTTGCGTTCAGCATATTGGTAAGCATTTGATTGGCTACAAGACCTTCATCAGATGTAAGCCACTCATTGAACGCTGGATCCTCTGCCTTTGACTGAATCCAGTCAAGACCAAATTGAGGATTGGCCAGTGTGTTCGCAATCTTGTCACGACGATTTTGTTCTTGCCAGTTGGCATTGACTTTCTCAATGACCTTTTCCTGATTTTGTTGGACTCTGGTTGCTTCACGAGCAGCAATTGCTTGAGCAACCTTTGTCATTGCGGCAAGTTGATGTTCATCAAACATGGATGCTTCTTCTTCAGAAAGCAACTCACGTGGATTGAAAGATTTCATTCGTTGTTCTTCAAGCTGAGCTTGCAGTTCAGCAATACGTTGCTGAGTTTCTGCTTCACGCTGTGCTTGTAAAGCTTGAGCGTCAGTCAAAGTACGACGAGTTACCTCAAGCTCATGTTGTGTCGGCGTTAAGCGACCAATAACAGAGTTATGATCGCGTTGAAGCTTGGCAAGTTCAGCACGAAGAATTTCAACTTCATTCTGACTGTCAACTCCATTAGTTGCAGGTACAGCTGGTTGAACTGTGATTGGATCAACTTCTTGATCCAGAGGTACAGTTACTGACTGAATTGAAACTTGATCAGTTGATACTTGTATCGGAGTGCCGTCGGGATTCAATCCTTGAGATACAAAATGATGTGCCCGCGCAGCTTCTGCAGCGGAAGTAGTCCGACTCAGCGAGGTAGTCATGCCAGTTCCTTGTTAATAAGTGTGAGAAGATGATTCATACTTTCTTGTCGACCAAGTTCTCGATTTGACGTTGATGCTGTCAACACATCTGGCGGATATTTGATAAGTCGTTGTTGACTCTCAAGAACTACCCGCTCAGCAAATGCAGTCAGCATTTCTTTAAGCCTTGAGTTTGTTGAAAACTCCTGAGTCACAGCATTATGCAACTCAGGGGTTGACAAGAGATGAAATGAAAACTGTTTCATCTGCAGTTGACGCACTTACCGGTAAGACGCAACGCGCTACCAGTTTGGGCTTTTTGCGGAGGTTTGCTTGTCGTGCCTTGACCAACACGCACTCGAGGCGTAATGTTCAGAGGCGACGTTGTTGCGGCAGGACGAGGCGAACCTGTGAAGCTGAAAGACTTGCCAAAAGCGCTCATGATGGTCTCCTTATGTTAAACCGAGCGGGTTGTTTCTTGCATACCCGAGCAAGACACGTGCACCGACTGCGAGAGTATCATACACTTCGACGGTGGCTTCAGGCCGTGGCGTCGGGTAAATCGCCACGTAATCGACCGCGCCAGTAACTGGATGCGGTACAAGAACATCTGCATCAGGATCAGCAGTATCATCACCAGCAATAAAGCCGTATCCTTTTTCAACTGTGACTGCTACTTGAACTGTTCTGACTGCTTGAACAGTATCGATGGTAGGATTGGAAACTGAAGACGAAACAATCTCTATTTCAAGATCGAGATTGACTGCAGGTTGGAAGCAAACAGGTGCAATGTAAGACTCTGCAACTGGCAGCCAAATATACCTTCCAAACTGGTTAACTTTCTGGAATTGGAGAACGCCCTTCGTTGTCTCGTATTTTCCAGTAGCTGACCAAGACATCGGAACAGTGGCTTCAATCCAGCGGAAGCGACCAAGATTGTTGACTTGCTGCTTCTCGAAGATCTCGTCATCGTACTCAAATGTCGGTGGATTTGGAGGATCAGCTGGTGGATCTTCCTCGATCACGTTCACGAGTTCACGAGTTTCTCCAGTGTCTTCCCACACCATTTCGCATTCAGACTCAATCCAACGAACTCTACCAAATTGATTGACTTCTTGAACTTCATACTTCTCGTCATCAATCTCGCAAAGTTCGCGAGCAAGACCAGTGCGATTCCAAGTCATGCACTCAACTTCAATCCACTGAGTTCCACCAAACTGATTGGACTGTTCTTGCTCGAACTTATCATCCTCAGGAGGACAAAACTCTCGCTGATTGGAAGTATCTGTCCAATTCACGCAGTCAACATCGATCCAGCGGAAGCGACCGAACTGATTTACTTGTTGCTTCTCATACTCGTCGTTGGTATCAGGGCAAACTGGGCGCACAAGTCCTGTATCAGACCATGTCATGCACTCATATTCGTCCCAACGGAAACGACCAAATTGGTTGACAAGTTGACGTTCAAAAATCAGATCATCAGGTTCGCAGAGTTCACGTTCTTCGCCAGTCTCTGTCCAAACCATTTCATCTACAACATCCCAGCGGAAGCGACCAAATTGGTTGACCATCTGCTTTTCAAACTGTTCATCATCCACAGGATGAAGTTCACGAATCAACCCAGTTGGTGTCCAATACATGCAGTTGGCATTGACCCAACGAATGTGTCCACACTGATTTACTTGCTGCTTTTCGTAGGATTCGTCAGCAGTAGCAATCGGATCGGGAGAATCTGGATTCGGAGACGGATTGGCCGGATCACAATACTCGCGAGTTGCTCCAGTATCACGCCACCAAATTGGTTCTACGACAAACCAAGCAGTCTGGTTGTTATTAGGATCACGAAATTCTCCTTCAACATTACCAGTATCCTCATTGCAGCGGATAACATTGTTCGGAATCCATGCAGCAGGATCGTCAATGTACTGAATACACGGACAACCATTGGTAACAGTTGGTTGAGAGGCGTCGAATTTACGATGGCTTTCCCAGAGACGCACATAAACGTCACCAAGACCAGGACCATCCCAACGCAGTTGCCAATACGTGCCATAAGGCAAGTTCAACTCGACAACTGGATTCTTGGTGGTAATACGAGCAAATTGCAGCAGTTGTGTTGCATCGGTGTCTGCTGTACATTGCGAACAACGGATGCGATTGACTGAGATGACTTGTTGTGGTGGTAGTTCTTTGACACAACAACCTTCGCGCCAAGGAACTGTTTGCTCAGTTAACTCGACCATCTCGATCCAGATGATCGTATCAGAAGGAAGGTTGTAAGCAGTGATAACAGGATTGCGATCACGAATAACGTAAATCGCACTAACTGGATCCTGGCTGAGCTCAGTGAAAACGGGAACTGATTGGTCACGCATTTGTTGACCGTACACCCGCGAACGATTGTTTGGGTTGTTGGACATCATACTCCTCCAAATGCGGACTGTTGTGTTGACGCATCCATGGTTGGTTGAACTACATTACTTCGATTGTCAAGTTGAGGAAGTTGTTCACTCATATTGACAGTTGTTGCTTGAGTTGGTGCACCTACCATTCCACTATCGATAATGGCATTGACCAACGGATCATCGTCAGGAGACAGTGTTGAAACAGGTACGCCCATTTCTTCCAATGTCTGACGCACGGTAACTTTGAGAATATCTTGATCAATAACACCCATTTGTACACCTTGTGCGGCAATCGGAATTGCATCGGCCATCGACTTCTGAGCTTTCGCTTCTTCAAGAAGACCTGACATTCCACGAACCTTACACTGAAGGTCTTGACCCATCGCAAACTCATCATTGTTCTCAACAAGGTATCGAAAGAGTGCGCTAAATGCTGGTTCTGTAAAGTAAATGTCTTCAGTTCGAGCAGGTCCCTTTATGCCGCGCAAGGCGTTGCTCATTCGTTGAGCATATTCACCAAGTGACGAGAACGTTTCTCTGCCAGAGTAAGCATACGACGGGAGCCCTGATGCATCATCAGCGAGTCGTCGTTGGATGCTGATTTGGTTTGACAACAGTTGATACTGAGCTGAAACTTGTCTGACTGGACGAATGGGATCTGGTGCATTGGCACTTCCTGCATAAGAGGTGTTGATCTTGTGCTTTGATCCTGGTTTGATCTGATTGATTTCATCTGGATTCTCGAAAGCTGAAGAGTCGATCATCTCTGAAGGATCTGATGCCTTCAGCATGTTTTTCATCGCAGCATAATGCATCACATTCGTGCGCATTTCCGTGTCATACAGTTTAGCGGCAAGACCAACGTTCTGCCAGAACTTCTCCCCGATCATAGTGAATGGTGCTGCAAAATATGAGCGCTCAGGACCATCTGGCATTCTGAGTAACTCACAACGAATGGTACGATTTCCACAAACCTCAACATGAGCATTCACATAGTCAGTTTGCTTAATACCTTTAATTCCAATTTCAGCAAGGTCATCGCCAGAAAAATATCCTTGATGAACCAAAACAGCTATTGGCTGATCTGTATCCCAAATTGCTGAACCCCAATCATCTCTAAAATCCATCCCCATTGGAAGCCACGCACGACTTGACGATGAAAATTCATCAAGTATCTCTTCTATTTTACTCGCATCATAATTCTTTTGATTTGCAAGATTGATCAAATCAATTTTTGAAACAACACGACGCTCAGTTACTCCAAGACAAGACTGAAGATCAAGTGTTGCATCAGGAGATGGGAAGAAGTGTTGTAAATTCACATTGCGGAAAATCGGAACAAGCTCCATCTTCGGACGACCACGCTGACCAACATGACGTAATACACGACGACGCTGCCAGTCAGGTGCTTTCATCACACCAATACCGAAAGCAGCACGACCACGCGTGAAGGCAATATATGCACGACGAAAATCACCTTCAATAATCATATCTCGCATTTTCTCTTGCACGAATGTCGCTGCTTCAGTTGCCGCTGCTCTAATCTTTACTTTCTCAAGTTGTTGAATTGTTTTGACTTGCGCTTGAATAAATGTCTGAAGTTGTGGTGATGGAGTTCCATCTGGAAGCATAAGAAGTTCTGGATCTTGAACACCTACTTCCTGCATTCGTTGCCACAATTGTATCTTCACTTGTTCAGAGATGATTCTCATTGTCTCTTTATCAAGCGTTGGTATTGGCGTAGGTTCGATTGTGAAAACTTTATCAATGCCAGCAATGAAAATGTCGACATACCAATCAACAAATGCTTCAAGTTTTTCAACAGTCAATGAATCATATTTGAATATATCTTGATCGCCGTAAGTTTCAGAAAGTTGTTGCTTCTGAGTAATTGAATACTCTTTAGACAGTTGCATTTCACAGCGGTTGAGTAAGGCTTGGGCTGACAAACCTTGCCATACGACTTCAGTGTTGCGATAATCGTAGGCATTGCGATACCTATCAATTACGATTTCCGCAATTAAATCTTTGGCGACAGAGGAGACTTTAATTTCAGTGCTCATATTGATGCTGCCGTCCTATAAGATCGTTGAGGAACAATCGGATCCCACTTGCTGCTTTTGTATTCAGCTGGTTCAGCATTCAAACCTTGCAATCTTTGCGGTCTCAATCCACGCTTGGCAGAATCTCGTTGCATCGATAAGAAGTGTCCATACGTTGACACTGCATCAGCGTAATGAGAAGTCCAATGCTCATGATCAGGTTCCTTGGCATACGCTCCTGCACCATCTGCATCCAAATGTCCTTTTGGCATTGCTTTGAATGGGTATTGTGCAAGAGCATCGAGTACATGCTCACAATCAGCATGGATGTCACCAGGATCTTTAGTATCTGATACGTTAATAATGCAACGATCAAGTACCAACTTGCCATACCCAATGTTCTCAAATCGAGACTTGACACGTGGAATCCTTGTAAACTCTATTCCAAATCGTTGAGCCGCTGCAATCCGAGTAATACCATAACCCCACTCGTGATTACCAATGTCATGAGGACCAATATGTCCCACATAGAAATATGGTTTTTCGCGAAGAACTGAAGCATAATGGTCAATCCCTAATTCATAGCCGACATACCAGTCAATGAGGCGCTCTTCCAACCCAACAGTCTGCCAAAAGAGGATAACTGTGGGATCCATACGGGACACGCCAAGATCCCAAGACGTGGTAACTGGATAACGTGGATCATATGGGCATGGAGTAACTCGTCCTTGATCGCGAAGCTTTTTAATTTCAGCTGCCCAGACGGCTCCAATAACAGCTGCATCCCAATTTGAGAGATATTCTTGTTCGAAGATTGCGTTTCCAAGGATTTCACCTCGCCTCGCGATAAGACGTTCACGTTCGACTTGAAGCTCTTCAGGAGTGAAGACTCCGGAATCTTCAGCTGACAGGTGGCTGGTGAATGCATAGCTCTTTCCTTGGAGTGATTTGTACGTTTTATAAAAATGATTACGTCCACGGACAGACGATACATAAATTGCTTGACCTTTGTTAGCAAGCAAAATTGGCGAGAAAAAGTCAAATGCGGCGGGATCAGCCAAAGCTGCTTCAGAATACCCAATGCCAATAGGTTGTGACGACAGTAGGTTCTGATAGTTGTCAGAGCCTTTAAGTTGATATGACGATCCGTTAATAAACTTCAATTGCATTGCTGAATTATCAACATGTTTGATGATTTCTGGTGGAAATACTTCTTGCCAACGAAGGCGACCAGTTGATGGATTGATTGAATCCCAAATTGCAATACGACACTGATCCTGCTTCGGAAGCATATGCCAGTAGTTGCCAGGACGACGCATAGCATTTGCAGCAATTGCTTGCATGATAATTTCGTCTTTCCCAGCACGACGATGCCAAGCTAAGCAAATTTCACGATAGATGTCTGGACGCGTCATCGCAATCCAGGCTTCTACCTGAAATTTTCTCGGCTTCCAGCCGTACGCGGGAAGTTCAATTTGAGCCATCTTGCCTACGCTTCCATGCGCGGTAAATAACAACTCCGCCAACTACTAAGCCGACAATAATCATGACAGGTAAAGACCATCTCATGATTGTATTAACTACATCAATTGTCGGGGCCAATTCATTCACAACTTCAGCAACTCCAGCAGTTGCTGCGGTAGCAGTAATCGCTGCACCAGCTTGTGCTGAGGCGGATTTGACAAGGGGTTTGTCAAGATCAGGATCAGCATCAGGTAAAACTGGAGGCAGTTCAACAATTTGTCCTTTGAACTCTTTTGGTTCTTGCAGATAAAGAGCAGTCTCTTTTGCTCGACGAGTTACCAATCCATTCAAAACAACTTTCTTTCCGTTGACAGTAGCTTTATTCCACAGTTGGATTGCGTTTGCTGCTTGAGCAAAATTACCAGCATTGTGATGCCTGAGTGCGCTTGAACCTTTGAAAGCAGTTATCCCGATATTGTAAGCAAGACTGACGAAAGCCGCAAGTTGATACTCATTGATACTATCCTTAACCAATGCTTCAACTTCTTTTGTAAACTTCTGAAGACTCTTGCAAAAGATATTATCCGCTTGCTCCTGAGTCCAAACCATCCCTTGCTTTACACCAGAAGTTTCGCCCCAACCAATAGTCCAAACTCCAGCTGGACAGAGGTATGACTGAAGTCTACATCCTTCCGACTCTGCAATCAGTTGAACGCCTTCAAAGATAATCGGCCAGTTCAATGCTTTCGATGGTAGCTTGCTCATGGCTTATCCTTAGTTACTTTTGTCCTGAGATGATGTCGTATTGTCGCCATCCTTGCTCAAGAAGGGAAGCTCGATGAATACCGCACTGTCCAGCGCTCTTTGCGCATCTTGCGAGATCTTCAACGCAGCGTTGGTTCTCTCTGTTGCTGCTTTCGTTCTCGTCGATGCTACGTCTGAGTACTCCAACAATGTTTGCGACGCTATGTCCCGCGACACAACTGGTTGGGGAACTTGCGAGTTTGCTGGTAAACCCTTTGTAGGAGTTGCGCAACTCGTTGTTAGCAACAGCAAGCTGAGTGCTAACAGTAGTGAGAGCTGTACGTACTGTTGTGAGTTCTTCATTGGCTTTCTCCAGTGAACCGCTTAAATCTTCCATTTGTTTGCGAACAAAATCTGCATCTTGTTGCAACTCTGTCTGGATGCGCAGTGACTCTTTTGTTAATTCATGAAACTCTGCTTCTTTGACCTTGAACTGAATCCAAGAGCCAATTCCAATCCCTATCAAGAGACCGGCTATTGTTCCAATGATTGCGAACCTATAGTTAGACCATAGGGATGATAGAATCGATATCATCTGGTCTCTCCTTACGTTTGCGAAATTCCTTCATGTCATCTCGCAAAAGTTGTAGTTCACATAACTCACGATCAATCTTTGCTTGAGTGAGTTTAGCTGTAAGCTCAGCTTGACGTTCTTTCCGTCGTTCGTCTCTGATCGAATAAATACGACCACAGATAAGAATGATAATCCCTGATACTGCTGCTACTGCTGAGGCAATCTCTGACCAGGACATATACTGCATGAGAGCTGATGCTCCTACCGCGGCTGCGCCACTAGCTTCAACTCTAGTGCCAGTAGTTGGAAGAAGAGTGCTCACATTAAGCATTGAAGTCTCTTTCAATTATTTCGATGACTGCTGCATCGCCGATAGTTCGCACTTCGATTTTTGCGAATTTGAAATTAGTTGTCATAACTTCAGTCAACGACCAACCAAAACCTTTGCTAACAACTCTATTTCCAATGTTAGAAAACAGAACGGATTCTTTGTTATCGAATGTCACATATGAAGTAAACTGATTCGCAATTCCACCTGAGACATGGTAATACTGATGCCTTCCAGCAATGTTGCGATGTGACTCACTACTTACGATAGACAGTGAACCTTCAGCTACAGGTGTATCTCTCCATTCAAAGTTAACGACTGCCTGAAGCATTGGTAGTTCGATCGATAGCTTCTCACCGCGAACAGCATTCAACTTGAAAGTTCTTGGAACTTGATGGAAGAGTTCTGCCGGCATCAACCCAGGAGACTGCTCAGTGACCTCCTGAGGAGCCTGGCAGAACAAACCATATGGAGTCTTTGTTAAAGCATTACCCTGCTGGCCCGACAGTAGAACTGAAAGGCGGCCTTCAGCCAAGATAATGCTTGAACCATCAGGTCCAGTATAATCAAGCATTTCGCATCAAACCCCATTCGATTGGAATTGATAGTTGATTTTCCACAATTCCACCAGTTGAATTCTTATAGACGCGGATACCATAAAACTCTGTATCACATCTATCGTTATTGTTTACTCCTAATTTACCACCAATCATCAAAGGTCGTGCTAAATCATAGGCCAGCCATAATTGGTCTCTTGTTCCAATACTTGTAGTAGATTTTCTAACAAGTCTACCATTATTATAAGAATGCCAAAAACCATTTATTAAAGCAAATGTTGTAAAATTTATAAATCTATCAGTTGCCAACGGAAATACAAAATTCCAATCAGCGGATTCAGCTGCTACATCTGCTAGCATTACATTAGGAGGAGTACTTAAACCTATTTCTGGAGCTTGAGTATCAAACTTTTGCACATACATTCTAATAAGAGAAGCCCATTGATCGTTAGCATCACAACCGAAACTCATTGTAAATAATTTAGATGTATCTCCAGTATAGTATCCAACCCATGCTAAATCAACTCGTAGATTAGGTGGTGTATTAGTACCGGCAGTACCAAATGCAAAATCAGATAAATTATCTAAAACTTGAAAATAATTTGCATTATTAAGTTTAGTTGTTTTGCCATTATTTACTCCGGCAGTTCCAGTAGGAGTAAATACATGTCTACCGGTCAAATCCTTCATTTCATTTGGAGTTACCCAACCATCATAATACAAAACACAATCATTAAAATATGGATCAAAACGTGAAATATCATCTCTGTTCAAACGAGTGCGTGGAACATAGTTGGATGTTCCATATTTTAAGCCATCACTAAACTCTACATCCCAAATAGTAAAACCCTGTCCACGTGGAGCAATGTTTGCCATGACAGCTTGGATATTATAGTTCATGTTTTGACTATACTTACCAATAAACAAAGCTGGATTCGCCCAACTAATACTTGAACGTCCTGATATAGTAGTGTTCAATGTTGTATTGCGTTTCCAATTACCGTTGATATGACCTATAACTATATTATTTGTCTTGTCAAATTGTAATGCACACCGTAATGGTTGTCCTGTTTGCCATCCTTCATTACGCATATCTGTAACACTGAATACATTATTCCAAATTCCAATTCCACCATCGGCAGTACAAATATGAATGTTCCAATCATCTGGATTAGCTCCAGGTTGATAATTCTGCGCATAAATAATCAAACCGTTTGATGTAGAAGTTGGAGTTCCTTGTGCTAACAAAGCAAAAACTCCAATCATCAATGGGTTGTTACACCTAACTGTAAACTCAACAGTATGGTCACCAGTAAAATTCAGAGCATTTGTTGGAAGCGTTAAAACAGTGTGTCTTGTATTTCCTCCAAAATCTAATTGCTCTGGTGCTTTGCGAAAGAGACCATCGGGTGCTGAAAATTCACCTACTATGCCTTGACCTGAATATGTCTCAAAACGACCACGTTCAAAACCAACACGAACAGTAGACCAGTCAGCTCGAGGACTAGCAGGAGTTCGCTGATGCTTAACAATTGCTTGAGGAGTACCACTATTATTCCTGAACACTCCAAAGGAGAATTCATCTTTCCCAGTAGTAGTATTTCTACGTACAAATGTCATTGAAATACCCTCACCCACACATTCGGATTAGCTGTAAGAGTAGTTTGAAGATTTGACAACGTAGCTTCTACTTGAGTTACTCCTGCTAACTTAGTATTAAGATACTCCACATTCACGCAATCTTTAGGATCAACTGCATAATGTGACCCTGGAGTAGCTGTGCGTACGCGCCCGTCTGTAGTGCGCATTGCAAGCTTTACCCCCACTAATCCTGGAGGATCTGGTGGAGACTGAGCTGCATCTAAATATGTTTGTACAATGGCACCTGGTGTCCCAATCCCATGGCTGACTGCATAAACTAGATATCCTGCTGATGCCTGCCCTACTACTGGTGTTATAATATCACGCTTCTGCGTTAACGCAGTATCTAACTGACCTTTAGTTACTGCTTCATTGGCATTAATAGCATCCCCTATTACTACTCGCCCTTCTGGCGCCACGCGTCTTACAATAGTAGAGCCAGGTGCAAACTGCGATACTTCTACAGTGTCTTGAATACCTCCGCCGACTGCTACATATGCATGTACGCCTGATGCTGGATGCACTTTATCAACTTTAGTATCTAGCCCTGCAATCATAACTAATGACTGATTATTATTATAGTAGTGTAAACTAACTGCGTCATTAGCATTAATAGGATTGCCTGTTCGGACATTACCTTCAATAGTTCTTTGAACAACCGAATCAGGAGTTTGCGTAACTGAAAGTTGCGAAGTATTTACTTTATTGCCAAGAGCAGTGTCCATCTGCCCTTTATTAACAGCTTCAGTACTTGCAGTCGCAGTTGCTACCGCTAATGTTCCTGTTGTGCTCCGTATTGGAAGGGTACTGGCTGTTGCCGGTTCAGCAATAGCCGATCTACTTTGAGTAGTTCCATTCTGTGTGTATGCTGCAAGTCCAGCAGTCGTAATCTTATCGACCTTATTGCCAATGTCAATCTTCGCTTGGTTCAAATCTGCCAACATTGCTGGCGTCATCAAACCATTGTTCGTATTGTCTACTACTCCTGGAGGAGCTGCTGAGTTGTTTTGGAAGTACTGGAGAGTGACAACATCATTTGCCGCAACAGGTGTATTCGCTTGGATCGTTCCAGTAGCAGTGCGACGAGCAATTGTGGCGTTGCTTGGACCTTGGCCGATTGCAATACTACCTTGGGTAGCACCATCGTATGTGTACGCATACTCGCCAACTCCGGTCAACTTATCGACCTTATTGGCAAGTCCTGATAGCGCAGAGGTCGCATCGGTTTGCGCTGCTTGAGCTGCAGTATTTGCAGTTCCTGCTAATGTATAAGCATCATTTGCAATAGCTTGAACTGCTGAAATACTTGTATTGACTGTTCCAAGTTGAGTTGTCAGATATTGAAGATTGACAAGATCATTATTCGCAACTGGAGCATTACCTTGAAGTCGACCAGAACCATCACGTAAAGCAACTGAGTTGTTGACAGGTGTTGCAGATCCTTGAACTGTTCCTTGAACTGTGCCAGTAACTGAATAGAAGTTAGTCTGACCTGCAGCAACAGTTGCTTTGTCTACCTTATTTCCAAGTGCAGTAGTAGCTGAGTTGGCAGTAGCTTGAGCTGCTGCTGCATCAGATAAAGCTTGTGTTGCATCAGACTGTGCCGCGGCTGCATTTGATAATGCTTGAGATGCATTGGTTTGTGCTGTGTTTGCTGTCGACTGTGCGGTTGCTGCATTAGTGACAGCTGTGTTGGCAGTTGTTTGAGCGGTTCCAATGGCGGTATTCATCGATGTCAGAGGAGTACCTGACCAAGATGCTACTCCAGTTGAGTCAACAACAAGAACATTTGTACTCTCACTTGTTGGCGCATCAGGTAGATTGAACTCGTCGATGGTTACAAACAAACCATCTGACTTTGCCATAAGTTTATTGTCTGGATCAGACGAAATACCTACGGCTATTTGACCAGCTACATTGAGAACAATCGTCTGTCCATCTGGAGGTGACTCAAACCTTGATGGGAAATAATCCCAATCAGCCGTGATGTCACTCCAACGTGCTGTACCTGGAAGTCCTGCATCGAGTGCCAAATCCCAAAACTGAGATGTGATACCTACAACTGCACCATTAACTGGCGTAGCAATTGTCTCAACAAAATCCCATCCTGTTAGATCAGACTTCGCCTTGTAAATCGACGAAGTTGGAAAATCGAAATAATTCTCAGATGCTACCGTCGGAAGAGGTGGGACGAAAGACGTCGTAGTTTTGCCGAAAAAGAAAGCGCCAATATACAACCCCGCAGCACTATCAGCCACCAAATTCTGGACATACTGGAGCGGAGTGAGTTCATCAGGTTGAGTAGGCGTCGCACCAGTCAAAGTTCCTTGAGCATTGTATCGCGGAATGTTGTTCGCAGCATAAGCATGACTTACAGATATTGCAATATCCGTTGGACCGGTATGGGCGTAAACTGCTGTTCCTGCATCTGTACGTCGAGAGACCTTATTCGCAAGTTCAGATACTGCTGAATCTGCTGTGCTTTGCGCAGTTGCTGCATTTGTGATTGCAGTATTTGCTGTTGACTGGGCTGCTGCTGCATTAGTTGTTGCTGTATTTGCTTGTGCATGAGCGGCTGCTGCATCAGTCACTCCTTGATTCGCTGTAGTCTGAGCTGTGCCAACTGCAGTTGTGAGAGTCACAATATCGCCAGTTGATGCTGCGCCAATGTTAGCACGAGCTTGAGTCTGCTGAGGACCTGTTAACGTCTGCACTTGGTCATACATCACGTGCCCATCAGCTGATGGAGCTGCAACATACAAACCATTTGCTCTTACTTCAAGCAAGTTATTAGCAGTTGGAGATACTACAGCATTTGATTTAATTGGATCAGTTACTGTGCCTGTTCCAGACATAGACACAGTTAGTGTGTTATCTGTATTTACCGCAGATGCTGCTGCAGGTGGAACATACAAACCACCAGCCAACTGTTGAAGAGTATTTCCAGCTTGGGTGGAAATTTGAACAGTTGCTCTAAGTGGATTGAGAGTAGTACCAGCTCCAGACCAGGTAACAGATGACGTTGGTGAAGTTACGACATTCATCAAGAAGTCTGGTAATGACGTCCAACCGGCTGCTCCACCTGCTAGACGTGTAAGAACCTGATTAACCGTTCCACCTGTTGGAACAAGACGCTGCACAACACTGGGACCAAGATCAGCAAGAGGGATACCGCCAGGAGGCAGTATGTAAGCATCGTCAAGAAGCTTGAGCCGAGGATCTTGATAAAATCTGAGAGAGTCCACACCGTTAATGCGAACCACGACTTCAATCCAATCATTCGGCAGGACATATTGACTGAAGACTCCATTGAACAACCCAGTGATAAGCTGAGGATTCGTTGTAGGATCAACAATCACTTGAACACTGTGTGTTCCTGATACGCAATTGCCACCAAGCCATAGATATGTTGGACCTACAGCTAATGGCGCAGCAAGAATCTGCGCAATGTGTTGCGTTCTTGCATTGAGTGCTACGACTTGGAGAAACGTTTCATTGATCGAACCAACAATAGTTGTCTTGTGAATTGTTTTCAGATCATCGAGATTTCCAAGCACTTCTCCAAATGCTTGAGTCAGGTCCTGTAAAGCCTTGAAAACTCCATCTGACGTGACAGTAGCTGTGCTTCCTTCGATAGGATATTTATCCTGAGGCAAAGGAAGTGGTTGCGGAACAGGTGGAACGCAACAACACGGATCGACTGGTCGAGGCGGATTGAATGGTCCGGTCATTTCAGCATCTCCTCACGCACTCCAAGGAATGCGTCAATAAACTTCTGCAACCGTAGCCTTGCAGTTCGGTTTAAGTAAGTACGCTTGACGCGCTCTACAGTGGTTATCTGTCTCATGACTACGCCTTCGGAAGGATGTCGATGAAGCCATCCCAGAACGGGAGATTATCACCCTGGGTCCCTGTAACAATAAACTTATACCTCGCTCGTTGTGTAGGCGTAAGTGTAGCAGTATCTGTTGGTGAGAGTTCAATCATCACCACCTGTCGCTGAGCGTCAACAGTGATATTGCCGGTTGCAGTCGTAAATTGATATGTTACCAGTGGAGACTGCAGGTCCACAAGCTCTAAACGTGCTTGCACGATGTCGTTGGCAGTATATGCAAACTCCCAGAACCAACGCTCGCCACGAATGATGCCTTCAGACATGAAAAAATCCCTACGCCAAGGTCTGTGAGGAGGGGCAGGAAAGACGCAGGGAGTTCCACATCCACAGTGGCAAGGATCACATCCACAACTGCAAGCCGGCATCTGAGTTCCGCAACCACATCCACAACCTCTGTCAAACGGAACACCGTGATTCACGTTGAACAGTGCGGTGACGACAGTAGGTGACTCTCCACTACCTGGTAAGGCTGTGAGTTGTACAGCTATAATCCAAATACCAGGAGGAAGCTGCCGCATATCTGCTGTCACGAATCTCGTATTCGCGCTGAACGCCAGAGGAATATTCGGTGTATCTGCAGGCCATAGTGCTAAACGAGCCAGCACTCTGGTCGGTATCCGATTCTGAGCGTTGATAGGAAGCAAGACACTGCCTGGAGGCAGCTGATTCCTATGGAGTGGAGTGCTGTGTAGCATGTTTCTCTCCGTGACCGCACACGCACGTATGTGCATTGCCGTCTGATTTACAAAAGTCTTGCTTGTACGGGAACGGCAAATCCTGTTTGCAACACCTACGACTGTCTCCACAAGGCTGACAACAGTTGGTATGCACAACAGTAAACAGTTGGCTCAGTAGTGGTTTGCCAGGTGCCGTCAGCTGCACAGTTACTCGCCATGTACCTGTTTGCAACATCGAGAAGTCAGCACTCACATGTTGTTGTACACTCACCACCCATGGCAGCGGCACGTCCATAGCATCATCAGGCCATGCTATATGTCGTGCCATCACACGTAACACCTCGTACCCGTGGGCTCCCGCAGGGAGGTGCACGAGCCCGCCTGGTAACGTAGGTGCGAGTGTTGAGTGTAGCATTATCCCACCAACCAGCCTATGACGTAACCCGCAATACCCACAACCAGTATGCGCATACCATTGCAACAACGACAATCAGTGGCCACACCTTCTGCAATCCTCCTAACTATGACTTTCCACCACGGCAACGGCTCGTCTACGCCCTGAACTATCTGAGGACTGTCTGCACACGGATTGATCCACGGCAGCCAGTGCTTTACGGCTGTTCCCGTGTCGATATACAGCTGATGCCCGTCTGCGTGTGCCTCTGCCAGAAGCTTGTTGATCTTCTCGAGGTACTCGTCTATGTGCTTACGTGGTGTACCCATGTCACACTCCTTTACGCGCATTGCCCATGACATCTACGGCTGGCTCAGGTTTTGGTGGTTCAACCCAAGGCTTCTCCCACATACGCCTCCGCGCCTCTTGTTGAAGATCCCCTTGCGCAAATTGGCCGTCGATGTATCCAGCCGTCGGACGTCCATTGTGGAAAGACGTGCCTTGGATGGTGGTTTCTACCTGACCAACATTGTCACGTATTACCTGTGGACTGAAGATGTTCGAAAAGCCGGACATTAGAACTCTCCGTAAGTGATGTTAATGACAGGTGCTGTTGCTGCTTTCAAGGCCATTCGCTTCGCGGTCTGTAAGTCGACATTGTTTTCACTTGCAATGTCTCTGAGAGTGATATTCAGATCAGAGTCTGTCTTAATCTCAGACTTGTCACCATACTTCTCGCGACGATTGCCTTTAAGGAGGAACATCAACAGTGTGTCTGATTTCTTTACTCCACACTCGATGCCATCCTTGTTGTAGACTGGTTCTCCGGACATCGCTCGAGTGATAGCCTCGGCTTCGAGCTCGTCAATCCGGTTCTGTTCAGCCTCATATTCTTTCTCAGCAAAATCTGGATCATCCACACGAGCTTCACGCAAAGCACGACGAGATACTTGAAGTGCTTTTAGAGCGGTTGCTTCAAGCATGCCGGTGTTTCTTAGCTCGAGGTATTGTTCTTTCCAGGCTGACATTTTGATCGGGAAGATTGCTGATTGGGATAAGGATAATTCCGTAATTTTAGCGAAGTTAGACTTCGGCCATTGAGACATTGTATCCTGTTTTTGGAAGAATGTACATAGACTGTGAAAATAAATTTTTATCTTTGAAATCAATGGGTTAGGTTACTTCGGGAAAATTCCCGATCTACATAACTTAGCAATTTCACATGTTTTATGGTATTCAGATATGTTGAATAGCTTACTATTATGATTACTAATTATCATATTCGTGCGATCACACTTTCATCTTATTTCACGGTATCACATAGGTGTGGTCGTGAGTAGGCGAGTCGTGTACAGATGGGTATGGGCGCCCGCGTAGGGTACGTATAGGATTACTAATTATCATATTAGCGCGATCACACTTTCATCTTATTTCACGGTATCACATAGGTGTGGTCGTGAGTAGGCGAGTTGTGTACAGATGGGTATAGGCGCCCGCGTAGGGTACGTATAGGCTGCACTTGCAGTGCATAGGTATGGGCCTAACTAAGCTAAAGTCGGCCTCCCAGCCCGTAGAAATTATAAATAAAATTAAAAATACATGACTTTCGTTTTCGCGCGGGGAGACATGGAGGAATGGTATAGGGTGTATATACATGATCTGGTGAAAATTAAACACCTCGTAACCCCTTGATTTTATTACTCTTTTCCAAGATGTTTACAAACAAAAATTTTTGTGGTAAGATTAAATCAAATAAGAAAAACTGTTCTTTAACAATTTGGTTATATGGGTTTAATGGATTGTATGTTTTCCAACATACAACCTCCAACCCTCGTCTTCATGTTCTCACTGAAGTGAGTTCATGTATCCTCTATTCCTTTCTCTATCAGGAGAATGTATCATGTCAAAACGGGACAAGAAGGTTATAACGGTTGAAGAAAAAATTGCAGACTTGGAAAGTCAAGTCAAGTTTGCGGATTCTGAAACCGTTAATAAGGCGAGAGAACTCGCTGCTAAGATTCGTGAAAGAGCTGAAAAGGAACTCGCTTCCGCTCAATCCCGAAAAGTCAAGAAATTCCGCCCTCAACTTTCCGAAGAGGAAAAAGAGGCGAGGCGAATTATTGCTGAGGCGAGAGAAGAAGCGAAAAGGATCCGGGAACAGAAACAATCTGTCATTGGATCTAATGAACTCGCTGTACTCGGAAATCCTGAGTACAAAATGATCCAACTCGCTAACCGCATCAAGAAACCTATCAACCCGGAAACCGATACAGCGAAAATCTGGAACCAGTTTTTCGCCAATCGGTCCAATTTGACTACTGAAGTTGTAAAAGGACTCGGAGTCAAGCTGAATATTGATTATAAATATGCAGCTAACTGGGGATGTTTGATGCGGAAGATGGATGGAATGATTGAAGCTGGTATCATTGACCATAGCGGAAATCTAACCAACCTCGGCCGTCAAATGACTTCCAATTACAAACAGAAGTTAAATGATGCGATTCTTGCCGACCAATAAACTAATGGGAACCTTCGGGTTCCCATTTTTCATATCTGTCATGAAATGAATTATCGGATATGAAATAGTAATACTTCAACAATCCATCAATCTCTTTAATCCAACAATCTCTTTAATCCATCAATCTCTTTAATCCATGAAGTTAATCATAGGATCATGAGCTGAAAAGATTGACGAAATGGTTAACAGGTTGGAGGCGGCTTGTCGCAAAATTGTCAATCTTTCGTCACTATTATTTTTTTAACAAAACTTCTACCTTTTTATAAATTTTTTTTTTATCAATTATCAATCTTATTTAATAAACTTTTATAAGCTAGATTGATAATTTTTTTTTCTTTTCCGGCTTACCTTAATAAGATATAGCAGAGAAAGATAAAGATTGACATTTCATCCGCCTCATGATCTAAACACTATGCTCATGGGTTCATTCATACAAAATCGGATGTTTACAATCATTCGAACCCCCCTCCGCACATTTATCAAAATACTATATCAATATCTTAACGCTACAACTTCCTAAAAAGATTGATAATTTTAAGTTTCTTATTCCGTTTACCTTAAAAAGGTATATCAGAGATTGATAAAAGATTGATATTCAAAATGAATAAAAGTATATACAAAATAAATAAAAATAAAAAGGTTTACTTTTATTAAAAAATGAACTATAATTATATTGTAGGGTAAATTTTGTCAAGATTTGATACATATCAAGTCTTGATCACGGGTGCCGGGTTGGCACGATCATCAACTGCAGGAGAATTATAATGAACGGAGTAGTTATTCAGAAGATTGATTTTGAACACATCGAAATCTCAATCTTCAACGCGTTGTCAAACATGACAGAGGTCCTCAAGACCGACATGACAGAACAACAGCGGGCGAAGTTGGAGATTGCGACCGCAGACTTGCGCGATGCGCTACATTCTGTTGAGGAACTCGCCAACCTGTATGGCGGAGGTACTCACTTCAACAAGTTGAAGAAGTTGGTAGAGAAGTACGGATTGGGAGGCTGACATGAACAATACGGACTTTGATCAACTGTGTAGGATCATGTTGATGTATACTCGCAATGTGAGTATTGCGGCGGAAGACTGTCCACTGTATCAGGACACTGTGCCGAAACTTCCGACGGAGATGTATGACAGTATCATGTGGACAATTGACGAGACTGTCTGTTTTGCGTTTTTCTTCAAAGACGACAGACTTGTCAACATAGACCACGGACCCATATAACCAATCAGCAAGTCCATGACCTTTCAGCAACATCCCATGATTCACCGAGTCATCGGTCAGTGAGAGGTCATGAGCGTGCTGAATTCCTCAGCATAACTTGGAGTAAACAACCATGTCTGACACACTATACGAACTGAGACTATCGCTCGAGCATCATAAACAGTTGCGAGATGAAGCGGTGCAGAAAATTCGCATTGCACAACACCAACTGTCTGCAGCAATAGATACAGTTGTTGCCGAAGAAGGTTATATCTTGGATCGCATGATTAAGATCTCTAACCTTCAACAACCAATGAGGAACTACATAGTCAGCTATGATTTCCTCAAAGATACCGGACTGACAAGCGAAGAAACGCAAGTCATCTATGCTCACAGTACAGAACATGCTCGCCAACTGTTCCGCGAGAGCAATAAGATGACATACATTCGCATAACGTCTATCAAGGAGCAACCAAATGTCAACGCGAACTGAATATGAGAAGTCCATCGTGATGGACGCACTGTATACCACGATAAAAACTCTCAACTATGTAGAACAACTGTCAACCGATAGCGAGGAACAGGAACTACTTTGTGAAGCAATCCGCATTGTGGAACGCTTCAGAATGCGCGAGGAAGCAGGAATATGAGCGAGATAACTGAATCAACTGTTCGGTATCTGAATGCTGAGGAACTGTTCATTGTTACTCAGCTGAACAACTTCGATACCGACTGTTACGATCCTCCAACAGAGGAAGATGGTTCACGCAGATATGTGTTGGACTGTGAAGACTACAATCAGACCGGAAAAGCGGCGATACTTGTAGTCAAATTTGAAGCGGAAGGCATTTTCTACAGTGCTGACCTATTCGTATTCGAAGGAGAGGACAATGGAGTCACATGCGAAACAAATGATTGACATGCTCGACAACGCGCAGATCGAGTATGAGGCCGATGCAGATGATGAAACAATCTGTATCGAACTTGAAGAAGGAACAGTCTGTTTCTGTTTCGATGATGGTGAGTTGCTTGAGATAACTCTCGATATTTGAACTTGAGAGTACGTGAGCATTCTAACGAGTGTTCACGTGCGCGAATGGTTCGC
>Ga0209628_10000053_pt1 | contig 54678 bp, 35 predicted proteins | sample TergutCu122P4_FD_187285 | JGI IMG/M metagenome (GOLD analysis project Ga0209628, IMG submission 187285) | Cubitermes ugandensis P4 segment gut microbial communities from Kakamega Forest, Kenya - Cu122 P4 (SPAdes) (version 2) | ecosystem: Host-associated > Arthropoda: Insects > Digestive system... | reverse complement strand
TGGTCGTGCTTTTTCTTCCGAGGGGAAGAGAGCGAAAGCGGCGTTCTTTGGTTCCTTTTTGCCAAACATTGGCCGATCCGCAGTTGGGGCAGACAAGCTGGGACGCTCCGACAGCGACGAAAAATTCAATACCGCCGGAGACGATTTTTTGCCGAAGGTAGGTATAGCCTCGAATGCCGTGCATGTGATATAATAGCGTAGCGGACATGATTTACTCCTTTCAAAGAAAATGTATGGTAACTCCTTCTATGAAAGCAACTTGTCCGCGTTTTTCAATAACCTATGGGAAGGTACGCACTTTCCCGATGAACCTCTTAACGTACATTTCGTTCATACTTCGCGTTGGCGTCAAAGGCGTTTTCCAGGTGTTGGATTCTCGGCGATTCGCCTTCCGGCCAAACGACGGAAATAATGTCGAACCGAAAAATAAATTCGCTGCCGTAAAGTCTTTCACGGCGGAGGTACGCCTCTGCCATCGAGACAATCCGCCGCATTTTCGCCGGTTTGACCGCTTCAAACGGTTGTCCCAGTTCGCCGGTCCGCCGGGTTTTGACTTCAATAAATGCGACGAAATTCCCTTTTTGTGCGATAATGTCGAGTTCCCCGATCCGGAATTTGAGATTTCGTTCCAAAATACGGTATCCCTGCGATTTCAAAAAACGTACCGCTTCGTCTTCCCCTTGCCGTCCGAGAATGTCTTTCTCGCGGACCTCTTTTTCCACCGACCGCTTCTGCGGTTTTGCACGGAATTGTTCGGAATACCTTTCAGGACAAGCCGGCTGGTTCCATTCCCGAAACAAATCGTGCCAGGCCGTCCGAAGTTTCTCCCAGGAACGCTTCCACCAGGTCTGAGGTAATTTGTTACGTTTAACCATTGGCCCGATAGAAAATCGAATGTTTTGGTCCTGCCTGGACTTGGGATTGGTTGAGCATGAAATCGCCGGACTCGGCCCAGTGTTCGGCAGCGTCGGACAGGTCGGTGAGAAGCTGTTGGACTTTTTGTTGATAATGTAACAATAACTCTTTTTTGGCGTCGGGCGGGACGACAATATCGCCGCTTGTAACGACCCTGACCCGGGAATACGGTCGTGGAACCGCGAATTTGTCCCAACTGTTTGCCCGCCAGGGACGGTCGCAACCGATTCCGAGCAAAACAAGCGGGATTTGCAGCTTTGACGCCAGATAAACCGCACCCGGAGCCAAAACTCTTCTCGGGCCGCGTGGTCCGTCCGGCGTAACCGTCAGGTTCGTCTGTTCGGCGTAACGCTTCATTTCGGCCAGTGCCTTACCGGCTCCGCGATACGACGAGCCGCGAACGCAATGGAATCCGAACAAATTGGCAACGCGGCTGAGCACTTCGGCGTCACCGTGCTGGCTGAGCAGCATTGTCAGGTTACAGTTTCGTCGCAAAAAGAGCGGCACCAGGATATTTTCGTGCCAAAAAATGTAAATCCGATGCTTGCCGTCGTTGGCATACGCCGGATCGACGTTTGGATCGTAATAAGCGACCTTGTAATCCATCGTCCCCATCCAGGCCCGGATCAATGCCGAGCCGAGAAGACCGAGAGTTTCAAGGAGAAAAGGCGATGCAAGTTTCACGGATAGTGGACGAAAAAATTCAATGTTGAAGTCCGAAATACCATAGGTTGAAGTCCGAAATACCATAGGCCCATTTTACCGTATCGGTCATGGTTTTCAAGGGGAAAATCACACGAAAGGCAGCTTGGTACCTAAACCGACTCGTTTCGCCCATGTTACGGCCTCTTCCGGGGTTTGGATGACACCATCAAGCTGGGCTTCGTACGCGGCTTTGAGCAGGATTCCCATTTCGGGACCGCTTTCCATGCCGAGTGGTATCAAATCACGTCCCTGGAGTAGCGGAGCAGGTGGGCCGTCAAGGAGGGACAACCGTTCGGCGACGTTCAACCAGTGAATAACCCGGCCTTCGCGGTTTTTCAAGCCGCCGCAACCGCGACGGTCCGCCAGGCAAAGGTGCCCCCACATCCGGATGCTCGTCGGTGCAAGCCGTACCGCAAGCCGCCGAACCGTCGTGTCCGCCGGTATCTCGTCCGCCGGAATCTGCGATGGCACCATGTGTTCGAGAATAAGAGGTATCACTTTGGCAACGACGTGGTGCGGGGCTTTCATCCGGTTCAAAAACGTTTTGGCAAGCGGACCGGAAACGGCGGCGTGTTCCGGCGAAAGCCAGCCGTGCTCTTCGGTGTAGTTCAACGTCGCCGGTTTACCGAAATCGTGACACAATGTCGCGAACATCAGTTCCGCCCGCTCGTTTTCCGAAAGCGGCGTCTCACGGGCAAGACGTTCCGCTTCGTCGCAAACCCAAAGCGTGTGAGCGAACACGTCCCCTTCCGGGTGCCAGTTCGGGTTCTGGTTGCAACCGATGAGCAAGGCAAGTTCCGGAAACTTTTCGATCCAGTTGGTGTCACGGAGAAACTGCAATCCTTTCGACGGATAACGTCCTTTAGTCGCCCATTTGTACCATTCGGCCCAAACCCGTTCGGCGGCGAGCGTCTCGAATTCCGGGAGCAGCGAGCGGCAAAGTTCCATCGTTCGCGGCTCCGTGTCGAAGCCGAATCTTGCGGCGAACTGCATCCCCCGCAACACCCGAAGCGGGTCTTCGCCGAAAGCGTCGGTCGTGGCCCGGAGAATTTTTCTCGCCAGGTCGCCTTGTCCGTCGTAAGGATCGCAGAGCGAACCGTCAAGCCGCATCCCGATGGCGTTGATTGTGAAATCCCGGCGTCCGAACGCTTCAAGTGGTGTCAAATTGGAATCGGTTTCGACGTGAAACCCTGTGTGCCCGATTCCCGTTTTCGATTCCCGGCGCGGAATGCTCACGTCGATATTCGGGCCGACTTTGATGACGCCGAAACTTTGCCCGACGACGCTGATTCGAAAATGCCCGCCAAGTGCCCCGGCGATCTCCTCGTAGTTCAAGCCGTAGACTTCGATGTCAATATCTTTCGATTCGATCCCAAGCAAAAAATCCCGGACATATCCGCCCACGAACAAGCAGTCCCTCGCCCCGGCCTGGAGCAAGAGGTCAATAATGCGTCGGGATTTGTGTGGGGGATGGAATGTCAAAATGAGAAATGAGAAATGAATGATGGTGACGGTATCTCCAATTATATCACCTATGCACAATCAGAGCCGCGCACGCAGTAAGCGGTGCCCCAGTGGTAACGTGAAAACCGCTTACTCCGTGCGTGGCTCTGATTGGGTCTGGTTCGTTGACGAGTTCAAGGAGCACCAATTAACGTGAAGATTTTCGAGAAAACCTCTTGAAGCGATTCGTTGCGGTGTTGCTTGAGGAGCCGCATTCGGGGAAACCAGGGGGTTGTATCGTCTTGGAGCGTCCAACGCCAATCGGCGGGATACGGAACTATCAGCCAGGTTTCAACGCCAAGAGCCGCCGCGAGGTTCGCAACGTAGCCCGGCGGTGAAATCACCAAATCCAGATTCGAAAGCAGTCCGGCCAGTTCTTCCATGTTACCGTACTTGAACGCTTCCGGGTATTCGTCGATCTGTAACCGCCAATCGGACCGGATTTTTCTCACGTCCTCTTGCCGGGAACCGTGTTGGAGCGAAATCCAATTGACCTGTTTATTGGACAGAATCGGACGAAACAAATCGACCGGAATCGTCCGTTGAGCCTCGGATTCCCCGGTAAACGTCCCTTGCCAAAGAATCCCGACCTTTGTGTAGTCGCTTTTTCGGTCAAGCGTTTTTGCCCATTTTGCCGAGATTGCCGGGTCTACAACGAGAAAAGCGTCGGTTTTCGGGAATTTTTCCATGTTCTTGCGGAAAAATCGGGGCAAACTTCCCAGCGCAACCTGTTCGTCGATCCCGGCCTCGGAAAGCGGATGTCGCTGTTTCGGGTCGTACTTCGTCTCAAACAGTGGATCGTCAAACCCTTTGGAACCGATCAACGGTTGCGTTGAAAGGGGCGAAAACGTGATCTCCGGGAACGATCTGGCAAAAAGCGAGTGGAGCGATTCGTCGCACTCGACGACGCAACGTCCGACCGATTGAGAAAGATCGGGCAAGCAGGACGCATACATAATGTCCGCCGCGATTCCCTCTTCGGAATACGCGAGAACCGTTTTAGCCGGGTTGGGCGTTCCGTCCCAGTTGAGCAAATTGTGCTGTTGCCAGGTTCCGATTTTGCTGACCATCCGAAATTCGAACGCTTCCCAACCTTCCTCCAGCCGACCGAGGGCGAGCAGCGAAAGGGCATACCCGTAAACCCCGTGCGGTCGTTGCGAACCGACAGGCAAAAGCCGTTGGTAGAGTGGGATCGATTCTTCGTACCGTTGCGTAATTCGGAACGATTCGGCGAGGTAAAACGTCGCATCGGCTGACGCCGGGTCAAGGTAAACCGCTTCGGACAGCGGCATAATCGCGTCTTGAAACTGTCCGAGCCGGAACCTGATGAAACCAAGCGTCAACCAGGCGGAGGCGTTTCTCGGCTCAAGTCGGGTCAATTTTTCAAAGCAAAGGGCCGCCTCGTCCAGGTGATCGAGTTCGAATTCCAACTGGCCCAGGGCGAGCAGGTATTCCGCATTTGACGGAGCAAGCACGACCGCCTCGGCGAAACATTCGACCGCTTCCCGCTTTTGATTCCGGTTGCGGAGGGCGATTCCTTCCTGAAAGCGGAGATTCGCCCGATAAACCTGTTCCGGAATGTAAAACGAGCTGGAAACTCGCGGAAACGGACGGTCCAAAAGGGAACTGGAACCATCGAGAAAGAGTCCGTTGTCCAATGTGGGGGAGGCGGTTAAACTCATCACTATTTCGGGGAGAGGGGGATTATCTGATTGATTTTTTTGAAATTTCCGTTATATTCGGAAAAATCACGGTTATCTGGTTTATCGACAAAATCAAGGAAAATGAAAAATGAAAAAATACAGAAATTGGAAACCGCCCTTTTAGCCGGTACTCCATGTCTGGAACAATAGGTTAGGTTCTACCACCTGTCAAATAAAAAACGGAAAAAAATTTTTTGAAACGATTCTATTGTTAATGAGGCGGGTTCGTCTTTGTTTTAGGAAATCGGTTTTCGTTGCCACCCCTTTCCCTTTTTCCCACTAATCCCCATGAAATACCATATCACGCTATTCTTGTTCTTCCTCGCTCTAACGTCCACCGTGCTGTTCGCCCAGACTAATATGAATAATCCGCTTGCCGATTGTCAGAAACTCGCCGATCAAAGGCTTTACAAGGAAGCTCTTGATATTCTCCAACCCTGGACGCTCCAAGCAGACGTCGATCCGAAAGAGGTCGGACCGGCCCTGACGCTTGCCGTTGAATGTTTCCAGAGTCTCAATCGGGCAGGCGAAATCGACGCCTACCGGGAATCGGTGATCCAAGTTCACGAAAAAAACTGGCGGTTGCTCCAAGCGGCGGCGGATTCCTACCAGAACGGAAACCACTTGGGAACCCTCATCGATGGAAAATTTGAACGCACGGCTCGGTATGGGCGGAACATTGCCAGTGCCCAAGAGCGGGACCGTGTTCGGGCTTTGCAACTCATGCAGCAAGCGGCGGAGTTGGCAACCGGCGACAACAATAAAACCGAAGTCGCCGAGTTCTTCTTCGTTTACGCCGCAATGTGGAAATCCGGGCGTGAACATACTTCCGCCTGGAAATTCCAGAATTTGACCGATTTGACAACGCTTCCCGATTACGAAGAGAGGTATCGCGGTTATTCCTCGGAATCCCTGGCTCCGGTGGACGCCGAGGGGAACCCGATTTACTACAATTCCCCAAAATCGTTTCAGGAGGCCAAAAACGACGGCGAACGTTGGCGATGGTGCCTGGATCAAGCGGTCGAAAACGCTCCGCAGGAGTACCTTAATAAAACGTTGGTGGAACGAGCACAGTTTACGCTTTCCCAGTTCGGCGTCGAAACGATGCGGGAATACGGCTTCTTCTTCCGGGCGGAACGAACAAAGCAGGATTCGCAAACCTGGAATCTGCACACGCTTCAAGACAACGAAACGATTGCGAAACTTGCCGATGGTGTCAAGCGGTTTGAACTTCCGGACGACCAGAATCCGATCAAGCTGTATCAGCAGGTTCTCGAATCCGGGACGACCCGCGAAAAATCGATGGTGCTTCGATTTTTGGCCCAGATTTACGAAAACCGGCGTCAATATCCGAAAGCGGCGGAATACTGGAAGCGTGTCATCAAGGATCACCCGTTGGAAAAAGATTACGCTCAAGGCAAGTACGACCAAATCGTGAAAAACTGGGGCCGGTTTGAACCGACCCGCTCGAAATCCGCTGGGAAAGGACCGGATTTGCAGTACCTGTTCCGCAACGGCAAGTCGGTGAGACTCACGGCTCAGGAAATTCGCGTCCCGCTGCTTCTCGACGACGTGAAAGCGTATATCAAGTCGAAACCTATCCGACTGGACTGGCAAAAGCTGAGCGTTGACCGGATCGGGTACGAACTGGTCGCCAATCCTGCTCAAAACGCAAAATACCTCGGCAGGGAGGTCGCTCGTTGGGTCGTCCCGCTCGCTCCGGCAGAGAATCACTTTGACCGCCGCACGACGATCACCGTTCCCGTAACCACCTCCGGGGCGTATCTGGTCAAAGCGGAAATGGAGGACGGGAACACCGACTATATCGTCGTTTGGCTTTCGGACACCGGAATCGTTCGCAAGCAACTGGACAACGCGATTTTCTACTACATTGCCGACGCCGAAACCGGAGTACCGATCCCGAACGCCAACGTCGAGTTTTTCGGATACCAGCTTCAGGCACGGAGCAACAATCAGGTGGATTACGAAATCAAGGAGATCGCTGAAAAATCGAACGCCGACGGACAGCTTATTCTCGGCAACAATCGGATTACGCAAAAACTCCAGTGGCTGGTTACGGTAACGACCCCGGCCCAGGGGAACACGCCGGGCCGATTCGCCTATCTCGGCTTCAGTAATGTTTGGTATTCCCCGCGACACGATCAGGAGTACAACGAGGTCAAGGCGTTTTTCATCTCCGACCGCCCGGTCTACAGACCGAAAGAGACTGCCCAGTACAAGTTCTGGGTCGGGACCGCCAAGTATGACAGCTCGGAAAACGAGTCCAAATACGCAGGTCGAAAGGCCGTCGTCGAAATTCATTCCCCACGCGGCGAACGGATTGAGCAGGAATTATTCACGCTCGACGAGTACGGCGGCTTGGTCGGCCAGCTCGCTCTCCCGGCAGACGCAATGCTTGGGGAATACCGCTTGAGTGTCTTTGCACCGGGCGCGCGGCAGGAAGACGGTTCCTATAAACAGATACGATACTACGGGAGCGGTTCGTTCCGTGTCGAGGAGTACAAAAAGCCGGAGTACGAGGTACAGATCGAAGCCCCGACGGAACCGGTTGCGCTTGGCGAGCCGATCACCGCGAAAATCAAGGCGAACTACTACTTCGGTAGCCCGGTGGTCAATGCAACGGTGAAGTACAAGGTCATCCGCGAAAAGTACGACGAAACCTGGTACCCGCTCCGCCCCTGGGACTGGTTCTACGGCAGAGGGTACGCTTGGTTTGCGTACGATTACGACTGGTATCCCGGCTGGAACCTCTGGGGCACTTGCAGACCAGTGCAGTCGTGGTTCCCCCGCCGCTCGTTCGGGCCGCCGGAGGTTATTCAGGAAAAAGAGGTGCCGATAGGTGCCGACGGAACGGTCGACGTGAAGTTTGACACCGCGTTTACGAAGGAGATTTATCCGAACGATAATCAAAAGTACACGATCACCGCCGAGGTGGTCGATCAGTCGCGGCGTACCATCGTCGGGACCGGCACCGTATTGGTCGCCAGGGAGCCGCTCAAGGTTTACGCCTGGGTCGATCGCGGGTACTACGAGCCGAACCAGCAGATCAACGCCCATTTCCAGGCACGGCGTCTCGACGGCAAACCGGTCGGCGGTGACACCATCGTGAAAGTGTACAAAATCAATTACGCCCAGGGGAAAGCCCCGACCGAAACCGAGGTGCATAGCGCAGCGGTGAAACTCGGCGAAGACGGTTCAGGCCGCATCACCTTCAACGCCGCCGAGCCGGGCCAATACCGGGTGTCAGCCCTTTTTAGCCGGTACTCCGCGGAAGGTGCGTACATATTCAACGTCTACGGCCCAGCGCAAACAGGCACAGGCAGTTTCACGTTCAACCAACTCGAGTTAATCCCCAACAAGGAGGAATTCCGGCCCGGCGAGGAGGTGGAATTGCGGATCAACACGAACCGACCTGACACCACCGTGCTGTTGTTCTCGAAACCGGCCAACGGCGTCTACCTGGCACCGCAGATTGTCAAACTCCGGGGCAAAAGTGCGTCGGTCAAGATTCCGGTGCTTCAAAAGGATATGCCGAATTTCTTCGTCGAGGCGGTCTGCGTCAGCGGCGGGGAAGTGTATACCGAAATGAAGGAACTTGCCGTGCCGCCGGAAAAGCGGATCGTTAATGTCGAAGTAACACCATCCGCCGAAACGTTCAAGCCGGGCGAGAAGGCAAAAGCGAAGCTCACCGTCACCGATCAAAGCGGCAAGCCGGTCGTCGGCCAAACGGTCGTCAGCATTTACGACAAGTCGGTCGAATACATCTCCGGCGGCTCCAATGTGGAGGACATCAAAGAGTTCTTCTGGAAGTGGCGGCGGCACCACCACCCGAACACCGTGAGTTCCTTGACGCGGTATTTCCACAACTTCCCCACGCCCGACAAGCCAACGCTCCAATTCCTCGGCATCTTCGGGGCAAGCGTCGCCGATGAGGTCGGTCAATTCGAAAGCGATGATGAAGGGGATGGGAACATGGTTGAGTCAGCCAGCTTTGATGGTGATATGGCACCAGCCGCTATGCCGATGGCGCAGGCACCGATGGGCATGGGCGGGGGCGACATGCGTGTAGAGAGCATGATATCAACTCGAAAGCAAGCGTTTACCAACAAAATGGCAGGCCGGTCGCTTGGAGAAGGCGGCACCGATTCTGGGACGCCACTCGTTGAAGCGACCGTTCGAAAAGAATTTGCGGACACCGCTTTGTGGGTCGGGGTGCTGGAGACGAACCAAGATGGTGTCGCGGAGATTGATCTTACGATGCCGGACAACCTGACAACCTGGAAGATCAACGTCTGGGCAATGGGTCACGGCACCAGAGTCGGCTACGGCTCCTCCGAGGTCATTACCCGCAAGGATTTGATTATCCGAATGCAGACCCCAAGATTTCTCGTGCAAAAAGACCAGGTGATGTTCACCGCCAATGTGCATAATTATCTTGCGACGGAGAAAAACGTACAGGTATCGCTGGAACTCGCCCCTGGGATCGCAGGCATCCTGCCTGCCAGTGCATCTGCGTCCCCACTCACACTGGCAGGCAGGATGCCTGCGGTCCCAGTGTTGGTTCCCGCCGGTGGCGAAGCACGGGTCGATTGGCTTGTTGACGCCATCGCCGCCGGTGACGCCGTGATTACGATGAAGGCACTCACCGACGAGGAGTCGGACGCCGTGGAAAACACGATCCCGGTCTACGTTCACGGGATGCTCAAGCAGGAGGCCCAAAGCGGATTTCTCGGCAAGGACGAAACTTCCTCTACGCTGGAAATTAACGTACCGAAAGAACGCCGACCGGAGGAATCGAAGCTGACGGTCCGTTTTTCGCCGACGCTGGCCGCTTCGATGATTGACGCGTTGCCGTATTTGGCCGATTATCCTTACGGTTGTACGGAGCAGACGCTCAACCGCTTTTTGCCGACGGTGATCGTACAGAAAATGCTGATCGAAATGGGTATCGATCTTGCGGCATTGGAAAATGAGCACACAAATCTCAATGCTCAACAACTTGGACCTTCGCGCGCGATCCTAAAACGAAATGCCGTCTACAGCTCTGACGAAGTTCGCAAAATGGCCGACGATGGTGTCAGAAAGCTGGTCGAGATGCAGCTTTCCGACGGCGGTTGGGGCTGGTTTGGCGGGTATGGCGAATACTCCTCACCGCACCTGACCGCTCAGGTCGTTCGCGGCCTTGCTCTTGCACGGGAGAATGACACCAACGTCCCAGCCGGCGTGATTGAGCGTGGCATCGAGTGGCTCAAGCGGTATCAGGCGAAAGAGGTCCGGCGTATCCAAAACGGCAAGTTGTCCGAAGAGCAACGAAGAAACCTCGACTGGAAATCCCAGGCGGACAACATGGACGCCCTGGTGTACATGACACTTACGGAAAACGCCCTTTTCGCCGGTACTCCGAGCAGTGAAATGAAGGATTTCCTCTACACGGACCGGACGAAATTGTCGCTTTATGGTGTCACCCTGCTCGGCGTTGCGATGGAAAAAGAGGGGGACAAGATCAAAGCGGAGATGTGTCGCCGGATGCTGGAGCAGTACCTGATGATCGATAACGAAAATCAAACGGCGTACCTCAACCTGAGCCGCAGCGGTTACGCCTGGTGCTGGTGGTGCTGGTACGACGACGAATTTGAAACGCAGGCGATGTACCTGAAACTGCTGGTCCGACTTGATCCGAAAAATGACGTGGCACCACAACTGGTCAAGTACCTGCTCAACAACCGCAAGCATGGAACGTACTGGAATTCGACCCGTGACACCGCCCTTTGCGTCGAGGTGCTGGCCGAGTACCTCAAGGCAACCGGCGAAAACAAGCCGAACATGACCGTCGAGGTTCTTTACGATGGTGTCGTGAAGAAAACGGTGGAAATCACGCCGGAAAACATGCTGACGATTGACAACACGCTGGAGCTTTCCGGCGGTGCCATTACCGACGGGACGCACAAGGTGGAGTTCCGCAAGACCGGCAGCGGTCCGCTGTACTTCAACACGTACCTGCAAAACTTCACGCTGGAAGACCCGATTGCCAAAACCGGGCTGGAAGTGAAAATCGAGCGGCGGTACTATTTATTGAAACGGAAAGCCGATGCAACGCAATCGGTCGCCGGAGGACGCGGTCAGGCGGTTGCGCAAAAGGTCGAGAAATACGACCGGATTCCGCTGGAAAATCTTGCGAATGTGAAAAGCGGCGAACAGGTGGAAATCGAATTGATCGTCGAGAGCAAAAACGATTACGAGTATCTCTTGATCGAAGATTTCAAGCCTGCCGGGTTTGAACCGGTCGAACTGCGCAGCGGGTACGACGGCGGTGCTTACGTTGAGTACCGCGACAATCGTGTAACGTTTTTCGTAAGCCGTCTGGATCGGGGAACGCGGAACCTGACGTACCAACTCCGTGCCGAGCAGCCGGGCAAGTTCAGTGCGCTCCCGGCGAAAATCGAGGCAATGTACGCGCCGGAACTCAAAGGAAATTCCGACGAGTTTAAGATCGGGGTAAGTGATTAGTGATTGTCAAAAAATAAAGTGCTCAAAAATCGCAGGACGAGAAACGATTCAGTGAAATGTTTCGTTCGAGATGTCGCGCCCTTAGCGAGAAGGGATTCAAAGCGTCGGTGATTCTTGACAAAGATGGGCGGCAGAGTAACACTGGAGTACCGGGCAAGATTCAATGCAATACCGGGCAGAGGTCGAACCATTCGTGTCCAAAGCGTCGAATCCAATCGTCGGCAGAGGGTGGTCCCCAGGTATCGGTTTCGTAAAAATCAGGATCGGTCGTGAGAACGTTATCCCACACCTGCTGAATCGGATCGATAATCTGCCAGGCGGTTTCCACTTCGTCATTCCGGGCAAAAAGACTTGCATCGCCGTTTAACGCATCAAGGAGCAGTCGCTGATAGGCTTCGGGCAGTTCGTCTTTGTAACTGTCCCGGAAGTTGAAATGGAACGCCGTTTGCCGCATCTGCATCTCCGTATCGGGCACCTTCGTTTGAAAATAAATCTGGATCCCTTCGGCAGGCTGAATCTGAATCAATAACCGGTTGGCCTCAAGAGTCGGCGTCGTTTTTCCGTGATCGAACATGAGATGCGGCGGCTGACGAAACTGAATGACGATTTGCGTCGTACGGCAACTCATCCCTTTTCCACTTCGTAAATAGATCGGTACGTCTTTCCAACGCCAGTTGTCAATCATGAGCCGCATCGCCGCGTATGTTGCCACTCGGCTCGATTTGTCGACGCCGGGTTCGTCACGGTAGGAACGGTATTGTCCCCGTAATGTGCCGGCAACGGCTTCATCAGGAGTCATTGCACGAATCGCTCGCAAAACTTTGACTTTTTCGTCACGCACGGCGTCGGCGTCGAATCGGGCCGGTGGTTCCATTGTTGCAAAGGTCAGCAGTTGCAACAGGTGGTTTTGGAACATATCGCGGAGAATACCGGCCTTTTCATAAAACGCCGCCCGATGCCCGACCAACACTTCCTCGTTGGCGGTGATTTGAATGTTGTCAATGTAGTTCCGATTCCAGATCGGCTCGAAGATCGTATTGCCAAAACGCAAGACAAGGACATTATTGACCGTTTCCTTGCCGAGGTAATGGTCGATGCGATACACCTGGTTTTCGGCAAACGAGGCGTGGACGTCCCGATTTAACTGTCTCGCCGATTCAAGATCGCTGCCAAACGGCTTTTCGATGATGACACGGCGGAACCCCTGTGACGGATCGGCCATGCCGGACTGTCCCAGCCGCTTGATGATGACCGGATACAACGCCGGTGAGGTGGAAAGATAGTACAAACGCCCGGATTTGTCCCCTTCCAACGATTGAAGATAAGTCTCCAACTCACCGAACATTTCCGGTTTGTCAACGTCGCCGGAAAAATAATGAATCGACGGCGCAAACGCTTCCCAGCGAGCGTGGTCGAAAGTCGTACCGGTGAATACTTTCGTTGTTTCACCGAGTTTGTTTCGCCACTGTTCGTCTGTCATCGGCGTCCGGGACACCCCGACAATGTGCAAGGGATGTTCGAGCCGCCTTTTGCACTCAAGCTGATAGAGTGCCGGTAGGAGTTTTCGACTCGTCAAATCGCCTGAAGCTCCAAAAATTACGATGGTTTGTGACATGCAATTCAAAGTGTAAACGGATTGGTCAACGGAATGTTGTACGGGTTGTATTCCATTGTTTTTACAGATACAATTTCAAACGGAATGGAAACAGAGCCGCAATCGTAAGATTGCGCGAGAACAAAGTTTTTTCGCCTCCTCACCAAAATCTGTGGGTGGTTTTTTAGTAAAATGAAGCTAACTGCTTTTGTATCAAATACTTACAACTGTTTTTGTGGCCGAGAAAGTGAGGTTCAAATTTGACAGATATTTCCAGATGTACTATTTCGATACAACGTGACTGAAATACTTTACTTTCAAGGTCCATTATCTACTTTTCTGTTCCACATACCTCAAAAAACCTATTTTTTTACCCACAGATTCTGGTGGGGAACCGTTTTTTCACGTTGAGATTGTAACATATTTCGCGCAATCTTACGATTGCGTCTCCGTTATTGTTTGTTATGGTTTATTTCCAAAACCCGGTTTGGTTTCTCCTCTTGATTCCGTTGCTCTGTGCATGGGTAACGTGGAAGATACCGTCGCGGCTTTTGACCGGGCTTAGGGTCGCTTTCACGCTTTTGATCGTGATTGCGATGTGCGGGCCGATGCTTTTGATTCCGACCCGGAGCGGGACCGTTGTCGCCGTCGTCGATCTGAGCCGCTCCATGCCACCACAAGCTCGCGATGAATCCATCCGGGCAATCAACCTGATGGTCGAACACGCCGGGATCGACGACAAAATCGGCGTCGTTTCCTTTGGTGCCCTTTCGTTTCCCGAACGGGTGCCCGGTCCCAGGCAGGCCTTTTCCGGGTTCGTCTCCGAAAACTCGCCGGACGCTTCCGACCTTCACGGTGCGATTGAGCAAGCGTTTTCGCTGATCCCCGCCGGGGAAAAAGGGCGAATCGTGCTTTTCACCGACGGACGGTACACCGGCGAAAACCCGATCAATCTGGCGTCACGCCTCATGCAGCGTGAAATCGCCGTCGATTACCGGCTCCTGGAGCGAACCAACGCCGGCGACGTCGCGGTGGTGATGCTGGAAGCACCCCAGGTGGTGGCACCGCGTGAGGCGTTCACCATCAGTGCCTCGCTCCGGGTACCGATCACCCAGAAGGTCCAGTACGAGCTACTCCGCGACTCCCCGACCGGTACACCGGTGGTGATCGGGGCTGGTGTCAGGGAGATGAGCACCGGCGACAACCGCCTCGTCTTCCGCGACCGGGCCCTCAAAGGAGGAACATTAGCGTACACCCTGCGCGTAAGCGGCGAACTCCCTGACCCGGTGCCCGAAAACAATTCCGCCCGGCGTCTGGTCGGAATTGATGGCACCAAGCCGCTTTTGGTACTTGCCCAAAGGTCGGAAAGCGGTCCGCTCCAAACGATTCTGCCGCAACTGTTCACGGCGTCCGGGATCGAAACGGAAGCGGTTGACGCCGAAACGGTCAACTGGTCGCTTCCGTTTCTCAGCGGCTTTAGCGGGATCGTCGTCGAAAATCTTCCGGCGGAAAAGATCGGCAATCGCGGCATGGAATTGATTGCCCAGTGGGTCAAGCAGACCGGGGGCGGTCTCATGCTCGGCGGCGGACGAAGTTCTTACGCACTGGGGGGATATTACCAATCGCCGTTTGACGAAATCATGCCGATCTCCATGGAACTAAGACAGGAGCACCGGAAATTGTCGCTGGCAATCGTCGCGGTGTTGGATCGTTCCGGGAGTATGTCAATGCCTGCCGGAGGAGGGCGTGCAAAAATGGACCTTGCCAACGTGGCAACCGCCGATCTTTTGAAACTGCTGACACCACTGGACGAAGTCGGCGTGATCGCAGTGGACAGCGTTCCGCACACAATCGTGCCGCTGCACTCGAACACGACGCCGGATGCGGACCGTGCGAAAATTCTCCGCATCCAGTCGATGGGGGGCGGCATTTTCGTTTACACCGGACTGAGGGCCGCCGTCGATATGTTGCGCAAATCTTCGGTCGGAACGAAGCACATCATTTTGTTCGCCGACGCCGCCGACGCCGAAGAGCCGGGCGAATACGTCGGGCTTTTGGCCGCTTGCGAGAAAGCGGGAATCACGTGCAGCGTAATCGGACTTGGGTTCCCGACCGATGTGGACGCCGATTTCTTGCGGGACGTGGCAAGGCGGGGAAAAGGGCAAATTTATTTCACGAACGAACCGTCGGAACTGCCGCGATTCTTTGCCCAGGATACGTTCACCATTGCCCGGAGCACGTTTATCGAGGAACCGGTGGACATCCGCTGGACCGGCGGATTGATGGCACTACTGGGACAGCGGTTCGACGATCCGCCGGCAATCGGAGGGTACAATTTGTGTTACTTAAAACCGGGAGCGTTACTTTCCTCGGTGTCACTGGACGAGTACAACTCCCCGATTCTTGCCTCCTGGCAGGCGGGACTTGGCCGGGTTCTCTGCTACACCGCTCAAATCGACGGCGATTACACCGGGCCGATTGCCACGTGGGAGGATTACCAATCGTTTTTGGTCAGCTTGGGACGCTTTACGGCGGGCAAGGATAACAAGCTCCCGAACAACATGATGCTTTCGCAAGAGATTGTCGAAGGGAGTTTGCGGATTCGGCTTGATCTTGACCCGGAGCGGGAAGAGGCGTCGCTTGACACCATACCGCGAATCACGATTTTGAAGCAGACGGCAAATCAACCGTTGGAAATGAACGAATTCCCGATGCGCTGGCTGGAACCGGAACTTCTCGGGGCGACGATTCCGCTGACCGGAAGCGAAACGGTGTTGGCGACGGTGTCATTCAGAGAAGATAGAGGACAGAGGATAGAGGATAGACATACCCTTTCCATTTCGCTTCCGCCGGTTTGCTTGCCTTATTCGCCGGAGTTTCGTCCGGTGGAGCCGGGCAAAGGCCGGGAACTTTTGACGCAGCTTGCCGAATCGACCGGCGGTAAGGAGCGGATCGAAATTGCGGGAATCTGGAACGATATTCCCAAAACACCCCGGTATCACGACCTTTCGCTTTGGTTGATCGTGTTGGCGATTGGCCTGATGACTTCGGAGATTTTCGAGCGGCGAACCGGTTGGCTGTCGGCCTGGCTCAAACGGCTGAAACTTCCTCAGCACAAGGAGGATTCCACGAAGGGGTCGAAAGAAACCGGGCGGCAGATGTCCTGGTTGCGGCAGTACATGCTTTCCCGGTCTCGCAAAAAGAGCGAATCGCAGCTTGACACCATGACACCAACACCGTCGCAACCAGTGGAAAAGAAACAGGAACCGGAGAAACCCGCCCCGAAAAGGACCGGAATGCTCGGTGCCCTCGACCAGGCAAGACGGACGGCGGAGCGGAAGAAGAGAAAGTAATAACTCAAACTCAAACCATAAACAAACGGGTACTCAAAACAGTCAAGGGCATCGGGCATAGAAAAAAAAATCCTGCCGTCTGTTGCCTGCCGTCAGCTGTCTTCCTCCGATGCCCTTAAATTTCAACACCTTTTCCGGCCTCATAACCAACTCGTTTACACTTTGAGATTGTTATTCTTCATCGGGAAACGGATGACAAATCGTACAGGTATTCACGTAAGTCTCTTTCATCAACGGTTTTTCGATGGATTTGTGCGGACTGTGACACATCGTGCATTTTTCAAACGGTTCAAATTTGTGTCCTCGATGCTGCTCGTCGAAATCCTTCAAGGGATGACACGCCAAACAAACCTGGTCTCCCCCAAAAGCACCGGGCAGTATTTCCAGTGTCTCTTCCGCAAGATCATGACATTCAAGACAACGTTTGGGATCGTTCGCAATGGGATGCGTCAATATTTCCAACAAGGAGGGGGGAGGGGGGGGACTTTCCCCGGTGATTTCAGAAACGGAAGCCTCCTGGGGACTTGGAAAATTCCTCCAATCGACCACTTCGAGCCGAATGTTGTAAATCAGGTAAACCAGAAAAATGAGTCCCACGACAAAAACCGGAATTTTCGCCAGCAGTTTCGCTCCCGGCGGATCGGGAACCGGTGCGCCCGGCGGTAGAAGCGATGATCGAATGTCGTTGCCCATTGTACTTAAAATGAGAAATGAGAAATGAGGTTTTTCACAGGAGGATTGCAAAGTCGCTTTTTTCCTGGGAACGCAGGCTTCCAGCCTGCCAGTGAGTTCGTAGGCATCCTACCTGCGCAGGGCGGAGATTCCATTCCGCAACCTTCGCGCAGGCTGGAAGCCTGCGTTCCCAGGGACTTTGCAATCCTCCTGAGTTTTTTCACGGATCACTGATTTGCCGTACTTTCCTTTTCAACAAAAAAACGCTATACTTTCCGTTTGTATTCTACAGTTTCTTCCTCAAATTGAAAGGACATAACCATGAATCGACGCGATTGGCTCTCTGTTCTCGGTGGATCGGCGGCGTTTCTCGCAGCTTCCCAAGTGGAAAGTTTTGCACAACAACAGGGCGGAATTCGCCCCAATAACTCCCGACGGGGAAGACGTACTCTGACCAAATATCCGAACGAACATTTTTACAAAGACGGAAAATTCAACGAAGAGGCCGCGAGAGCCGCTTACAAGGAAATGTTCGATTTCCATCGGTATTCGATCCGCGAGTCCGTTCTTGGCAGCAAGGATTTTTGGACACTCGAATTCGGATTGAATGATTATTCCAACGTCGGTATGGCAGGCATTTTTTTCGTCAACGACAAGGAACACGGTTATTTCGGTCACGAAATTTACCTTTTGCCTGGGCAAATGATTGCCGAACACAAGCATATTCCGGGAGAGGGCAAACCGGCAAAGCACGAGTGTTGGCAGGTACGGCACGGTCAAATTTGGACCTTTGCCGAAGGGGGCACAGCCGCCGATTTGCCGGGCGACGTCGTGCTGCCGAAATCGCAGGACGGTTCTATCACGGCGTTCAAAGTGAAAAAACTTGAGGTCGGCGACATGGACTATCTCAGTGCCCTGGAAGCTCCGCATTTCATGATGGCCGGACCGCAAGGAGCAATCGTTACGGAATACGCTTCCTATCACAGCGGCGAGGGTTTGCGTTTTACGAATCCGAAAGCGAAAGCGTGAAAAAACGGAGTCAGGGCGTTTCCTTTTCGGAAAAAAAGGCTTACAATGAGAGTCGGGAGGATTGCAAAGTCGCTTTTTTCCTGGGAACGCAGGCTTCCAGCCTGCCAGTGAGTTCGTAGGCATCCTACCTACGTAGGACGGAGACTCCATTCCGCAACCTTTGCGCAGGCTGGAAGCCTGCGTTCCCAGGGATTTTGCAATCCTCCTGCAATGAGAGTGTCCTTTCTTTGAGTTTTACTTACGGGTCTGTTTGCTGAAAAATGATGAGCCAGAAACAAACTGCTGTGAATTCCGACGTGTTTGAACCGAAAGTCGTCGCGTTTGTGTGCAATTGGTGCACCTATTTGGGGGCCGATCTTGCCGGAACGAGCCGATTGGAGTATCCGCCGAATATTCGGATCATTCGCCTTCCCTGCACGGGCCGGATTGATTTCAACTTGATTGTCAAAGCGTTCGAGGTGGGAGCGGACGCCGTGCTTGTCAGCGGCTGTCATCCGGGCGATTGCCATTACACGAGCGGAAACTATCACGCCAGACGCCGTTGGATGCTGTTTCGTGAGTTGCTCGACACGCTCGGAATCGACACGGACCGAATCCATTTTTCCTGGATCAGTGCCGCCGAAGGGGCAAAGTTTCAAAAATTTGTTACGGAAATCGTCGAAAAGACCCGCCAAATGGGACCGTACAGGATTTTTTCGCAATCGTGAGCGGTTTATTGCGTGAACAACGAGTTTGTCAACTTTCAAAGCCATGACACCTTACCGACAAGTTTTTTTCCTTTCAATCGCAATTTTTTTCACCGGCTGTAATTCCGAGCAGAAGCCCGACGATGTTGTCGGCGTACCAAACATGGACAACAAGCCGGTGTCAACGCTCAAACAGCTTAAACTCGACAATACCGAGACGGACGACGCGGAGTTGGAAAAAATTTGCCGTACCCATCCGGAACTGGTCGAACTCACGCTCGGCGGGACGAAAGTAACCGACGCTGGCCTGGTGCATTTGGCACAATTGCCAAAATTAAAAAAAGTCCGGCTCAGCAAGACCGCGATCACCGACACCGGGATGAACGCCCTGGCCCAATGCAAACAGCTCGAAGATATTGATGTAAGTCAAACGGTCATCAGCGACGGTGGTGTCAAAGAGTTGGCGGAGTTGTCCCGGTTGAAACGCTTGAATCTTTACCTGACTTTCGTGACCGATGCCGGGCTTGATTTTTTCCCGGCAACCATCGAATGGCTCAACCTCGATAAATGTCCAATCACCGATGAGGGGCTTGCAAAGCTGGTGCCATTGAGCAAACTGGCATGGTTGCATCTGGGAGGAACCGCGATCACGGATGCCGGGCTGGCCGGACTGGCGCAACTTTCGTCGCTCAAGGAAGCGACCGTTACGAAAACCGAAACGACGCTCGAAGGGGTGGAAAAGCTACGTCAAGACCGACCTGACATGAAGCTCCGCGACAACGTCAGCGAGAATACAACGCCGGAAGATATCGAAGAGGCAAGAGAATATCGTACAAGATTAAACGCCCAAGGCCGGTAAACTTGTCCCTTCGTCCGGCTTCGGCTCCGGTTGGCCAGAAAAGGTGCCCCCGGTGGTAACGTGAAAACCGCTTACTCCGTGCGCGGCTCTGATTGGGTGTGGTTCGTTTGTCAATTTATTGATGTTGTAGGAATCGGGACGTCGAACGGCCAATCGGCGTCCTGGAGGGCGTCGCTCTTTCGGAACCAACAGGGAAGATCGCTGAACGAGATGACGGGATCGCGTCCCTCGGATCGTTCGGCAAGAATGAGATCGGCAAGTTCAACGGGAAGCGTTAGTTTTTTCCCGGAGCCCGCGGCTTCCTTAACCTCCTGCCTGGTGTACGGAATCGTAAAACGTAACGTCGGCTTCGCCTTGTCCGTCGGAGCGAAAATCGCAAACCCTCCCTGCGGAGAGAAATAAAAGTAAAACGTTTCTCGTTCCTCCGTAACGGCGGCGTCCTCCTGCCATAATCGGGATTGGCGGATAAACCGGAGTTGATTGATAATCGTCCGTTCATCCGGCTCGGCAAAACACTGAATCGCCAAATCATAAAACGGATAGAAAAACGGTCTGGTGCTTCCCAAGGAAACAAACGGCAAAAGAAGCGGTTCCAAGTTGGCAACCTCCGTCCGGGCCGCACTGATGTTTCCTTCGCTCAACTTCGACGTGATGAGCACTTCCACGCAAAACAGTTGAAGTTCCAGCGGTTCACGACGATAACGGGATCCGCTGGAAGTTTCCGAATCGAATCGCAACAGGAAACGCCGCAACAAATCCAAACCTTCGGCGATTTTCACCGCGTCTTTCTCCTGTTCCCCCCGTTTGAGCAGATAAACGTAATCCGCAACTTGCCGCATCATCGTTGCCCGATGCTGATCGGAACCGAACGCGATTCCCGGTGCCTGGGTCGTCAATTCGTCCAGGATCGTTTTCGCATCGTCCACGGCACCGCTCATCGATTTGACAATGGCCGCTTTGCAACTCATCACGTACCACACGGCCTTGTTGACCGCCTGACTTCGGGAACGCTCGTACAAGTCGGCAGCCAACTTCATGTCGGACGGCGAAATCCGTGAATACGGCGTCCCGAACGACGCTGCTCCGCCGTAAAGCACGCAATCGCCGTACCGTTCCAGCGTGTTGCTGAGCCTCTCGTTCAAACTGCTGAAATAACGCTGTTGCGACGGCTCCTGAAAATCGGTTGGCTTGAGAGCGGCCTCAACTTTTTGGGCAACTTCCGCAAACATCGTTTTCGCGCCTTCGGTATCACCGAGGTATCGCCTGCAAATTGCCAGCCCGTGCTGGTTGTGAAAAACGTAAATCTCCGCCAACGGATTACGGCTACGTTCAAAATTGTTCTTGCGAAAACGGAGAGCTTCGGAAAACTGCTCTTCCGCTTCCTTGAATTTGCATTGATCGATCAAACTCCAGGCAAAGCGTTCGCTGATGTAAGCCCGAAGCGGATGGTCCAACGCGGCAATCTTCGAATCGCTTAAAATTTCGTTCGCCTTTTCAAAAAGCAAATCGTTGTTTTTACTTGCAGCGGTACAATAATCGCCGTAAGCCGTAAAAAATTCGATCAGAAACAGATCGGTCCGTCTCACGTCTTCGAGTGCAAGGATTGTTTCAGCTTCTTTTTCAAACGCGGCAAAATCATTATCGATCCAAAACGAAAGCCGGGCGTGGTCCGATAAGCAGACCATCCGGAGTTGCCGGGCAATTTGACTTTTTTCGCCGTCGCCGCTCTCGGCGGTTTGCGAGTATTTCTCAAGAGCGGTTTTGTACGAATTCCTCGCTTCCAGGGCAAGCGTTTGGTCGCTCGCCTGTTGCGCGATACGGTGCTGGAGAAGCGCAATCGTATGATAGTCGCTCGCGGCAAGTTCGGTTTCCGGCAGTAGTGAAATCGCCGCGTTGTAATCCATGAGCAGATGTCGAAGAACCTGAACCATTTCCTCTTTCTCCAAACGTTTGTCGAACGCCTGATAAACCTGTTCGATCAACGTTTTTTTGTAAGAAGGGAACTCTTTTGCGGTACGATTAACCCACTCCCAAAGGAACTCCCTGGCTTGGCCGACATTCGGGTCCAAATAGGGGAGTGGTGTCGCGGAAATCCATTCGTTTTGCCCGTGCCGCAGCGCATCGGGAACAGCTTCCCGTACGAACGGCAAATACCAGGGCATTTCGACGAACCACCATTGACCGCCGAGACCGGGAAGTTGCACAAGATCGCCGGTGATTTCCTCAAAATTCGGAATTTCCGTAACTTTTTTCGGTGTTTGGATCGGGAGAACCATCGGTGGTTTCGAATCCGAATCGACGGACAACGGTTCTTTCACCGGCTCGTTGAAGGTACGAAAAACAAGAAAACAGACCAATGCGCAAAGGAAAATCAACAGAGCGGGTTTGTATCCGTACCAAAATGAAGGGGACAAGACGTGAAACGACTGATAAATCCCGCGATTACTCCTCGTCGTTCTTTGACTTTGTTCCGAATAGGCGGACCAATCATTGCCGTGAACCGTGTCTTCGTGACCGGTTCGGAAAGCAGGCGTCGATTCCTTGTCCGATTCGAAAGCGACCGGAACCGTCAGGAGCACCGATTTCAGCTCGTTGAAATCGGCAAGCGGCGTAATCGCTTCAAGAAGTTCCGTCGGCGTTTGATACCGATCCGCCGGTTTTCCGGCAACCATTTTTTTCAAGACTTCCACCAGTTCCGGCGGACAATCGGGCCGAAATTTTTCGATGTCCGGAACGCTTCCTTCCAAACGGGCGAGGAGTTTTTGGCGTTGCGACATTGAACCTTCGGCGTCGAGCGGAGCGATTCCGGTCAGCATGAAGAAAAGCGTACACCCCAGGCTGTAAATATCGGCGCGAATATCAACATCGGTTGCGTTTTCCCATTGCTCCGGAGCCATGTAATCGACGGTCCCCATCGTTGCCCCAAATTGGGTCAAAGCCGGTTCCAAAGATTCGTTAAGCCGGTTTTCCGCACGGAATTTGCCCAGGCCGAGATCGAGAATCTTGACGACGCCGGTTTTCGTAATCATCAAATTCGCCGGTTTGAGGTCCCGGTGAACGAGTCCTTGTTCGCAAGCGTGCTCCAATCCGAACGCCGCTTGCCGAATCACTTCCGCCGCCGCTCCAATGGGAATGGTCGAAAAACAAGGTTGTAACGCTTCCTCATCTCGTAATTCGCAATTCGTAATTCGTAATTTTTCTTTCTCTCCCGTCTTTTTGACCAAAACGTGCAAATTGTACCCATCGACGTACTCCATTGCGAGGTAAAGTGTTCCACTGGATTCTCCGGCGTTGAGGGCTTGAACGATGTTCGGGTGATGTAAACCGCCGATCATACGCATTTCCCGGCGGAACCGCGACACGACATGAGCGTCGGAATGGTAATGTTGCGAGAGAACTTTGATTGCGACGGTTTGATCGAGAAAAATTTGACGACCGCGATAGACAATTCCCATACCGCCGCGTCCGATTTCGTCGAGAAGCTCGTAATCACCGAGTTTTTTACGAGAGACGGTTTTTTGGAAGATCGGGTAGATCAACTTCGATTCCAAGGGAAAGCGTTCGAGGTATTCCTCAACGTAAAATTTCTCGTTTTGGGCAACACGGAGTTCGACTTCAATTTCAAGCAATTCCCGAAAGAGCGTGGACCGATTCTTGGGCGATACTTTGCTTAATTGCTGCTCCATCGAGATTGGGTGGGGCGTTTTCCACGATTTCTCGAACTCATCGCAGAGTTGATCGATCAAAATCGAAACCGAACTGTTCGGATGAGTGGGATTCGACAAGACGCTATGTTGAGACGATTCATGGCTCATAGATCGACGGCACCTGGCAAAACTTCCTGTTCAGGAAGAAGGGACGGAATGGTAAACAGGAATCAGAGCCGGGACCTGTGGTTCCGGCTCTGCGGCTTTCCCTCAAATCTCGATCCAGCGTCCTTCTTTGGCACTTTTGAGGACGGCGTCGCAGACCTTTTGTGTTCGCATGGCGGTTCGCATCGACGGTTCAAATTTCGGGCCGCCGTCAAGGCTGAGCAGGAAATCGGCCAAGCCGTTGATGAACGTGTGCTCGTACCCAATCGTCGTGCCGGGTACCCAGTAGTTCTTCATGTACGGATGCTCGCTGTTGGTTACAAGAATCCGTTGCCAACCGGTCAGGTGGTCTTCGATTTTCGTACCGGTCTTCGGGTCGGCATAGCGGAAGAACTCCAGGTAGTCCGGTTCTTCGAGATTGAAGAAAACCGCACCGAGTTCGCCGTTGATCTCCATGGAGCTGTAATTCTTGCGTCCCCGGGCATATCGGGTGGACTCGAATGTTCCGATGGAACCGTTGGCAAACACGGCCAGGAACATGCAGGCGTCGTCGATGGTGATTTTTTCCATCTTGCCGGTTTCCGCGTTCTTTCGCTCCTTGATGAAGATTTCCGTGTACGCGGTTACTTTTTTGATCGGTCCGTTGAGCCACTCCGCCGTGTCGATGGAATGGGCAAGCAAGTCGCCCGTAACACCACTCCCGGCAATTTTCGCGGACAAACGCCAAAGGGCCGCGCCGCCGGCGGGGACCTTTTCGCTGATCGTGTAGTCCTGGTTGTACGTTGCCCGATAATGGAACGGACGTCCGACACGACCTTCGTCGATAATCTGTTTGAACAGGGAAATCGCGGGAACACGGCGGTAGTTGAACGACACCATGTTTGCAACGCCCGCTTTTTCGACCGCTTTCACCATTTCTTCCGCCTCGGCGAGGTTCATTGCGAGCGGTTTTTCGCAGACAATCATTTTGCCCGCTTTGGCGGCGGCGATGACCATATCCTTGTGAAGAAAATTCGGAGCGCAAATATCGACGATATCAATATCTTTTCGTTTGATCAATTTTTCCCAATCGGTCTCGATTTCCTCGTATCCCCACATTTTCTGGAATTTTTTCAAAGCGTTCCTATCTTCTTCCCGACCGTAGCAGACTTTGAGCACCGGTTTGTAAGGGACATCAAAAAAGTGAGCGACCTGACCATAGGCGTTTGAATGGGTTCGTCCCATGAAGCCGCAACCGAGCATACCGACATTAAGCGTTTTCGTCATAAAATTTCCTTTCGATATTAGACCTGTTCTCTAACCCCCCCGCCCGTCGGGAGAGTGAATTTTCGAGTTTGCCTTATTTTATGCAATTGGTTATTGTCCGTCAAGATTGATGCAGATTTCCTCATTTTTGACGATAGGATCATGGATATTACCTCCGAACGGGTTTTGAAAGCCTTAAAATTGAAGCAAGAATCACTCCCACCTTAAGGTTTTGTTTCCAGTGGTCAACCCTACAAAATGAGTCGGACGTTACCTAAACACGGCCACTCCCTTACTTCACTTCGTCGCGTTCCCGGCTGTCATTTACCGCGAGTTCTTCGAATTTTTTCAAAGCGTTGCGGAAGATCACGGCGTGGGGCGAGTACCGGACCACTTGCTTTTGCGTTTCCACCGCTTTATCGTACTCTTTTCCGAGAGCGTACACGTGAGCAAGCGTGTCGAGGATCGCCGGATTGTTCGGCGCGAAATAGACCGCCTTTTTCGCGGCGTTGAGTGCCAATTCGTAATCGCCGTCCGTGTTCGCCAAAAGCCAGGCCGTCCGGTTGAACGGTTCCGAATACTCTTCGACCTGTTCCCCCCTATTCCTATAGCCGCTCATATTCCGTTTGGCGTTGGCAATCAATTGTTTGATATGTTTGTCCGTAACCTCTTTGTACGGAGGATCATCGTTTCCAATACGATAACGCAAAATCAGGCAATCGACTTCCTCCGGTTGAATCAGAATCGCCTCGTCGAGCAGTTTTTTCGCCTCCGCAATTTCACCTCGCTCGACGGCAAGTTCGGCCAAAACGTGCTTATACATCGCCTGGATCAAATTCGTGCTTTCCGAAAACCCATCGTTCTCCCTGTTGAGCGGTTCCGAAATCGCCTGGATGACACCATCAAAAAGTTCCGCCGCCTCTTCCTTTTCGTCGAGATAAATCGATTGCATCGCCGCCGAAAAAATTGCATCCGTCTTCAACTGGGTATCCTTTTTCGCAACCATCAAAAATTCCTTTTTCGCCCATCGATGCAAATACCGTTGCGACAAGTATTTCGCTGCAATATGGTGCGGCATGTAGAAAAAATCAAAGCTCTCCTCCGAAATAATGGGATGTGTCTCCATCGCCTGCAACAACGATTCGTTCAATTCCTCCTGAAGGCCGACGATCTCCTGCAATTCCGCAAGGGCATAGAAAAGCAGGATGTCTGTATCGGTCCCCCGGCGACCTTCGTAATATTCCGAATTGTTACGAAACGCAAGAACGGTTTGCGTGATTTCACGGACCTGTTGCTTCAATTCTTCCGACGCCGGTTGCGGATTTTCGACGAACAACGTTTGGTCGCGGTATTCCATGACCGCTTCCCAAACATCGGCAAACCGGAGGACCGTTTGCAAAAGGAAATCGTCGCCCGGTTCGGTTAACGTTTTTTGGACGGTTTGGAACCATTTTTGACGGAATTCAAATCGAACCGGCGGAACGGCGATGATTTCTCTGGCCGCTTCGGCTCGCACAATTGGTTCCTGTTCGTAGCGCAAGACGCGGCAAAACGCTCCAATGGCCTCTCCGTTACGAAGACCGTATTGACCGTGCCCGGACCAATCGGAGAGGGTGTTCAGTATTGTGAATTTTTCCGGAATCGTTTCCGCATTGGAATACTGGAGCATCCATTCCCGAACTTGCGGTGGGTCGCGCCGATCGACCCAGCTCATTTCGACCAGCCGGAGCAATTCCCTGGCCCGTTCGGAAATTTCCACATCGGCGTCTTTGGTCGCCCTTTGCAATTCTGAAACTGCCCGAAACCCGGCTTTTCGCAGGTTCTCGGACGCTTCCTCCCGTAGACGGTACTCGTCATTGCCAAGCTGCCGAATCCAATCGGAAATCTCCGACGCCTGACCCAAAAACGACGTTATGAAAAGCAGGAACGTTAAAATGACCGATAATCGCATGGGAAATAAGGAACTCAAAGTGTAAACGGATTGGTTTTGAGGCCGGAAAAGGTGTTGAATTTAAGGGCATAGGGCATCGGGCATAGAATTATGACTTGTTCGACCCTCATCCATCGACGAGGAAAAGGTGGAAAATACTACTGCTTTTCCGATGCCCTATGCCCTATGCCCTATGACTGTTTTGAGTCACCATTTGTTTACGGTTTGAGTATCAATGGCAACCGAAAACGGAGCAACCGGATCAACTCACGTTCCCGGCGGGCACGTACAAAATACGGTACTCAAAGTGTAAACGAAATGGTAATGAAACTGGAAAAAGTGTTGAAATTTAAGGGCATCGGGAATCGGGAATCGGAAATTGGAGGAAGTTTTTCACTTATCACCTATTCCCGATGCCCGATTCCCGATGCCCTTGACTGTTTTGAGTCACCATTTGTTTACGGTTTGAGTACGGTAATGCGGTTGCGATTTTAAAACTCAACCTTGACGTCTTTCTCCCGTTGGAGTTGCCCAAGAACGTATCGCGGAACCCGGCAGTGGATCACGGCCCGTGTATTGTCGTATTCCCGTGCCGCGATTTCCCCTTCCTTGGCCAGAAACGCCGGGATTCTGCCGTTTTCTATCGGAATCTCGACCCGAAGATCGACGAACCCTTGCTCCACGAAATCGAACACAGCCCGGGTCAGTTTATCGAGTCCGTCGCCGTTGACCGCACTGACCGGAATCGCACTCGGATACTGCGATAAAAGCGTATCAATTTTTTCGGGCGACTCCAGTGCGTCGGTTTTATTCAAGACAAGCAACACGTCTTTTTCTTGCAACCCGATACTTGCAAGAACCTGGTTGACCGACGTAATCTGGGCGGCAAATTCCGGCGAACTTGCGTCGGCAACGTGAATGAGCAGGTCAGCCTGGTTCGCTTCTTCCAGCGTTGCACGAAATGAGGCGACCAAATGCGTCGGCAAATCCCGAACGAACCCGACCGTATCGCTGAGCAAAACCGTCCCCCAGCCCGGTACGGTCCAACGGCGTGTTCTCGTGTCCAGTGTTGCGAAAAGCTGATCCTTGACATACACGTCCGATTCCGTCAATTTGTTCAGAAGCGTACTTTTTCCGGCGTTGGTGTATCCGACGAGACAAATCATGCTCATTTTTTTCCGGGCGGCAACTTCCCGTTCTCTTCGCGCATGAATCTGCTTGAGTTGATCTTTGAGGTCAATGATCCGCTTTTGCGCAAGCCGACGGTCCACTTCAAGCTGTTTTTCGCCCGGCCCACGTAGTCCCACTCCGCCGACCGCCTGACGTTCCAAATGCGTCCACATTTTGCGAAGTCGCGGCAACGAGTATTCCAACTGGGCCAGCTCCACCGCGAGTCTTGCTTCTTTCGACTGCGCCCGGGACGCAAAAATGTCGAGAATCAGCTCGGTCCGGTCAAGCACTTTGACCTTCAGTATCTCCTCAAGATTTTTCGTTTGTGCCGGGCCGAGATCGTTGTCGAAGATCACAACGTTGGCGTCGGACGCTTGAATAAGCTCTTTGAGTTGTTCGACCTTACCGGAACCGAGATAGGTCGCTCCTTCCGGCTTGCGGCGTCTTTGGATAAGCTCTCCGACGACGGAGGTTCCCGCCGCTTCCGCAAGAGCGCGAAGTTCACTGAGCGGGTTCTTCGCTTTTCCTTCTCCTTCGAGGTAAACGCCGACGATCACCGCCTTTTCGCTCACAACGCTGTCAAGCCGGGTCATCCGGTCCGTATGCGTTGAAGCGTCAAACCGTTCGGTGGTTGCAAGCGAAGAAAAGGCGGTCATCATGGAGACAGGGGGTTCTTTTATTCCAGCGAAATCGCGCCAGCCGGGCAAACATCGACGCAAGCACCGCAACCGCCGCACGTGTCCGGATCGACTTGCGCTTTATCGTTTTTCATTGAGATCGCTTCCAATGGGCACGCAACGACACATTCTCCACAACCGGTGCATTTTTCCTGGTCGATAACAATTGACATGTAAAATCTCCTTGTGAAATTTTGATTTGAACCGAATCTGAAACGAGAGTACAACTGGCACATTGCACCGTCGCATAATTACCAAAGCCCCAAGGTAAGGTACAACCCGTCGAAAATCAAGGGGGAGATGGAAAATGAGAAAGCTGTACTGTCCAATTTATGCGATCATCAAAAACGTTAGAATGACCGATGGATTAACCTTATTCCCTTAGCGATGGAAGAGAGTCTAACAAGTCAAAATTCTATGCCCGATGCCCGATGCCCTTAAATTTCAACACTTTTTCCGGCCTCATAACCAATCCGTTTACACTTTGAATAATTGCCAGGGAGTCATCCCCCGTCCGCCTTGCCGCTCCCCCGCTTTCTCGTTTCAATACCATTTCGTTACCATTTCGTTACCATTTCGTTTACACTTTGGTGCCTTTATACAAAAATATCAGCCGAAAATCAAGGGAACCCGTTTACACGTTGAGTTTACAATCCGTTTTTTTTCGACTATAATGCGGGTCGTGTTTTGGAACTGTTTACTTTTGAATTGAAAGATTGATTTTTATGAAAAAACAAACACTTTTGATCGTCGTTGCCTGTTTCACCGTTTTTTGCGTGTCGTTTTCGCGAGCTCAGGAAAAACCTCAGCCGAAGAACCTTTTTGCTCAACGCGATTTAGCCAAATGGGATTTTTGGTGCGTCGAAAAAGACGTGAAAGTCGAAGACGTCTTTTCGTTCAGCGACGATGGCGTTTTGTCCTGCACGGGCAAGCCGTTTGGATACTTGGCGACTCCGTCGATTTACAAGAACTACAAAATTTCTCTTGAATATGTTTGGCCGGAAGGGGTTGAGCCGACCAACAGCGGCGTGTTTCTGCGAATCAACGCACAGCCGAAAGAGAGTTTTTTGCCTCGCGGTTTTGAAACGCAGCTTCAGCACGGCAACGCCGGCGATCTTTGGGGATTTCACGGCATGAGAATTGACGGACCGAAAGACCGGCATACCGACAATCCCAACCACGAAATCGGACCGATTTGCGGCGTCAAAAAAATCGAAGGGGCCGAGAAGCAGCCGGGTCAGTGGAACCTTGTGGAAATTTTGGTCGTGGACAGTCTGATTGTGGTTTCGGTCAACGGAAAAATCGTCAATTGGACCAATCAGGCGGAAACCACGCCGGGGGAAGTCGGCCTCCAATCCGAAGGTGGACCGATCAAATTCCGAAATTTCTTTCTAACGGAACTGTAGTTTGGGAATTTTTAGGGGTGTAGCTGTGATTCTAGTGGTCCGTCAACACTAAATTTTGAAGTTGACTAAAAAAGTGGCAATTCCGGTATTTTAAGGTTTTGTTCAAAATACTTTTAATAATTACTCAAAGTGTAAACGAAATGGTAATGAAACTGGAAAAGGTGTTGAAATTTAAGGGAATCGGGCATCGGGAATCGGGAATCGGAAATTGGAGGAAGTTTTTCACTTATCACCCATGCCCGATGCCCGATTCCCGATGCCCTTGACTGTTTTGAGTTACCATCTGTTTACGGTTTGAGATAATTACAATTCCAGTCAACTTCAAATTTTAGGCTTGACGCACCACTAGGTAATGTTCGGGATCGTTAAACAACGTTGCTTATCGGCAAAGGAACCTTGTTTTTAGGCTTTCGCCAGAAAATAAAACGTAATTAAGTACGGAAATTGGCATTGACGGCACAGTGCAATCACGCCAAACGCCGTTGTTTGAACGCTTGAGTATTCGCATCCAACCGAAATATTTACGTAAAACTTTCTGGCGAAAGCCTTACCTTATTCCTTATTTTTCCGAACAAAACAACCTTAATTCTTGACGGTTCCTCACTACCGATAAGCGTCAAACATTTTTCGGGTCGTTTCCATGCTGATTTTGAAAACTTCGGCGGCTTTCATGGTGTTGGGCGTCTCTTTTTCGGCGGCTTGTTCGAGCACGATGTGCGGTTTTTTACCGAACTTCGCAACGTGATCGGCGACCCATTGGTAATCGATGTCGCCGTCGCCGAACAGTTCGGTCCAAACGCCGTCCTTCGATTGCCGCAAATGAAATTCGACCACCCGGTCCCCGTAAAGCCGGGCGTGATCGTAAGCGGCAACCGCCGAATTGCCCGATGCACGGAACGACCAGTGAACGTCAAAGCAAAGTCCCAGATTTTCCGGTTTCGTTCCGCAAAGTAAATGGTGAAATTCCCGCCCGGCAAACAGGAGTTCCGTCGTGTGATAGTGGAATGTCAGCTTCGCGCCGAGCTTGCGGATTTCCTCGCCGGCTTTGTCGAAGTTTTGCGATTGCAAAATCAGTTCGGCGTCCGTTTTCCCTTCTTTCACGGCCGGGTTGATGACGATGACTTTCAGACCGTATTCCATCGCTTTTTTCACGGAGGTCAGCACTCGTTCGATTTCCGAATCGCACACGTTTTTGTCGTGGAGATTCACGCTCATGTAGATCGAACGCAATTCCATGTCTTGCTTTTTCAAGGCACTACCATACTTTTCGCTGTCTGCGGCGGTGTGAATCATTGCTTCCAAACCATCGGCTCCGACCGATTTCATTTCGGCCAGACACCGGTCAAGGTTTTGGACAAAATCAACGCCGTCCCGTCCGTAATAGTTCGCAACGGTGTATTGGTTCAACGTAATGTGAAGCCGGTCTGCTTCAGTTGCTGCGGAAACGTTCCGTCCCAGCAGGGATAGGGCCGCAACGGTTCCAATCGAGTTTTTCAAAAAATTTCGTCTTTGCATGTCAGAATGGGGTAAGGGGAAAAAATGAAAACAAACGCGAAGGAAGTATATCAAATTTGGCCGTCGATTGCTACATCCTCCTACTCCCAATTTCCCCCCTCCTGCGGTACAATGCTTCCATGCTTACCGAGATTACCCAACTCCGCGAGGAAATTCGTAAACACGACCGGCTCTATTACGTGGAAGGAACCCCGATCATCTCCGATCTGGAGTACGACCGGCTTATGCAACGGCTTCGGCAGTTGGAGACGCAACACCCGGACTGCATCACGCCGGATTCCCCGACGCAACGGGTCGGCGGCGAACCGATCCGTGAACTGGTGTCCGTGCCGCACCGAACGCCGATGCTCTCGATTGAGAACAGTTACAACATCGGCGAACTCCGTGATTTCGGAAACCGCGTTGCAAAAGTGCTTGGTGATGCTCCGGTTTCTTGGAGCGTCGAGCTGAAAATCGACGGCGTTGCGGCATCCATTCTTTACGAAGACGGAATTCTCGTTCAGGCGTTGACCCGGGGAGACGGTTTGATCGGCGACGATATTACGCACAATATTCGAACGATCAAGGATGTTCCGCTCAAACTGACACCTGGAACCGCAGGCATCTTGCCTGCCCGTCTTGAGGTTCGCGGCGAGGTTTACATGACCAACGCCGATCTCGTGTTGTTAAACGAAACCCAGCGTCAAAGCGGCGAAGCGGTTTACGCCAATACCCGGAATGTTACCGCCGGAAGCATTCGGTTGCTTGACCCGGCGATTTGCGAAAAGCGACGGCTCCGGTTTTTCGTACACAGCGTCGGCGATTGCGAGGGCTTGACGGTGGGCAATCACGCCGCGTTTCTGGAGCAAGTCAAACGCTGGGGCCTTCCGGTCGCACCGCTTGTGCAGTTTTTCCCGACCTTTGAAGAAGCGGTCCGGTATTGCGAATCGTTCCTGTCGGAAGAAAACACGACCCTGGCCGACCTTGATTTTGAGATCGACGGTCTGGTGCTCAAGGTGAACGATTTCACGCAGCGGCAAACGCTTGGCACCACGTCAAAATCGCCCCGGTGGATCATCGCATTCAAGTTTGAAAAGTACGAAGCGACGACGCAGCTCCGAGAAATCCGCGTTCAGGTCGGCAAAACGGGGACGATTACGCCGGTCGCCGAGCTGGAACCGGTCGAAATCGCCGGAACAACGGTGTCACGAGCGAGTTTGCACAACGCCGAGGAAATCGAACGGAAAGATATTCGGGTCGGTGACACCGTTGTCGTTGAAAAAGCAGGCAAAATCATCCCGCACATCGTCAGGGTCGAAAAGCACCTGCGCACCGGTGAATTGCCGCCGTTTGTGTTCCCGACGCAATGCCCGGAGTGCCAAACGGCCCTGACCAAAGACGAAGGGGGCGTTTATATTCGGTGTGCAAACCCGGCTTGCCCGGCACAGGTGAAGGAGCGGATACGGTTTTTCGCTTCTCGTGGAGCGATGGACATCCAGGGCCTCGGCGACAAGCTGATCGACCAGTTGGTCGATTCCGGCTTGGTCCAGTCGTTTGTCGATCTTTACCGGCTTCGGGTTGAGGACGTGATGAAGCTGGAGCGAATGGGCCAAAAATCCGCCGAGAAACTCCTTGAGCAGATCGAAAAAAGCAAAAGCAACCCGTTTTCCAAAATTCTCGTTGCGCTAAGCATCCGGCACGTCGGAAGCAAGACCGCTAAAATCCTTGCCGCTCGATTCGCATCATTTTCCGAATTAAAGTTGGCGTCTGTGGAAGAATTGAGCAATATCGACGAAATCGGTCCGATTATTGCCAGGAGCGTGTATGATTTCTTCCACGAGGAACGGAACGAATTACTAATTACGAATTACGAATTACTGAGTAAGAATTACGAATTACGAATTACGAATTACGAGAAAAATTCGTTGTTCGAAGAATCACTCCCCACTTCTCATTCCCCGCTCTCCGCTCAAACGATTGTTGTTACCGGAACTTTGCAGCGGTTTAAACGTCACGAAATTGAGGAGTTTATTGAGCAACTGGGCGGAAAATGTTCGTCAAGCGTTTCCAGCAAAACCTCGCTTGTCCTCGTCGGCACCGACGCCGGTAGTAAGCTCGAAAAAGCCAAAAAACTCGGCGTACGGGTGGTTACGGAAGAAGAGTTTTTGGAGATGATCGAACCCCGTTAGCGGCGTGGGCTTGCCCCGCGCTGTTCCCAGTGTTGAGTTTACCACACCCCAGCGCGGGGCAAGCCCACGTCGCTAACTGTTTTCTCATTTTTTATTTTTCATTTCTCATTTTTTATTTTTTATGAAGCCAAAACCCTGGGGCTGTGTCCATTACTCCGTTAACAAAATGCCGTAACGGTTAGGGGTTCAACATTCGGGCAAAAACTTTTCCATTCCCTAAAACATGACACGTATTTTTCTGTTACTTTTTCTTGTTTTATCAACTTCGGCTTCGGCGGCGGAAAGCACGTTCGAAATCGACGCTTGGGCGTTCGACCGGGGGAATTTCGCCGTGTATACCGATCAGTACACCGGTGGCGGCCCGCCGATCATCGCCAACGGCGGCGGTCCGCCGTCGGTCGTCGAATTCGATATTCCGTTTCCCGTTGCCGGAACGTACCGGTTTTCCCTACTCGTCGCCCAAATCGAAATTCGGCCCGTCGAAGTTCTTCTGGATGGAAAATCGCTCGGAAAATTCTGTACGGAAAAACAAACGCCGACCTGGAACTCCATCGACGGCGTCTGGGAAACACCGCTGGAACTGCCGATTCCCAACGCGGGATTGCATACGATTCAATTTCGATGCGAACCCCATCCGCCGCCGCACATCGCAAAATTGAAATTCGAAAGCGACCAATCTTTTCCCGACGGTTGGGTGTTGGAGCGACCCAAAGCGAAAAAATTGCCGAAAATCGAGCAGCAGGATCAAGGCGAAGCGAATTTCACCGCTGCCGAACCGAACGTGGACGCCATTCGTCGGGCAATTCTCGATCTGATCGAAACCTGTGGCGAGAAATATCCCGGCGGGCAGGAATATCTGCGCCAACTTGACGAACTTGCGAAATTGGACTCCGAAACGGCAAAGCAGGAACTGGAAAAACTCCGATTCGAAGCGGTGTACAAAAATAACCCGGTGATCGACTTCGACCGGATTTTGCTGGTGCGGCGTCACAACAAAGGCCCGGCTCTCGGATTTGTCGCAAACTGGGAAAGCAATTCCTCGCTCCCGAAAAGCGGGTACGACGACGAAATCATGCTCCTCGACGCCAAAATGCCGGAAAACGAGTTGACACCATATTACAAGCCGGACCGTGACACACTTGTCAATCACCTGTGTCTTGACTTTGACGCAAGCCGGCTCATGTTTTCCGCCGTCGGCGACAACGACCGCTGGCATCTGTTTGAAATCAAGGGAAAAGAGATTACGCAACTCACGCACGGCGACAAAGACGTTGACTTTTACGACTCCTGTTACTTGCCGGACGGTCGTGTAATGCTCACCTGTACGGCGGCGATGGTCGGCGTGCCTTGCGTTGCCGGATCGTCGCACGTTGCCAACCTGTTTTTGCTTGATCCGCAGTCGGGAACCGTCCGCCAACTTGCGTTCGATCAGGAACACAACTGGAACCCGACGGTGAAAAACGACGGACGAATTTTGTACACCCGCTGGGAATACATTGATATTCCGCATTCGAACTCGCGGCTTCTGTTTCACTGCAATCCGGACGGAACGTCGCAACTGGAGTATTACGGAAGCAACAGTTATTGGCCGAATTCGATCTTTTATGCCAAAGCGATTCCAAACCATCCGACGAAGGTGATCGGTGTCGTTACAGGACATCACGATTTCGGCCAGATGGGGGAACTCGTGATCTTCGACCCGGCAATCTCGCGGTCCGAAGCGGACGGAGCAGTCCAAAGGATTCCCGGTTACGGCAAGAGAGTCGAGGCGAAAGTCGTTGACGGTTTGACCCGAAATGCCTGGCCGAAATTCGTACACCCTGCCCCGCTGTCGGAAAAATACTTCCTCGTTTCCGCCAAGTTGACACCGCAATCGAATTTCGGTATCTATTTCGTCGATGTATTCGACAACATGATTTTGCTCAAGGAACTCCCGGACAACGCACTCGTCGAGCCGACACCACTGAAGGTTACGAAACGACCGCCGATCATCCCGGACCGAATTGATCCGGACCGGGACGACGCCAATATTTTCGTTTCCAATATCTACGAAGGGCCGGGATTGAAAAACATTCCGCCGGGAACCGTCAAGGAATTACGAGTTTTCACGTATCATTTCGCTTATCATGGAGCAGGCGGGCTTTATGGAAGCGTCGGCCAGGACGGTCCGTGGGACGTTCGGGGCGTTTTGGGAACCGTTCCGGTCGAAGAGGATGGTTCCGTTCATTTCCGTGCTCCGGCAAACACGCCGATTGGTGTATTGCCGCTCGACAAAAACGGGCAAGCTCTTCAACTCATGCGAAGCTGGATGACGGCGATGCCGGGCGAAAACCTCCATTGCAACGGGTGTCACGAATCGCAAAACAGTACCCCGCCATCGCTTACGAAACTTCCGCTCGCCATGCAAAAACCGGTCGCGGAAATTCAGCCGTACAATCCGCCCAATCCCGACGGCAACAGTCTTTTACAACAGCTCAACGTTCGCGGATTTTCGTTTCAGGAACAAGTACAGCCAATACTGGACAAATATTGCATTTCATGTCACAACGGCGAATACGAAAACGAGGTGCAAACCGCGATGGTACAGGATCGCCCCGTCGGAACCGCACGGGATGGCAAGCCGTTCGCCCTTGATTTGCGTGGAGACCGCCAAATTGTCGGATGGTCCTCGGTCATCGCCGGCAACTGCGGATCGCACTGGGGGGGCAAATGGACACCGGGGTACGATAATTTGCAACGGTTCGTGCGTCGCCCCGGCATCGAAAGCGATTACGGTCTTCTTTCCCCGATGGAATTTGCGGCCAATACGACGGAGCTGGTCCAGATTCTCAAAGCGGGACACTATGGCGTCAAACTGGACGTCGATTCCTGGAACCGCCTCATCACCTGGATCGACATGAATACGCCGTACCACGGCAACTGGTCCGATATCAACGGCGGTAATCAACTCGACCACATTGCGAAGCGGCGTCTCGATCTCGCCGAAATGTATGGTGCCATTGCGGTGGATTACGAAAGTCGACAGACGATAGAGAGTCGACAGACGGCAGACGGCAGACGACAGAATGCGGACGGCAGGCGGCAGGAAGAGGTGTTTTCCATGATTCCTACCCCTTTGCCTGAGATTCCGGCGGTTTCGGTTCCCAAAACGCTTTCAGAGCCGATGGTGCTTGAACTTGGCGACGGACACGAAATTCGTTTGCGAAAGGTCGGTGATTTCTGGATCGGGGAATACGAAATCACGAACGCCCAGTTCCGCAAGTTCGATTCGACGCACGACAGCGGAATCGAATCGCGACACAACTACCAATTCGGACGGCGGGGTTATGGTGTCAACGACGACGAACTCCCGGTCGTTCGGGTTAACTGGAATCAGGCAAACGAGTTTTGCCGTTGGCTTGCGAAAAAGAGCGGTAAAAACGTACAGTTACCTACCGAACAACAATGGATGCAGGCGGCAGGTGCCGGAGCAAAAACGCCGTTCTGGTTCGGCGATCTTGACACCGATTTTTCACCGTTTGCGAACATGGGAGACATTTCGCTCAAGGAGTTCGCCGCCTGTACGACGTACATGAATTACACGTCCGTTCGGATCATTGACAATCCGAACCCGTTTGACGACCGGGTTCCGAAAGACGAGCGGTTCAACGACGGCAATTTTCTGCACGTAAAACCGGGGCAATACCTGCCGAACCCGTTTGGTCTTTACGACATGCACGGGAACGTTGCCGAGTGGACCCGAAGCGAGCTTGACACCTCCAGCGGCGACAAGGAAAAAATCGTCAAAGGCGGCTCTTGGCACGACCGACCGTACCGTTGCACGACCGACTTTAGAATCTCCTATCCGCCGTACCAACCGGTTTTCGACGTTGGATTTCGAATCGTTGTGGAGTGAACAAACACCAAAGTCAGTTCCCGATTTCCTGCACGATTTGGGCGAATTTGCCTTTGACGGCGCGAAAAACGTCCACCAGGTCCGGGTCGAAATGCGTTCCCGCCCCGTCCTCGATAATTTGACTCGCCGCCTCGTGGCTGAACGCCTCCTTGTACGGACGTGCGGAAATCAACGCATCGTAAACGTCGGCAATCGCCATCAACCGCCCTTCCAAGGGAATGTTGTTCCCCTTGAGTCCCATAGGATAGCCTGTGCCGTCCCATTTTTCATGGTGCGTTCCGACAATGTACAAGGTGTGACGCAGGAAGGCGTGGCCCGGCGTGTTGCTCATGATTTTTTCAATGGCGTCGATCCCCACCGTCACGTGGGTTTTCATGATCTCAAATTCCTCCGGCGTAAGTCTGTCCGGCTTGTTCAGGATTAAGTCGGTAATGGCGATCTTTCCCACGTCATGGAGTGGTACCGAAGGCAGGAAATAATCCATATTCCACTGGGAAATCTCTTCCTGATGAAGCCCTCGACGGATCAGTTCGTCAATTAACGCTTTCATGTAACGCTGAGTGCGGGTGATATGTCCACCGGTGGGCTGATCGCGGAATTCCACCAAGTCCGCCACGGTAACGAGTACGGCGTTTTGAAGGTTGAGCACTTCGGCGGTCTTGGTCCGCACCTTGGTTTCCAGATTTTCCGCATAATCTTTCAGGGCCGCCTGGCTGCGAACGATCAAAAGCTGGTTGGCGATGCGTTTCAGCAGAAGCGGAGCGGAAAAAGGTTTGGAGATATAATCCACCGCTCCGAGGTCCAATCCTTCCAGCTCGCTTTTTTCATCGTTTACGGCCGTGAGAAAAATGACCGGAATTGACGCAAACCGAGCGTCGGCTTTCAGGATTTTGATCGCCTCGAAACCGTCCATCTCCGGCATGACGATGTCCAAAAGGATCAGGTCGGGGAGGACGTTCTCCAGGGTCTCAAAAAGTTTGGCCGCAGACGGTGCCGGAAAGACCTTGTAAAACGTCTTGAGAATGTTTTTGCCCTGTACCAAATTGGCCGGATTGTCGTCCACCAAAATAATCGTCGGTCGTATGTTTTCCATGTTATGACTCCATTTTCAATGTGAGTTGTGAATGGTCAGTAAGGGTCAAATTTCTTCCCGGTGTTTTCGTAGAAACATGGCGGTTTTCGGAAGGCGTTGTGCTTCGAGTGTCACCAGATATTGATCGACCGTTTTGGCTGGTCGCGTCATGTTTTCACGTTGACGTTTGACGAACTTGAGAACCTCGCGATAATCCTCGGCGATCAATCGCATAACAAATTCGTCCGGAGTAACCGCCTGGATACCGTGAGGAACAAGGGCTGCCGACGGAAAGTCTTTGATATTAAACGTCACAATAAAAGAAGCCCTTGTTTTGATTGCGGCGGCAAGGACATGACGGTCTTTCGGGTCAGGGAGTTGTAGAGTTTCAATAAGCGGTTCATATCCAATGACAAGGCAATCATCAACGTAAGCATCCATTAGACTACGTGTCCGTTCCAAATTTTTCGGATTCAAGCCAGGCCGGTTTTTCAGAAGATTTCGTATCCATTCGTCATGAATTTCGTCTGTCCAGCGTGCCTGAAATAAATCGGAACCGGTCAGATACATCAAGAGATCGCGCAGCGGGGCCGGATAAAGAACGCAAGCGTCGAAAATAGCCGTGAATGCGTACATCAATAGCGTGCATCAATAGAGGGCCAGCCGTTGTGATTCTTTCACCATTTCGTCCACTGTTTCGAGTCGGCGATGTTTACGTTCCTGTTTGTATTCGAGAACATCCTGGAGCAGTGTCAACGGTTTACCGTGCACTTTTCGAGAAGCAATTTTACCGGAATCCAGCAAGCCGAGAAAAAACGGTTCCGAAACTCCGAGCAACTCCGCCGCCTGTGGTGGAGTTAATTCGGTCCGAAGCGAAATCCCGGTAACGGCCTGCCCGTCCGCGACCATGCGAAGGGTATCAATGATAATTTCCTGCACCTCCGGCGGAATGACGCGGACCGATTCGTCCGTACCGGATTGAACAATTGCTTCAGCGACCGACTTCGCCAACACACGATCCTCCTCCGGCAAAAAGCAAGGGCCTGTGAAATATCGAGGAGTGGCTACATTGAAAATCGACATCGATTTGCTGCTCAAAAAAAGGACCGGCGTTCCGAGCGAAACATTCACGCAGTGGAACCAATACGGTTATTTTTACAATTTTAACGATTTTCACAAGGCGGGAGTCAGTCCGTCCGTCGACAAGTTTACGATTTTTACTGATTTTACCGTCATTTCGCTTCGCTTCATTCCGGCTTTTATTGGGGGAGATGAATAAAAGCCGGAATGGAGCATCGCGAAATGACGGTCTCGATACAAACTTGTCGACGGACTGCGGGAGTCGGCGGCTGACATCAGACGGTAGGAACTCCATGTTTTTCTCTGTTTTCGCGTTACAATTCACTCTCGTCAAAATAATCGTAATCAATTCGTTTGACTTCATAAATCTCTTTGATGGTAACGCCGACAACCTACCAGATCTTCGGCTTGCCTTTGGGTGCGAGGATTTCGACGTTTTCGCCGGATTGCTGAACCACGAACATTCCCTGTTTCAAGGCGAAATCCCTGACGTTTTTCTGTACCACTCCGCCACCCACGGCGGCAATGAATCGGCGTTTGTCGTTTTTGGCATCGGCAACCAAGCGAAAATCTTCCAGACGTTCCTGGTGTTCTTTTACGTCGTTCACGGACAAATTCGTTTTGACTTCAACGAGCAGAGCGAGTTCACCGTTTTCGAGAAAAAGATCAATCTCGCCGTAGATGTCAAGTTCCTTGTTACCAAAATTGTATTTTTGGTTGATGACATCAAAGTCATATCCCAAATTCCTAAACAACCGTTTAATTCCACCGTAAACCATTGCTTGAATGAGGTCACCAATGCGGTCGCTCAACTTCCCATGCCGCTGATTGACCTCTTTTATGTCCTCCTTCATTTCCCGCCATTTCCGGTCGGATTCCTCCATCCGTTCCCGTGTTTCGAGGAACAGTGCCATCATTTGTTCATAAGTAATCGTTGCAGGGTTAGGCGTAGTAGACATTATTAGCTCCCGATCAGTGTTTTCGCAGTGTTTTCGATACGGCAACATTCCAAAACGAGTCCGACTTTTTCGGAGTATTTTGGAGTATTGCGAGTGTTATTTGCACAAGAACCCTCCTTTTTCCCTCTCTATTATCGCCATTTTGATGCAAGTTGCAATCCCATAACGAGCAAAAACGGCGGTGTACAATCAGACAGTTTTTCTCTCTTGCCCCTCCGGGGCGGATTCGACGCGACTCTCCAATTTTTCTCGAACTTGCACATAATTCATCTGATTCACGTTTTCCCGCAGCCAAACGACAAGTTCGGCGTTGGATTCGTAGGCATGGCTTTCAAGTTCCGTGATCGCGGCATCGATCTCGTCGATGTCGTAATTTTCGCAAGCGGTAAGAAGCCGTGCCAACACCTTCTCCTCCAGCTTGTCCTTTTTGGGTTTCGCTTTCTCCGCAGCAATTTTGTCAAGCATCTCCTTGAGATTCGTCACAAGCTCAAAAGCGGTGTTCAGGAAAGCCGGATTATTGGCTTGTACAAAATCGAGGTCTCCCGCTTTGGCCGCCGTTTCCAACGCTTCCGCCATGTCGGCGACTTTGTTTGCGTAAATCCCGGCACTGGAACCCTTGATACCATGTATCGTAACCGCATAATGAGCCAAATTGTCCCCGTTGACCTCCCTGATTTTCTCCAGAAAAGGGGAAGTGCCAAACGCATATGAACGCAAGACGTACAGGAAGGATTCCTCGTCACAGCCGAAGCGTTCCCAGCCTCGTTGAAGATCAACGCCGTTCAGCCGCCAGGGACAACGGAGTCTCTTGATTTCTTCCGGCTGATCCTCCCACTTTTCCTCCAGGGTTTTATTCTGCACCCATTGTCGGACCACGGCGTCCAGTGCAGACGTTTCAATCGGTTTGGAGATAAACGCCTGAAATCCCTTGCTTAAAAATATTTGCTCGGCCCCCACGATGGCGTTGGCCGTCAGAGCGATGATGGGAATGGTTTTGGCGTACTCGGTTCCGATTTCCTGCCGGATTATTCTTGTGGTTTCGATCCCGTCCTTATCGGGCATCATTTGATCCATGAAAATGGCGTTATACCGGACCTTTTCCTCACGAATGGCGTCAATGGCCTGTTGCCCGCTTGTTACGCAGTCGATCTGCATTCCGTAAGGTTTTAGCATCCCTTTCGCCACGTCCAAATTGGTCGGCAGGTCGTCCACCACCAGCACCCGTGCATAAGGCAATTTGATCCGCTCAAGCCGGGAATTCTGCTCTCGTTTGTTGTCGGAATAACGCATGCCCTTCAAACTTTCCACCAATTCCGGACCAATGGTCGCATCGGAGACGAATTTCTGGTGAAACTTGACCGTGAAAAGGCTCCCTTTTCCGTATTCGCTCTCCACGGTGACCGAGCCGTTCATCATCTCCGCCAACCGTTTGGCGATGGTCAATCCCAGTCCGGTTCCCTCGATTTGACGGTTGGACTTTTTGTCCATCCGGGTGTAATCGGTAAACAAACGGTTCAAGTCCTCCGCCTTGATGCCGATGCCCGTGTCCCGAACCCAGGCGGTCATTACGACCGTGTCCCCTTCCCGGTCGCAACGGATACCGAATTCCACCGTCCCCTCCCTGGTGTATTTGAAAGCGTTGGAGAGAAGGTTGTTGAAAATCTGCCTGATCCGCAGTTCATCTCCGTAAAGCCGAACCGGCAGACTCTCATGGATGTCGAGAACAAACCGGATCGGTTTGTCTTCGACGCGCAGGATCGTTTGAGTAATCGTGTCGTTAATCAAGCTGGGAATATCGTACTCGTGCGGGACAAGGTCCAGTTTTCCCGCTTCGATTTTGGAAATGTCCAAAATGTCGTTGACCGTACTCAAAAGGGTTGTGCCGGCATTGTGTATCTTTTCAATGTTGGAGAAAGCGTCTTCGTGCAGCCCGTCAATATCGAGAGTCAATTCGGAAAAACCGATCACCGCGTTAAGCGGGGTGCGCATTTCGTGACTCATCCTGGCCAGGAAATCACTTTTGATATGGTTGGCTTCCCTCGCTTCTTCCAGGGCCGATTCCAGTTGTTCGGCATTGTCGCGGATATCCTGCATCATGGAATAGCGCAACAAGGCGTTGGAAATCAACAGGCCGCCGGAACGCAAAACGGTTTGTTCGTTTTCGGTAAAGAGCAGTTCACGGTGGCAGTCATCATAACCGATGAAGCCCCAGAAATGATCCCGCAGAAACATCGGCACCAATAAAACCGCCAAAACGCCTTGCGAAGCCACTTGCTTTTGCTCCGCCGGAGACATGTCGCGTACAAGACGATGGATACATTCCCTTTGGCCCAATGTTTCTTTCCATCCCGGAATGCAGTCGTCGAACGAAACGTCAATCGTGATTTCGTTGCCCTGCTGCGGTGCGGCCCCTCCCGACCATTCGTACGCCTGGGTACAGTGGAGACGTCCATCGATGGTGTGATTTTTCCAAATGCGAACGCGATCAACGCCCACCGCCTCGCCGATCATCCCCAAACAATCCTGTAAATCGTGTTCAAACTCGTCGATCTCCGACTTGAGCAAAATGGTGGCGGCTTGATTTACCGTTTTTAGCAGATGGTCCTGCCGCTCGATCTCTTCCATCATTTGCTTGTGTTCCCGCAGATCCCGCACGTATCCGGCGACGACATAATCGTCCCCATAGAGAACACGGACAAGCGTTACTTCCGTCGGTATCGGCGTCCCGTCTTGTGTTTGGTGCATCCATTCAAAGACGTACCTGCCCTCATCAAATGCCCGTTGGAGACACGCAACGGCCGCTTCGGAGGAAAGCCGTCCGTCTGGCTGATATTCCGGCGAGAAATCGTAAAAACGATCCAACAAGTATTGCAAATCTTTCGGCTTGAATAAATGAAGATTCTCCTTGTTGCAAGCGAAAAGTTTGAAATTCCGATCCCACAGGTGACAGGAAAGAGGCACCGCATCGAGCATCAGTTTCATCCGTTCATGCACTTCACGAATGTCAGCCGCCTGGACAGCACGGTTATTGGCACTGATCAGCATAAAACCGATGGTACGCAGAATGTTGACCTCGTCTTCCGTAAAGGTACGCTCCCGTCGGCAATCGGCAAAACTGGCAAACCCCCAAAATTGATCCTGCAAAAACAGGGGGATGGCTAAAATGGATTTGATGTGAAAGGAATGAAGCACCTCCTGAACGCGTTGTGTCAGAGTGGAAGTCGGACCATTAATACATTCATTGCGTAAGAATTTGCTTTTCCATTCAGGGTTATCACGGTAAGCCCTTTTTGTTTTCTGGGGAAGGGACTTAACCTGCTGCACTTTGTTGCTCAACCATTCGTATTTGTTGACATGGTATAGCTCGCCGTCAATCATTTCATTTTGCCAAAAAAAGACGCGGTCGACATCCGCACAACGGCCAACAAGCTCCATCCCTTTCAGGATTGAGGTCTCAAGGTCTTTCTCGTCTTCCATCGCGAGCAAAATGGTGGCGGCACGATTCCCGATACTCATCAGATTGCCCCGCCGCTCGATTTCTTCCATCATTTGCTTGTGTTCCCGCAGATCCCGCACGTATCCGGCGACGACATAGTCGTCTCCATAGAGAACACGGACAAGCGTTACTTCCGTCGGTAACGGCGTTCCGTCCAGTGTTTGGTGTATCCATTCAAAGACGCATCGACCTTCCTCAAACGCTTGTTGGATATACGCAACGGACGCTTCGGAGGAACGCCGCCCGTCGGGCTGAAATTCCGGCGAGAACTCGTAGAATCGATCCAACAAGTATTGCAAATCTTTCGGCTTGAAGAGATGAAGATTCTCCTTGTTACAAGCGAAAAGTTTGAAATTCCGATCCCACAGGTGACAGGAAAGTGGCACCGCATCGAGCATCAGTTTCATCCGTTCATGCACTTCACGAATATCGGCGGCCTGTGCCGAACGATTGATGGCACTGACCAGCATAAAACCGATGGAACGCAGAATGTTGACCTCATCTTCCGTAAAGGTGCGTTCCTGCCTGCAATCACCAAAACTGGCAACCCCCCAAAACTGATCCTGCAAAAACAGGGGAATGGCCAAAATGGATTTGATGCCGAAGGGACGAAGCACCTCCTGATCGTATTGCGACAGGGTGGAAGCCGGCCCGTTGATACATTCATTGCGTAAAAATTTTCTTTTCCATTCCGGGTCGACCAGGTAAGCTGTTTTTGCGCTCAGAAGAGGGGTCTTGACCTGTGAATCGTCGTTGTTGAGCCATTCGTATTTCTTGACGTAATAAAGCTCGCCGTCGATGATCTCGTTGCGCCGAATCAGAACACGGTCGACATCCACGCAACGACCGACGAGTTCCATTCCTTTCAGGATCGAGGCCTCCAGGTCTTTTTCGTCTTCGATGGCAAGTAGAACGGTGGCGGCACGATTTCCGATATCCAGCAGATGGTCACGCCGCTCGATTTCTTTCATCATTTGCTTGTGCGCCTCACGAATGTCGGCAGCCTGCGCGATACGGTTGATGGCACTGACAATCATCAAGCCGGCACTGTGCAGAATGTCGATCTCATCCTCCGTAAAGGTACGTTCCTGGTGACAATCGGCAAAGCCGAAAATGCCCCAGAATTGTTCCTGCAAGAACAAAGGAATGAGCAACACGGATTGTATCGAGTAGGGACGAAGCAAATCCCGGGCACGTTGTGTCAGCGTGGAAAGCGGTCCGTTGATACATTCATTGCGTAAAAACTTGCTTTCCCATTCGAGTTGGTCGTGACAAAAAAAACGCGAGTTCTCGGGAATGGGAATACCCTGGCAACCGTTGTCGTTGAACCATTGGTATCGGTTCACGTAGTAAAGTCCGCCGTCGATCACTTCGCTCTGCCAGAGCAAGACACGATCCACGTCCACGCAACGGCCCATGAGTTCCATGCTTTCCTGGAGTGAATCCGCGAACTTTTCCTCCGATGCCGCAAGCAAAACCGTGGCCGCACGGTTGACTGCGTGAAAAAGTCGTCTTTGACGTTGCCACTCAAGAGTGGCGTGACACACATCCGAATGAGAGGTGGGGTGTGACATGGGAATGACCTTGAAAATGAAGCGTTTCAATCGGGTTGCATCGAAACAATACCCCCTATGCTACAAAAAACTTCAAAGATTGACAAGACACAAGCAGGAAATGAAAAATGAGAAGTGAGGGGCATTCCGCGACCCGGATTGCGTTTACACATCCGCCCCGGAGTCGTACCGGAAAACGGTCGTCGGGATCGTCTGGTGTTCCACGACGTTAAAGAAAGGCGTCCATTCGTCAATCGATTTTTTCAAATCCGCTTCCTGCTTGTGCGACGCCCAAAGCACCTTGATCGCCGTGCCGCAGTTCCCTTTTTCAATATCTTCCACCGCAGGCAACGTCGAAATTATCGTTCCCAGGAAGCAAAGCTTGCGAAGCATCATGTACGCAACCAAATAATTCGCCTGCCGACCGGGAGTAAAACGGAAAAAGGTCTCGTAAGTGTACGCCCCTTGTTTGAGTGCTCCGAGAAGCTGCAATTCCGTGTTCGGCGTCAAAGTAAATGCGGTTCCGAGCAGTTTTTCCGGATCGGTAACAACTTCCTGCTCCATAAGCAATTGAACGACCGTATCAATCCGCTGTAAAAGATTCACGTTTGCCGGAGGCAGGGATTTCGGCAAAAGTTTTGTCGCTTTATTCAGGTCGGCAATACCGTCGAGAAGAATATCCATAAGTTCCTGCGACATGGAAAGCCGATCCTTGCGGAGAAAGTCGAGCAATGTTTCCATGCCGTGTGCCAGGTCGGCGGAGTTTGTTGCGCCGAGCATCGTAAAATTTCCTTTGGCCGCATGAAGCCGACGGAAACATTCTTTCATCAATTCCGGGTTGGCCGTTTCGTTTTCGAGCGTCAGGAAATTATCCTGGAGTTCAATCAGTCCCCGGGAAAGTTCGTCGAGAAGATCACTTGCGTCCCCTTCGGACAATTCCTTTTGACCGTTTTCGAGTTTCTCGGCAATTTCGTCCCGCTTCATGCTCAACTTCGCCTTTTGGACCAACTCTGTCTGCGAATGGGCCACGACAACCTGTCCGACGATTTCGGTCGGCTGATATTGCCGGGGTTCGTCCGTTTTTTTCACGACCGCACTTCCAAAGGAAGTATCCACCTCCGCCGCAACGTTTTCCAAGGAATCGCCGACCGCAATCGCAAGCAACACGTCCACGTCAACCGTCAAACCGATCCGCCCTTCATTGATGATGCAGGTTCCTGCGATTCCCTGGGGCTTGACGCCGAACATGTCCGTATTGAGCGGAACATTGACCAATTTCTGCGGCGAAAGAAATTCACTGACGACGACGGCGACCTGCCTGCCGCCCCCTTCAAGGACCGCAACAGGAACGACTTGCGAATCTCTTTGCCAGGTCGGCGACATTCCAAAAAGCGTTCCAATATCAAAGAGCGGAATCGGCGTCCCCATGTATTTGATGAACGGTTCCCGATCCATTGCCGAATGAATCTGATTTTGCGGAAGTCCCTGTAAGGACAAAACCTTGTCTATGGAAAACGCAAAAAGAGTCGAACCACCGCGAACGATCAACGCATCGATAATATTGACCGCCTTGAGTTTCGGAATCTGCATTCGAAAAGTGAATCCGACCTTGGGGAGATTCGTGATCGACATTTCGCCGCCAAATTCACGGACCATCGTTCGGACCAAATCCAGGCCGACACCGCGTCCGGAGGTGTCGGTCGCTTTTTCCAGGATCGAAAAACCGGAGGAACAGATAAGATTCAACAGGTCCGGTGTTTCTCCCGGCCTCGTCATTCCGAGGGCCGCCGCTTTTTCGAACACTTTTCTTTCGTCGATGCCCCGCCCGTCGTCAATCACGAAAATTTCCGTTTCGTTTTCGTGTTCGACGGCACAAAGAGTGATCGTTCCCTTTTCCGGTTTCCCGTCCCGGATTCGTTCGATTGGGGCTTCCAGACCATGATCGGCGGCGTTTCGGAGCAGGTGCAAAAGCGGTTCGACAAGTCGTTCGGCGAGGGCTTTGTCAATGAGAACTTTTTCCCCTTCGAATTTCAGGTCGATTTCCTTTTTCAAATTTCGGGCCAAATCACGGATCGGCCTGCGGAACATGCGGAAGGTTTCGCCGATTTCGACCATACGAATTGCCATAACCAAATCGTGAAGGTCCTGACTGATACGGCGTGAAGTTTCATTGGCCGATTTGATCGTTTGCAGGCTGGAGTCGTCCAACGTTTTATGGTGCGTGACGGCATCGACCATCGTGCGCTGCAATTCGTGGAGCGTCGAACTGGTGATAATCACTTCCCCGGCGAGGTTCAGTAATTTGTCGAGGTGTTCGATCCGAACGACCATTTTGTCGACGGATCGGGTAATGGAAAGCCCGGAATCAACCATTTTGCAAAACCCTTTCTATGACCTGTGCAACGATTTCCTTGTCGAATGGTTTCGGAAGAAAATCGTCTGCGCCGAGTTTTAAGCCTTTAATCACGTTGCGCGCATCGCTTTCCGTTGAAACGAGCACGAACGGCGTCTGATCGAACCAGGGCGACATCTGAAGTTTATAACAAAATTCGAATCCATCCATTTTCGGCATACTGATGTCGGAAAAAATCACGAGACAGTTTTGAATTTTGTCCGGGAGTTTTTCAAGGGCGTCTTTCCCATTGATCGCCTCGTGAACGGTGAATCCAAGCTCCTGAAGGATTGTTCGAAAAATACGCCGGGTCGGAACCGAGTCGTCAACGATAAACGCCTCCGGATTCGGAGGAAGAATCGTCTGTAATTTTTCGGAGTAACTCATGGGAAACAAGGGTAAGACTTCGCCGCCGCTAAAATTTAGCCGCCGCACCCTGTGCGGCGTAAATCCGCTCTCGGGCAAGTCTAGGTCGCGTTTTTCCACCGGTCAAACGAAGTCCCGCAAAAAACGATTCGAATCGAAATCAAATAAAATGAATTGTAGGGAATATGCAAAAAAGGAGGGAAAGGAGGGCGATAATATCTTCGTGCCACAGGGAAAAATCTTCACGTCAATTGACACAAATCAGGGACGTGATAATATCGTTGGTGTAGTTTGTGGTACTTGGTCAGACTTCCCCCTTTTCGCTCGATTTCTCATTTTCCCTTAACAAAAATTCTTTTGGAGAAAAACATGTTACCTTTGTTTTCTTGGCTAACCCCCAGTCCGATGGAGCTTATCGTCATCGCCGGAATCGGTCTGTTGTTGTTCGGAAATCGTTTGCCTCAAGTCATGCGTTCGCTCGGCAAAAGCGTCGTCGAATTTAAGAAAGGTGTGAATGGAATCGAAGACGACATCGAAGCGGCGACACGGGAAAAATCCAGCTCGAACGAACAGGCTTAGCAGCCGCACCTTAGCAGCCGCACCCTGTGCGGCGGTACCCCTCGGGTCTTCGGGTTCGCAACCTCTGTGGGGGGGTTGTCGGAACCTGAATATCCGTTAAAACGGTTCTCAACGGTTCGGGGAATTTTTTGCTTACTGTTGGCAATCCCCCAAAAGTCGTATTTGATTCTTTCTTTTCGGAGTTCACCCATGTATCTGAGACAACGAATCGCCCATGATATTCAACGCAACTCGAAACGAAGGCTTCTGTTCGCAAAAATGTCCGCTGTCGTAAGACAACTTTCCGTGTAAGTTATGTGAGCGGCGGAGCTTGTCCCGCAACATGATAGGAGAGCGGGTACGGAAGTGCGGTTCCGTTCTGTTTCCACCAGGATCGTCCTTCGTCCGTCTCGAAAAGCATTCCCAGCGTTGCGGCCTGTGGAAACTCTTGCGGTAATCGCAACCGAGCATCTTTCGGAAGCGGACCGTCAAATCCGAATCGCGGCAAAACGTAATATCCCCATTCCAGGCGGTTCTTTCGGCCAAACATCTGGATTCGCCGAATCCCCAGTTCTTTGCAAGCCTCGACTTGGCGATGAAAGAGTTTGGTTCCTTCTCCCCGGCCTCGTTTCTCGGCCTGGAGGATACTCAACTCTTGAAACAGAACCAATTCTCCTTTCCGATTTCGAAAAATTTGACAAGTTCCCGTCAAACCGAGTTGATCCGGTTCGTCATGTTCCACGTAAAAACGATTGTGAAGATTTCCGACAAAAATTTCGGACCCCGCGACCGCTCCGACGGCTTTCACCAACAACTCCGGAGACGGCCAACCCCCGAAAAACGGTGGGCAAGCGTCCTGGCGGCCAATTCTTCGTTGCCAAAGAAACGTATTCGGTGATTCTGGAGGAGCATTTTTATTCGAATTTGGTTGGTGTTTAACCGCCGTACCCTGTACGACGATGTTCGCTTGTAAGCTGTTTTTTCGCAGGTCAACTGACAGGTTTATGTCAAAAGAACGAAAAAACAGGGGATTTTTCCCCTGTTTTTGACGACTTGGTTTCGTGTTGTAGCGATTGTTTCAAAAAAAGTGCTCTTGTATCTTTTTGAGAAAAGTTCTATACTTCACAAAAGTCCTTGAGTTCACCAACACAAACAACCATTACAGGGAGATATTGCAGATGAAATACTGTTCAATCGTTTTCTCATTGCTGGGAATTGCCGTTTTTCTGTCGATCCACAGTGCAACGAGTCTGGGACAACGCCAGTCAACGGCTCAACCGGCGACCGTTGCACCCGGAGGCAACTCCACAATGACGAACCTGCCCGGCGACGTAACGGGACCAGAAGCGACTGCCGACACCAATTCGTTGGACAGTATCCCCGAAGTACGGCAAGGATTGGAGCTGCTCAACAGCGGCGAACGCGCCAAGGCCGCCGAATTATTCGCCGCCGCTTACAAAAAACGGCCAGACCTGATCCCCGCCGGTGCCGCCGTCGCCGTTGCAATGTTCAACGAAAAACGATTCGATCAGACCCGATATTGGCTGGAAAGAACCATCGACGATTGCCCGGACGATCCAGAAGCGTATCTCGCCCTTGCCGAAATCGCACAGCTCGAAGGACGGCTCTATGAAGCCAAAATTCTTGCCGCACAAGGATTGACTCTTACCGGACAGTACAAAAGCAATCCCGAACGGCAAAAGAAGCTCGCCATTCGCGGGCAACTCGTGCTTATCATGGTTTCCGAGAAAAAAGAGAATTGGGAGGACGCCAAAACTCGCCTGGAAGCTCTCATTGCCCGAGTTCCGGACGAATCGGAATACCTGACGCGGTTGGGAGTGGTGCTGTTTCAAATGAACGATCTGGAGAAGTCGCTCAAGGTGTTTGGACAAGCCATCGAAAAAGGGGCACCGCTTCCTCCGCCTTACGCACTGGTTGCGCAACTGCTCAATCAGAAGGGACGCACATCCGAAGCGGTAACCTATATAAACGAGGCGATCAAGGCGAATCCCGGCAATTTCCAAGTTGCGTCGATTGCCGCCAACCTCGCCGTGCAATGGGAAAAAATACCGCAGGCGAAAAAATATGCCGACACGGCTCTGAAATTGAAACCGGATTCGCTCGACGCCCAGGCAATGTGCGGTCTGATTGCGTTGTATGAGCAAAATTACGAACAGGCACAAAAATACTATGAAGGAATTTTGAAAGAAGACCCGAACAATTTCTATGGTATCAACGGTTTGGCCCTTGCGCTTTGCGAACAGAAGGATGAGACGAAAGTGGGAATGGGACTGGCGTACGCCAAACGCAATGCCGAAGCAAACCCGAACTCGATTGACGCGCTTTCGACGCTTGCTTGGGTTTCGTTTAAAGCTGGACAAGTTGACACGGCGGAAACGATTTTGAATCGCGTCCAAAGTACCGGCGTGATTTCAGCGGCGGGTGCGTATTACCTCGCGGAAATCAAGCAGCATAAGGGGGAGAAGGAACTGGCAACCACTCTTGCCAACGCCGCGCTGAGCACGAAAAACAATTACCCCAAGAAAGCCGCCGCCCAGGAATTGCTCCAGAAATTGCAAAAATAAGGGACTTTATGGCGTTGTATCGTCTCACGACAACCGGTGTTTGCTCTTGCTGTATGAAACCCGTTCCCGCCGTCAAACAGGTGGTGGGAACCGAGGTCTATCTGGAAAAGCATTGCCCGATTCATGGGACGGAAAGGGTTAAAATCGCAAAAGATTCCGTCCGCTTTTTCGACGAGACGTTTGCCGTCGAAGGCAAACCGGTTCATGTCCGGCAAACCGCCAAAGAAAACGGTTGTCCTTCCGATTGCGGGCTTTGTCCCGACCACAAGCAGCACCTGTGTACCGGGCTGATCGAAATCACCGACCGTTGTAATTTATCTTGCCCGATCTGCTACTCCAACGCCAAAAATGGAAGCGATTTTGCAGGCGATCTTACTGTTGCCGAGTTTGAAGAGCGTTTGGAAACGCTTTTGCAGACCGAAGGGGGAAAACTCGACGTCTTGCAGATTTCCGGCGGAGAGCCGACGGTTCACCCGCATTTTGAGGAGATACTTGATCTTGCGGCGTCAAAAAACGTCGGACGGATTCTTGTCAACACCAACGGTCTGCGGTTTTTGGAGGACGGCCCGATTCACGTGTTGGAAAAACATCGGGACAAAGCGGAGGTTTATCTTCAATTCGACGGGTTTGACGACGAGGTGTATCGTACTTTGCGAAACAGACCGCTCTGTGTGCAGAAACAACAAATCGTCGAGCGACTGGACCGGCGCAACATTAAAATCTCCCTGACGGCGACGATTGGCCGGGCAAACCTCAAGGAAATCCCGGCAATTCTCGATTTCGCCTGCCGCGTCGAATCGATCACCGGCGTCACGTTCCAGCGGCTGACCCGGGTTGGTCGGGCCAAAAATTACGAAACGATATTCCAGGAAGACATTCTGTACGCCATCGGCCAAAGCGGGTTTTTGAAGTACGACGATTTGATACCACTCCCTTGTTCGCACGCCAATTGCACTTCCATCGGGTTTTTGTTCCGCAGTGAAACCGGCAAGGTTTATTCGTTGGCCGACTACGTTGATTATACTCGATGCAAGGAGATGCTTTCCGACCGAATCGCATTGGACCGTTCGGTGCTTGAACATCTCAAAAAGAATACCTGCTGTTGCTTTGCCCCCAAAATTTTCGGTGAAACGCAACTGCTTGAGAAGCTCCGGGAATTTTCCGCGGGAAACGGTTCATCGTATCACGGCATGAAAGTCGTGCGGATTCTCGTCAAGAACTTCATGGACGCCGAAACGTTCGACACCCAGCGTGCCCGCCAATGCTGTGTCGGGGTCGCGGTCGGCGGAAATCGCATTATCCCGTTTTGCGTACACAATTTGTTTCGAACGTAACCTATTTCGGCTTCCGAATTTTTTGGGGCAATCCATGCATTTCCCGAACCGTTTCAAAGGCACGCCGCAGAGAAAAACGGTCTGCCCGATCTTTGAGGGTTTGTTTTCGAGAGGATTCCTTTGAAAAAGAAACCTCTTTTTGATCGGTTTGATGTGTTTGAACGCTTGTCATGTTGCCTGGGAATGCTAGATTTTCAGTTGTCTGCTGTTTTTGACGTCGATAAACAGAGTGGTTCGAACCAAATATGTCGTCGTCTGCATCCATATCCTGTTCACGGACCATTGTCACTATTCCACCACAACAAAAAGCGGTTTCCGCTTCACGAACGCTTGAAGTGTGGATTTCCTCACCATTTTGATCAACGACGATAAACCATGTTCTTTCCATTATCCCCCTCCGAGCATCATAAACGACAACTCCACTTTCGTTGATCGTCGCTTTGACCGGGGAGATTCGTAAAATTTTTCCACACTTGCTTTTCCGTTAGAACCGACTTATTATACCAATGGGTAGCATCACACTTTACGCTTTTTGGAACACCACAGGATTACTGGCGGCTTTTCTTGTGTCGCGACGGCTCTCTTTTCCGAACGAAAATCGCCGCGTTTCCCGTGGCATGTTCTCGGCGGTACTGATCGGGGCGATTCTTGGAGCCAAGCTGCCGGTTTGGTTCGCTTACGGGTTTGAGCCGATGTTCTATTGGGACGGCAAAAGTCTTTTCGGCGGGCTGCTCGGCGGATTTTTCGGCATGAACTTCTACAAAGCGGCCTTTCGGATTCCCGGCGGCGGATTCGGTGACCGGTTTGTGATCCCACTTTGCGTCGCTGTCGGGTTCGGCAAGATCGGCTGCTTTTACAACGGCTGTTGCGGCGGCCGTCCTTTCGGAGAATTCGTTCCGCCGACGCAACTGTACGAATCGGCGTTTCAATTCCTGCTCGCCGGCTTTTTCCTGCTCATGTACCGCTTGGACAAAGGAAAAACGGTTTGGTTCCCTCTTTACATGATTCTGTACATGCTCATGCGCTTTTTCATGGAGTTCCTCCGCAACGAGCCGACCGCTTGGGGGTTCCTGACCGTCTACCAGATTCTCGCCCTGTTGTTTTTGCCCGTTTTTGGCATAACTTTGGTAAGGCGGATTTTTCGAAAATTTTATTCCTCGAAAACTGAAAGGACAAATGGGTACCCAAAACAGTAGAGGGCATAGGGCATAGGGCATAGGAAAAAGAGATTATGCCGTCTGCTGTCTGCTGTCTGCTGTCTTACTCCGATGCCCGATTCCCGATGCCCTTGACTGTTTTGAGTTACCATCTGTTTACGGTTTGAGTGAGTTAATAAAATGTCGCAATACTTCTTTGTTTTACCATCTTCCTTTACGGTGGGATAAAGAGTATCCTTTAGAGAGAAGTTTACGAGGATTTTCAGGCATGTCGGATGTGCTCAAAAGTCCGTTTTTTCGAGGAGGTGCCATCATGCTGAATTTTTCCCGTTTGTACCGCCGTAAAAGTACGGTTTTATCGACTTCATTGATTTTGTCGATTCTCTGGTCAGGCTTTGTTTTTTCGCAGGAAGAAAAGTCGGAACGTCACGGTCGCGGTGAATCGGCGTCTCGCCCGGCACGACCAGAGTCCGCTCGGCCAGCTGCTCCGCCAGCAAATGCCGCGCCAACCATGAGCCGTTCGCAATGGCAAAAGCCGACGACGGAACCTCGTCCGCAACTTGCAGGGGCGGCCAACGCGATACCAACCACGAACCGTTCGCAATGGCAAAAGCCGACGACGGAACCTCGTCCGCAACCTGTAGGACCGTCAAACGTTGCTCCAACCACGAACCGTTCGCAATGGCAAAAGCCGACGACGGAACCTCGTCCGCAACCTGTAGGACCGTCAAACGTTGCTCCAACCACGAACCGTTCGCAAT
>Ga0209628_10000052_pt1 | contig 54929 bp, 67 predicted proteins | sample TergutCu122P4_FD_187285 | JGI IMG/M metagenome (GOLD analysis project Ga0209628, IMG submission 187285) | Cubitermes ugandensis P4 segment gut microbial communities from Kakamega Forest, Kenya - Cu122 P4 (SPAdes) (version 2) | ecosystem: Host-associated > Arthropoda: Insects > Digestive system... | reverse complement strand
CAAGCTTCACGAGCACCGCCTGCGTACCCGCCGGCACGGTGTAAGTTTGCGTCTGCGCCCACGCCTGCTGGCCCGCCAAACCCAGCGGCAGCGCAAACGCCAGCGCCAGCGAAATCCGCTGGAGGGAAGCCCGCAATCCGTAGGGTGCAAACGCGCTCATCCCCCGCACCGGTCGCGTGGCGCACAGCGTGCCGTCGTTGGGCAACCTGACCCCGTCAGCAACCGACGCCCCCTTTTTGAAAAGATCAAAAAAGGATCGCTCGCGAGAAGCACCCGAAGTCGGCATACTGCGCAGTTCGCGCAAAACGCCGCGAACGTGAGCGAGGAATGAAAACGGTCGTGTGGAAAAAAGCGCTTGCATTTTTTACCCCTACATCAAATAAATATAATTTTTGACTGCACGTGAACACAACTGCTTGCAAAGCCGCCCTCTTCGAGAGCACCTTCACGATGGCTACCTTCCGGCCTTGTTTCTGCCTACTTCTGCCTTTGTTTGTATCTTCGTTCCTGCCCCTTGCTTCTGCCCCTCTGCGTGCGACTTCCGCCGCTACATCAAGACATAGATAGAGCCGTTTGCCTGAATTTCCAGACCCGGCGCGCGCTGCTTTTTCTACCGCGCGTACCGATGGCTACACACGCTCATTCGACTTTCCCGAAAAGCGCGCAAGCCCCAGTCCAGCATAAACCGACCGAAGGAAACCATTTGAAACCCCCAACTACCGACTTCTAATACTTTTTTATGGCACTTCTTACTCTTGGTTTCTATCTAAAACCAATGATTATTGGCTCTATCTATAACCAACCTCATGAAGGTATCCGTTTTATAACTAACCAGATTCCCAGTATGGGTATCTGTCTCTCTATAACCTAGCCTTTACCATGGGTATTTATGGAAAGATTATCCTTAAATCGTCCTGTAATGTCAAGGACTGACACATTTAGCTCCAGATTTGTCTGCAGAAAGAGACAAATTTTGGTAACAATAGTTATAGTTTACGTCATAATCATAAGCGATATTTAACCATGCAATTAAGCGGCGTTATACTTGCCGTGAAAATTACTTTTGTTAACCGTTTAAGCGAATGGGTTAAGTTCGCAAAAAACAGCTTCCGGAGCGCGGTTGTATATCAAAAAAATAGGCCGGGATGTTCCGGCCGTGTTTTCTGTGTTGCGCTGTCTGTCTTTGCCTTCCCAGCCCGGCCGCAGTTCTTCAAAAACGCCCAGGGTGGCGACGACCACAATCGCGCCCAGGAAAATCCACATCGCGACCTTGTTGGAGCGCGGCAACTGTTTGCCGAGCAAGGTAGCGTGGTCGCCGTACACGTATTGTTTTTTTCGGGGGCAGCAATGAATTTTTGGAAATCTTGGCCTTTATCCAAATCTTTGCCGCAGAGCCAACTGAAGATGCCGATCACCAGCACGCCAAGCATCGACGAAGGGATGGTCATCAGCAGCAGGTCAACATAGCCGTCAAAGCCAGCCAGCTTGTGCTGGGCGCTCAATAAATACGCCCTCAACGACACCACCGCCACCGATACCAGGCTGGCGACAATGCCCATTTGCGACGCCACCGACGATGCCGCCTTTTTTCGCGCCGTAAAAGAGAGGTGGATTAAAACGATCACCCGTTGAATGGCGCGAATTGGGCGCCTTCGCTCAGTCCCATCAAAAAGCTCATGACTCTCTCCTGGCGTTTGTTTACAAAGAGGTCGCGCCAACAGCATTAATTATGTAGCATTTTGCTTAAAAGAAAGCCCTTTTGTTCCTTTACTCTCAAGAAAATTTCTTTTCTGACAATAACTTACGTTTTGTTTCCCCTTCAAGAAACGCATAAAAACAGCATTACCCGCCTGCATGAGCGCTATTCAGCATAAATGACAAAAACGCAAGCGGCTACAGCGGGCTTCTCACGTCTTCCCTCAAAAATACGGTTACTTAATGCTGGTATTGGCGCGGAACCAAGCTCCGTCATGCCCATCTAACCGCTACACCAATAAGCCTTTGAATTCGCCTAATTTATGATGAAAGGAAGCAAAATGGCCTCAGCTCGTTTTCTGATGTATCCCACCCAGGCAACCGATCCGGTCGCCCGCCGCCGACGGTGGCATTTTCTGACCACAACGGCCTTCGCCGCCGCGCTTCTCAGCGCCACGCCGACCAAAGCGCAGACCTACCCGAGCCTGCCCATTGATACAACAGTTGATTTTCCCGGGGAAACTTATTCGACGCCCTGGAACGCCAGTACAACTCTCGGTATCGGCAGTACGCCCACGAGCACGGGAACGCTGTCCGTAGAAGATGGCGAAGTGAGCGTGGCTGGGCCTTCCGCCGACCTTCTGGTCGGGCAAGCCGGTACAGGTACGCTGAATATTCAGGCCGACGGCAAGGTAAGCGTTTCGGGAAACAGCTCCAACTTCTATGCCGGATACAACGGCACGGGCATGGTCAACATCCTGCCGGGCGGTTCGCTGACCGTCTGGGGAACCTCCACTGTGGCTTCTGAAACGGGAAGCGTCGGGACGGTTTCGGTCAACGGCGGCTACTGGCTTACCAATGCTTCCACCACCATTGGCCATTACGGTCATGGCGCGCTGATCATCGACGACGGTGGCTGGGTCGATAGCAACGGGGAAAGGATTGTCGGACATGGCGATGGCTCCTACGGCGAGGTCAATATCATCGACGGGTTATGGAATGGAATCGGCGCCTCGAAAACCCTGTCTATCGGTTTCCAGCCGGGCAGCCAGGGCGTCATGACCATCGGAGAGAAGGGCGTCGTCAGAAACTCAGACGGCGTCATCGGCGGAGCCGAAAGCGCACGCACAAGCGCAGCTACCGTCGCCGGAACGTGGAACAACGAAGGCCGTCTCATCATCGGCGATCTTGGCGCTGCCACGCTGACCATCGAGCCGACAGGTCATGTGTACAGCGCCACCGGCAGCATCGGTGACAAAGAGGGTGGCGGCGGCACTGTCGCTGTTTCGGGCGGAACCTGGGAAATTTCTGACGCCCTCTGGGTCGGCAACCAGGGTAACGGCACACTGACGGTCGCCGATGGCGGCGCGGTCAAAGCCAAGGCTTTGGCAATCGCCGGAATGGTGAACGCCAGCGGCGTAGTCAACATCGGCAGCAAAGCGGGCGCCGCACCAGCAGCACCCGGTACGCTGGAGACACAGAACATCGCGTTTTACTCCGAAGCAGGAGAAGCGGCGCTCAACTTCAACCACACGAGCGACAATTACATTTTTGCGCCCGCCATCATCAGCGACAACGACGCTTCGGGGATCGTTAATGTTCTGGCTGGTACGACGGTCATGACCAACGCCAATCTCTATGAAGGCGCGACCACTATCGCCACCGCTGCTACCCTCGCTGCCGACGTAACCAACGCTTTCAGTTCCCGTTCCGACTACATTGTGCAACCCGGCGGCACGCTCGATCTACGGGGCAACCATCAATCCGTCAAGAGTCTGTCCAACGCCGGCCTCGTCAAGGTAGGCCTGCCCGATGTCGCGCCGGACGCGACGCTGACCGTGACCGGCAACTACGATGGACAAAGTGGCGTGATCCGTCTGAATGCTTCGTTGGGTGACGACGCTTCACCTTCGGATCGATTGGTGATCGACGGCGCTGCCGCCAGGGCTACAGGGGTCACCAGGCTCGACATTGCCAACGTCTCCGGCTCCGGGGCTGCTACTGTCGGCGACGGCATCCTGATCGTCGAAGTGCAAAACGGTGTGACTGCTTCCGGCGCATTTGAACTACTCAACGCTCCCATCACCGCTGGCGATTACACCTATGCGCTGTATCAGGGCGGTCTTGATGGAAGCAACCCTTATAGTTGGTTCCTGCGCAGCACTCCGAGAGCAGTACCCCCCGTAACCACGACGACGGTCTCAGTGCCGACGCTTGACACCCCCGCGCTGATGCTGCTGGCTACGCTGTTGGCGGGCCTGACCGCCCGGCGCGTGCGCCGCAAGATGCCGTGTTAAAACATCGGTAAGACTTGGGGCTTGGGGCGGCTGAAATGCCGCCCCTTTTTTATGGCGGTGGCGGTTGGGTGAAGCTGGTGAACCGCGACAAGAAACATTCCTTATAACATCTATAACCATGCGTGTTTCAATCCACGCACCTCGTACGGGAGAGGGGACGGTGGCCGACGAAACAAAAAATATGCGCAACCAAATCGAAAATACCAGGTGAACCCCATCCCCATCGCCGCGCTCAGCTGCGGCGCTTCCGTCTGAAACCTGCCGACGCCATCCACCCCAGCGCAGCGGCGAGCGCCGCCAGCAATGCCGGGTTGAGCGCAGGCACAGCGACGGGTGCAGCGGCGGACGCAACAGGCGTGGCGGGTGCGATGAGGGTAGCGGGAACAGAAAACCGCGTCACCCATACTGAGGATGCTCCATCGCTGTACATGTTGCTGTAGCCAACCTTGTCGGAGGGAACAACATCGGCAACGGTTTTGACCATGCCGTCGATGTTGATGCACGTCGTCGGCGCCGTGAGCGTGCCGTCGATGGTCACGACACCGCCGGCACGCACCTCCACGCCCGCGTATCCGGGCGCCGCTGAAGTCATAACGACATCCCTTTTGACGAAGATCGCGGCGCCGTCGCGCGCCACAATACCGGCAGCGTCACCAGAGCTTGCCGATGTAAACGTAGCATTGACCATCCCGTTGACTGTGACCATGGCGGCTTCGTCCGCATAAACGGCAGCGCCATTGCTGGTCGTAATGTCTCCGGCCACGAAAACCGTGGACTTTTCCCATGCACCGATACCGCGAGCGGCGCCGGTCATGTTCACGTTGCCGCGGACAGTAACGTTCGCGCCGAGATCGCTGTAGATGCCCTCATTGTCGCTGTCGCCCGATACCCAAAGGTCGCCGTTGATGATCACCTCGGTATTTTTGAATGCACCAATGCCGTCGCCGTCCGCAACGATCGTGTTGCCGTTCACGGTAATGCCGGAACCGCTCCCGGCGATAAGCCCAATATCGCCGGCGCCCAGCGCTTCGACATCGCCATTGACAACCACGATCGCCTGAGCAGCGCTCAAAATCGCAGCGTAGTTGCCGGCATCTACTTGTACACCGGTCAACGTGCAAAAGGAACCTCTGCCTTCAACTTTAAGCGCATTACCACCAGTGGAAGAAACCGTGAAGCTGCCCACGCCCGTATAGCCAACCTTGCTGCCGCCATGCACATGCAAGCCGACGCCCGCATGGTTTGAAATCTCCAGTTTATGAGTGTTCAGGTCAAAGACGATGTTTTTACCGCCGATCTCCAGTCCTTCGACAATAAAGACATCGGAGTGCAGCGTGATGGTGTGCTGGCCATCGCCCAGCGCATCGATATCGTCTTGCAGATTCCCGGTGAGGAGGGGCGCGCCGTTGATATCATAATCGCCCACACCCGCATTGGCTGCGAGCGACATACCCGCAAAAAACCTGATTGCCTGTGTCGAACCGAGCGTATACAGAAAACGGGGCGTGTACGAAAAGAAAAGAGAAGAGAACCGCCCGGAAGAGACGCTCGAGCAGGTCGTTGTGAAAAGCATGGGTGCGCTCCTTTACGAAATTCTTTTCGACAGCGTGCTGCCGCCCGAAGTTCCGTAGCAGGAGAATGCCCTTACCAAAAAAGCGACCTGGTTTCTTTGTGATTTTGCGCACGTTGATTTTCGATACAGCCTGCCAACAGCGCATGCGCAAGGGCGGTGTTCACCCCCTCTCTGCACTTGCCGGCCTGCACGGAATCAAACACAGCTTCAGGGGCCGGCCCGATCAGAACATACTGTTTGCGCGATTCGAAACCGCGATCAGGCCAGCTTGCCGCATATGCCCGCAACGCTTCGGCTCCGGCAGGCCAATCTTCGCCGTTCACACGGCAGTCGGCCATAACTTCCCCGGAGGCATCCCGAGCAGCGTAGAGCCGAATGCCAAAGACGTCTTTACTCCGCAACTGCGGCATGAAGGCTTCCAGGGTATTCGTGAACAGGCAGCAGGGGCAAAAAAGATGTTCTTCCCGCGACAGATCCGCGGCTTTTCTGGAAGCCCTGTGCGCCACAGGACCAAACAACACCCGCCGCGCGTGGAGCGCACCTTCCGAGGCCTCCGGGAAATTCATGATCATCTCGCTGCAATGGCGTAAGCTCGGCGCGGCCAGATCATCAAACACCCGCCAATCCATCCGCATCCATTGCTCAAATCCGGCACGGATGGATGCGGTTGCGGACTCCCCACTGCTGGAATGTTGATACTCGAAGCACGGCAATGAAAGCAGCGTCGAATGTGCGACTTCTATGGTGGTGGACGTGAGGATCGCATCCGCCGGGTGTGCGTGCTCGACGAACCGGGGTTTGAGCCACAAGCCATTAGCCGCCACAAGCCAATCGCCTTGCCGCTCAGCAGACCAGCCACCACCAACCAAAACTTCTCGCAACACTTCAACCAAATCAATTTCTTCCGACCACTGCTCTACGCCGCCGCCTTTCTCTGCCTCCCGTTCAAAAGAAAAACATATCCATGAATCCTGGCCAGGGTTGTCAGGATGCCCTTTCGGCTCGGCGTTTGCGGCATTGAATTTGGAGATCATAAGCTCATGGACTGAGTCGTAAAGTCAGACAACCGTCGCACCGGATGGGTAAAGCCAGCGCAAGGGCAGATCATAAAGCCAAAGGCAGCAAAGCGGTGAATGTCGGGATTTCACTTCGTTCCATCCTGGCCTGCCGTTCTGATTCCAATCCCCGATTCCTGCTAACGACATGCAAGCGGCAGAAAACGCGTCGGGATGTCGGTTTTGTTTTGCCCCTTGATGGTCATCGGGTCGGGCGCTTTGGCGTTGCCGCATACCCAGGTGATCGGAACGATTTTGGCGTCCTCGACGATGGCAGGGCGCAGACTCAGCGTTTTGTCTTTGATGGCGCCGCTGGCGCGATAGCCGAAGGTGAGATGAATGGCGCCGTTTTCAATGGTGATCGCTTTGACGTATTGGTTGACGATTTTTTCCGGAACAGGAAGACCGGCAGCCGCGTTGTCCGATAACAGCGTATTGGCGGATTGCCAGGCATTGTTGACCGGCTTTTGAGCAATCTCGGCGAGCGGCAACGCGTCGTTGATTTGTTTGCGAACGGTCGAATCCTGAGCACTCGGCAACGCCATCAATAGCAAAATGGCCAGAATGCAGATAACGACCATCATTTCGAGCAGCGTAAAGCCGTTGAGGTTTTTGCTCACGCGAAGGCGCGAAGATGAAAAGCGGGTCATTGCGAGCGGCTTTTAGCTGCGAACGAAGCGTGGCAGGAGGCAATCCAGAGAGCGGAAGCCCCCTCCCCTTTCCCGCAAGCGGGAGAGGGGAGAAGGTGCGTTTGGCTTGTGTGGAGAAAAAGAGAACTCCATCCCCACCCCAACCCTTCCCTTGAAGGAGAGGGCTTGTTTTTCTTCGCGTCTTCGCGCCTTCGCGTGAAAGAAACGATTGTCGTTGTACCCATCACAGTCGCGCCTCTCTGTTGAGCCGCTGGGCAGCGGCGATCAACACCAGCAGCAACAACGCCAGCGGAACAATGTACGCCCAGGCGATGTCGATCCCGGCCAATGCTTCACCACGCAACGCGTGGGTAAGCAGGGTGTAATGCCCGGCGACCGGAACAGCGGCAATCCAACCCGGCTCGCGCTGTTGCAAGAGCATTTGCGCAATCGGCAGCAGCGAAAAGAGCAACAGCAATACCGAGGTGCTCGCCTGCGCTTCGCGCACCGAACGCCCGCGAATGCCGACATAAAAATGCAACGCCGGCAACAGTAGCGCCATCGGCAGCAACGCGACGGAAAAACGGCCGACCTCAGCGAGGCCAAAAAGGAACGGCATGCCAACCGCCGGCAAAGGCGCGAAGCGCAGCGTCAAATAAAAACCCGCCATCGTCAACGCAACGACGAGTGCGTTGACGATGGCCGCTGCCGCCCATTTGCCGGTGACGAGTTCAGCCGGTTGCGCTGGCGTAATCAACAGCGGTTGCAACGATTGCCGTTCGCGTTCGCCAGCGCCAGCATCAAGCGCCACCGCCATGCCGCCGGTCAGTGTTGCAAAGAACGCGTAAAAAGCGACGAGCGATAAAAGCAGCGCGCCGGATTGTTGCGGCGTTGCAAGGTTGACGGCTTCGACTTTCAACGGCGCGGCAACTTCCGGCGCGACGCCGCGCAGCAAGAGCCGCATTCTTCCCCATTCTTTCCCGTAAGCGTTTAGCAGAGATTCGGTTTGCGCGATGGCCACTTGCGCGCGATCGCGCGAACGGTCGTAAACGATCTGCACAGATGCAGCACGTCCGGCGGCAACATCGTCGGGAAAAGTTGGGGGGACGATCAGCGCTACGTCGATGCTTCCGCGACGAATCTGGTTTTCGTAATCGTCCGGTAGCGGTTTCAGCGTAACTTGCTGACGTTCCAGAAAAGCGATCAACGCCGGCGCGTGCGCGTTGCCCAGCACAGCAAGCGTGAGCGTTTGGGCGCGCTCGCTTTGCGTGGCGATCAGGTTGAAGATCAACATCAGAAACAGCGGGCCGGCAAGCAACGGCGGCAGCAGAACCATCAATAAAGTGCGGCGATCGCGGAAAGCATCGAGGCATTCCTTGCGCAAAACAATAGCGGCGCGGCGCCAAGAGAAACACGCGTTCATGCGGCGTTCCGTTGCTGCTTACCGCTCTGTTCGTCGTTTTCCAGCAGCGCGAAGAAAGCGTCTTCAAGCGACGCTTGCGCGGTTTTCTCACGAAAATTGTCGGCGGTTCCCTGTGCGATCAGGCGCCCATGGTTCAGCACCATGATGGTATCGCAAAGGTTTGCCACTTCCGACATGACGTGCGACGAAAAGATCAGGCACTTGCCCTGATCGCGCAACGCGCGCAAAAAACCGCGTAACAAACGCACACTCATCACGTCGAGGCCATTGGTCGGCTCGTCAAGCAAAATCACCGGCGGATCATGAATCAACGCGCGGGCAATCGCCACTTTCATCCGTTCGCCCTGCGAGAAGCCTTCAGTCTTGCGATGGGCAAGCGCTTGCAAGTCGAGCGTTTCCAGCAGTAAAGCGATGCGTTCGTCGAGCGCGCGACCGCTCAGACCATAGAGCGACCCGTAGTAGGCGATGTTTTCGATCGCGGACAAACGTGGATACAAACCGCGCGTGTCAGACAGCACACCGATGTGGCGGCGCACTTGCTGACGTTCGGCAACAATGTCGAACCCGGCGATGCGGGCGTGACCTTTGTCGGGGGCGAGCAGTGTGGATAGCATGCGCAATAATGTTGTTTTTCCGGCGCCATTGGGGCCGAGCAATCCGGTAATTTGTCCAGCGGGCGCGCAGAAGCTGACATCAGCGACAGCGCGGATTTCGCCGCGTTTTCCGAAATGCTTGCAAAGATGCGTCAGCTCGATCATGGTAAATCGGAAATCAAAGCGCAGGCATGAGCCGATTTGACCACAGCAACGGGGGCACGTTGTTTTCGAGATGCGCAACACAAGTTGACGGCAAGGTCGAAAGATCGGCGCTTTTGACAAATGCGGCAAGCAACTGCGGCGCACAGGCTTGTGTTGAAACGATATGGCCGATACCGTTTGCGGTGATGCGTCGGTGTTTCGTCAGCGTTTGCGCAACTTCGGCGGCGTAAGCCGGTGGTGTGACCGGGTCGAGCGCGCCGGAAAGCAGCAACACCGGCACGTTGTCGTTGACGACGGGCGTGCCCCAATCGTTGGACAGCGTTGCAATTGGCCAACGCGCGCAGGCAGCGAACGATTGTTGCGCCAGCGCACCAACGCGCGGCAAATCGACTTGCAGTGTTGCACGCTCTTCGTTAGAAACGCGCGATGCGTCTTCACCGCAAGTGATCGCGTAATAAAGCGCCGGGTTCATCTGCCCCTCCAGCGTCGAAGAAAACGATTGCGCCAGCGCCAGCAGCGGCGCGAAATCGTTGTTCAGCGCAGCGGTTAAAACCTGCGGCAGCAATGCCGCAGTGTCCGGCGAATAAAGCAGCGGTTGTAACGCCGCCAGCAACATGTCGGCATCGAGTTGCAAGGCTTCGGCGTTGCCGGTGCGCGGATCGTTGAACGCAACGCTCAGCCCAGGCGCAGCCAACCGCGTGATCAAGGTGTCGAGCGCGACCGCCGGGGAAGGCTGCAAGGTCCGACAGCTTTCCGACGTTTCGCAACTTTGCAGAAACGCGTTCAGCCGTTCGCTCCGCGAGCGCCAGGCGTTCAGCGTGACGCGAACGGACGGCGTCATCACGCCATCGAGCGTCAGGGTGCGCACATGTTGTGGATAGCGGCGCAGGTATTCGAGCGCGACGCGGGTGCCGTAACTGCCTCCCCAGAGGTTGAGGCGTTGCAAGCCGAGAGCGTTGCGTACGTTTTCGATATCTTCGACGAAAGCCAGTGTGCCGTAGTCAAGCGGATCAACGGATTGCGCAGTAAGCTGATCGAGGCACTGGCCAACTTTGAGGGCAATGTCGGTTGAAACGGTTTCACTCAATGCTTTGCTCTTTTCATCGAGCGCGGCGCATTGTAGCGGCGATGAGCGGCCCGTGCCGCGCTGGTCGATCAGCAGAATGTCGCGGTGGCGGCGAACATCGACCAGCGTCGCTGCAAACGGCGCCAACGCCGAAGCAGCTTGCCCCGGCCCTCCCGCCAACAGAACAAGTGGATCGGCTTCGGGGTGCGGTGCGTTGGCCGGAAAACGCGCGACGTGCAGTGACAATGCGCCGTGTTCGGGGTGAGCGCGGTCTTTCGGCACGTTGAGCCGCGCACATTGAATTTCCGTCGGCAACAACGGCAGCCGACAAGATTCAAAAGACAGGGTTTTCGACGAAGGCGACGATGATTCCGGCGCGGGCGCACAAGCAGCGACGAGCACCACGAAGAAAAACATCGCTGCTTGTTTTCCGATCAAGTGAAGCAACGAAGGAGGCCGTTTGCCAGCGCTTCTTCCCCAAAGGGGGATAGGCGAGATTTGCTGGTAACGGTTTTGCTGCTCGAGCATTTTGAAGCGAGTTCTAATCATCACCTTCCGACGCTGCGTCGGACATGCCTTCTTCTTCCGGCTCTTTTTTACGCAATTCGTCGAGGTCGGTTTTGATTTTTTCGAGGTTACGGAAAAAATCATCTTGCGATTGCGGCGCAATCACGCGCGCTGCCGGCGGCCACAAATCTTTCAAATAAGGATTGCTGGCGTCGTTGCCCTGCTGAATGTTGAACGGATCTCTGACCAACCACTGCACAACAGCGGCAGCGATGCACAACGCTGCAATGATGACGGCCTTGAGGCGCAATCGGCGCAGACTGATGACGCGCAGGTGGTAAAAACAGGTGGCGCCGAAAACCAGCCAATAAGCAACGAAGCTATAGTCAACCAGCAGCCGACTGGAAAAAGCAAATGCGCCCCAACTGAACAACGGTGTAAACAGCGACTCGACAGCCAGGCCGCTCAACGCGATCAACGTGTGGCGCGCGAAATTCGCCGCGCCGGAGAGCAACCGCGACAGCCCGGCCCAGGCCGATATCCAGACGACCAGCGTCAGCAGCAGCGAAACGACGGGCATCAGGTAAAGCGACAACCGGAATTCGCCGGTTTGGCTCGTCCAGATTTCGAGTACAGAAATACCGAATGCGATGGCCGCCAACGCCAAAATCCATGGCCATAACCGCTGCTGCGGCAGCAGTTTTCGTTCGGGCGCAACTGGAAAATCTGCGCCGCGAACGCGTAGCCAGGTATGACCGATTCGAAACAAGGTGTCGCCGGTGAGCAGCACCACGCGGGTGTGGCGGTTACCGCGGCTGTCGAGCAAGCCGTTTTGCGTACCGCAGTCTTCGGCAGTCCAGATACCGCGATCGTCACGGCGCAGTAAAACGTGCTGCGGCGCGACGCAGGCGTCGTCAACGATCACATCGTTGTCGTAGCCGCGACCGATCGACAGAACTCCATCAGCGGCGGCATGGCGGCTGCGGCTGACCAGTTCTTTGTTGCGCGACAAAATTTCAACCCAGATCATCGCGACACCTCCAGCGTGTTCAGGAACTGTCTTGCGAAAGTGATCGCGTTCGGATAACTGACGCCCGTCAAAGAAATGTGTGAAATAAGGGCCTCTTTACTGTTGTCCTGTGTAACGGCAGACACAGAAACATCGTAAAGATCGGCGAAGTCACGATAAGCGCGGGCGCACCAGATTACGCGCAGAACGGGGCGGCTCGGGTGCGCATCGTCCGGCGCCAGAAAATTTTCATAACACTGCTGCGAAGTAAAACGGCGGCGTGGCCCGTACAGTGAAGGCGAAAACATTTGCTGCGATACCTGCGTGGCGAACTGAAGCGCGTTGAGGTCAACGCTTTTCAGGTAAGTGTGCGACAGGCTTGCTCGCCCGCCGCTCATGTTTCCGGCCAGAAACAGATCGGTGCGAGTGTCGCAAGTGGAGCTGTTCATCAGCGCGCGCGGCTTCGGACGGACATCACTGTTGGTGCGCGCCCAGCAGTTGAACCAGGGTGCACTGCTTTCCGCCGCCTGGTACGGCCCGAAAGTGGCCGTACGAAAACCCTCTTTCTGCAACGCAGTGAAGAAGCCGTCTTGCCAGGCATCGAGTTGCTCGCGGATCGCTTCGCGCACGCTGACCTGACTCATCGCTTCGCTGTGACGGGCTTTTTCCAATAAAGCGTGCGCAGCGGCAGCGGGCACAAGAAAGCTGACCAGATCGCCGCCATATTGTTTGGCGACGTTGACGCCGGCAATCCGGTTGTCAGCAGTGACTGCCGGGCCGCCGCTCATGCCCGGATTCAGCGCGCCGGTGAAATGGATGCGTGGCTGGTAGCTGTTTTCGACCAGCCCGTTGTAAGTGCCTTCAACGATGGTAAAGCCGAGATCGAACGGGTTACCCATCGCAAACAAGCGCTCGCCTTTGGGCAACGTACCTGCGACAGCAACAGGATTGAAGGTGAAATAATCGCGCGGCGATTGAACATCGGCCTCCGCTTTGTCGGAAGGTTCCAGCCGAACAACAGCCAGATCGTTGGCGATATCAATAGCGTGGAGCCGCAGGTGCCCGCGCGTCCCGTCGGGCGCCAGATAATCGAGCTGATACGTTTGCGGCTCCAGCGCGTATTGCGAAACCACATGGTAATTGGTCAGCGCAAAACCATCGGCATCGACCAGAAATCCTGAGCCAAGCGACGATTGTTTCTGTGCGACAGTCAGCAAGGTGCGAATTTGCAAAAGCCGCGGCCTCGCCTTTGCGAAAATCTGCTCGGCAGTCGATGACAGCGGCTGGGGAGCTGCCATCGGAAGAGGCATTGATTCGCTGGTTTCGAGCGACGGGGACGCGAAGGCCGACGTAGTAAAAGCAGCCGCGAACAGTAGTCCGGAAGCGGCAACATAGAAACACCGGGAGAAAGAAAGCATGGTATCGAAGGAAAGAAAGAAGCGGGAATGTTTTGGGCATGGTAGCACGAGCGCAGCCATTCTTTCCTCCGGGGCGCTTGAAAAAGCAGCCCGGTGGCCGCATATGTCGTTTTATTGGAATTAACCACGAGGAGCGTTTCCATGCGTTTCGACAAATTGACGACCAAATTTCAGGAAGCCCTGGCCGACGCCCAGAGCATGGCGCTGGCCGCCGATCACGGTTTCATCGAGCCGCAGCATGTGCTGGCGGCGTTATTGGCGCAGGAGGACAGCGGCACGGCGTCGCTGCTGGCGCGCGCCGGCGGCAATGTGGTCGGCCTGCGGGCAGCGCTGAAAACAGCGCTGGCGCAACTTCCGACAGTGGAAGGCACGGGCGGCGAGATCACGGTGTCGCGCGATCTCGGCAGCCTGCTCAACCTGATGGAAAAAGAAGCGGCCAAACGCGGCGACCAATTCATCGCATCGGAGCTTTTCTTGTTAGCAGCATTCGACGCCAAGGGAACGCTGGCGCGGCTTCTGCGCGACGCCGGCGTTGATAAAAAAGCGTTGAGCGCGGCAATCGACGCCGTGCGCAAAGGCGGCGGTGTCGATTCGGTCGATGCCGAAGGGCAGCGCGAAGCCCTCAAGAAGTATTGCATCGACCTGACCGAACAGGCGCGGCTGGGCAAACTCGATCCGGTGATCGGGCGCGATGACGAAATCCGCCGCACCATTCAAATCCTGCAACGGCGCAGCAAAAACAATCCGGTGCTGATCGGCGAACCGGGCGTCGGCAAAACGGCGATCGTCGAAGGGCTGGCGCAACGCATCGTCAACGGCGAAGTACCGGAAACCCTGAAAAACAAACGGGTGCTGGCGCTCGACATGGCGGCGCTTTTGGCAGGTGCAAAATACCGCGGCGAATTCGAGGAGCGCTTGAAAGCGGTGTTGAAAGACATCGCCGCCGACGAAGGCCGCACGATTGTTTTCATCGACGAACTGCACACGATGGTTGGCGCCGGCAAAGCGGAAGGCGCAATTGACGCGGGCAACATGCTGAAACCGGCACTGGCGCGCGGTGAACTGCATTGCGTCGGTGCGACCACGCTCGACGAATACCGCAAATACGTCGAAAAAGATGCGGCGCTCGAACGGCGTTTTCAGAAAGTGCTGGTCGATGAGCCAAGCGTCGAATCGACGATTGCCATTCTGCGCGGCCTTCAGGAGCGTTACGAAATTCATCACGGCGTCGAAATCACCGATCCGGCGATTGTCGCGGCAGCGGAACTGTCGCATCGCTATATCACCGACCGCTTTCTTCCCGACAAAGCGATTGATCTGATCGACGAAGCGGCGGCGCGGATCAAAATGGAAATCGATTCCAAACCGGAAGCAATGGACAAACTCGACCGCCGCCTGATCCAGTTGAAAATCGAGCGCGAAGCAGTAAAGAAAGAGAAAGACGACGCTTCACAAAAACGGCTGGCGCTGATCGAAGAAGAAATAACCAAACTCGGACAAGAGTATGCCGACCTCGATGAAATCTGGAAAGCGGAAAAGTCCAATGTCGCCGGAACACAGCACATTAAAGAAACCATCGATAAAGTTCGCCAGCAAATGGAAGAAGCACGGCGGCGCGGTGATTGGCAGGCGATGAGTGAACTGCAATACGGCAAATTGCCACAGTTGGAAGCGCAGTTGAAAAAAGCAGACACCGCGCAACCCAAGAAAAAGGCGCGGCTGTTGCGTACCGAAGTCGGCGCCGAAGAAATTGCCGAAGTCGTGTCACGTGCGACCGGTATTCCGGTGTCGAAAATGATGCAGGGCGAGCGCGACAAACTGCTGCATATGGAAGCACGCCTGCATCAGCGCGTCGTTGGCCAGGATGAAGCGGTGCATCTGGTGTCGGACGCCGTGCGTCGTTCACGTTCGGGCTTGTCCGATCCGAACCGGCCTTACGGCTCGTTCCTCTTTCTGGGGCCGACAGGAGTCGGCAAAACCGAATTGACGCGGGCGCTGGCGGAATTTTTGTTCGACAGCGAGCAAGCGTTGATCCGCATCGACATGAGCGAATTCATGGAGAAACATTCCGTGGCGCGGCTGATCGGCGCGCCGCCGGGCTACGTCGGCTACGAAGAAGGCGGTTATCTGACCGAGGCCGTGCGGCGCAAACCGTATTCAGTGATCCTGTTCGACGAAATCGAAAAAGCGCACCACGATGTATTCAACGTGTTGCTACAAGTGCTCGACGACGGTCGTCTGACTGACGGACAGGGGCGCACCGTCGATTTCAAAAACACCGTGATCGTGATGACTTCCAACCTCGGCTCACATCGTATTCAGCAGATGACCGATAGCAGAAGTCCACAGAGCGCGATCAAAGACGCAGTGATGGACGAAGTGAAAACCCATTTCCGCCCCGAATTCATCAACCGGATCGACGAAATCGTCGTCTTTCATCCGCTCGATGAAAAACACATCGCCGAGATTGCCAGGATACAGATGCGCGCATTGGAAGCGCGGCTGGCGAAAATGGAAATACGGCTTGTCGTTGACGATAAGGCGCTCGCCAAAGTCGCACGTGCCGGATTCGATCCGGTGTTCGGTGCACGTCCGCTGAAACGCGCGATCCAGCAGGAAATCGAAAACCCGCTGGCACGCGAACTGCTCGCCGGAAAATTCGCGGCGGGCGATACCGTGAAAGTCGTGGTTGAAGGGGAGGAGATTGGGTTTGTGAAAAAAACGGATTAACCGCAAAGAACGCAAAGACAGAAGACGTCGTTCTGCGTGATGTCAAAACCCTCCCCTCCAAGGGGAGGGTTTTGGTGGGGTTACCGGAAGAACTACAACATGCGAAGCCAGTCACGTCTTGCGTACAGAATTCGCTCCATATCAATCACTTTCTCTTTTTTGTTGATCGTAAAGAACACAATGTGGTTTTTACGATCAATTTGCGGTATCCCATTGAAGAAAGACGATCATCAATAACCAAAGGATGTTTTTGTAGCATCTCCGAAAGACTTGAAAGCGCCTCCTCGAAAACCGCCAACCTTTTCAGCGCGGTGATTGGTGACAACAACTGCGCTGAAACATAACGGACAATGTCGCGCAAGTCGTTTTCAGCAGGCAGGGAGACATCATCCACCCTATAGTTTGCCATTGGCGATGTCCCGCTTGAGTTCTCGCGTGATATCCGCAAGCGGACGTTTTCGGCCTTTTTTAACGGCGTCTCTTCCTTCGTCAAGCAAACCGTACAGTTCCAGTTTGCCATTGAGCCGTTCGAACGTTTCAACACTCATGACCACCAGGTCACCCGCCCATTTTTGGTGATAAAAACGGGTTCGCGGTTTTCGTGGCAGAAAGCGGATATTTCGTTGTAGTTGTTTCGCAAGTCCGTGCTGGATTTAATGCTTGGCATCGTTCGATCCTCCTTTTTGTCTAAAGATATTGTATGTGAATTTCTTTAGATGGGGAGGTGGGCGGGGATAGCGTAGCCTGGACAAGCGAAGCGCAGTCCGGGAGCCACACTCGGCACGAAGCGCCGAACCGTTGGGTTATTGGATTGCGTCGCTTCGCGGCTTGTCCAACCTACGCTGATTTACGTACTACGGTGTTGCCTTTTCGCGCAGCCACCGCTTGAACAAAGAAACGACAGGTTCTAAGCTATCTGGCGAGCCTTGGCGATACGTCATGCAAACACCGTCGAACATATTGCCTAAAGCTTCTTTCATGCGCAACGCGAGAAAGCGCCATACAACCATATGTGCCAAGTAGTCATTCTCACTTGTTTGTCGAAAAAGATGCAAAAGCCGAATAGGCTTGTTGAGCCTCTGCGAAGCGATTGACTCCCAGTATTTCGCAAGGTTAGTAACACCAACGCTCGATTCGACTTCGATAACCACCGTAGCGCCGGGTTGCTCAATTCGCAGATCGCCGAACTGAAAATACACATTCCCGGAAATGGGCAAGCGGTTCTTGATACCTTGGCCACGCAGAGAAGGGATATCCGAATCGTTCGCTGCTGCTACGAATGGCTCAAGCGCGAGCGCTTCTAGTTTCTGTCGGGAAATTCTGATGGAGGAACTCATTATTGGCCTAACCACAAGCAGGCAAATTGTCTTGAGGGGAGCGGTGTCGTCTAGTTGGTAAATGTTGTCAATCCTTCCTAGCAAGCGGAACGCGTAGCCTGGACAAGCGAAGCGCAGTCCGGGAACCACGTCGCGGCTTGTCCAACCTACGCTTTTCTTTCTCCGGCCTTCAAATTGGGGACTGTTCCAGCCCAATCTGCCGTATAAATGCCCTCTTGCACATAGCGGTGAAATGTCGAAAACGGCCAACCACGAACCACTGTAACAAGCCCGTGTTTGAGCGGGTTAATGTGGCAATAATCCACATGTGTCTCATAATCTCGTTCGTCCCGGATGGTGTGTTCCCAATACCGCCGCTGCCAGATACCGCGTTCATCCAACCGTGCCCGAACTTCGGACAAGGGTTCGGTCGCCGGAATTCTCTTGGAAAACGCCATTTTGATGTTTTGCCAACGTGAGGCGTAATCCGCATCTTCGGGCGGCAATGTCCAGACGCAGTGTAAATGGTCGGGCAATACCACCCAAGCATCGATATGAAACGGTTTTTCGTGGCGAACTTTTCTTACCACGTCTCGCAACAAATTTATTTTTTGCACAAGCAGGTCGCTTGTGCGATCGAGCAGGTTAACCGTGAAAAAATAAGTTCCTCCGGGAACGCGATGACGTCGATAGTTCGTCATGCACGGTTCCTGGACTGCGCTTCGCTTGTCCAGGCTACCTTTTCCCAAACCTGAACCCGACCAAGCATCGGAATGGCTTGTCGAAGGCTCGGCAATGATTCCTGCACGCGACGAAGCACATCAGCGCTGGTTTCAGGGTCGTCGGTTTCGTGAATGAAGATATCGAGATCAACGGTGCGATTGAGGTAATGGATCAGTACCGGCGGTTGCGCTTGCGGGGAAACATCGCCGATGAGGGAATACAAGCAGGCGAGAACTTTTTCGCGCGGCGGCAATTCGGCCAGCTGTTCGCCGGGTTGGTCGTCTTCGGAGTCGATATGAACCAATACGTCCAGCGCACGATGCGACGCAAGGACGCGGCGGCGAGCGTCAGCGGCGATGTAATGTCCTTCGGAAACGCTCATCCAACCATCGACCAGCAGATGCGCGTCAATCAACACTTCGTCGCCCATGTAGCGTGTTCTCAAGTCGTGAACGTCTTTGACGCCGGGGGTGGCCGCAAAGGTGGCGCGAATTTCTTCGGTTTCGGCGGGCGTCAAGCCGCGGTCGGTCAATCGCGCCATTGCGTCCCAAGTGAATTTGCCGCCGGTGCGGCAGATCATGAAACCAACCAGCGCGGCGGCGAGCGGGTCGAGGAAGGTGTAGCCCAGTAGATTACCGCCGATGCCAAGTGCGACGACCAGCGAACTGGCGGCATCGGCGCGGGCGTGCCAGGCGTTGGCGATGAGCATGGTGGAGTTGACGCGCTTGGCGATGGCCAGCATGTAGCGGAACAGCCCTTCTTTTGAAACGAGCGTGAGTAACGCCGCCCACAGCGCAAGATGGTGAACTTGAGGAATCGACGCCGGATCAATAAACTTGTGAGCCGCTGCCCATAGCATGCCAACGCCAACAATCAGCAACAGCAAGCCTAGCGCCAGCGAGGCCGCGGTTTCAAAACGGGCATGGCCGTACGGGTGGTCCTCGTCGGCATCAGCGCGGCTGATTTTGTTGGCGCCGAGAACGATAAAATCGGCAAAAAGATCGGAAAGCGTATGGAGGCCGTCAGCAATCAATGCTTGCGAATGCGCAAAAACGCCAACGACGATTTGGGCAACAGACAAGAAAAAATTGACGGCGACACTGACCCACACGCTGCGTGTTGCCGCTTTGTGACGATCCAGCAACGTAACACGGTCGGTCGCCGTATCTGTTGGCGGGGTATTGGATAAAGGCTCCATAAACGTAATCATAACGCAATCCGGTATTGCCGTTTTGACAAAAATTAAACGCTGTTTTGGACCATTTGGGCTTCAACATACATCTCCGCCCTCTCCTCTCGCGGGAAGCCAACAGCGCGGAAGGAGGGAGCTAAACGCTGCGTCCGCTCGCAGATAGGCACGCACTTAATCCAAAAACACTCTAGCCGAACGGAAATGTTAAAATTTGCTTTTCGCCCGTTCGGCTGCCCTTCCCCGTAAACGAGGGAAGGGGAAATGGCTATCGCGCAAAGGGGGCGGATTTGTCCTCGGAAAAACAGGAGAGCTGTATTGGAAACATTGAGCAATGCCCCATCGACATTGGTTATCGCAACGCGGGAATCGGCGCTGGCGCTGTGGCAGGCGCACCATGTCCGCGACCGTTTGCAGGCGTTGTATCCGCAAACCCGGGTGACGTTGCGGGGGATGACGACGCAGGGGGATCAGATTCTCGATCGCCCATTGGCGACTATCGGCGGCAAGGGCTTGTTCATCAAGGAACTGGAAGTGGCGATGGAAGAAGGGCACGCCGATCTTGCGGTGCATTCGCTGAAAGACGTGCCGATGGACATGCCTCCCGGCTTTACGCTGGCAGCGGTGGCAAAACGCGAAGACCCACGCGACGCGTTGGTGTCGTCGCGCTATACGGCGCTGTCGCAGTTGCCGAAGGGCGCGGTCGTGGGAACGTCCAGTTTGCGGCGCGAAGCGCAGTTGCGCGAGCGGTACCCTCATCTCTCGGTGACGCCGTTACGCGGTAATGTCAACACACGGCTACGCAAGCTCGATGAAGGACAGTACGACGCAATTATTCTGGCGGCGGCGGGTTTAATCCGCCTGGGGTTCAGCGAGAGAATCGCGGCACTTCTGGATGTTGAGGACAGCTTGCCGGCGGTGGGGCAGGGCGCGCTCGGATTGGAGTGCCGCGAGGATCGCAAGGACGTGATAAAAGCATTGGCGCCGTTGATCGACGCTGAAACCTTGCTGGCTGTCAGCGCCGAGCGGGCGTTTTCGCGGGCGCTGGGTGGCAGTTGCCAAACGCCGTTGGCGGCGCATGCGGTATTTGACAATGCCGGTGATCCAAGCGGCGCGCTGTGGCTGCGAGCGCTGCTAGCGGATCGTGAAGGGCGGGAGGTAATACGCGGCGAGCATCGCGCCGAAGTGGCTTCGCTTGCTGACGCCGAAGCGTTGGGGCTGGCGCTGGCCGATGAATTCATGGCGCGCGGCGCGCGACGCTTGTTACCGACGTGAACGAAAAGAATTCCGTATTGGGCGGTGTGGGCGTGTTGGTGACGCGCCCGCTCAAGCAGGCGCGCCTTTTTGCGAAACGACTGGAGACATTCGGCACGGTTCCGATTGTGTTCCCGACGATCGAGATTGCGCCGCCGCAGGATGTGCGGCCCTTGCTTGAGGCACGTGCGGGTCTTGGAACCTACGATTTTGTGATGTTTGTTTCGGCCAACGCAGTGGAGCAGGCGTTGACCACTCTACCGCACTGGCCGAAAAACGTGATGGCGCTGGCGCCGGGCAGGGGAACGGCGGCGGCGTTGCGGCAGGCGGGCGTCCCCGATCAGCTTGTTCTGACGTCGACTTCGAGCTTTGACAGCGAAGGCTTGCTGGCATTGCCAGCGTTGCAGCAAATGCAGGGAAAGCGCGTGTTGATTTTGCGCGGCGAGCGCGGACGCGAGCTGTTGGGCGAAATGTTGGCGGCGCGCGGCGCCGAAGTGACGCGGGTGACGTGTTATCGACGGATTTGCCCTTCGCACAGCGCGGCAAATGAGGCCGATATTTTGTGGTCGCTGTTGCAGCAAAACCGTTTGCATGCGATTACGCTAACGGCCAGCGAAGCACTGGATAACCTCGAAACGATGGCAGGCGAAGCGCTGTGCCAAGCGTTGAAGGCGTTGCCCGTGTTCACCATCCATCCGCGCATTACCGAACATGCGCGGGCGCGTGGCTGGCAGGCCGTCGATACCCGTAGTGACGATGGCAATAGTAACAACGGCAGCGACGAAGGGCTCATTTGTGGCATGATTGCCTTTTTCTCTTCGCACGATTTTTCAGTTATACAGACAACTGCATAGACAACTACATGGACAGCTGCGCGGACAACATGAACACGAACGAACCATCGCTCGCAGAAACCTCTCCCGCGTTACCGTCCGAACTTTTTTATTAACCTTCTTAAAAGCGAGTTTCTTATGAACACCCCTATCGATAAATTGCCTGATATTTCGATGGACATCAACGCGTTGTACCGCGAAGAAGTCTATTCCGATCGCCGAATGGGCGTCTTGCGCGTCCTTCTTCCGGTCAAAGCAGACGGCTCGGCGGACACTGCCCGGGCAACGGTGTTTTCCGGCGAGGCACAGTTGATGACTTCCATCGGCGCCTTGCCGATCAGCTTTGACATTCCGGCAGCCACGTTTAAAGAAGCAATGGCGGCTTACGGTACGGCTTCCCGAGCGGCGCTCGAACGAACGATGCAAGAATTGCAGGAATTGCGCCGACAGGCAGCATCCTCGCTGGTGATTCCGCCGTCGGGCAGTTCGCTGGGCGGCATGGGCGGACTGGGTGGATTGGGCGGCGGCGGCAAAATCCAGATGCCGTAGGACTCTGTGGAAATAGGCTGTTACTGACGCGCACGGCTCATGCAGGGTCGTGCAGAAACGCCTTGAAACATTTTGATTTCATTGTGTCGTTTATCCACCAACCGCAAGTCGGCAAGGAATATTCGTTTAATCATCTCGCGGGCGGCAACCTGCCGCCCGCGGCTGTTTGCGGACAGATTAAAACCGTTCTAGCCGTCGCTTGATTTACGCCAACAAACAAACTTTGCGTTCTCAGTGCTGCCCATGGCCTGAACGATTACTTCGTTTTTAAAGCCGGGTAAACGCTGCAAGCGCACCAGGAGTTCTTTCGTTCCGTCAGCTTCGCATGGAACAAGACATCCTGAAGTTGTGCCCAACAAAGTCCAAAACACATCACCCATAATCGGCCCTTCATCCGTAGTGATGAGGGCGACTTCCTCCAAATCAGACCACAGGAGCGTTTCTTCCCTTCCATCGCGCAGGGTTCGAGTGACCTTGACATCATCGAACACCACTGTTTCATTGCGCCTGGTGACTGACGTGCCTTTCCGGCCGAAAATTCGTGAGAGAAATGACATAGCGAGCATTAGCGCTTGAACGAGTCGGCACGCTTTAGCGCAACCGGGGAGAATGGCTTGTCAGGCGTTTGCATATAACGTAACCGTGGCCTTTTCATGGGAATACGGTAGCAATGATACGCCTTCTCGCCACGGTTCCAGCGCGCCGGGCAGTATTGGGCGAGAGCAGATCTTTGCAACACTGAACTTTTTGATTTGCTGATTGAGATACGATGAAAAAGCCGAAATCTTCTTGAAATCCCAAGCCCCCACATTTCCCATCTCCGGTATTGTGGAAACCCACGCCTCTGCTCTTTTCTGGCTGTTGTGATTTGTATGTGAGTTGTTGAGTCCCCGAGCCGTAACTGTCCCGAGATAGAGCTGTATCAACCCCCATCCTTCAGCCGTGTATCTGAACGTAGCGCCGTTGCACGTCTCGGGATTCAGCCGAACACGCCGTGGAACAAAAGGAGGGCTGGCGCCTTGAACGTAAAGTTGGAGATACACGGTATCCCGCTTCTCGCCGGTCGGATGGGTGCGGTTAAACTGCGATAACACCTCATCGGCAGAATGGAATTGCTTCAGGGGTTGCTCAACATCAGAGTTCAACTCGAATACATGGCACGCGCCATCAGCGAACAACCAGCGTAGCAGCCGCTCATGATCTGCAAGAGTAGCGTAGAAATCGCAATTGGGCATAGCAGAAACTCCTAACGTCTGAATGAGCCGGCGACGAACCTGTCCGGAGGGGATGAAAATCAGGCGTCTGTCGGCGGCCAAGGCCGAATACTGCGGTGTAACTGGGCATCAAGCAACCAATTTTGAGGCCGCTTTTTCGGATCAAACCACTTGCAACCGTTCGCAACCCATTTAACGAAATGCTGTTCGCTATCATCGTAGCCATACTCACATCCGCAACAACAGCAGATATCAAAAGACTGTCGAATCTCCGCCGGAGAAGCGTATGGTACAGAGAAGGGGCCAAAGCCACAAACGGGGCAGTGATGGATCGGATCGCTCATATAGCCTGACGCTCAAACTCGCCGACGCGCTTTAGTGTGTCCGAGAAAATGATTTGCCAAATGTTGCCCGCGTCAGTTGGCTTCTCCTACGCCGCCGCGCCCATTGACTGTGCCAAGCGTTTCGCTCCCGTACTTTATCACAACCAGCCAATCACCGAGCGGTTGCCCGGGAGGGAGCAGGGCGTACATTTTCTCCACGAGTCTTTGTCGAAACAGTTCAAGTACGGCATCACTCATGAGATTTTTGAGATGAACCCATACAAGCAAGTCATCAGCCCGCCAGCCGTAGGCGTGTCGCTCAACTTCAACAGAGCCTTCGCCGCTCACGAGGTCGGATATTGCCGCATGAACTGTTTCTTCAATCGGCTGACGTTCGAAGTGACGTTTACGTTGCTGAGACATCGGGAAGTCTAACGCTTGAGTCGGTCTATTGCGAAGCCACCCGGGTTGGGTCTAAACACTAAATTTAATTTTCTCAATTTGCGCGCTCTTCGACTTTCAACAGGCACTTGAGCGCCTCTTGTGATCCCGTGAGATGATAGGTATTCCCCGGCTTGGCGTCGATTTCGATGTTGCCCGGCACAATCTCGCCAACATCTCCTCCTGTAACCGGGCGGTGAAACTCACACATCGCATTTATTTTATGTGGCCCAGGCGTTACCCAAGTTTCTGTTCCAAGCTGGTATTTGCTTACCCAAAGCAGCGGGCCATCATCAACTTTGCGGATAAGAACTCGCAGCGAAGGCGTATCTGTTCCTTTGATGAGTATTTTCCCACCCTCTGCGATAGCAGAGGAGGCGGGCGCAAAGATGCCTAGAATAAATGCTGCATAGGCAACAATCTGTTTTTTCATATATCCTCCCGATGTGTTTCACGAGAGCATAGCTCATAAAACAGGCAGATGCAAAAGCCAATTGAGTATACGGTTTAATCCGCAGGCGGATAGACCCTGACGACGTTTGCCCCGATTTCGACTGAAAAGCGAAACCCGTCCAAAGCTTTGATCAGTTCTGCCGATACATCGATCTTTTCGTCAGACACGCGCAAACCTCGATGAACGGTTCGAGTCATGTTCATCTCGATCCACTCAATCTCGCTGAATGGAATTGGTCCCTGGCTTCCAGACTCAAGACAGCCCGCCACAGGCGCAATAAGCCACTCGCCCCAAGGTGGCGGCTCTTCCTCCAGTGCCCACTTTGCACGAGCCGACACCTTGAATTGCGCAATGATGGCAGCTATTGCCTGGCACCAATTTTTTTCGTCACGCACCATCGAGTCCGACGCTTGAATGACCCGGCGCGCTTCAGCGCATCCGGGTTGAACGAAATGGGCCAGGCACACGCCAATGAATCACTTTGCCTGAACGAGTTGTTTGCAGGGTAAGCGTATATTCCATATCCAATCCGGCCTCTCTGAAAACAATCTCTGCATACCGGACAGCCTGTGCTTCCGCTTCGGCATCGCTACCCGCCTCCACGCAAAAATACATTTCGTCGTTTGACCCGCTCTGAATTCCGACGCAGCCGCTTTCAGGCACGCTGGCATCAAGGGCTTCGGCGACGGCCGAGCGTTCTTCGCCCATAAGTGGGCGCGACAGATCTGCGTAAACAGAATATTCCATGAATGTGGCTCGAAATACCGCGAAAATATAAGGCGCAACTATACCAGCGGATAAGCATTTTTCAGGTTGGCCTCTTTCAGAATCGGGCGCCATGGTTTACTTCCTGCGTGTTCACTTACACGGCAACCCAGCGCAATCCAGGCAAGCCTTTCTTTAGCTTCAATTTGGGTTGCCGCCTGCGATGCCCTTTTGCCCAGCAGAAACATAGGCTTGCCGCAGTGGTAAAGCCAAGCTGGTAACTCATATCCTTTTTTAACAACCCAGTTGCGCCAATGCCCATAAGACTCAGGCGTCTCTACTTCTTCAGGCCACTCTATACCGAGCAGCACTTTTTGCCGCGCCCGCTCTTCTTCAGAAACCCATGGGATCAGCCCCGGCGGCAACGGCAACCTTTGAAGCGCTCCACAGGTAACACATAGATAACTTCGGTTCGAGGCGATCATTTCGAACTTTCTATTCTAGTGCCCAAATTTCGCAGTGGCAAAACTGCTCGTCTTGAATACAAAGCTAGGCGCAACGGCAACTGAGCGGGCGCCATCACCACCAAAACCATAACCTGGAATTTCCCTTGCCAGCAGGGCCAATAGCATAGTCGCCGCGCCCATAGGGAATACCCGAGATGCCCTCCCGGAGCGAGGGCAGCCAGTTTGAACCTACGGTAAAAATGGCCGCCTCTGAGCTGAGCGGGAACGACCAATCCGTTGGGTTACTGGAGAATACTATCCTCAGTTTACCTGGAGATTGCCATGCGGCCAAGCCGTACCTGTTGTTGGGAACACGCAACTGATTTTTAGAGGGTGGCTTGATAGCAACAGTACGGGATGCGGTAACACCGTCGGCAGCAAAGGCGTCCAACAGAGCGATCAGCGATTCACAGCCGGCCGCGTCAGCGTTGAGGTGCCAGCCCGGATAGTTGCACTCGTTCTCCGTGTAGTACCAGAGCGAAACATTCCCGGCTTGTTTCCATGAGTGAGCACGCTGCATCAGAGCAACCTGATGTTCAAATGAGCCGACGGCGAGGCCGTCCGGGTTGAATGAAATGTCAGGCATAACGATACCAGTGGACAAGCATTTTTCAGTTAACGTCTGAATTTCCCGCCGCTGCGCGATTACCGTGCAGCATCAGGGCTGAGCGAAATGTTAAGCGCGCAGTCAACTGAGAGCGCAACGCTTGTCTCATGTTATCGGGCGCCCCAAACGCGTAGCCTCTTCCTCAAACCACTTCAGAAAGCCCTCGATGGCATTCAAAACCTGAGGCGCTGGAGCTTCCAAAGCCAGCCCATAGCCGGTTGGTAAGTCCCGTTTCAAGATTCTGACTTGTTGCTCCGGTGTACAAAAGATGAAGGATTTTCCATCTCGGTCAAAGGGTTCTCCCCAATTCGTAAGGAAGTTGAACATGCCATACTCTGCCCAATCACGCCGACACTCTTCTGCAGATCGCCCGTCTTCGATCTCAACGTCACCGTGGCATCCATATAAAAGTTCGTCCAGACGATTCAAAAGCGCCCAATCAGACAGGCCGTCAAACTCGGGTTTCCATAGCCGCGACAAATGGGCGCCAAGATTCTTAAAATTCGTATAGCCTGGGTGTAACGCGCAATGCGAATCGGAAAAATCGCCGATGGGGACTCCTTGGCACCATATCTGCATTCGCCCCCAGACAGCCGAAGGCGGTTTTAGCGTCGGCTCTGATATTGCTTCAATAGCGAAGGTTTCTTTGGTTCCAAAAAGCATGATGAGCAGCAGTCTAACGCCAAAGGTGAGCGCCTTGTCAGGCGCAAGCATCAGGAGGCAAGTTAAAACCGTGTCTCAGACGAATGATCAGATCACCCGGTCTGAGGGTTACGGCTTCGCCATTGGCCAGCACGGGCGTCCAACTGGATTCGTTACCCATTTCGTCCACGTCAACCACTAAAAACTCGCCGAAAGCCTCTCTGGGCCACGGAAGTGTCGTCGTTTCAGAATCGGGGTGTATCTGATACCTCTCACAAAATGCGAGGCATTTGATCGCATGATCCAACTGACGTTTGGTTTCCAGTAATTCTGAATTTGCCTCTGCCGTACGCAGTTTTTCAACAACGGCGTCCCGTTGCTCGCGAAGAAACCGTATTACCGCATCAAATTTAACCCGGTGTTTCATCTGTCTTTGCGTGCCTAGTGCTCGAACAGGTCGGTGCGCTTTAACGCAGTCGGGCCGAACGAAATGTCAGGCCAAAACCAACCAGACGCACAACGCTTGGCGCGATTACACATGGGGTTGGTATTTTGATCCGTCGTCACAACGCCTGCTCCAATATTTTTTGATACTTCCCCTGAGCTTTTGATATGAGTTCAGACACTTCCGCTCCCGTTTTCAGCTTATTGATCTGAAAATTCTTTTTCACATAGCTAACGTACTTTTTGTGATGCTCGCTTTCCTCATCGTTCTTTTCAAAGTATATGTTTTCATGCGACAGGGTCGGTTCGCTGTCGTAGGTAAGCAATCGAAGAAAATCCGAAAAATTGTCGGCCACGATCCAGCAACCTCCTTCATCTCCAAAGGCAATGATGGGTTGACCATCGAGTGGCAATTTTTCGTTGCAGCGCCAAATGGCATAAATTGAGCCTGTGCTGTTTGCTTGCCCAATACAAACGAGCTGCTCCATCAATTCCGATGACTGTGTCCAGTGCTTGAAGATATTTTTATCTTCAACGTACATCCCGAAACCCTGGCAAAAATTTTCAAAACCATACTTGTTCTGGAATTTAATCAAGTGATCCAACTGCCCAGGCAGTTCCGCTACGTTATAAATCTCCTTGAAAGCATCTACGTTCAGATTGTTTGTGGCGGATTCGGCCTCTTCGTCTGTTCTTATAATCTGCCCCAGACAAACACTGGCGGGGACATTTTTCACATCGGTTTTTCGTATATCAAGGTTTCCATAAACTTTTAGACTATTGGGAATGGTTTTAATTTTTGTCGCGTTGATATAAAGCGTTCCGGTTACTTTCAAATTTTCAGGTAGCCTGGATAATTGGGTTCTTGAAAAAAGAGCATCCCCAATAATGGTCAAGTTATCAGGAAGATGAGCTAATTGAGTGCCGCCAAGAAAAAGCCCTCCTTTTATCGTGAGCCTGGCAGAATTTGGGCTCTCTTTCACAAGAGATTCAAAGTGTTCCAAGTCGTTCATTGTCATTCCCTCCAGAGAGTAGCTGTGTTTATGCGATGCCGGATGCCTGAATTATCCGATGCGCTTTAACACGGTCGGGGTAAAGCGTAGCATAGTTTTCGGCGACGCCCGAAGCTGGAATTTCACTTCGTTCCATCGTTGCCTATCGCGCTGATGGCTTCTATGAATTCCTTCGCCTGAGGTGTCGGCAAAATCAGACCTCGTGGCACAATACCCGGAGAGCCGACAATGTTCATTTCTACGATTTGAAGATTCTCCGTCGTCTCGGCGAGCGCAATCGCGGGTGCCAAAAAGGAGGTCAGATATTCAATGTCGGCAGGCTGCGCGGTGAAAGGCGCTTCCTTTATCTGCGCCGGATGGCGCCCCGGCAAGCCGTCAAGAAGGCCCAAGAGAAGTCTGATGCCGCCGTTTTCTTCGACGCCTTCGATTCTGAACCATGATCCTTGCGGATAAGGCCCGCCGCCCCCTATTGTTTCCGGCAGGCTCTTGGTGAAAAGGGCGCCATCCAGCGAACGGTTCGCCAAACCTTTTTCCACGTCGTCATAGCTCAGGTTGAGAAAGCCGGACAAGCTATCAACCTGTCTTCTGATAAGCCACGAAGCCAAACCACGAACATAGATGCCTCGCATGAAGCTTGGCGCATCTTCCATGGAAAGATCCACGACCCAGCCCGTAGAGGTTTCGTGAGACTGGAACCGGCCCGCCTGGCAAACATGAAGAAAAATGGAACCGTTCAACGGAGTTCGCTCATGCACGGCGATAAGTGCAAACCCCATTGCCTTGATCTGGCGGCCCGCTTCAAGCAATTCGGCGTGAACTCCGTCGTTGAAACCGAAACTTCGCCCAATGGCTGCAACCTGCCGGTTGATGATCTCTCGGTCAAAAGAAACTTTCCCGACGGCTCCCATGCGTTTGAGCAGCCGGTTGACGCCGGAGGAAATTTTGTTGTGAGGATAGTTGCCCGCCCAATAAATTTCCGCACCATCGGCGGGTGAAAATTCCAATAAGTCCGCCATCGCTCAATCCCTTGCAGGTTTCCATGCGCCGCGCCGCCATTCGCCCAGGCGGCGGGTGATGTGGGGCGCGATGCGGTCGAAATTCTCCCCACTGTCCTGCATCATCACCTTATCCAGTTTCTTAAACTCCCTGTACGGCAGTTCTTCGACAAAAAGTTCGACAAGCAGACTGACAGAGGACATGATGGGATACTGAAATTCGTGAAAGGGTTAAGCCTTGCGCACACGTCGCGCGGCCCAGACCAGCAGCGCGACAGCCATGAGCGGCGCCCACACCACCACGGCCTCGTTGCGCAGCACCTGCGCGCCGCGCCACGACAGAAAGCGCCGCAACGAAATCGGCGACACCTCGATAGGCCGCCACGCAAAGAAATGGTGCGCCTGATCCAGCGGCCACAGCAGGGCGATACCCGCGCCGCCGTTGGTCATCATGTCCAGCAGCGGGTGCGAGAGCGTGCACAGCGCAATCCACGCATAGCCTGCCCAGCGCGGCATATTCCAGCGCGGCGCGAGCGCCAGACCCACCAGCCCAAGCAGCAGCGCAAACAGCAGCGTGTGCGTGAAGCCACGATGTCCGGTCATACCGCCGTAGCCCATGTCGAGCTTGAAGGCGATGGCGTCCAGATCGGGCGCGACCGCCGCCGCCATGCCCGCCAGCAACGCCCAGCGCGGAATGCGCCGCCAGCCCAGCGCCACCGCTGCCGCTATCGGCACGGCCACGTGGGTCAGGATGGTCGGCATGGTTTCAGGCAGCCCTCTTCTGGATTTGCGCGACCTACTCGCGCAGCAGTGGCGACTCTCAGCAACGATTCTTGGCCGATACCAGCTTGCCGATTGCCGCCCGTTGCATCGGCGGCATACTTTGCCGATAGCGTGGCGGGCACGGCGAACCACGTCGCCATGTCGCCTGCCGGTTCAAAACCAAGCGCGAAAGCGCCGTTGAGATCGTAATCGTTGAATGTACCGACATTCACAGCGTCCGTGAGCGCCTTCAGTTTCGCAGGCAGGGGAATACCGGAAAGAAATGCTATTTCAGGAATGATTTTGCCGGTCTTGTTTGCCATACGTTCGCCTTCCTGTTTCTGTGTGTGAGGCACATGATGCCTCCAGGCAATGTGGTTTCGTTTGATCAAAACCGATGGTTATTGTTGCACACTTTCTTCCCTGCTGACGGTTCCGACCTTGCCGTCGATGCGCGAGGGTGGGGTAGGATTAAATGGAATATTAGAGCTATCCATGGCGAAGGCTCGGAGTACTTGCAGGAAGCAAATCTTCAAATTGAGCGGTTGTCGAACCGTGCCATTCCTCCAATTGCGTCCACGCTTCAGGCGGCGACTCCCACCAGTTATAACGCGCCGATAACGCGAAACTGTTTATTTCAAGCCCATAGGAAGTGCCGTCGATTCCGATGGTTGAAACCGGAACGAACGGCGGCAGTTTGATTGCCTGAAGAGAACGCAAAACCGTTTCAAAGACATCCGAGGCAAGGGGCACTTCACAACCATAGGTGATCGGCTCAACAATGACTGGATGGCGATGATCCCAAGTGATGCGGCGAAGGAATAAAGCGTTATCGGCCTGCAAGACAGCCCAGGATGCGCTTGGTTGGAAAGACGGATACCGCCATAGGCGAAGCCGCATAACCGCGCGCTTCCTTACCGGAAGCCCAGGGTACTTTATTGGATTTTCCAGCAGAGCCATTGCCCGCGTGCGGTGGTCGTTGTAGCTCATGGTTTCCCTAACTCTTGAATGGCCTGTCAGAGACGGCGTTTGAATGCAACCTTTGGCAGGTCCGACCACTCGGAACACAACCGTTTGATTTGAGCGGACAACTCAGGAAGGCTGAGCGCGGGAAGCTGCTGGTGGATCTCTTGAACGAGGCCGACAGACCAACCGCTCTCAACGATGCGATTAACTTGATCAGTGGCAAAAACAGCGAACTCTTGCCGAATGCGGATGCGCGCGAACAAGGTCTCAATGTCTCGCACCAGAAACGCCAGAGTACTGGACGTTTCATGGGTGGCGCAATGAAGCAATTCCTCCAACTGAGAAGCCTCCGGTATCGCCTGCGGAACGTCCTGCATGGCGTTCGGCCATTCATGTTCGGCTGATTCAAGCAACTTTATTGCTGCTTTGATGTTGTTAACCACTTCGCCGATGGGTCGGTTTTCTGACGACATTGTGGGGTCTCCAATGCTTGAATTTTCAGGTGCGCTTTAACGCGGCCGGGGTGAAGCGTAACATAACCCCTGCATTTCGGGTTTCCGGCGGAGCCCGCGAGGCCGAAGAGCACAAAGGCAATTACGATGAACCAGGCGATACCCAAGGCCAGACAGCCATCCTTGCGATAAGGCGAGAAAATCATCAGGTTCACGCGCCACAACAAAATACAAGAATACGCAGAATCCGCCAGTTAGAACCCCATGGTGATGAGATAGCTCCGGCAATAGACCGCCATGAAAATTCTTTATCAAGAACGCACATAGCTTTGTTTGAGTTCCGCCAGTTCGTCAGCGCTGAGATGATAAGCAAATAACGACAGCAGCGATTGGAACTCTTGATACGACAACCACCTGCGAAAGTGCTGCCAATTTTCCCGCCGGCCAGGCAGATGCTCGTAAAAGGCCACGGCGGCAGCCGTAGAAGTATTGTTTGGAAGCCGACCCGAAGCGTCCGACACACACCAAGTAGCGAATTTGAGGATACGGGACTGGAGATTGACGTCGTTACATGCAACGGCACGCTCAAACTCAAAATTCAGGTCAATCCATAGCGCCATCGGACTTTCGGAGATGTCGATTATCTGCCGGAACTCTGGCAAGTGGTTTAAGGCTTCGCGACGCCATGCACTCATATGGACAAAGACCGTGCGAATACTCTGGCATCAAAGCAAAGCGATGGCAGCACCATCCGCCTTGAACCTAACGCTAGACATCGCTGAGGCTTCTAAAATATGCAAGAACATGATTTTGATACACCACTTCGAGTTGTTTGGTAAATGCAGCGAGGTCAGTCCCGAACCCCAACAAAAACGCCTGCTTTATTTCCGGCAAGTGATCGAAACGTCCAGCGTCGAGGGCTTCCCTGGCCGCCTTGATGATCGGCCAATTAAAGCTTACCGATTCTTGCTCGTCCCAGCAATCAGAGACAGCGCACAGAATCGCAATGGCTGAACCTGCATGCAGAAGCGCCTCATCCAATTCAAACGTGTAGCCGGGCGGGGGCAAAACCTTGGCGTCGATAAACTCAAAAGGAGAGAAGCGCCCGGTTTCCAGGCCGTGCCCGAAACCGCCGTACGAGGACACCATATCGACGTATAGATACAGGATGTCTCTGATAGCATCCTGCGCGTATCGCAAAGTATCGTTCGTGATGTGCATGGATGTTCTTTAGCCTGACGCCGCGCCAAAGGGCGGCGAAACCACCCGCCGCGAGAGTCGCATCAAGCATGGCATCATTTACCCTTCATCTGCGTTTCGTACGACTGCAATTCCTTGATGCGATATTCGATAACTTTGGCTCGACAAATGGGGTGGTGAAGCACTTGCCCTTCTCGCCCCCACTCACCGTTACGCAAGAAATTACAGGACTTTTCCTTATAGGCGTTCCATGCGCGTTGCTCCGCCAGAAGATCGCTTTTCGTTTGTCCGTCAGCGTTTTTGTAAAGCGTTTGCCAAACTTCATTGAGCTTGCGATCAGCGCGTTCTATCCATTGGCCGCCGCAAACGCTCCAGGAGGAATTTGTGCCATCGGAGCTTTCGATACATTTATCGTAGGTTACGTCTGCCCACGCGGGATGCACAACGAACAAAATGGATAACACCAGCAGGGAAAAAAGAGGTTTCATATGCAATCTCGCCGCTTGAATGAGTCGGCGCGCTTACGCGCATCCGGGTTGAATGAAATGTTCGTCTTCATGTTGCTACCTGCCGCGGATGAACAACTTGCCTGACGCGATGAATGCTTCCGCATCTCGCCATGCGCGGGTATCGGTTTTTCGGGGCGCCTTGAAGTCGATACCCATGTAATGCGCCGGGCCGCCGCAATCGGGACATGTGCACGTACGGCTTGCTTCAAAGTCTTCGACTTCTTTCCCCCGCGCGACTTGCTGTTCTGTAGTCATGAAACGGCTCGTTGGAGTTAGAGCGCAGGAAAACCGCGGGCGCTTGAAGCACTTCCGACACTGAAAGCACGCATACTGAAGTGGCCTTGCTATGGCTTTCATACCGCCTCACTCCTCAGAAGACCAAAAGGGAATTTCATTTTCCCACCGTTGGCCATACCATTCTGTGGCCAACTGCTTGAACTCGGCACGAGAGATGCGCTTCCATTCCGAAGCGGAACAGGCTGAACGGTTGGGGCCAAAACGCTTGACCGGGCCTTTGCCGTAAATGCCGCCCTCAAGATTTCTCGACGCATCGCACTTGAAGTAAGCGAGCTCTATCATACCGTGGGGCGGCGGTTCATGGCTTCCGGCGATGGCCAGGGTGCTTGCCTGCACTATAAGGAAAACTTTGAGAAAGCTGTGTGATCGCATAATCCGGCGCTTGAATTTATCAGTGTACTTTGTGGACGATGGGTACGTCGAGGTGCGAATCAGGTTTCAACAACATCTGCGGTGAGGATACAAAATCCGGAAGCGCCACATTCAAGGCTTCGGGAAGATTGTAATCAAATTGTCGGTACAGCGCCAATCCGAGCACCGTCGGGTCGGCGGGATCCGGTAACTATCCTCGTCCCGGGCCGGCGGATTGGGTTGTTCGCTCTTCATCATTGCGCCGGGGTTGAATGAAATGTCAAACAGAAGAGCGACTGCGGTCTGCCGCCCGCTGAGGCCGGATTTTCTCGCCGGTCGGACGCAATACAAACCGCTCGCGGACGGTGCTCGGAAAAGCAGCAAACCCAGGAACGCAACAAAGTGCCCGAAGAAACAAGCGTCGTTTGAATGCTCATGCGCTTGATTATAAGACGGATGAGCCTGTGCGGCTCACGCCAAAGCGCAAGATCAACCGTTCGGACAAGAGAAAGCCGGCGTTTTATAGCTTGACGCCCCTTTGGCTTCATCGATCAGGCGCTGTTGTTCCTGCCACCATCGGTGATAACAGTTGATTTGATTCTCGACTTCAAGCGGCTTGCCGTTCAAATGCCGCCAGTACGATGTGAGAACGATTGCCGATGCGTCGTCCAGATGTTGCACCCGCAGCGTCCTGGGTAGCGCCGACCCGCCTGCGCGAAACCATTCGTTCCTGATGCGCATTCCGATGCCCATGTGCGCTAAGGCCACAGCTTCGGACTCAGGGGCATTCTGGAACTTCTGACGCTCGATGGCCGATAATTGTTTATCCAGCGCCGCAAACGCTTCTTCCAAAGTATTGGGCACCGACTCGGCGGCATGGCACAACAACGACGCACATGCCGCGAGCGCCACAGCGCCTCGCCACATGAAGCGGAAAGAGCGTATCGCTTGAAAGGCCGTCGGCCAAGTTAAGCGGCGCGCTGATAAGCGCATCTGCTTGAACGCAATGTTAAGCCAGTGTTGCATCTTGCTGTTTTTCGGCCGCATAGGCCAGCATTTCTTCAAACGAAGCAAATACATCTCTGCCTGTACTCGTAATGAAATAATTTCCGAGATCGGTAATGGGTTTTGCAACATTCTTACCCCACGGCGGTTGCGCCTCTTGATCGTCAATGTCCCACACGACCTCCGAAGGCGACAGTTCTTTCAGCTACGCTTTCGCTTGCGCCAGTTCTTCCATGGCCGCCCTTGCATGAGCGTGAGGAAGACAACCCTGGTATAACTCATTCATCAAATGAGGGAAGCGGCTGCCCCAGCCGTCAGGTTCGCAGTGCGCGCTGATTGTGGAGAAGAACGCATGTACAAAGCTCGAAGCGCCCATTTCAGTAGTGATTGAGCCGATGGTGATTCCTACAGCCATGATGCTCCTTATAAAGCAAGCACGCATAAAGCAAACGCAGGTTGCGCGGATAGTCTAACGCCAAAACCAGGCGGTGGCAAAGCCGCCCCTCGGGCGCATTGTTAATGCACACAACCAAACTGCGCGCGCAGCATTGAAATTTATTAAACATTTGCTCTCTCGGCCAGAAACTTGTCAACGGCGGATTTTGCGGCGAGCAAATTACAATGATTCATTTTGGCGTAGGCCATATAAGCCTCCCTCTTTTTCTCCGGGATGATGGCCAGCGTTTGCCAGCTTTGCTCTGGCGCTGTAGAGGGCAAAGCTTTTGCCGGGGGCCCGGAAACCGTATGATCATTGCCAAGGTCTAAAAAACAATCTCTTCGGATGTAATGCTCCAGGCACCTGAGAAGGTCTGATAGAGAAGCTGTCGGTTTTTGGCTCACCGCCAAACCAACAACATCTTGAATCAGCTCATCGGAACAATAAATCCAGAAACCTCTGTCAGTTGCAGATTTCGGGTATATTTCTTCGCAATCGTCCGTAACCTGAACCTTTTCCGCCACCAAAAAAACATCGTCAAGCGTTGCCTCTCTATCTTGATCCTCCCAATACAAATCATACGATGCGTCGGGACCCTTCTTTTCTGCGACAGCTCTCAGCACGTCCGATACTTTATAAATGTTTCCGATAGAGATCATAAATCACCCGATAGAGGTATAAACAAGCCTAACGCCCGAATTGGCAGGCACGCCCGGATTGAACGAAATATCAGGCGCGCACCGGAAATGCCCGCACCACGTCTGATAACTCACGCAGGGTTGAGGACAAGTAGGTCTGATCCTGCGACAACCAGAGAGTAAGCCTATGTCCATGTCCAGCTTGATCCACGGCCTCGCCGTCAATATGGATGTGGCCCGTATTGTCACAGGACGCGCGAAGAATAAGCTGACGCTCCAGGGGTTCAAAGGTATAGTCGCCGTGTAGATCCCGATACAAAGCGCCCAATCCCTGCAGCAATTGTTCCAACTCAGAGGTTAGAAAGCGGGCTTGAAATTTACCGCAGAACGCGCCGGCTTGAACCGAAACCTCACAAAGCAGCCAGTTATCATCATAGAACTCTCCGGTGGGCGGTTGCTCATAGCCGAGCACGGTGAGCGTGACCCGCTCGCTGTCGCTGGTTCCGATGGAGAATGATTTCATGCCGCCTAACATTTGAATGAACCGATGTCCTTTCGCATATCCGGATTAGGCGCGATGTTAATTCCCGGCAGAGAACACATAACGCTCACACTCGTGATTACTATAGTAGCCCGCGTTGACTCTTGGGAAGAATATCGCCGAATCATCATCGCCATGCTTTTCAAGAAAAGTGGATAATTCGACCATCTGACCGTCCAGTTCGCCTTCGCCCCATACCGCCAAGACGTAGCCAGACTCTTTCTCTTTAACCCCCAACTCCTTAAGTCGCTTTGCGACTAAAACCTCGAGATCAACCGTATCCGGCATTCGCGTAAATTTCGTCATGTCCAGATGCCGGGTATCATGCAACAAGTTCCATAACCCATCGCTTCGTCTTTTCGCATTGTCGAGAAGAAGCCAATAGCGGTCTTGCTTTTCCCGCTGTACGAATGTGGCAATAAATTTTTTCAGTGGTTCGTTCATACGATACCTGCGATAGCCCGGCGCTCGCGCTCACCGGTAACGAAACCATCCGTCTTGAACACAATGTCAGGCGCTTGACTTGATGTGATGAATGAGACGTTCATGAATTTCTTTCCAGTTGGCCCCGCTGTCAACCCTTCGTTTCAGATATAGCATCGCGCTTGAGATGCGTCTGCTCTCCGGAACGCTCGTGCTTGACTGTATCGCATCATGTAAAAGCTGCATGGAAAACGGAACGGGCGCGGGAAAAGGCTGAAACATGTATTCCGGAATGTTTCGGCGCCGAGGAATATCAGGGTAGGCCGCGGCGTGATCTGAACCATCATCAGAGCGGGCATCAAAAACAATATGGTTGTTTTTATATAAATTGTTTTTGACGCGGCTTTCAACTTCAGAGCAAAACACCCATGTTTCCAGATCCCTATCGGGAACCTCCGGGGCGTCGGCGTATTGTGTTAACCACTGCGCTCCAGCACGCCAGTACAGTTTTAACGCGGTTCCAAGATCACAGTTCGGAGCACGAACAATTGCTGCCGCTTCCGAGAGGCCGCCATCCCAATCGTAACAACAGGCCATGGACTCCAAATCTTCAGGCGAAGCAAAGCACAACGGAACAAATGCGCCAATAATTTCACCATGTTCATCGACCTTCCACGCTCCCTGAATGGCCTCCGGCGGAACATCCCTGTCTCGATCATGGTGGGCATCAATAACGTAAACCCATCCGTCGGGATAGAGTGTGGCTTCTTCTTTCATTTCAAGGGTTGGCTCCACCGACATTCCTTTTCGCTTAACGCTTGAATTAACCGACGCGCTTTAGCCCGATCTTTATTTTTTTGTTTTCATTGCCAGGAATTGTGCGTACCGCTCGTCGATGATCCGCCGCACTTCCGCGTAGTTGTCTTCAGAATTTTCGATATAAAAATAGGCGTTGTCCCGGTATGTGTTGAGCAACTCCGTATGTCCATCAACCCATTTGCCGTAATCCACCGTATACGTGGCATAGGCTTTGGCGAATTGTGTTTTTTCACTTCCATAGTAGGCGTGGGCAAATGCTTGACCTTTGGTATTCAAGTCGTCAGAAGAAAACACACCATCGCCGAAGTTCATGAAAAAATCTCGACAGGCATGGGAGCTTTTTTTCATTTCTTCGAGTTTATCTCCATAATCTTCCACGTTGAGCTTGGACATGAAGGCGCGCTCGATACACCAGCGAAAGAAAAAGGCGATATGCGTCGCCCCCTGCTCAGGCGCGATGTCGGTTGGCGCATTGGCTGCACCGAAATGCCATTTGGCTTTGTCGTAGCTTTCGAATTTCATGTGCTCCGATCCTGGTTCGTAAGATTAGCTTAACGCCTTAATCCGTCGTGCATCGGTCAGCGCGCTTGAATCAAATGGATCGTCAAGCGAGGCCACGAAGAATATCCAGCTTGTTTTTCGGCGCATCCGCCGCCATGAAGTCCGGAATGGTGCGCGGCGTCCGTTTCGGGCGAGAAAGGAAGGCAACAGGCCATTCGGCCACACGGCGCGCTTTGACATGAACATATCGGCCTTCTTCCGGTTCGTCAATGTACTCCTCCTGCACGATCAGCGCCAAAGGCTCTTCCGCGCCCTGCGTTTCTTGCGAGAATGCTAGTGCCTCCTCATAGGTCTCGAAGGGATAGTAGTAGTCACTACCATCGGCCAGGTCCGCCGCACCTCGCTCCGGATAGCACCAGACCCGATATTCCAGAACAGCGTCCCAGACGTAGCCGCCCCCGGCGTTGGCTTCGGGCGGATAAGTACCCACGAGGGCTGGATCCAGGACGGGCGGCGCTTTCATTGCGACCTGACGGCTTATACCTTGAAATGATCAGTGTCGTCTAACTTATGACTGCCGTCAAGACAGCCTTGAATTGGCGCTCGCGCTTTTAATGAGCGCATAGCCTGAACAAGCAAGGCGCGCGGCCCCCTCTCCAACTTTCCTCCGCAGTCGAGGGAAGGAGGTTTTTAGAAAGGTGGCCGCATGAGTGTAAAATACCCGCAACTTTTTCTTTCAGGGGTGTTTTAAATGGCAGCACAGGAAACGATTCATGCGCAAGTAACCAGCCACCCGGTCGTGCTCTACATGAAAGGCACGCCGCGGATGCCGATGTGCGGTTTTTCGGCGACGGCGGTAGAAATTCTGAAGCAATGCGGCGTGGCGGATTTTTTTTCGGTCAACGTGCTTGACGATCCCGATATTCGGCAGGGCGCCAAGGACTACGCGAGTTGGCCGACGTTTCCGCAGCTTTACGTTAACGGGGAGTTTGTCGGCGGTTGCGACATCATGCGAGAGATGTTTGAGAGCGGTGAATTGAGCGCGCTATTGGCGCCGAAAGCGTGAGTGTTGCGCAGGAGAGGGATATCGCTCTCTTTGCAGAAATAAAATAAGACGGCTCGGTCAGCGGGTTGCCGCTCGCGAACGACCCAATGAACACGCCTTGTTGTTCCGCGCTCTATATCTCACGACATGAATCTTTTTGGCGGGCAACTTTCGGATTTTTTCGCGCACCGACGAGCGCAAAAGCACGCTCGGTCGCTGGCCGAGGAGTTGTGCCGTCGCCTTCGCCCGAACGAGCCGATTCTGGGGACGGCGCTTTGCGCGGATGAGGATGAGCGCTACATCGTCCGCGTTTTCTGCGGCAAGCGTACCGAAGAACCGGCCTCCACGCTGCCGCCCTGGCGCGAGTGCCTCATCGTTGCAGTAACGAAAGACAACATGGTCGCGGAACTCACCAAGGACGGTGGGCCGTATCAGCCCGTCATCCGGTAGCGAAAACGCAACAGCAACGCGACAAGCAGAATCAGCGCTGCGCTGCCGCCGCCGCATACAAGCGCACGACGCCGACCTGAAAGCCCTCCGAATGAGCCATCAGCTCATCCTCCATCAACCTGAGCGCATGATTTTTGAAGCCGCTCCGGTAGCAATGAAGGATGGTGTCCGAGCAAGCGTGAAATTTTTCATGCGCATTGTTCAGAACCCAGTATTCGAGAAGTCCGCTGTAGCGCTTACGTGCTGGGCCATAAAGCCATTGCCGCAATAAAAAAGGGGGCGCTTCGCTTTCGTGAGAAAGATTGGAGACCCGGTCAATCTGACGGTAAACCAGGTCGCGAAGACAATCAACCCAAGCGCGGTGGGCGTCCATCGCCTGCTTCATATCCAGGTCGTAAGTGTTTTTTTCCCTCGTTGCCAAGTTTGATGCTTCGTTGTCAAAAAGAAACTCGTTCCTCAACCATTTTAACCACCCCATGTTCTCCCCCCGTTGTATGTTTACATCTTTTCGTCATTTTTTGACATTTTAATGGGGCAGATTTTATGTCATGTTTGAGCAAATAGCAAGATTCAATCAGTTGTATGCATGAACACTAGACAAGATTACGCGATAGCGCGCTTTTCAATATATGTTACACACATCAAAGTATGAATAATCATGCCCAAAGGTTATGATCTATAAATTCCTGTTCTTGCGGCTTTAAAAAATGGGGCAATTATGATGCAGCTAACGTACTGGTCAGCAGCTGGGTATATCGATGTTGACGCCCGTTGTGAGGTTTCGCTGCTTCAATACATATTGATGAATCGTCCCTTTCACGATGAAAATGAATCAAGCAACAGTTTTTTAACAATGTTTTTCAAATTGATGTCGCAAAAACGCTGCACTTTATAAATTTTTTGTAAATTCTTTTTGTTTTTATTCATGCCGCTTAGCAACGGCTTTACTCTTTTATTACCATTCATGGACGCGCTCGGTAATGAATGTGGCGCGCACGAAGATTCTTGATAAGGAGTTGCAAAATGTCGTTGATAAAGCGTCTGATGGCTGAAGGAGTAGGAACATTTTGGTTGGTGTTGGGCGGTTGCGGCAGCGCGGTATTGGCTGCGACCTTTTCGAGTGTCGGAATCGGCCTGCTCGGAGTATCGCTGGCTTTCGGCTTGACCGTTTTAACGATGGCCTACGCGATCGGCCATATCTCGGGCTGCCATCTGAACCCAGCGGTAACGCTGGGTTTGGCCGCAGGCGGACGCTTCCCGTTTTCGGAGGTGCTTCCTTATGTGACTGCGCAGGTGATCGGAGGCATTGTGGCGGCTGGCGTGCTGTATTTGATCGTCACGGGCAAGGCAGGCACGCAGATCGGCAACTTCGCCGCCAATGGCTATGGCGCGCATTCGCCGGATGGTTACGGCCTTGGCGCCGCTTTTATCACCGAAGTGGTGATGACTGCGATGTTTCTGTTCGTCATCATGGGGGCAACCGATCCCCGGGCGCCGGCTGCTTTTGCGCCGATCGCTATCGGCTTGTGTCTGACACTGATTCACCTGATCAGCATTCCGGTGACCAATACATCCGTCAACCCGGCGCGTTCGACCTCGCAAGCGCTGTTTGCGGACGGCGGCTGGGCGCTGGGGCAGTTGTGGCTGTTCTGGGCGGCGCCGCTGATCGGCGGTGTGGTAGGGGCGCTGTTGTATCGTGTTGCGGCTTGCACAAAGCCTGCAAAAAAAGAATGACCTTTTCGACAAACAAGGAAGAAGCCCTTTAGAAGAAGCTCCTTCATGGGCTTTTTTCTTTAGGTCGGTTTGAAAGAAACAGATAAAGGTAAGATAGCGCCCTCAGCCAGACATTGAAAAATAGGCGTCAAATATATGCAGCCGGACAGATCGCGCGAACAGGCAAAGGAGAAACTTCCCGACCAGACAACAGTACAGCCAGCGCCGCCGCTGCTGGAGGCGGTGTTTGTGACGGGGGCGGCGCAATGGTCGCAATTACCACCGGAGGGGCCAACGGAAATTGCGTTCGCCGGTCGTTCCAATGCCGGCAAATCGAGCGCGCTCAATGCGCTGGCGCGGCGCGCGCGCCTGGCATTCGCGTCGCGGACGCCAGGGCGAACACAGCAAATTAATTTTTTCCAGATGCGCTGTGGCGCTTACGCTGTCGATCTTCCCGGTTACGGCTATGCGGCAGTGGCGCGACAGACCAAAACCGTCTGGCAGGATTTTTTATGGCGCTATGTGACAGAGCGGCAAACGTTGGCGGCGCTGGTGCTGGTGGCGGATATTCGGCGCGGAATCACTGACCTGGACAGACCGGTGCTGGAAGTGTTTGTGCAGACAAGCCGACCGGTACTGCTGCTGGCGACCAAGTCCGACAAGTTGAACGTACAGGAGCGTCGTCGCGCGCTGGCCGACATGGGTCGCGCCTTGCGCGAGTATGGCTGCGGCGTGGTGACGGTCGTCGAGTTTTCGGCGACGGCGCGGCGCGGTATCGAGGCGGCAGACAGGGTGATCGCTGAATGGGTCGCATAGACAGCGTACAGGGGTCGGAAGCCAGAGATCAGGAAGGCGTCATTGCGAGCGCAACGAAGCAATCCAGAAAACCATCATGATTTTTCCTGATGTCTGGCCTCTGACCTCTGCCCTCCGGCCTTTACGGTTACAATAAAAATGCCATATAAAGACGAGCAGGAAAGGGAAATACCATGCCGACATCGGACATTCATCACGCGCTACTGGCGTTGTCGCCGCTGGACGGCCGCTACGAGAAAAAAGTGGAAGCGTTGCGGGCTTGCTTCAGCGAGTTTGCACTGATCCGCTACCGGGTACAAATCGAATTGGCCTGGTTGCAGGCATTGTCGGAAGCGCCCGGAATTACCGAAGTACCGTCGTTTTCGCAGGGCACGCTGTTTCTGATGCGGGAAGTCGGCGAGCGTTTTTCGATGGATGACGCAGAGCGGGTCAAAGCGATCGAGCGCACAACCAACCATGATGTAAAAGCGGTTGAGTACTGGCTGAAGGATCGTTTCAAGCCTCATCCGGAAGTAGCCGAAGTTGAAGAGTTTTTTCATTTTGCCTGCACGTCGGAAGACATCAACAACATTGCGCACGCGCGGGCGCTCAAGGACGCACGTGAGCATGCGCTGCTGCCGGTTTTACGCGAACTGATCAGCGATGTGCGCAGTTTGGCGCGTGCGCTGGCCGATGTGCCGATGCTGTCGCGCACACATGGTCAGCCGGCGACGCCGACGACGCTGGGCAAAGAAATGGCGAATGTTTGTGTGCGCCTGGAGCAGGCGACCGCCGAAATCGAGCGCGCGCCATTGCGCGCCAAATGCAATGGCGCAGTCGGCAATTACAACGCGCATCTGGCGGCGTACCCAGATGTGGATTGGGAAGCGTTGTCGCGCCGCTTCATCGAGCACATGGGGTTGGTGTTTCATGATTACACCACGCAGATCGAGCCGCACGATGGCATGGCCGTGTTGTTCGACGCGCTGGCGCGTTTCAACACCATTCTGATCGACTTTAACCGCGACGTGTGGGGCTACATCTCGCTCGGCTATTTCAAACAGAAAACAAAGGAAGGCGAAGTCGGCTCATCAACGATGCCGCACAAGGTCAACCCGATCGACTTTGAAAACTCCGAAGGCAATCTCGGCATCGCCAATGCGCTGCTGCGACATCTGGCCGAAAAATTGCCGGTCTCGCGCTGGCAGCGTGATCTGACCGATTCGACGGTTTTACGCAACATGGGTGTGGCGCTTGGCCACACGCTGCTGGGCTGGAGCACGTTGCGGGTCGGGCTGGCAAAGCTGGAGGCCAACCCGGCGCGACTGGCCGAAGACCTCGATCAATGTTGGGAAGTGCTGGCCGAACCGATCCAAACCGTCATGCGTCGCTACGCGGTTGCACAGCCGTATGAAAAACTGAAGGCGCTGACGCGCGGCAAAGGCGGTATCACGCGCGAGACGCTGCATACATTCATCGACGAACTGGCCTTGCCCGAAACGGTAAAGACGCAACTAAAGGCGCTGACGCCGGCAACGTACTTGGGACGGGCCGCGGCGCTGGCCAAACGGGTCTGATCGTCGGGAGATCGAGGGCAGGAGCCAGGCGTCAGCATTGACACCTGGCTCCTTGATTTTGTCATTTCCGCGAAGATGGGAACCCGAAAAAGCAGTTCGCGCGAAAGCGCGGCAAAGCTGCCCTCTGACCCTTGACGCCCGCTCCTGGTGAGAGCCGTTACGTAAAGAAAGCTGACACAGCTGTCATGGTGTCGTATTATTCCAATTTTTGAAGCGGGAAGTCCCCCGATTTTTTTGGAGAAAGAACAATGAAGCGTTATGTTTGGGCTGGTGTGATGTCTTTTTTTCTGACGGTAGGTATGGCGACGGGTGCGGCGAAGGCAGCCGGGCCGCAAGTGGAACTCGATACGACGATGGGCAAGATCAAGCTGGAGCTTTCCCCGCAGGCGGCGCCGAAGACGGTTGAAAATTTCCTCGAATATGTCAAATCCGGCTTCTACGACGGCACCCAATTTCATCGGGTGATCGCCGGCTTCATGATCCAGGGCGGCGGGCTTGACGAGAATCTCCAGCAAAAGCCAACCCGGCCGCCGATCGCCAATGAAGGCCCGGAAAACCAAAAAGCAGGCGTCAAGAACACCGTCGGCACCATCGCAATGGCGCGGACGGGCGATCCGCATTCGGCCACCGCGCAGTTTTTCATCAACGTCGCCGACAACAAACCTCTCGACTACACCGCTTCGACGCCACAAGGATTTGGCTATACCGTCTTCGGCAAAGTGATCGAGGGGATGGATGTGGTCAACAAAATCGCCAAGGTTGAGACTGGCCGTCAGGGCGGTTTTGCCGATTTACCCAAAACGCCGGTCATCATCAGGAAGGCTACTGTTGTTGAAACCGGTAGCAAAGGCGCATCGGAGAAAAAGGCGTAAAATAACCCCTTACCGAAAAAGGGAACATTATGAAAACTTCGCTTGTCCGTGTGCGCACCAATTACGGCGATTTCACGATTGAACTGAACGGCAAACAGGCGCCGAAAACAGTCGCCAACTTTCTGCAATACGTGCGCGACGGCCATTATAACGGCACCATCTTCCACCGCGTAATCAGCAATTTCATGATTCAGGGAGGAGGCTTTCTGCCGGGAATGAAAGAAAAACCGACGCGCGATCCGATCGACAACGAAGCCAACAACAAGCTCAAAAACGAGATCTATACGGTAGCGATGGCGCGCACGACTGAGCCACACTCGGCCACCTCGCAGTTTTTCATCAATGTTCAGGATAACGCGTTTCTAGACTTCAAGAGCGCCACACCGCAGGGCTGGGGCTATTGCGTGTTCGGCAAGGTGGTGGAGGGTGAAAGTGTCATTGACGACATCAAGATGCAGCCGACAACCCGCGTCGGCTTTCATCAGGATGTGCCGAAAAGGGATATTGTGATCCAGAGTATCGAAGTGATTTCTTGATCTGATGAGGGCTGCCAAAAACGCTGCCGGATTGATACGGCAGCGTTTTTTTATACTATAGTGGACAGCATGAACTTTTCGCCGCCGACAACCCTCGGAATAGAACAACCCCACCCCAGCCCCCGTTTTGCCTCTTTTTCAAAGGGGAAGGAGCTGAAAGCGGCGGGGAGTTGCCGGGGCGCCAGCGAAGCCGACGAGAGCCTAACTTCCCTTGATGAGGGGGAAATCGGCCCAATCCTGTTCCTTTCCGATCTGCATCTGTCGCCACAACAATCGTTGCTGACACGGTGCTTTGAAGCTTTCTGCGCTGGTCCGGCGCGACAAGCCGCCGCCGTTTACATTCTCGGCGACCTGTTCGATTACTGGCTGGGCGACGATCAGTTGCGCGAGCCGTACTATCAAGCGGTTGCGCGTCATCTGGCCGGAATCGAAACAGCAGGCGTGCCGGTCTTTTTACAGCATGGCAACCGCGATTTTCTGATCGGCGAACGCTTTGCCCGCGAAGCGCACGTCACGCTGCTCCCCGATCCCTATGTACTCGATCTTCACGGCGCGCAAACCGTGCTGACGCACGGCGACGCCTTGTGCACCGACGACGCAGACTATCAGGCGGCGCGCCGTTTCTGGCGCACCCCGACACGGATTCGGCAATACTTGGCGCTACCATATTTTTTGCGGCGCTGGATCGCCGGACATTTTCGCCGCCGCAGCATGAACAAAGCACAAGGCAAATCCGTGTATCAAACAGACGTAAACCAGGACGCCGTCGCCGCCTGCCTGCTCGAACATAATGCGACACGGATGATCCACGGTCATACCCATCGCCCCAATACCTACCACTTCGGCCCCAGTAAGCACGAAGATAAACGCGAACGTATCGTATTGCCCGATTGGCGAACCGGTGGGCCCTATCTGGAGCTATCGAAAACTGGCGCCCGGATTCTGGATGTTACGGCGCAAGAGTTGTGACCAGAAAATCGCTCCTGCGAAAGTGCAAAGAAAAACCCCTCTCCCGTCAACGGGAGAGGGGCTTCAATACCTGATGCTCGATCTTTGAAGTCGGCGTTATACGCCGGCTTTATCGCGCAATTCTTTGAAGTGTTTTTCCATCCACTGCATTTGCGCCCGCTGTTGCAATTGCGGCTTCGCTTCTTCAAACGACGGCAATTTGGTGTCGCGCACATCTTCAATCATGATCACATGCCAGCCGTACTGGCTTTGTACCGGCGTAGCGGTGAATTTGCCTTTTCCGATCGTCGGCAACGCGTCGGCGAACGGTTTGACGAAGCTGCTCGGCGTATTCCAGCCAAGATCGCCGCCTTTATCTTTGGACCCCGGGTCCTTCGATTTTTCCTTGGCGATGTCGGCGAATTTCTTGCCTTTTTGCAGATCGGCAATAACCGACTTGGCTTCGTCTTCGCTTTCAACGAGAACGTGGGAAATCTTGTACTCCTTGTCGCCCAGTTGCGCTTTCAGCGCATCGTATTCCTTCTTCAGGAAATCATCGGGAATCGGATTCTTTTGGGTCCAATTGTTCAGATAAGCGCGGATCAGCACCATGTCGCTGCTCAACTGGATGTCGGTTTTAACGTCGCCCTGTTTTTCGATACCGGCTTTCTTGGCTTCCTTCAGGAGCAATTCACGGGTATTGAGTTCTTCGCGCAGCGCTTCCCGCAGGTCCGGCGAATCGGGCTGACCTTGCGCCGTCCGCTGTTTCAGGAAGTAATCGAAAATTTCTTTCGAATACAGGGCCTTGCCTTGCGGCGCCGCTTTGGCGTCGGCCGGCTTGGTCACCTTGGCGGGGGTGGCCGCTTTGGCATCGGTTTTGGTTGCCGGAGTCTGTGCTGCGACAGAGATCGAGAAAAGCGCCATCAACAGCGCGCCGGCGATACGGGTTTTAGTCATAGAACACTTCCTTTGGGTGGTGAAAGAAAACATCTTCGGAGGTTAACAGCGCAGAAGGCAAACGCCCCCGCGTCCGCAAAATGGTAATGATAACAGAATCTCTCATGATTCTTGTTGGAGGTAGCGGGCAAGAACCAGCCCCTGCCCAAGAGCGAACAGCAGAATAATGGCCAGGATGCCCCAGACCTTGAATGTGACCCAGGTTTCGGTCGGGATACCCAAATGGAACGCGACCAACCAGTTGAGGATCGCCAAAAAGACGAAAAAGCCGGTCCACGCCCAGGTAAGCCCGCCCCACACCCGATCCGGCAGCTCGATGCCTTTCATGACGTGGCGCAGCAGATCGCGCCGCCAGATCAGCTTGCCGATAGCCAGCACCAGCGCAAAGGCAATGTAGAGCACCGAAGGCTTCCATTTGATGAAGGCTTCATCGTGCAATAGCAGGGTGGCGCCGCCGAAGATCGCGATAACCGCCAGCGACAGCCAGTGCACCGCCCCGAGTTTCCGGCGCCAGTACAGGTAGGCGATCTGGATGACGGAGGCGGCAATCGCCACTGCCGTAGCGGCAAAAATGTCGTAAACCTTGAAGACGACAAAGAACAGCAGCAGCGGGAAAAAGTCGATCAGCAAAGACATAGCGCCGCATTATAGCCCGCCAGTTCGGTAGGCTATCGGGAGGTTCGTATCGGCGCGTAAAGTGTTATGCCCCTATTTTGATTGTGACACGCAACGGCGTTTTAAGCCGCGATGGGTTGAACGCCGGGCCGGGGTCGGTCTTGCGGCCGGGAGCGACGACGCTGTGCCCGACGATGGCATCGATCGGGTAATGGCGGCAAAGGCAATCCAGAAGCCGATTCAAGCTGCGGTACTGGCGGGCGGTATAGGGCACACGGTCAGCGCCTTCCAGTTCAATGCCGATGGAGAAATCGTTGCAACGAGGGCGCCCCTGCCACTGCGAAACGCCAGCGTGCCAGGCGCGGCGTCGACAAGAGACGCATTGTATGAGAAGACCATTGCGGTGGATCACGAAATGCGCCGAGACTCTGAGCCGCGCCAACGCCGGATACAATGGGTGCGCAGCGGGATTGAGCGTGTTGATAAAGAGTTTCAGGATGTCGCTGCCACCGAAATGGCTGGGCGGCAGCGAGATGTTGTGGAGAACGATGAGCGACACCGGCGTTTTAAGGTGGTGGGCGCTTTCCTGTGAAGGCGTAACGGAACCCCCGTCTCCACACCCCCCCCTCCCTCTCCCGCAAGCGGGAGGAGGAAATAGGTGAAGGGAAGGGCTTTCATCGGCAGGCCGCTCATCACAATTCGGCGATGGAATCTGACAAATGCCGTGAATCCAGCCGTCAGCGGCAAGGCGCAGGCGTCCCCGCAAGGGGCGTCGATGGGTGCGATCCGGGCAACCAGTCACTTAATCCCCAGCCGCTCCATCCGATAACGTATTGCCCGAAACGTGATTCCGAGCAGTTTGGCGGCTTCTGTTCGGTTGAAGCGGGTTCTTTCGAGCGCCGCCAGCAGCGCCGCCCGTTCGACATCATCGAGATAGGCTTCGAGCGATGCGGGGATTTCGCCCTCACCCAGCGCGGCAAAGGCTGTGGTTTCCCGGCGGAGGACACCGTTAGCGACCGGCGACAGGTACAGATCCGTTTCATGAATCTGCGTCGGATGGGCAGCCAGTGATAAGCCGCGTTCAAGGATGTTTTCCAGTTCGCGAACGTTGCCGGGAAATGGGTAACGCTGCAACGCAGCGATGGCGTCTTCAGCCAACTCGACAGGTCGGCCGCGCGCCAGCTTTTCGAGAATAGCGCGAGCGATCAGCGGAATGTCTTCACGCATCTCGCGCAGCGACGGCATGTTGACCTCAATCACATGCAGTCGGAAAAACAGGTCTTGGCGAAACTGCCCGGTTTCGACCATCGCCGCCAGTTTCTTGTGCGTGGCGCAGATGATGCGAACATCCACTGGCTCCTCGGTCTGACTGCCGATGCGGCGAACGGTTTTTTCCTGAATGACGCGCAACAATTTAACTTGCATCGTCAGCGGCAGGTCAGCGACTTCGTCGAGAAACAGCGTGCCGCCGTTGGCCGCCTGGAAAAAGCCTTCGCGATCGCTGTCGGCGCCGGTGAATGAGCCTTTCTTGTAGCCGAAGAATTCGCTTTCCATCAGGTTTTCGGGAATGGCGCCACAGTTGACGGGAATGAACGGCGCGGCCGCGCGCGACCCGTTGAGATGGATCAGCCGCGCCGCCACTTCCTTGCCAGTACCCGATTCGCCGCTGATGAAAACCGGCGCGAGGCTTTGCGCGACACGCTCGATCAGGTCACGCGCCTGCTTGATGGCGGGTGAGTTACCGAGCAGCGTGTAACCCTCCGGCGCCCGCGCTTTTTCCGGCGCCTTGACCGCCTGCTTGACCAGCGCCCGCAGTTGTTCGAGGTTGACCGGCTTGGCGAGGTAATCAAAAGCGCCGGCTTTCAATGCGGCGACGGCGTTTTCGGCGCTGCCGAAGGCGGTGATCACGGCAACCGGAACATCCAGTTCTTTGCGGTGGATGTGAGCAATGACATCAAGCCCTTCGCCGTCGGAAAGCCGCATGTCAGTCAGGCACAAGTCAAATTCCTGCGAATCCAGTTTGGCGATGGCGTCGGCCACCGAGTTGGCGCAGGTAACGTCAAGCCCCAGCCGGATCATCGTGATCTCAAGCAATTCCAGCAAGTCGGGCTCGTCGTCGATCACCAGCACACGCGGTTGGACGCGGGTGCGGCTACGGCGTGAGGAAGCGGGAGCGGATGTTTCCATCGTTTTTAAGATAGGGCGTAAAGAGGATTGTTAGTAGGGACTATACCGCGTTATCGGGAACTGCGTAAATGCGGTATGGCTCAAGTCGGCATTTGCGAAGAACGCGGCAACCGCAACCGGAAATGGGCGCCGTGTTCTTCGACGTAGGGCAACAGCTCAAGGGTAGCCTGATTGGCGGTGGCAAGTTCGCGGGCAATATACAGACCGAGGCCGGTCCCGGAAGTTCGGGTCGTGAAAAACGGCTCGAAGATTCGCTCCCGCTGCTCCGGCGCAATCCCCGGGCCATCGTCGATGATGTCGATACGGACGCGATCCTGCGGAAAATCCGACGCGACGAAAACCCGGATGCTGCCCGGCTTTTTCCGGCAAAACTGCCAGGCATTGCGCAACAGGTTCCACAGAATCTGATCGAAGTGGCCTCGATCAAAGTCGATGGAAAGGTTGTTCGGCACAGCAAAATCAAGCGCGATCGCGCCGGCCGGTGTTTGTTCGCCAGCGCTGATTTCGTCGATCAGATGTTGCAGCGTATCTTTCAAGCGAAGCGCTTCAGGGTGACGACGATCCCGGCGGTTGAGTTGCAGAACTTCGGTGACGATGCGGTCGATCCGCTCGCCGTTGTTGCGGATCATGTTCAGGAGGCGAAGCCCTTCGGGCGGCACCATCTCGTCTTCCTCAAGCAGTTGTGCGGCCTGCTGGATGGCGGACAACGGGTTACGTACTTCATGGGCGATCGACGCAGTCAGGCGGCCAAGCGCCGCCAGCTTGACATTTTGCGCTTCAATGCGAGCGCGCCCCAAATCTTCGAGATACACCAGCGTGCCACCGCTGACGCCGGAACCGATGCGAACGAAGCGCGGCAGCAGCGCCGAGGTGGCGGGCTCGACGGCAAATGGCAATTGCGGCGCTTCGGGATCACGTTGCCAGAGCTCCCAGGCATCGTACAGCGGCGCGCTCCACTGCGCCAGGCGCTGGCCGGCAGCAGCGTAGTCGGCGATATTGAGCAGCGACAGCGCCTGCATGTTATAGCCACGAACAATTCCTTTCAAGTCGAGCACCAGCACGCCGTCTTTCATGTCGCGAATGACCACGCGGTTAATCTGTTCCAGATTGGCGATATCGATATTGCGCTGCTGCATCAGCCGCTCGGAAGCCTGCGTGTAACGACCAACCGTAGCGGCGATGAACACAACGGCAAAATAACCAACAGAAATCAGTGTGGTCTCGACCAACTGCCCTTCCACGACGCGATGATTGAAATACATGAAAAGATCGACGCCGAGGAAGGAGAGCGTCGGCAATGCGGCGTGAACCGGCGCTATCCGACGATCAAGCAGCCAGCCGTGGGCGGCAAGCTGCGGAAAAAGGAAGATGGCCAGCGGCAGCAGCGCGTGACCGCCTGCGGCAATCAGAACCGTCAACGAAACCGTATCACCGGCAATCGAGAGCAACAAAAACCAGGGTAAAGGAACCGGCTCGCGCTCCATCTGGGCGATCACCATCAGCCCCAACGCGACGACGAAATAAATCGCCGCGCCCGCCAGAAAGAGATCGGGCATCGCCACGCTCGCCAGCCTTGAGGTCTGGATCAACGCGGCGCCCAACAGTGCCAACGCATAACCACAGCGATAAAAGCTGACGATCCACAGGACGCGCCTGCCGGTGATTCCCAGCGGAACCGAAGGAGTGGGCAAAGGAGAAGGTGGCAGGATGGCCTCCTATGCAGATGAACGGCCGCCCCGTCAAGAGGCGGCCCATCTCCGTCGGCTTCGCCGACACCCCGGCAAACCCCCGCCGCTTTCAGTGGCGCCCCCTTTGAAGAGGGAGCGAAACAGGAGCAGGAATGGGGATAAGGTTTTCAACCGATCAATCATGGCGATTACACGCTTCGTCGTTACACCGGTAACCATTATGAGTCAGCCGGGCTTCTTCGCGCGGCAGGAAAATGCCGCAACGCACACAGCGCACCATCGGCATATCACCCGCCGATTTTTTCTTCGCGGGTGATCCGTCACTACGTCCGTTATTGCGACGCGCATTCCATTGCCGGATATTCCACAACCGCAACATGATCAGGACAGCGATGAAAATCAAGACGAAAGAAAAAAGCTTACCCATGATATTTCTGAAAATGGCGGCAATCGAAATCCGGCTGTTTTGTATGGCTTGGCGCCCCCGGCACGAATCGAACGTGCGACCCCATTCTTAGGAGGAATGTGCTCTATCCACTGAGCTACGGGGGCAATACCGGGATTATCCCAGATTCGGCTTTCAAGGTCATCGCAACATTGGTACACTAGACCATTTTCATCTTTTGTGCGCTATTCTGAGCGCCACCCCGAATGCTGGAACGTCTCATCACTCTTTTCACCCCCATCGACTGGGCAGCGCTGCTGTTTTTCCTGACAGGCTGGATTGGCTACAGCGCTTATGCGGATCGCGCTGCCATACGCCTCAAGGGTTTACAGGGGGTGACGCACAAACAACGACTGGCCTGGGCGCAGCAAATGGTGCGACGCGACAACCGGATGCCTGACGTTTCGCTGATCGGCAATCTGATGCGCAGCACTTCGTTTTACGCCAACACGACGATTTACATCATTGCCGGTCTGCTGGCGGTTGCTGGCGCACTCGACCGGCTGGTTGTTTTCACCGAAGAGTTACCGTTTGCGCGGCAGGCTTCGCGGGAAATGCTCGAAGCGAAAATTTTTCTGCTGGCGGGCATTTTCATTTTTGCCTATTTCAAATTCACCTGGTCAATCCGTCAGTTTAACTCGCTGTCGATCCTGACCGGCAGCGCGCCATCGCATCTGGCGCCGCCGGAAGAATTGAACCGTCACGCCGAGCGTTTCGGCCGGATCAGCTCGTTGGCCGGCGACGAGTTCAACCGAGGTATTCGCGCCTACTATTTCGGCTTTGCAGCGCTGGGCTGGTTTATCCATCCCGCAGTTTTCGCTACGTTTACGTTATGGGTGCTGATCGTATTGTGCCACCGCGATTTTCGTTCAAAAACGTTGCGAGCCTTGCGGGAGCCTTAGTGGCGCGCTCCCTCTCCCGATCTTCGGCCTCCCTCTTCTGCAAGGGAAGAGGGTTATAAAAATCATGAGCCCGCGATGCCCGTTCAACTTTTCCAAAACCCGTGGTTTGTCGAAGGCAATGACTTTCCGCCCGCCGATTTGGCGGATGCTGATGAGCCGGTCGCGGTAAGTTACGGACTGACGCCGGAGCAAGTATTGGCTGCCTATCGCGGCGGTATTTTTCCGTGGTCGAGCAGCCGCGGTATGGTGTTCTGGTGGAGCCCCGATCCACGGATGGTATTGGCCGTCGATGATTTCAGATGTTCGCGGTCACTGCGCAAAACCCTGCGCCGCGGCGTCTTTGAAATTCGGGAAGATTCGGCGTTCATCGAAGTGATGCGGGCGTGCGCGAGCGTGCCCAGGAGTGGACAGAATGGCACCTGGATCACGCCGGAATTTATCGCCGCCTATAGCGTGTTGCATGACCGAGGCATTGCTCATTCGGTCGAAGCCTGGCAGGACGGGCATCTGGTCGGCGGATTGTACGGGTTGCAGATAGGCCGCTTCTTTTTCGGCGAATCGATGTTTGCGCTCCGGCGCGACGCCTCAAAAGCAGCGCTGGCGCATCTGGTCGCCTGGCTCAAGGCGCAAGGGGTGACGCATATCGACTGCCAACAGGAAACCGCACACCTGACGTCGCTCGGCGCCCGCCCGATTTCGCGTGCCGCCTTTCTCGCGCTGTTGCAAGCGGCGGGAGTGACGAATCAGGAATCGAAAGCAGACGTTTCCTGCTGCTCCGGCGGGGAAGAGGCCGCGGCTCCGGTTCGCATGGCGTCCAATGCCCACAAGCAGTAGTGAGAAAACCACAACGACGAAAAAGCAAACACCACGGTATAAATCCAGATCGCCAACGGCGCCAGTACCCCGAACAGCGCTACGAACAGCGTGCCGGATGCCCAAACCACGCTGGGCGCTGCGCCCATATAGCCGCTCACGATACCGATGACCAGCAGCGGCCAACGGTGGCGGCGCAGTAGGGCGCGCCGTTCGTCGGCGTCGGCAAATTCGGCCAGCGCATCAAAACTCATCACCCGGTAAGTCAGCCAGCCCCAGATCAGCGGCGGCAATACCAGCGTCAGCGGCGTGAACATCAACCAGAGCGGCGAAGTCAACACCAGCGCCAACAGCGCCGCCAGCAACGCGCCGGCAGATCGAACGGCAGAGCCAAACGCCGACGCGCCGCGACGGCGCTCCAGCGCGGGAAAGCGTCGCTTGACCACCAGACGGGCCAGCGCCGGTGTCATCAGCATCGACACTGCCAGCAATGAGATCAGTACGATTACCGGCGTGATCAACGCCCACACCAGCAAGGCCGCCACGCCACCGGGCCAGTCCAGCGCCTGACGCTCGCCAAGCCAGCCGAACACAGCCCAGGACTTGATCGCATCCTGCATCGCGGCAACCGCGCTGTCCCAAAACAGCCAGTGCAGCCCGAACCACAGCGCCACCATCAGCAACAGCGGCAACAGCGACATCCCTATCACGCGCGGCAACAGCAAATGACCCAGCGCGCGGACGAAGGCGTTGATGATGGAGAACATGGGGTGTCAGTATAAGGCAGTCGTGGAAAATCTCCCTCTTCTTGTAGAAGAGGGAAGCATTTATGACAACCGAGCCGGCGCAATTCTCTGCTACACTTTTACTGTTTTTTTTGACTGGCGACACGCGTGACGGTAAGTGCTGCCCATAGCGTGTTTCCCTTGCTTTTTCAACCTTTTTTCCCATCTGTTCACACAAAGAGAGCCCAACCATGAGTAACGCTTCCGACAGCCCCCGGCAGAATGCCACCCCGACCGTCCGCTTTTTCAGCGGTGAAAACGTCCCGCTGGAAATGCACAAGGTGCGGGTGGTGCAGAAATTGAACCTGCCGCCGATTGAAGATCGGCTGGGGG
>Ga0209628_10000051_pt1 | contig 55167 bp, 37 predicted proteins | sample TergutCu122P4_FD_187285 | JGI IMG/M metagenome (GOLD analysis project Ga0209628, IMG submission 187285) | Cubitermes ugandensis P4 segment gut microbial communities from Kakamega Forest, Kenya - Cu122 P4 (SPAdes) (version 2) | ecosystem: Host-associated > Arthropoda: Insects > Digestive system... | reverse complement strand
ACAGCGAGCGCGTGGCCAGCCTGGTCATCCCCAAGCCCGACTACGAAATGCGCATGGCCGCCGCAGGGCAGCTCGCGCCGCTGTTCGCCGGTTTTGAGCAGGCGCCCCCGCCGGTGCGCGAGCGTTTTCTGAAATCGTTCACCGACGGCACCGAGGGCATGACCCTGAGCGCCTTGGCCGACATCACCCAACTGGCCGGATGCCAGCATCTGGGCGTGGCCGATATCGAAGACGCCGTGCGCTGCTACAAGGTGGGCGCGCTCGACAACCCCTGGAAAAAAGACTATCTGCGCGAGAAAGTGCGCGGCGCGCAAGCGGTGATCGAAGAGCGCGTCAAGGGCCAGCACGCCGCCGTGGTCAAAACGCTGGACATTCTCAAACGCTCCATCATCGGCCTGACGGGCGCGCAGGCGCGCTCCGGCGGCAACCGCCCGCGCGGCGTGCTGTTCTTCGCGGGACCGAGCGGCGTGGGCAAAACCGAGCTGGCCAAAACGCTGACGCAACTCATCTTCGGCAACGAGCGCGCCTACCTGCGCTTTGACATGAGCGAATTCGCCGAAGAGCACACCGGCGCGCGCCTGCTGGGCGCGCCGCCCGGCTACATCGGCTTTGACGCCGGCGGCGAGCTGACCAACGCGGTGCGCCAAAAACCGTTTTCCGTGGTGCTGTTCGACGAGATCGAAAAAGCTCACCCGCGCATCCTCGACAAATTCCTGCAAATTCTGGAAGACGGGCGGCTCACCGACGGGCGCGGCGACACGGCGTATTTTTCGGAAAGCATCATCGTCTTCACCTCCAACCTCGGCATCTACGTGGAAGACGCCAGCGGCCAGCGCGTGCAAAACGTCAAGCCCGGCGACAGCTACGAAACGGTGGAAGCGCGCGTGCGCGGCGCCATTGGCGACTACTTCAAATTCCGCCTCTCGCGGCCTGAAATCTTGAACCGCATCGGCGACAACATCGTCGTCTTCAACTTCATCACGCCCGGCGTGGGCGAGCAGATTTTTGACGGCATGCTGCGCAACGTCGCCCAGCGCCTGCGCGATGAACTCAAACTGCGCCTGACCATGACCGCCGACATCCGCCGCAACCTGCTCGCGCGCTGCACGCAAGACCTCTCCACCGGCGGCCGCGGCATCGGCAACGTGCTCGAATCGGCCTTCATCAACCCCCTGTCGCGCGCGCTGTTCGAGCAATCCCTGGAAGGCAAACAAACCGTGGCCGTGACCGGGATTGACGAGGTGGACAAGGTGGTGACGTTGGGGGTGGAGGTGAGTTGAGGGCAGGGCGCTTGAATTGATCGAATCGAACGATTCGTCTAAAATCCATACGAACCCTTGAAAGGATTCGCCATGCTGACCTATACCGCCAACGACGCCAAAACACGCTTTGGCGAGCTGCTGGATCGCGTCCAGCGCGGCCCCGTGCAAGTCACTCGCCACAATCGCGCGGTGGGTGTTGTTGTGTCGCCAGAAGACTATGGGGCCATGCGTCGGTTCTATGCCGACCGTCTGCGCGGCACGCTGGCCGGCACGGCGCGGGCTGCCGCCAAAGCTGGCCTGACGCAGCAGGAACTGGAACGATTGCTGGCCGATGAAAGTTGACCGCGTCGTCATCGACACCAACGTACTCATCAGCGCGGCTCTGCTGCCCGCATCGGCCCCGGCCCGATGCGTCGATTGGGTCTTGGCGAACGCCACCCTGCTTTTTTCGCCCGGAACTTTTGAAGAGTTGCAAACGCGCCTGTGGCGGCCGAAGTTCGACCGTTATCTCAGTCTGGAGCAACGCCAGGCCATCCTGCACGACATCGGCGCGGCGGCGCTGTGGATAACGCCCAAGCCGTTTGCCGCAGCCATCAGCCGCGACCCGGACGATGACAAGTTCATCCATCTGGCGCTGGCGGGCAAGGCAGCATGGCTGATTACGGGCGACCAGGACTTGCTTGCGGTGACTGGCGTCGAAAACCTGGAAATCATGACGCCCGCGCAGGCGTTGGAGAAGATAGCGGTGGAGATGAGTTGAGGAGGAGGTGGATTACGCTACGCTTCACTCCAGCCTGCGGGCAGCTTGCATATCGAATATCTTGTCACCCACGATTCAGACCACGGTGAACCGCATGAAAAACCTTGTCCTTGCCGCTTTGTTCGCGCTATGCCTGTCCGCGCCGGTTCTGGCCGATGACATGCGTCCGTTTTTCGCGCCGGACGACATGCCCACCGCCGCCAAATTGCCGGAGATCAGCGCCGCTGCCAAACAGGGCGACGCCGTTGCTCAATACAAACTGGGCTGGATGTACCGCTAAGGTCTGGGCGTGGACAAAAGCGATGCTCGGGCCGTCGCTTGGTACCGCAAGTCCGCCGAGCATGGACATGCCACGGCCCAAAACAGCTTGGGCCGCATGTATGCGCAAGGCCGTGGCGTGGATGACGATGAGATCGACCAGTCCTGGTCAGACAAAATCGCCGAGCGAGTTTTGCGCATCGATCCCGAAGTAGCCAAAATCGTCGCCAAACGGAAACACGATATCGCCCAAGCCGTCGCCTGGTATCGCAAATCTGCCGAACAGGGGTACGCCTATGGCCAGAATAATCTTGGCATCATGTACAAGACAGGCCAAGGCGTGGCTCAAGACTATGCTCAGGCCGTGTTCTGGCTCCGCAAGGCCGTCGCGCAAGGCAACGCTGCCGGCCAATACAACCTTGGCACCATGTTTCATAAAGGCTTGGGCGTTACTCAGGACGATGTCCAGGCCGTAGCTTTGTACACCAAGGCTGCCGAACAGGGAGAAGCTCAAGCCCAGGTAAGCCTTGGCGAAATGTACCGGGACGGCTTGGGCGGGCTTGCCAAGGATGATGCCAAAGCCTTCGCCCTCTACCGCCAATCCGCCGAGCAGGGCAACAACAACGGCCAACTCAACCTGGGCTGGATGTACGAACGAGGCCGGGGCGTGGCCAAGGACGATGCCCAAGCCGTATTTTGGTACCGCAAGGCTGCCGAACAGGGCAATACCTATGCCCAAAATCTTCTCGCCAAGATGTACAGCCAAGGCAGGGCGGTTCCCAAGGATGACGCCCGAGCCGCCGCCCTGTACCGGCAGGCTGCGGAACGTGGAAACGCCAGCGCCCAAGCCTACCTCGGCACACTGTACCGCGAAGGCCAGGGTGTTGCCAAGGACGACAAGCAAGCCCTGTTCTGGTATCGCCAGGCTGCCAGGCAGGGTAACTCCGGCGCTCAGGTCAACCTTGGCTGGATGTACGCGCAGGGGCGGGGCGACGCCAGAGACGATGAGCGGGCCGCCTTCTGGTATCAGCAGGCCGCTGAGCAGGGCAATGCCGAAGGCCAGGCCAGACTTGGCTCCATGTACCGCGAAGGGCGGGGCGTCCCCAGGGATGATGCCAAGGCGATCGCCCTGTACCGGCAAGCAGCCGCGCAGGACAACCCCAACGCCCAAACCAACCTGGGCTGGATGTATCGCGAAGGACGGGGCGTGGCCAAGAGCGACGAGCAAGCCGTGTTCTGGTATCGCCAGGCAGCCAGGCAGGACTACGCCGATGCCCAACGCCTTCTCGCCACGATGTATGCGTTTGGCCGGGGCGTTGCCAAGGACTGCGTTCAGGCCAAGGACTTGCTGCGCAAATCAGGGGTGAAGGAGCAGGACATTCCTGCGTGCCCGCCCTGATGCCAATTTGCCTTCAAAACCATAAAACCGCGCGAGCACGCGCACAACTGACCAAAAATCGCCTTCATTCAGTTAGCGCCTATGTGTGGCCGCCCTGCGCGCGATGAATCTTTAACCCCATTTGCCCCCCAGCTCCGTTTCAGTGTGCTCCCGCTACTTTTCATGGAGTTTTCCGGATGAGACCCGTTTTGCCGCGTTTCGCGTTTGCCATTCTGGCCCTGTTTGCGCTCGCCTTGAGCGCGCACGCGCAGATCGCGCTGCGCGTGAGTGACCCGCAGGCCGCGCCTGTCACCGTGCAGTCGGCGGACATTTCGACCGAGGTGACCGGGCGCTTCGCCGTCACTACGTTCGACCTGATCTTCGCCAACCCCAACAGCCGCGTGCTCGAAGGCACGTTCGAGTTTCCGCTGCTCGAAGGCCAGCACGTCACCCGCTTTGCGCTGGACATCAACGGCGCGCTGCGCGAGGCGGTGCCGGTGGAAAAGGAAAAAGGCCGCGCCGTGTTTGAAGAAATCCAGCGCCGCCGGGTCGATCCCGGCCTGCTGGAGCAAACCGCCGGCAACAACTACCGCGCGCGCATCTTCCCGATTCCGGCCGGCGGCACGCGCCGCGTGGTCATCGCGTATCAGGAAGATCTGCTGGCCGCCAACGCCGCGCCGCGCTACCGGCTGGCGCTTGATTTCCCGCATGCCCTCAAAACCTTCAACCTGACCGTCAAGGCTTTTTCCGCCACCGGTGCGACGCCCCCAAAAGCTACCACCACCCTGGCGCTTGAACTGCCCGCATGGCACGACGCCAAAGTGTTGAGCGTGAAAAAAGAAAACTTCACCGCCCGCGGCGTGCTTGAGCTTGAACTGCCCGCCGCCACCGCCGGCGCGCGCCCCGCCGTCATCACGGAAAGCTTCAACGGGCGCGAATACTTTTATGCCGAGGCGGCCTTGCCCGCCGCGCTCAAGGCCAGGCCGCGCCCCGCGCCCAAGACGGTGGGCATTCTGTGGGACGCTTCCGGCTCGGGCCGCGAGCGCGATCACGCGCGCGAATTTGCGCTGCTCGACGTCTGGTTCGCCACCGTGCGCAACGTGGACGTGAAGCTGGTCCTCCTGCGCAACACCGCCACCGCGCCGGTGACCTTCAAGGTGCGCGACGGGCTGTGGACCGAGCTGCGCGCCGCGCTGGAAAAAACCATCTACGACGGCGCCACGTCGTTCGACTGCCTGGCCGACGATGCCGCGGTGAATGAATGGCTGCTTTTTTCCGACGGCATCATCAACTTCGGCGTCACGCAAGCGCTGGACAAACTGCCGCTGCGCGCCCCGGTGCACACGCTCAACGCCAGCGCCGCCGCCGCGCCCGCGCTGCTGCGCGGCTGGGCCGAACGCAGCGGCGGCGAATATGCCAACCTGCTGGCCATCGACGCCCCCGCCGCCGCGGCGCTGTTGCGCCGCAGCGCGCCGCGCATCCTCGCCGTCGAACGCGACCCGGAGGCTGTGGCGCAGGTGTTTCCCAACGTGGGCGCACCCGTGAACCTTGAAAGCGGCACGCTGGCGGTGACGGGCATTTTGCGCACCCCTTCGGCAAGCGTGCGCATCAAGCTGGGTTTTGCGCAAGGCGATGCACAGACCATCGAGCTGGCCGTGCCCGCGGGCGCCAACGCCAGCACGCTGGCCGCGCGCGCCTGGGCCATGGCCAAGATCGACGCGCTGGCCACCACCGCCGGCAGCCGCGACGACATCCGCGCCACCAGCCGCGAATTTCGCATCGTCACCGCCGATACCTCGCTGATCGTGCTCGAAACGCTGCAAGACTACATCCGCTACGACATCGAACCGCCCGCCGAATTGCGCGAGCAGTGGCTGCAATACCGCCGCGGCGCCGACGCCACGTTCAACAAAAACCGCGAGCAGCAGCTCGACCGCATCGCGCGGATGTTTGGCGAGCGCGTGCAGTGGTGGGAGCGGGAGTTTTCAAAAGATGCGCCGGGCGCGCAGCACAAGCAGCTTGGGGCAGCTTCAGCGGCTGATTCAAGGGACCTGCGGGCGCCCCTGCCGCCGCCGCCAGTTCAGGTTGCGCCAGCGCCCATGGCCACGCCAGCCGCCGCGCCGCCTGCCGAGGCGGCAGCCAACCGCCGGGCGGATATGGAAAGGCTGGAGAGGCGGCAGCCTGAACTGTCTGAAGTTTCCAGACAAGCAAGGGCCGGTGCCACGATGAGCGCGGACAAAGCCGCCGTTCAAAATGTGCCAGCCGCCCCTGCCGCAACCATCACCTTGCAGCGCTGGTCGCCCGCGGCCGGTTATCTGGACCGCCTGCGCCGTGCGTCAAGCGCCGAGCGGTTTGCGATCTATCTGGAAGAGCGCGCCGACCACGCGCGCGAGCCGGGTTTTTATCTGGACGTGGCCGGGTACTTTTTTGACGAGGCCAAAGACGCCGCCACCGGCTTGCAGATCCTGTCGAACCTGGCCGAGCTTGGCTTGGAAGATGCCGCCTTGCTGCGCGTGCTGGGCCATCGCCTGGTGCAGGCGGAGCGGGCCGATCTGGCGCTGCCGGTGTTCGAGCGCGTGCTGAAAATCCGCGGCGAAGAGCCGCAAAGCCGCCGCGATCTCGCGCTGGTGGCCGCCAAACTCGGCCAGAACCAGCGCGCCGTCGATCTGCTGTGGGAAGTGGTAAGCCGCCCGTGGGACTGGCGCTTCCCCGAAATCGAAATGATCGCGCTGGAAGAGTTGAACGCCATCGTCGCCACGAGCGAGCAACAACTCGACGTCTCGAAAATCGACGCGCGCCTGCTCAAAAACCTGCCCGTGGGCCTGCGCATCATCCTGACCTGGGATGCCGACAACAGCGACATCGACCTGTGGGTGGACGACCCCAATGGCGAGCGCGCCATGTTCAGCCACCCGCTCACCCATCAGGGCGGGCGCATGTCCAAAGACTTCACCGGCGGCTACGGGCCGGAAGTGTTCTGGGTGCGCGCGCCCAAGCCCGGCAAGTACACGGTGCGCATCAACTACTACGGCGACAGCCGCCAGACGGCGCTCGGCCCCATCACCGCGCAGGCGCGGCTGATTACGGGGTTTGGCACCAAGCAGCAAAAAGAGCAGCTCGTCACCGTGCGGTTGGTCAATCGGGCGGATTCACTGGAGATCGGCTCGATCAAGGTTGACAAGTAGCAAAATAATAGCTGGCCGCGCTTGCCATATAACGGTTTGGCAATGTTTTGCCTTGCAAATCGGTGTATGACAAGCGCGGCCAGATATTGTAAATGTAGCTGCGGATTGGCTGTGGCAAGGCGATCGCATCTAAGGAACCTCTGAACAACCCTGTCGTGGCCGGCGCATCTTGGGTTTGGGCGGTCTGCTGCGTTGCAAATGCTCGCCATAGCTACGGCTATGGCTGCGGTTTGCGCCTTGCAGCCCATCCCAAACCCAAGCGCGTCGGCTCACGCAGGGTTTTTCAGAGGTTCCCTAAATTTTTAGCGGCACGCTCCAACTTCGTCATCCCCGCGCAGGCGGGAATCCAGTGGGCAGTAGTTATTGATCCGGCATCAGTCAACTTGAACATGTGCCTGGCGCTTCCATCAGGTAAGAGCAGAAGAAAAATTCAAGATCATCAATGCCGGCTCAATAAGTGGATGCGCCGTTTGGATTCCCGCCTGCGCGGGAATGACGATGGAATTAGATGCGATTGTCATGTTGGCTGGAGCAAGTGCAGCTAACTTTTTAAGCGGCAACAAGTTTGGGTGTAGGGGCGAAAAATCTTTCGCCCCCGGCGGCCTCACAAAAACGGCGCTCTCCGATACTGCGCCGCAGATCACATGGCGGCATTGCAAACTATCAATTGAGGAGCTGGCCGCGCTTGCCGTGTACGGTTTTACTGATGTTTTATGACGCAAATGCGTGCTGAATCAGCGCGGCCAGCTATAAAAACAGCAGTGCAACCGGCCGGGATTTACGTTACGCTTGCTTACTGTCTGTTGCCGCCGCCCAATGAACATCCTCATCAACAAAGCGCATTTTCCCGTCACGGTGTTGGGGCCGGGGCGGCGCATTGTGGTTTGGGTGCAGGGGTGCACCATAGGCTGCAAGGGCTGTATCTCGCGCGACACCTGGGCGCGGGATGCGGGCAAGGCGATGCGCGTGGCGGATTTGCTGGCCTGGTGCGAGCAAGTCAGCAGCCACGCGCTGGATGGGGTGACGATCAGCGGCGGCGAGCCGTTCGAGCAGCCGGAGGCGCTGGGGCAATTGCTGCGCGGGCTGGCGCGCTGGCGGCAGCAAAAGGGGCTGGACTTTGACATCCTCTGCTACAGCGGCTATCCGCTGGCCACGCTACGCGCGCGGCATGCGGGGCTGCTGGGCTTGCTGGATGCGGTAATCGCCGAGCCGTATGTCGATGCGCTACCGAGCGAGCATCCGTGGTGCGGCTCGTCCAACCAGCAGGTCACGGCGCTGTCCCCGCGCGGCCAGCAGCGTTATGCCAGCGCGCCGGATACCGCCGGCAAGCGCATCCAGGCGCTGGCCGATGGCAAGCAGGTGTGGTACGTGGGCATTCCCGCACGCGGCGACATGGACCGGCTTCAGGCGCTGTGCCATGCGCGCGGTGTGGACTTTGCGCAAGTGTCGTGGAGGAGCTGATGAGCGGCGAGTCCGGCCTGGTGCGCGTGTGTCCCGCCTGCGGCGCCCATCAGCCGCCCGAGCGCATGCGCTGCGACTGCGGCGCGCTGCTGTTTGGCGTGGATTTGACGCGGCCCGCAGCGGCGAATGCCGCCGCGCCAGAAGATCAGCAGACTTCTCCTTCCGTCATTCCCGCGCAGGCGGGAATCCAGACGGCATTGAAAGAGGTGACGCCCCTGGATTCCCGCCTGCGCGGGAATGACGAAATAAAGTTTGACGCGGATAAAGGCCAACCCGTATCAACCGCCGCCCCCATCCGCTGCCCGCACGAAGACTGCGGCCAGCTCAACCCGGCAGGCAGCCGCGTTTGCCTGTACTGCAATCGCCCGCTGGATGCGGCCAGCGGCGCACCCGCGCCAGCGCTGCTGCAACTGCCAGCGGCGCTGCGCGAGCGCTACCGCATGCTGGACACCTTCAAGGCCAGCGGCGCCGAGGCCGACATCCTGCTGGTCGAGCGCACCCCGCGCGAAGGCGCTGCGTTCGCGCCCCGGGTGGCCAAGATTTACCGTCAGGGCGTGCTGCCCAGCGCCGAGGTGCAGGCGCGCATCGCCAGGATCGATCCGAGCCACTGCGTCACCGTGTTCGAGACCGGCATCTCCGATGGCCGCGCCTATGAGGTGATGGAGTACTGCGCCTACGGCTCGCTGCGCGAGCGCATCAACGGGCAGGCGCAGCCCGCGGACTTCATTGCCAGCGTCATCAGCGAACTGGCCGGCGCGCTGCAAGCCGTGCATGCCGCCGCGCTGGTACACCGCGATCTCAAGCCCGAAAACGTGCTGCTGCGCAGCGTGCAGCCGCTGGATCTGGTGCTTACCGATTTCAGCACCGCCTCGGTCATCGACGCCACCCAGCGCTTTACCAGCATGGCGCGCACGCTGATGTACGCCGCGCCCGAGGCGCTGTCGGGCGTGCTCGACGCCAAGGCCGACTACTGGGCGCTGGGCATGATGCTGCTGGAGATGGCCACCGGCGCGCACCCGTTTCGCGGCCTGTCGGATGCCGTCATCTTGTACCAGCTAACCACCCGCGCCATGGACACAAGCGAGGTGGACGACGTGCGCTTGCGCCAGCTGATCGGCGGCCTGCTGCTGCGCGATCCCAAGCGGCGCTGGGGCGCGCCTGAAGTAGAGCGCTGGCTGGCCGGCGACATGGACCTGCCCGACAGCGACGAGCCAGCGCCCGGAGCCGGCTTTGCCCAGTCCTACGCCGTGCTGCAAGAGCGCTGCACCACGCCGCAGCAGCTGGCCGTCGCCTTTGCCCGCCACTGGCAGGCCGGGCTGGCCGACCTGGCCAACGGCCAGTTGCTGCACTGGTTTACCGAAGTACAAAAAGACCAGAACGCCGTGCGCCTGCTGCTGCAGTTGCGCTACGAAAGCAACCTCAACCCCGGCCAGCAACTGCTGCGCTTCATCCTGCACTACGCGCCTGGCATCCCGCCCATGTGGCAAGGCCGCGGCATCGAGCTGCCCGCGCTGCTGGCGCAAGCCAGCCGTGCCCTGCAAGGCGATGCGGCCGCCGCCGACTGGCTGCATCTGTTGCAACAGCAGCGCGTGCTGGACACCTACGCCGCCGCCGGCAACGCGCAAATGGCCGAGCTGGCCGCGCGCTGGCGCGCCGCCGCCGAAAATTTTGACGCCGCCTGGCGCGACTGCGCGGCGCTGCTGTACAGCCAAAGTCAGGACGCGCCCGCGCCGCCGCCCGATGCATCGCAGCCGCCGCTCATCGCGCGCTACGACGACCTGGTGTACGGCCAAAACGCCGCCACCCTGGTTGGCACCGGCCTGAACCTGGCGCCGCCGCCCGCCGCCGCGCTGCACCCGCGCCTGCTGGCCGCCGCCTATGACAGCGCGTGGGTCGAACGCCTGCGCGCCAAACTGACGCGCGAGCTGGCCGTGCTGACGGCGCAGCGCCCGCAGCTTGCCAAACTGGGCGAGCCAGCGGCCATGACGCCCGCGCAATTGCTGGCGTGCGATGCGCTGCTGCCGGCGGCGCGCGATCTGGTCGAGCAGCAAGCGCGCCAGCAGGCCCAGTTGCGCCAGCAGCAAGCCCAGGAAAGCGCCGACTTGCGCGCCGCGCTGCAAGTCAACCTGCACGAAATCGCCATACAAGCGCGCCGGGTGAATTTCTTGCTGCCGGATGTCTCCGCGCTGAGCCTGGTGCTGACCGAACACGCCAGCTTGCTGGCGCGCATCCGCGCGCACGGCGACACCAGCGAGCAATGGCAGGCCGTGCGCCGGCAGGCGCTGCGCGGCGAACCCGTGGCGCGCCGCATGCGCGAGCTGTGCGAGCGCCTGAGCGAGCGCCGCACCGCCAACGCCGGCTGGCTAAGCCAGCAAACCGCCGGCTTTGGCGCCGTGTGGCTGGTCGCGACACTGGCGCTGCGCAGCCTGGGCGGCGTGGTGTTTTTGCTGCTCATGACAGTCGGCATCCCCCTGTGGCGCTACCTGCCCATGTCGCAAATGGTGCGCGATCTGCGCCAGCTGGGCCGCGGCATGGAGCCGGGCACGCCGCGCTGAATCCTTGCCGTACCATAGGAACACACAGCGAGGTGCAATCATGGAAAGACTTGACCGTATTACGCAACGCCCGGACGTGATGAACGGCAAGGCATGCATTCGTGGCATGCGCGTCACGGCCGGCATGATCGTCGGCCAAATCGCCTGCGGCCACGGCATTGACGACTTGCTGGCCGAATATCCATATCTGGAGCGCGAAGACATCGCCCAGGCGCTGCGCTACGCGGCATGGCGCGCGGAAGAAAGAGAAATCGCGCTTTCCGTGGCGGCATGAAACTGCTGATCGACATGAACCTCTAGTCCGCGCTGGGTGGAAACCCTCGCGGCCAAAGGCCACGAAGCTGCGCATTGGTCCCGCATGGGAGCTTTGGATGCTCCCGACGTGGAAATCATGGCTTTTGCCAGAAAACATGGCTATGTCGTGTTGACGCACGACCTGGATTTCAGCGCGATCCTCGCGGCAACGCACGGCGAAAACCCAGCGTCGTGCAGATTCGCGCCGACGATGTAAGCCCTCAAGCCATAGGAGCGCTGGTAGCCGATGCGCTGTCAGCCGTGCGCGATGCTTTGGAAAGCGGTGCGTTGCTGACCATCGACGCCAACCGGACGCGGCTGCGCCTTTTGCCTCTTGAGCGCAGGCATTGACTCGTGCTGTTTTGGCCGTTGGCCAGACGCAGGCTTTTACCGCCCAGCCCCGGCGGCATGCCCCAGCGCCTCGGATATCCGGCGCGCGGTTTGTTGCAGCTTGGGCAGCCAGCTGTCGTCCAGCCGGTCGGCGGGGGCGGAGATGGACAGGCCGGCCACCAGTTTGTCCTGATCGTCGTAAATACCGGCGGCGATGCAGCGCACGCCCAGCTCCAGCTCCTGGTTGTCGTGCGCCACGCCCAACTGGCGCACGCGCGCCAGTTCGCGCTCCAGCAGCGGCAGTTGCGTGATGCTGTTGCGCGTGTGGCCGGCCAGGCCCGTGCGGGTAGCGTAGGCGCGCACGCGCTGCAAGTCGTCGGCGGCCAAAAACAGCTTGCCGGTGGATGTCAGGTGCAGCGGCGCGCGTGCGCCGATGGCGCGCACCACCTGCATGCCCGAGCGCTCGCTGAAAGCGCGTTCGATATAAACGATTTCGTCGCCCTGGCGCACGCTCAGGTTGACCGGCTGCTGAATCAGCCGGTGCAGCTCGCGCATTGGCGCCAGCGCCGCGTCGCGCACGTTCAGGCGGCTTTTGACCAGATTGCCCAGCTCCAGCAGCCGCAGGCCCAAACGGTAGGCGCCGGGTTCCGGGCGATCGACAAAGCGGCCCGCCGCCAAATCGCCCAGGATGCGGTGCGTGGTGGACGGATGCAGCCCGGCTTGCGCGCTGATTTCTTTCAACTGCATTGGTTCTTCGCGCGCGGCCAGCACGTCGATGAGCGTGAACATGCGCGCGATGACCTGTATGGCCGGGGTTGCATGAGCGTCGGGTTGCGATTTGCGCATGGATGGTGTGCCGTGTCAATGCTGGGGCGCGGCAGTGGCGCGCTGCCAGCGGCCGTTGATCAGACGCTCGGACGGGTTGAAGCGCGCCTTGTAGGTCATTTTGGCGCTGCCTTCGATCCAGTAGCCCAGATACACATAAGGCAGGCCCAGCGCGGCGGCCTGCTCGATCTGCCACAGGATGGCGTAGGTGCCGTAGCTGGCGCGCGGATCGGGGTCGAAGAAGGTATAGACCGCCGACAGGCCATCGCCCAGCACGTCCACGATCGACACCATGCGCAACTGGCCGCCGCTGTCGCGAAACTCCACCAGCCGTGTGTTGACGTTGCTTTGCAGCAGGAACTGGGTGTACTGCTCCTGACTGTCGCGGTCCATGCCGCCGCCGATGTGGCGGCCGCTTTGGTAGCGCAGGTAGAGCTGGTAGTGCTCGGGCGCGTAGCCCAGTTTGAACACCCGCGTTTGCAGGCTGGCGTGCCGCGCCCTGGCGCGGCGCTGGCTGCGCGATGGCCGGAACGCGCTGGCCAGCACGCGCACCGGCACGCAGGCGTTGCAGCCATCGCAATACGGGCGGTAGGTGAACAGGCCGCTGCGGCGAAAGCCGCTCAGCACCAGGCCGCCATAGGCATCGGTGTTTATCAGGTGGCTGGGCGCGGCCACTTGCGAGCGCGCCTGCCGCCCCGGCAAGTAGCTGCACGGGTAGGGCGAGGTGGCGTAAAACTGCAGCGCCTGAAGCGGAAGATCCTTGAGGTGCGTCACCGGGGGACTGGCTCTGTGAAATCGGAAGAATCAATATGAGCAAATTCCAGTATACGGGAGGTCACGCGGGCAGCGGCCAGCGCGCGCGCCAGACAGCGGCCCACTGGGCCAGCAGCTCGGCGCAGCCGTGGCTGCCGGCGGGCGCGTTCAGGCCCAGCGTGGTGGCGGCGGCGCGCAAGGCGGCGGCGGGGTCGCGCAAATCCAGCGCTTGCGCGCCGTTTTGTTTGCTGAGTTTGCAGCCATCGGCGGCCAGCACCAGCGGCGTGTGCAGGTAGCTGGGCGTGGGCACGCCCAGCGCGCGTTGCAGCAGGATCTGGCGCGCCGTGTTGCTGGCCAAATCTGCGCCGCGCACCACGTGGGTTATGCCTTGCGCGGCGTCATCCACCACCACGGCCAGTTGGTACGCCCACAGCCCGTCGGCGCGCCGCAGCACAAAGTCGCCCACGGCGCGCTCCACGTCCTGCCGCTGCGCGCCCAGCCGCCGGTCATGCCAGCCGATGGCGCCGCCCGCGCGCTGGCCGGTGTGCAAGCGCCAGGCGCGCGCTGGCTGGCCGCGCAGACCACCGTTTTCGGGGCGGCAGGTGCCGGGGTAGGGCAGCTCCACGCCGCGCACGCGCGCCAGCCCGCGCGCGGCCTGGGCGGCTTCGATGTCATGGCGCGAGCAGGCGCAGGGATAGGCGCTGCCGGCCGCTGCCAGCCGCTCCAGCGCCTGCTGGTAGAGCGCGCCGCGCCGTGCTTGCCAGAGCGGCGGCTCATCGGGCGTCAGTGCGCAGGCGGCCAACTGCCGCAAGATGAATTGATCGGCCGCGGGCACGCAGCGCGGGGTGTCGATGTCTTCAATGCGCACCAGCCACCGCCCGCCATGCGCGCGCGCGTCCAGCCAGCTGGCCAGCGCGGCAACCAGCGAACCGGCGTGCAGCGGCCCGGTGGGCGAAGGGGCGAAACGTCCAACGTACATGGTTATCGGCTAGGTAAAATAACAAATTTTGCCCAGAATGGCGCATCAGCCATCGAAAGAACACCATGACCGTGAATGTCGAAACCCTTGAAAAGCTCGAGCGCAAGATGACGCTCACGCTGCCCGCCGAGACGATCCGCAACGAGATCAGCGCGCGTTTGCGCAGGCTGGCGCGCAGCGTGCGCATGGACGGCTTTCGCCCCGGCAAGGTGCCGCTGGGCATCGTGACGCAGCAGTATGGCTATTCGGTGCAATACGATGTGATCAACGACAAGGTTGGCGAGGCGTTTTTTTTCGCCGCCAACGAGGCCAATCTGCGCGTGGCCGGGCAGCCCACCATTACCGAGAAAGAAGGCGCGCCCGAAGGGCAAATGGTCTTTGACGCCGTGTTCGAGGTGCTGCCGCAAGTCAAGCTTGGCGATCTGGGCGGCATCGAGGTCGAGAAGGTCAAGGTGCAGGTGACCGACGACGCCATTGACCGCACCATCGACATCCTGCGCAAGCAGCGCCGCACGTTCGCGCAGCGCGCCAGGGATGCCGCCGTGGCCAGCGGCGACCGCGTGACGGTGGACTTTTCCGGCAAGATCGACGGCGAGCCGTTTGAAGGCGGCAAGGCCGAGGACTTTCAATTCATCGCTGGCGAAGGCCAGATGCTGGGCGCATTTGAAGACGCCGTGCGCGGCATGAAAGCTGGCGAGAGCAAGACCTTCCCGCTCGCCTTTCCGGCCGACTATCAGGGCAAGGAGGTGGCGGGCAAGACGGCCGACTTCATGGTGACGGTGAAAAAAATCGAATCCTCGCACCTGCCCGAAATTGACGAGCAACTGGCCAGGTCGCTGGGCGTCAAGGACGGCACGGTGGCCGCGCTGCGCGCCGACATCCGCAAGAACCTTGAGCGCGAGGTCAGGATGCGCGTGAACACCCGCAACAAGCAGACCGTGATGGACGCGCTGCTCAAGCAGGCCGAGCTGGACTTGCCCAAGGCCAGCGTGCAGGCCGAGCTTGGCCGCATGACCGAAGACGCGCGCGCCGAGCTGAAGGCGCGCGGCATCAAGGACGTGGACAAGCTGCCGATCCCAGAAGACAACTTTCGCCCGCTGGCCGAGCGCCGCGTGCGCCTGGGCCTGGTGGTGGCCGAGCTGGTGCGCGCGGCCAGCTTGCAGGTCAAGCCCGAGCAGGTGCGCGCCCAGGTCGAAGAGCTGGCCGCCAGCTACGAAAAACCGGCCGATGTGGTGCGCCACTACTACGACGACCGCCAGCGCCTGGCCGCGGTAGAGGCGCTGGTGCTGGAAAACAACGTCACCGAATACGTGCTGAACCACGCCAGGGTGACCGAGCGCGAACTGGCCTTTGACGAATTCATGGGCCAGCAGCCGGACTGATGCAGCAGCACGCGCAGCACATGCGCCAGACACGCGGAGTTTTTTCATGAGCAAGTTTGATCCCCCCAGCAACCTCGGCCTGATCCCGATCGTGGTTGAACAGTCCGGACGCGGCGAGCGCTCCTACGACATTTATTCGCGCCTGCTGCGCGAGCGGGTGGTGTTTCTGGTCGGCGAGATCAACGACCAGACCGCCAATCTGGTGGTGGCGCAACTGCTGTTTCTGGAAAGCGAAAACCCGGACAAGGACGTTCACCTGTACATCAACTCGCCCGGCGGCAGCGTCAGCGCGGGCTTGTCGATTTACGACACCATGCAGTTCATCAAGCCCGATGTATCCACCATGTGCCTGGGCTTTGCCGCCAGCATGGGCGCGTTCTTGCTGGCCGCGGGCGCCAGGGGCAAGCGCTTTAGCCTGCCCAACAGCAAGGTCATGATTCACCAGGTGCTGGGCGGCACGCATGGCCAGGCCACCGACATCGAGATCCACGCGCGCGACATCCTGCGCACCAAGGAGCAGCTCAACCGCATCCTGGCCGAGCGCACCGGCCAGGCGCTGGAAAAAATCCAGCGCGATACCGAGCGCGACTACTTCATGACCGCCGACGAGGCGTGCGGCTACGGCATCGTCGATCAGGTGGTCGTCAAGCGGCCTTGACTGGTTTCGAAGGCGCCGCCGCGCACGCTCAACGCGCTATCATGCCCCGATCCATAATTCAAACCTGACCCAATGGCCGACAACAAAGGCTCTTCCAGCGAGAAAACGCTCTACTGCTCGTTTTGCAACAAGAGCCAGCACGAAGTCAAGAAACTGATCGCCGGCGCGTCGGTGTTCATCTGCGACGAGTGCATCGAGCTGTGCAACGACATCATCCGCGAAGAGGCGCAGGCGCAGCCGCCAGCGGCCAGCGGCGCGCGCGACGGGCTGCCCACGCCAGCGGACATCAAGGCCAATCTGGACAACTACGTCATCGGCCAGGAAAAGGCCAAGCGCACGCTGGCGGTGGCGGTCTATAACCACTACAAGCGCCTCAAGCACAAGGACGACGCCAAGGGCGGCGATGTCGAGCTGTCCAAGAGCAACATCCTGCTGATCGGCCCCACCGGATCGGGCAAGACGCTGCTGGCGCAAACGCTGGCGCGCCAGCTTGACGTGCCCTTCATCATGGCCGACGCCACCACGCTGACCGAGGCCGGCTACGTCGGCGAGGATGTCGAAAACATCATCAGCAAGCTGCTGCAAAGCTGCAATTACGACGTGGAGCGCGCCCAGCGCGGCATTGTCTATATCGACGAGATCGACAAAATCAGCCGCAAGGCCGACAACCCCAGCATCACGCGCGACGTGTCGGGCGAGGGCGTGCAGCAGGCGCTGCTCAAGCTGATCGAAGGCACGCTGGCCAGCATTCCGCCGCAAGGCGGGCGCAAGCACCCAAATCAGGATTTTTTGCAGATCGACACCACCAACATCCTGTTCATCTGCGGCGGCGCTTTTGCCGGGCTGGAAAAGGTGATCGAGGCGCGCACCGAGTCCGGCGGCATCGGCTTTGGCGCCACCGTGCGCAGCAAGCAGCAGCGCTCGCTGACCGAGGTGTTCGAGGAAGTCGAGCCTGAGGACCTGATCAAATACGGCCTGATCCCAGAGCTGGTGGGCCGCATGCCGGTGGTGGCGATGCTGGCCGAGCTGACCGAGGACGCGCTGATGCAAATCCTGGTTGAGCCGAAAAACGCGCTGGTCAAGCAGTTCTCGCGCCTGCTGATGATGGAAGGCGTGGAGCTGGAAATCCGCCCGTCGGCGCTGCGCGCCATCGCGCGCAAGGCGCTGGCGCGCAAGACCGGCGCGCGCGGCCTGCGCTCGATTTTGGAGCAGGCGCTGATCGACATCATGTTTGAACTGCCCGATACCGCCAGCGTGGCCAAGGTGGTGGTGGATGAAAACACCATCGAGGAAAACCAGCCACCGCTGCTGGTGTACCGCGAGGCGGCCAAGCAGGCTTGAGAGACAAAACTATTGATTTAATAGCTGCCCGCACTCATTCAGCAAGGATTTGATGCTGTTTCAGCCTTGAAAACCTTGCCAGGCAAGCGCTGGCAGCTAGCGTAAACATATCAACCCAGACCAGCCCGGCGGGTTGAAAATACCGCCAGAGCGGCCATATCTGGCCGCATCAGTTCAAGGATTACTTGATGCCAGCCATCCCGCCCCTGCCCGCCATCCCGATCGATTTGCCGCTGCTGCCGCTGCGCGACGTGGTGGTGTTTCCCAACATGGTGATTCCGCTGTTTGTCGGGCGGCCCAAAAGCATCAAGGCGCTGGAGGCGGCGATGCTGTCGGACCGCCGCATCATGCTGGTGGCGCAAAAAGCCGCCGCCAAGGACGAGCCGGCGGTAGGCGACATGTTCGAGGTGGGGTGCGTGTCCACCATCTTGCAATTGCTCAAGCTGCCCGACGGCACCGTCAAGGTGCTGATCGAAGGCCAGCAGCGCGCCACCGTCACGCACATCGAAGACGGCGCGGAGTACTTCGTGTCCACCGTCACCCCGCTGGAGATCAGCGAGGCCGAGCGCAACGACGCCGAGATCGAGGCGCTGCGCCGCGCCGTGATGCAGCAGTTTGACCAGTACGTCAAGCTCAACAAGAAAATCCCGCCGGAGATCCTCAACTCCATCGGCAGCATCGACGCGCCGGGCCGCCTGGCCGACACCATCGCCGCGCACCTGCCGCTGAAGCTGGAAAACAAGCAGGCCGTGCTGGATTTGGCGGGCGTCAAGGGCCGGCTGGAAAACCTGTTCGAGCAACTGGAGCGCGAGGTTGACATCCTCAACGTTGACAAGCGCATTCGCGGCCGCGTGAAGCGCCAGATGGAAAAAAACCAGCGCGACTTTTATCTCAACGAGCAGGTCAAGGCGATCCAGAAAGAGCTGGGCGACGGCGAAGAAGGCGCCGACATCGAAGAGATCGAAAAGAAAATCAAGGCCGCGCACATGCCCAAGGAGGCGCGCAAAAAGTCCGAAGGCGAGCTGAAAAAACTCAAGCTGATGTCGCCCATGTCGGCCGAGGCCACCGTCATTCGCAACTACATCGACGCGCTGGTCAACCTGCCGTGGAGCAAAAAGACCAAGATCAAGCACGATCTGACCTACGCCGAGCAGGTGCTCAATGAAGACCACTACGGGCTGGAAAAAGTCAAGGAGCGCATCCTTGAATACCTGGCCGTGCAGCAGCGCGTGGACAAGGTCAAGGCGCCCATCCTGTGCCTGGTCGGACCGCCCGGCGTGGGCAAGACATCGCTGGGCCAATCGGTGGCCAAGGCCACCGGCCGCAAATACGTGCGCATGGCGCTGGGCGGCATGCGCGACGAGGCCGAAATCCGCGGCCACCGCCGCACCTACATCGGCGCCATGCCCGGCAAGGTGCTGCAAAGCCTGACCAAGGCCGGCACGCGCAACCCGCTGTTTTTGCTCGACGAAATCGACAAACTGGGCACCGACTTCCGGGGCGACCCGTCCAGCGCGCTGCTGGAAGTGCTGGACCCGGAGCAAAACCACACCTTCAGCGACCACTACGTGGACGTGGACTTCGACCTGTCGGACGTGATGTTTGTCGCCACCAGCAACTCGCTGACCAACATCCCGCCGCCGCTACTCGACCGCATGGAAGTCATCCGCCTGTCGGGCTACACCGAAGACGAAAAAACCAACATCGCCATCCGCTACCTGCTGCCCAAGCAGATGAAAAACAACGGCATCAAGCCCGAAGAGCTTCAAGTGGCCGAAGCCGCCGTGCGCGACATCGTGCGCTACTACACGCGCGAGGCCGGCGTGCGCTCGCTGGAGCGCGAGCTGTCCAAAATCTGCCGCAAGGTCGTCAAGGGCCTGCAACTGGGGCAGATGACGCCGCAAGTCAAAGTCACCGCTGATAACCTGAATGACTTTCTGGGCGTGCGCAAATTTACCTACGGCCGCGCCGAGCAGCAAAACCAGATCGGCCAGGTAGTCGGCCTGGCGTGGACCGAAGTCGGCGGCGACCTGCTCACCATCGAAGCGGCCACCATGCCCGGCAAAGGCAACGTGCAGCGCACCGGCCAGCTGGGCGAGGTGATGAAAGAATCGGTCGAAGCCGCCCGCACCGTGGTGCGCTCGCGCGCCCGCATGCTGGGCATCCGCGACGAAGTGTTTGAAAAGAAAGACATCCACATCCACGTGCCCGACGGCGCCACGCCCAAGGACGGCCCCAGCGCCGGCGTGGCCATGACCACGGCCATCGTCTCCGCCCTTACCGCCATCCCCGTGCGCGGCGACGTCGCCATGACCGGCGAAATCACCCTGCGCGGCGAAGTCACCGCCATCGGCGGCCTGAAAGAAAAACTGCTGGCCGCGCTGCGCGGGGGCATCAAGACCGTGCTGATACCGGAAGAAAACGTCAAGGACCTGCAGGAAATCCCGCCCAACGTGCAAGAAGGGCTGACCATCATCCCGGTGCGCTGGATCGACCGCGCGCTGGAGATCGCGCTGGAGCGCCACCCCGTCCCGCTGACCGACGACGAAATCGTCACCGTCGAAAGCCTGCCCGTCAGCGCCCCGGCGGTCAAACCCAAACCAGGCCGCGGCGTGGCCGCGGTAAAACATTGAGGAATTTGCTATACTAGAAGGCTTGCAACGCGGGAATAGCTCAGTTGGTAGAGCGCAACCTTGCCAAGGTTGAGGTCGCGAGTTCGAGACTCGTTTCCCGCTCCAACACCCGGCCGCTGGCCAAGCCAGCGGTCACCGGCAAAAAGGGAAGCAGCCGCTTCCCTTTTTTGTCGCGGCGGATCGGGCGCGCTAGCAAAGCGGTTATGCAGCGGATTGCAAATCCGTAGAGATCGGTTCGACTCCGGTGCGCGCCTCCACATCAAAAAGGAAACCAAGTCATGGGCAACAAACTCGTAACCGAAGCAATGCGCAAAGCCAGCAAACCCCTGCCAGGCGCCATCGTGCGCAAGGAAGGCATCGGCCAAAAGCGCAGCCTGGAGCGCGGCTCGCACACGCGCAGCAAAAAGAACCCCGGCAAGCGCCCGCGCTAAAGCCGCCTTTTCTTCCAGCCTTCACGACACACGGCGCTACTGAGCGCCGTTTGTTTTGGGCAAAGCGCGCAGCACCTGATCGGCCAGCGCATCCGGACTGGTTTGCTCATCCACGTCCAGCACCAGGCGCTCTGACATGCCGCGCAGCCAGGTCAACTGGCGCTTGGCAAGCTGGCGCGTGGCGGCGATGGCGCGCTCGCGCAGCGCCGCGCGTGCGGCAGGCGTCAGCGTGACGGCTGGCGCGGCGGCATCCAGCGCCTGCCAGGCCTGGCGATAGCCGACGCAGCGCATCGAAGGCAGCGACAAATCCAGATCGCCGCGCGCGCGCAGCGCCGCCACTTCGTCCAGCAGGCCGCCTTGCAACATGGCATCAAAGCGCCGCTCGATACGCCCGTGCAGCCAGGCGCGATCCACCGGTTCAAGAGAAAAAAGCGGCGCAACGCCCGCCCAGCCAGCGCTGCCAGCTATTTTTTTTGTAGTATGAAAGCTGGATAACGGGCGGCCCGTGGCGTGCCACACCTCCAGCGCGCGCTGAATGCGCTGACTGTCGCCGGGCGCCAGGCGCGCTGCCGCCTGCGGATCAACGCGCGCCAGCTCGGCGTGCATGGCAGGCCAGCCAATGGCGCGCGCACGCGCGTCGATTTGCCGCCGCAACGCGGCGTCGGCCGGCGGCAGCTCGTCCAGACCGGCAAACAGCGCCTTGAAGTACAGCATGGTGCCGCCCACCAGCACCGGATGGCGCCCGCGCCCCTGAATGTCGTCAATCAGCCGCGCCGCGTCGCGCGCGAACTGCGCCGCGCTATAGCTCTGGCTTGGGTCGCGGATATCAATCAAATGATGCGGCACGGCGGCCAGCTCGCCCGCGCTGGGCTTGGCCGTACCCACGTTCATGCCGCGATAAACCAGCGCCGAATCGACACTGACAATCTCCACCGGCAGCCGCTCAGCCAGCGCCAGCGCCAGCGCACTCTTGCCGCAAGCCGTAGGCCCGGCAATGCAAATCATCGCCGCCATGCTGATGCACATGCTATTTGACACGCGGCAAGCGTAGCAGATTGAAACTGGTGGCAGCGGCTGCGGTGAGGGACAACGGCGTATGGTGTGGCAAACGCGTAGCTACATAACCCGGAAAGTTAATACGGCTATTTTTCTTTCCGTTTGTCGGCCGGGATAAGCCATTTGTCTGAGATACGGCTGGAAACACAAAGTGTCTTGCACCATACCGACGCTTATCGTTTGTCAGTTGTCATGTGCTTGTGCAAGGCGTATTGTTTATCGCCAAAATTTAAAGTGAAAGGACTTGTCAATCATGCGCACCACGAAACTCTTGGTCCTTGGTTTTGCGATCGGTTTTGCTGGCATTGCCTGGGCGCAGACGGCACCTGCCCCGCGAGCCTCTGCACCGGCCGTCTCTGACGTTGCTCGCCCAACGCCAATAGCGGTGCCGCCAGCCCAGCCGCAGCAGCCCGCGTCAGCAGCGGGCACTACGTCTAAAAATAGGTGACGGGTGTGATCAGTGCGCGCAGACAAAAGCGATTCTGTTTTTGGGCGCGCGCTGGGTTGCACAGGCAAGCGCACTGCTGGCGGCGCAGGCGCGCGGGGTTGCCTTACTCTGGTCAAGTTGATGATCACATGATCATCAGCGCCGAAATCTTTTCATCTGCCGCCTCCCACTCACACGGCATCTGCATGAGTTCGTGCGTGCAACGCTGATGTCACGCGCGCTCTGACCGATACTGCCGCGGTAACGCAGCAGTGTTCGGCCCAGCATTTTTCCAGAGAAAGGAGTAATTTATAGATACGATATTTACCGCACGGAATGGCGTACCCCATGTGGGATCGTTGGTATTTTCATAATGCGTTGAGCCATGAATGAATTTGCCAGATGACATTCATCAAATGTAACCCGTCTTTTTTGTTTATGATGAAAATGATGAGCTGCATTTATTACGGTATATTTTGAAAGTCAGGGGAATATTATGAAACACGTTAATAAAATATTTTTGACGAGCGCGCTCGCCGTACTAACCATGGGAGGGGCACAGTTGGCGCAGGCGCAACGGACTCCTTATCCTATTTATAACCGGCCAGCAACAATGGCGCTGATGACCAATTCGCAGCCTGGTGATGTTGGTCCGTTTGATGCGCCACAATACGGCAACCTGACTGGCATAAACGTTACAAAAGTTGCGCTGGAATATCTGGGCGGCGTGGCGCTGGATTCGGGCGGCAATGTCTACACATGGGGCTGGAATGGCCAAGGCCAGCTCGGCATTGGAATGCCGGACATCTTTGGTTCATGCCCCCAGCCAGCCAACGTGAATACGGCGCTGATCAGGGCTGAATTATTTAATTGCCGGGCATATGCTGGTGGATATCAGCTAGTGGATTTTTTCACGCATCCTGAAAAATATGCGGTGCAGTATGCACGCCTCAAGATGGCACCCGAATTGACGCAGCCGACAAAGATCGTTGACATCGGCGCAGGCTATCATCATGTGGTGGCGCTTGATGAGCAGGGCCGCGTTTGGGCGTGGGGATACAACGTGGCCCAGCAGATCGGTAAAACCGGTATCGGCACGGCCGGGTGGAGCTCCAACAGCTCGGCATCGTTCAATTTCCCGCAGCTGGTTCAAGGACTGCCATCCAATATCGCCAAGGTATGGGGTAACAATGGGTATCTGGACCGAGGTCAGTCGTTTGCTTTGACAAGCGATGGCCAGTTGTGGAGTTGGGGCGCGAACGGCGCAATCGGCAAGCACGGCGTTGGCACCACGACGGCTACCGCCGCTTACCAGGCAACGCCGCATCAGGTGGTATTTCCGGCTGGCACGGTGATTGTGGATGTGCAGGGCGGCGATTATCACAATATCGCGCTCGATAGCAATGGCAATGTCTGGTCATGGGGCTATAGCTACATCGGCGATGGCACCACGGCAAAGTATCAGAGAACTCCGGTCATGCTGCCGCCTCCACCGGGAATGGCTGCGGGAACCAAAATCACTGCCATTAGTAATTCATACGACAACAGCCTGATGCTCGACAGCAACGGTGAGGTATGGCAGTGGGGTTATCTCTTTATCGGGCCTTGCTCTGGTTGCGGCACGGTTGTGAAGACGCCTCAAAAAGTGCAGTTTGAACCTGCCGAGATAGCGCGCGTCGGCTATACGCCCATCCCGACACAGATTGCTGCTGGCGAGAGCGTGTCTTATATTGTTGACCAGTATGGACGCTCGTGGGCCTGGGGCGATGGCCGTTACTTTGGCTTTGGGCGCGAGGGCGGGTATATCGACAACAGCTCGATCATCACGACCAAGGCGTATCAATATCCACAGGTTGTTGGTGATGGCGATACGCAAATCTATGACAGCCGCCTGAAAACTCCGGCGGATGGACTGTTGCAAAAAAACCAGCTCAACGGCGTCAGATACGGCACTTACGGCTTCAACTCACTGCATCCGACCATCTATGATGACAAATATATTGGTGCGACCGGCGCTGTCGCGGCCTGGAAAAACCTGGCTTTTAAACCAATCCCGAAAATCCGGCAGATGATCGGGTCACGCTCCGCATATATCATTTTGGACTACCACGGCAACATTTTCAAATGGGCGCTGGACGGTTCAGGCACGATTGCCTGGGGTAATGGAGATTATTTCGATTCCAGGTATGATTTCACAGGCAATGGCCGTGACGGAACTTTCGACAAATATTGCTATGAGGTCGTGCTGATGCGCAGTGACGGGCCTGTTCCGCCGCCACCGCCACCCCCGCCCCCGCCAAAACAGTGACCTGTGATGGCAACTTACTCAGCGCAACCAGTTTGCAAGAAGTTTTTTTTGTGGTGCGCCTGAAGGATAGCCGTCACACAGCTTAAGGCGCGTCCGTCCGTATGCCTCAATAGCGCTGGGGGTACGGATGGACGCGTTTTTTTGCTGCCGCAAAGCAGCTTTTTACAGGTGCCAGCCAGCCAAGCTCTGGCAGCTATCGATTCGTCAGCTCTGCAAGCCGTCGATGACTTTTCAGTGATCTGGTTTCACAGGTGAATCATCGGCTGGCGCGCCTGGACAGGCGGGCTAAAATCATAAGCTGTCCGTTGACCGGGCTGGCTGGCGTTGCGGCCGGCTTTTGCTTTTCTCCTTTCTTACCCCGCTTTCAGGAACTGGTTCATGTTTGATTTCATTCGCCGCCACACCAAGCTGATGATGGCGCTGATTTTTGTGCTGGTGATTCCTTCGTTTGCGTTCTTTGGCATTGAGGGGTACACGCGCTTCAATCAGGATGCGGGCAAGGTGGCTTCGGTGGATGGCAAGAGCATTACGCAGGCCGAGTGGGACAGTGCGCACCGGCAGACGGTGGATCGCATTCGCGCCGCCAATCCGGGTATCGATGCGGCGCTGCTGGATACGCCGGAGCTGAAGTACGCGTCGCTGGAGCAGCTGGTGCGTGAGCGGGTGCTGGCCGCGGCAGCGGCGGATGGGCATTTGGCGGTGTCTGACCAGCGGCTGGCCGAGGAGTTGCAGCAGGACCCGCTGATCGCCTCGCTGCGCCGCGCCGATGGTTCGCTGGACATCGAGCAGTACGACCGCCTGGTGGCGCCGCAGGGGGTGACGCATGCGGGTTTTGAGGCGCGCGTGCGCGCCAAACTGTCGGCCGATCAGGTGCTGACTGGCGTGCTCGAGTCGGAGCTGATCGGCGCGGCCCAGTCCGATGTGACCATGGGCGCTTTTCTGGAGCGGCGCGAAGCCAGCGTGCTGCGCCTGACGCCCGCTGACTTTGCCAGCAAGATCACGCCCGGCGACGCCGATGTGGAAGCTTTTTACAAGGCCAATTTGGCGCGCTATCAGGTGCCGGAGTCAGCGCGCATCGAATACGTGGTGCTTGATCTGGACACGGTGAAAAAGAGCGTTGCCGTCACCGTCAATGAAGATGACGCGCGCGCCTACTACGACAAAAACGCGGCCAAGCAGGGCAAGCCCGAAGAGCGCCGCGCCAGCCACATCATGATCAACGCGCCCAGGGACGCGCCCGCCGACGAGCGCGCCAAGGCCAGGGAAAAGGCCGCCAAACTGCTGGAGCAATTGCGCAAGTCGCCCGGCACGTTTGCCGAGCTGGCGCGCAAGTCGTCGCAAGACGATGCCAGCGCCAAGGCGGGCGGCGATCTGGGGTTTTTTCAGCGCGACAAGGGCGTCATCCCGGCCATCGCGCAGGCCGCCTTCGCGCTGTACAAATCGGGCGACATCAGCGACGTGGTGGAAAGCGACTACGGCTATCACATCGTTCAGTTGACCGGCATCAAAGCGGCAAGCCTGCCGCCGTTTGAGCAGCTGCGCGCGCAATTTGAGGAGCAGTTGCGCACCGAGCAGGCGCAAAAGCAGTTTGGCGAGCTGGCCGACACGTTTACCGAAACCGTGTTCCAGCAGTTCGACAGCCTGCAGCCGGTGGCCGACAAGCTCAAGCTCACCATCCAGACGGCCGATGGCGTGCGCCGCACACCCGCGCCCGGCGCCGCTGGCGTGCTGGGCAACGCCAAGTTTTTAAGCGCCCTGTTTGCCACCGATTCGCTGGACAAAAAGCGCAACACCGAGGCGGTTGAAGCCGGCACCGGCCAACTGGTGGCGGGCCGCGTGGTGCAGTACAGCCCGGCGCACGCCAGGCCGCTGGATGAAGTGCGCGATCAGGTGCGCGCGGCCTTCATCGCCGAGCGCGGCGCGCAAATGGCGCGCCAGGAAGGCCAGGAGCGCCTGAAGGCATGGACTGCGCAGCCGTCCAGCGCCACCGGCCTGCCAGCGGCCATCACGCTGTCGCGCGACGCCATGCAAAACCAGCCCGCCGCCCTGGTTGAAGCAGTGCTGCGCGCCGACCCGGCCAAGCTGCCGCTATTTGTTGGCGTTGATTTGGGCGCGCAGGGCTACGCCATCGCCCGTGTTGACAAGGTGCTGCCCAAGGCCGAGCAGACGGCCGAAGAAGCCAGCCAAAGCCGCAACCGCTACCGGCAGGCATGGACCGTGGCCGAAGCGCGGCAGTACTACGAGCTGCTGAAAGCGCGCTACAAAGCCGCCATCACCGCACCCGACCCGGCGGTAAAGACCATCACGCTAAAGCCCCAGCCGCAGTGATTTGATGGCGCATGGGGTTGGTGCGCTCAGCGCCAACCTGTATTGATAGCTGCCAGCGCTTGCTGCGTAATGGTTTCAGCAGCATTTGCCGTGCAAATCGTTGTACAGCAAGCGCGGGCAGCTATCATAAATTGAGCGTTCAAATCACCCGCACCCGTATCACATGCGCCACCGCGCCGATGGCTTTCAACACATCGTCGGAGGGGCGCGAAGCCACGTCGATGATGTTGTAGGCCAGCACATCGCGGCTGCGGTTGGTCATGTCGATGACGTTGACCTTGGCGTCGGCCAGCACCGAGAGCACGTGGCCGAGCACGCCGGCAACGTTGTCGTTGGCAAACGTTATGCGCGTGGCGCCCGCGGTGCGCTCCATGCGCACGGCGGGGTAGTTCACGCTGTGGAGGATGTGGCCGTTTTCCAGATAGTCGATCAACTCGTCGGCGGCCATCACGGCGCAGTTTTCTTCCGATTCTTCGGTGCTCGCGCCGATATGCGGCATGGCGATGACCTTGGGCGCGGCGGCAAAGCCGGGCTCCGGGAAGTCGCATACGTAGCGGCCCAGTTTGTCGGCCGCCAGTGCGGCGAGCACGGCGGCGGGATCGACGATGCTCTCGCGCGCAAAGTTGAGCAGCACCGCGTGCGGGCGCAGGTGCGCCAGCATGTCGGCGTTCAGCAGGTGGCGCGTGGCGTCCAGCGCGGGCACGTGCAGGCTCACGTAGTCCGAGCGCGCCAGCAGCGCGGGCATGCTGTCCATGCGCTGCACGGCGTTCGACAGGCGCCAGGCCGCTTCGATGGACAGCGCCGGGTCATGCCCCAGCACCTTCATGCCCAGCGCCAGCGCGGCGTCGGCCACCATGGAACCGATGGCGCCCAGGCCGACGATGCCCAGCGTCTTGCCGCGCAACTCGCCGCCGGCGAACCTGGCTTTTTCTTTTTCGAGCAGCGCGTGCATGGCGGCGGCATCGTTCATGGAACCGAGCGAGCGCGCATAGTCAATGCCCGGCAGCACACCGCGCGCGGCCAGCAGCATGCCCGCCAGCACCAGCTCTTTCACCGCGTTGGCGTTGGCCCCCGGCGTGTTGAACACGACGATGCCGCGCTTGCCGTAATCGGCCACCGGAATGTTGTTGACTCCCGCACCGGCGCGCGCCACCGCCAGCAGCGAGGCGGGCACCGCCTCGCCTTGCAGCTTGTGGCTGCGCAGCAGCACCGCGTCGGGCGCGGCAATGTCAGGGCCGACCTGATAGCGGCCCTGCGCAAAGCGCTCCAGGCCCTTGGGGGAGATGGCGTTGTAGGTTTTGATGTTGAACATGATGCTTTTCAACCTTTGACTTGTTCGTAACCCCACGCCAGCCAAGGCATGAGCGCTTCCACGTCGCTCTTGGCCACCGTGGCGCCGCACCATATGCGGATGCCGGGGGGGGCGTCTTTGTAGGAGCCGATGTCGTAGGCCGCGCCTTCGGCTTCGAGCAGTTTGACCAGCGCCTTGACCTTGTCTTCGGGCAAATCGAGCGACAGGCACACGCTGGTGTTGGAGCGCGTGGCGGGGTTTTTGGCGAGGAAGTGGATCCAGCCATGGGTGGCCACGAAATCTTCCACCACCTTCAAATTGGCCTGGCTGCGGGCGATGGTGCCGGGTACGCCGCCCACGCTTTCGCACCACTTGAGGGCGTCCAGGTAGTCGGCCACGCACAGCATGGAGGGGGTGTTGATGGTTTCGCCCTTGAACAGCCCTTCACTCAACTTGCCGCCCGAGGTCATGCGGAAAATCTTGGGCAGCGGCCACGGCGGGCTGTAGCTTTCCAGCCGCTCGACCGCGCGCGGGCCGAGGATGAGCATGCCGTGCGCGCCTTCGCCGCCCAGCACCTTCTGCCACGAATAGGTGATGACGTCCAGCTTGTGCCAAGGCAGTTCCATCGCGAACACGGCGCTGGTGGCGTCGCAAATCGTCAGGCCCTGGCGGTTGTCGGCAATCCAGTCGCCGTTGGGTACGCGCACGCCGCTGGTGGTGCCGTTCCAGGTGAAGACCACGTCGTGGTCGAAGTTCACCTGGCTCAAATCCACGATGTCGCCGTAGCCGGCTTCCAGCTTGCGGGCGTCCTTGAGCTTGAGCTGCTTCATCACGTCCGTCACCCAGCCGGAGCCGAACGATTCCCAGGCCAGCATGTCCACGGGCCGCGCGCCCAGCAGCGACCACATCGCCATCTCCACCGCGCCGGTGTCCGACGCCGGCACGACCGCCACGCGGTAGCCCGCGGGCAGGCCGAGCAGGCGCGCCGTCTCGCTGCAACACGCGCCCAGCAGCTTTTTGCCCAGGCTGGAGCGGTGCGAGCGGCCCAGCGCCGACAGATCGAGCCGCGCCACGTCGTAGCCGGGACGCTTGGCGCAGGGGCCGGAGGAGAAGTTGGGGATTTGGGGTTTGCTGGCCGGTTTGTTCATGCGCTTCTCGCGTGGGATGAAGAGTTAAGGCCGGGATTATCCTAGGTAGCGGTCACGGCTGTTGCTTGGCGCACTTGCGGCGGTGTATCTACACATATATACTTGGCTTGCAGGCACTGGCGTGCTTTTGAAGAGGTTATGGCGATGAACGATGTTTCCGCACCCCCAGCGGCCAGGACGGCCAGACTGTTTCGCAGCGGCGGCAGTCAGGCCGTGCGGCTGCCTGCTGAATACCGTTTTGATGGCGACAGGGTGTTCATCTGGCGCGACCCGCTGGCTGACACGATCGTGCTGTCTTCGCACCAGCGTGTAAGTTTGCGTGAAGCCCTGGCGCTGCGTGACGAGCTGGCTGACGGCGATCTGGCGCGGTACATGCGCGCGCGCGTACAGCCGCCAGCGCAAGAACGTGAATTTCCGGCCAGCAGCGAGGACGCGCGGTGAATGCGCCCCTGTACATGCTGGACACCAACGTGACCAGCGCCCTCATCCGTGGCCATCCGCAACTGGAAAAACGCTTGCTGGCGCTGCCAGCGGATGGCTGGTGCATATCGGCCATCACGCGCTCGGAGCAGCGTTTCTGGGTTGAACTGGTGCTGCCGCAGGCCACGCGGCTCAAGCGCATCGTTGATACCTTTCTGGCCGCCGCGCCCGTGGCGCCGTGGGACCGCGCCGCAGCCGACAGACATGTGCGCGTGCGGGCGCGATTGCAGCTTGCCGGCACGCCAATTGGCGTATTTGACGAAATGATCGCCGGGCACGCACTTGCGCTGGGCGCGGTGCTGGTGACGGACAACGAGCGGCATTTCCGCCGCGTCGAAGGGCTGGCCGTTGAAAACTGGCTGCGCGGGTAACTGGCCATGACTATCATCCGCCCATGACCTTCATTGACCAACTGCAAGCGGCCAGCACCCGCAACCAATCGCTGCTGTGCGCCGGGCTGGATCCGGAGCTTGGCCGCTTTCCGGCGGGCATGGCGCGCGATGCCGATGGCATCTATGGCTTTTGCGCGCGCATTGTCGATGCCTGCGCCGATCTGGTGTGCGCCTTCAAGCCGCAGATCGCCTACTTTGCCGCGCAGCGCGCTGAAAGCCAACTGGAGCGCCTGATCGCCCACATACGTCAGGCGGCGCCGCACGTGCCCGTCATTTTGGACGCCAAGCGCGGCGACATCGGCAGCACCGCCGGGCAGTACGCGCGCGAGGTGTTTGAGCGCTACGGGGCCGACGCGGTGACGCTGTCGCCCTTTATGGGTTTTGATTCGATCGAGCCGTACTTGCGCTACCCAGGCAAGGGCGCGTTTTTGCTGTGCCGCACTTCCAACCCAGGCGGCGGCGATTTGCAAAACCAGCGGCTGGCGGACGTGGACGGCCAGCCGCTGCTGTACGAACACATCGCACGGCTGGCGCAAACCACATGGAACATCAACGGCCAGCTTGGCCTGGTGGTGGGCGCGACCTACCCGCGCGAGATCGAGCGCGTGCGCGTCCTGGCGCCCACGCTGCCGCTGCTGATCCCCGGCGTGGGCGCGCAAGGCGGCGACGCCGCGGCCACCGTGCGCGCGGGCTGGCGCGCGGGCAGCCCGATCATCGTCAACAGCTCGCGCGCCATCCTGTACGCCAGCAGCGGCGCGGACTTTGCCGCAGCGGCGCGCGCGGCGGCGCAAGCAGCGCGCGCCGAGCTGAACGCGGCGCGTGAGCTATCTAAAACATAGCTGCCAGCGCTTGTTATGTAGGGATTTGCGCAAGTTTCATGGCGTAAACACTTGCACAGCAAGCGCGGCCAGCTATGGAATCAGGATTACTCAGCCATTTACCCGCAGCGCGCGCCGGTACTGCACTGCTTCGGCCACGTGCGCGGCGCTGACGCCTTGGCTGCCTGCCAAATCGGCGATGGTGCGCGCTACTTTCAGCGCGCGGTGGATGGCGCGGGCGCTCCAGCCAAGGCGGGTGGCGGCGGTGTGCAGGAACTGGGTGGCGGCGCCGTCCAGTTGCGCGTGGCTGTCGATGGCGCGGCCTTGCAGCGCCTGGTTGGGGTAGCCCTGGCGCGCCAGCGCGCGCTCGCGGGCGGCGGCGCAGCGCGCGCGCACGGCGGCGGTTGGCTCGCCCGCCGGGGCGGACAGCAGCTCATCGGGCGGCAGGGCGGCGACTTCCACGTGCAGGTCGATGCGGTCGATCAGCGGGCCGGAGAGTTTGCCCTGATAGCGCGCCACCTGATCGGGCGTGCAGCGGCAGGCGCGCACGCGCGCACCCAGGTAGCCGCAGGGGCACGGGTTCATCGCCGCCACCAGTTGAAAGTGCGCCGGAAACTCCGCCCGCTGCGCGGCGCGGCTGATGGTGATGCGGCCCGACTCCAGCGGCTCGCGCAGCGCCTCCAGCGCGGCGCGGGGAAATTCGGGCAACTCGTCCAGAAACAGCACGCCTTCGTGCGCCAGTGAAATTTCGCCCGGGCGCGGGGGCGAGCCGCCGCCCACCAACGCCACCGCGCTGGCCGTGTGATGCGGCGCGCGCGTGGGGCGCACGCACCACGCATCAAGCGTGAACGCGCCGCCCAGACTGGCGATGGCGGCGCTTTGCAGCGCCTCATCAACGCTCATGGGCGGCAGCAGGCCGGCAAAGCGCTGCGCCAGCATCGATTTGCCAGTGCCCGGCGGGCCGATCATCAGCAGCGAATGCCCGCCAGCGGCGGCCACTTCAAGCGCGCGGCGCGCGCCGGCCTGGCCTTTTACGTCCGCCAGATCGGGGTAGGGCGGCGCGGCCGCTGGCGTGGCGGGCGGAACGCGCGACCAGCCGGGCGCGCCGGCGGGCGGCGCATCGCCGGGCAAAAACTGCGCCACCACGTCCAGCAGATGGCGCGCGCCAAACACGGTCATGCCGGGCACCAGCGCGGCCTCTTCGGCGCTGCCCGGCGGCAGCGCCAGTTTGGCTTGCACGCCGGCGCGGTGCAGCGCCACGCTCATGGCCAGCGCGCCGCGCACCGGGCGCAACTGGCCCGACAGCGACAGCTCACCGGCAAATTCCCAGCCCGCCAGTTTGGCCGCGTCGATCTGCCCGCTGGCGGCCAAAATGCCCAGCGCGATCGGCAAGTCAAATCGGCCCGAATCCTTGGGCAAATCGGCGGGCGCAAGGTTGACGGTGATGCGCTTGCCGTGCGGAAACTCCAGCCCGCTGTTGAGCAGCGCCGAGCGCACGCGCTCGCGCGCTTCCTTGACTTCCACCTCGGCCAGCCCCACTAGCGTAAAGCTGGGCAGCCCGCCTGCCAGATGAACCTCCACCGTGACCGTGGGCGCGGCCAGGCCCATCAGCGCACGGCTTTGCACCAGACTCAGGGACATTTGAATTTGTGTAGGGTTTTCTTTCGGCCCAGTTTAAGGCAGAGCCGCACCCCGGCGGCTACCATCGCTCCCGCGCCCGGATCGCTTTTTCGGTGTTGCCATAAACTTTCACCTTTACCACCGTTGGCAGGCTTGTCATGAAAATCGCACTTGGCGGCTGGGCGTTGCTGGCCGCATACGTATTGCTGTTGCCCGGCTGCACCGAGCCGCCGCCACAAACGCCGCCGCCGCCGCCAGCGGCCATCGCCACCGCCACCACCACTTCTACCGCTGCCGTCGCCGCCACCGATGACGCCAGCTTTACCGACGGCTTTGGCATGCGCTTTGTGCGCGTGCCGGCGGGCGAATTTTTGATGGGCAGCGACGAGACGCCCGAGGCGCTGGCGCGCGCCTTTCCGCACGCCGATCCGCGCCGCCTGAAAGAGTTGACCGACGAGGCGCCGGTGCACCGCGTGCGCATCTCGCGCGGCTTTTGGCTGGGCGCGTATCAGGTCACGGTGGGCGAATTCCGCCGCTTTGTGCAAGAGTCGGGCTACGTGCCCGAATCGATCCGCGACGGCACCGGCGGCTACGGCTTCAACAAGGACTACGACCCCGCGCGCACCGCGCGCGGCGACGCCTTTGAAGGCCGCTTGCCGCGCTACTCATGGCAAAACCCGGGCTTTGCCCAGACCGAGCGGGACCCGGTGGTCAACGTCACCTGGAACGACGCCATGGCCATGGCCAGGTGGCTGAGCCAGCGCGAAGGCGCAACCTACCGCCTGCCCACCGAGGCCGAATGGGAATACGCCGCCCGCGCCGGCACGCGCACGCGCTTTCCGGGCGGCGACGATCCGCGCGCGCTGCTGGCCAGCGCCAACGTGTTTGACGCCGATACTGCCCAGCACTGGCCGCGCTGGCGCGAGCAGGCCGGGCAAGGCAGCGACGGCTACCCGTTTACCGCGCCGGTGGGCAGCTTCGCGCCCAATGCGTTTGGCCTGTACGACATGATCGGCAACGTCTGGGAATGGTGCGCGGACTGGTACTCCGACAGCTACTACGCCAGCTCGCCGGACACCGACCCGCCAGGCCCTGCCAGCGGCAAATCGCGCGTGCGCCGCGGCGGCTCGTGGCACACCTGGCCGCTGTACGCGCGCGTGGCGTTTCGCAACTGGAACACGCCCCAAACGCGCTACGTGCTGGTCGGCTTCAGGCTGCTGCGCGAGCAGGGCGGAGCGCGGTAGCTACTGATTTTGCAGCTGGCTGCGCTTGTTGAGCAATGGTTTCAAGATTTTTGATTTGCAAAACCTTGCTGGGTGAGCGCGGGCAGCTATGGTATGTGTAGCTGCGCTGGAAAAACGCCGGGATTTTTTTGAGCGCGCAAGGGCGAAAAATTTTTCGCCCCTACGAGATGCGATTGCCCTGCAAAAAGCGCGCTGGCCGCAAAACGCAAAACGCTCAACGCCCAACAGTCAACCAGCCTTGGCCGCGCGCCGCGGGCGGGTTTTTTTGGCTGCCGTTTGCGCCTTGCCGGTCAGTGAGCGCAGCGCCTTGTCCACCACCGCGCCTGCGTCCACCAGGCGCAGGTGGCGCACGCGGATCAGTTTTTCGCAGGTGCGGCGCGTCATGCTGTGCAGGCGTCCGCCGTGGCTGGTGAACAAAAACAGCGAGCCGTTGTCGCTGCCCCAGGTCAGCTTGGCGCGCAGCCACTGGTCGCGCACGTACAGATCGACCCAGTCGCCGGTGCGCAGGCGCGCCATGGTGGCGCGGGTGCGCGCCTGGGCGTCTTCTTCGCTTTCCGTCATCCAGTGCGACGCGGCGGCGCTTTTTGACGCGGCCGCTGGCGGCGCCGGTTTGGCGGGGTGCGCGTCGTCCTTGCGCGGCAGGATGTCAGTGTCGGCAAATTCGCTTTCCGCCGCTTGCTGGCTGCCGGGCGGCGCGGCATCCAGCGGCGCGGGGTTGGAATCGATGTCATGAAAGCCGGCGGCTTCCATCTCGGCGTGGCCCAGCCAGGGCTGCTCGGCCGCGCGCGGCTTGGGCCGCTCGGTGGGCGGGGGCGGAAAGCCCAGCGCCACCAGTTGCGATTCGGTCGGCAGCGGGGCCAGTCCGCTGGCTTCGGCGTCCAGCGCGCTGCGCAGGCGGCGCAGGCGCAGCACCGGGTCGTGATAGTTCATCAGCGCGCCGAAGAAGGTCTGCGACTCTTCGGGCTTTTTGCCCAGCATGTGCAGGCCGCGGCGCAGCGTGCTGACGATGCCCGGCACCACTTCGAACAGGCGCGCGGGCTGGCGCAGCGCGGCTTCGGGCTTGACGCTCCACAGCAAGTCGCTGACTACCGCCAGATAGCCGCCCGGGTCGAGCTGGCTGCGCTCGGCGGTCATTTGCGCGTGCGCGATCACCAGCGACCAGTCCTGAAACAAAAAGTCGGCCACCAGTCCCGGCACCTGATCGAGGTCGGAGCGCAGGCTGAATTCCCACGCGATGCGGTCGGCCAGCGTTTGGCGCTCTTGCGCAAAGCGCATCGACACCATGCCTTTGTCGCTGGCCGGTTTTTCGCTGGCGTCCTCGGCCTTCCAGCGCTCTTGCAGGCCCTGCAGGCGGGCGGCGAAGTCCTGCTTGTCAGGCTGCGCGCTGGCGTCCAGCTCGCGCACGGCCTGGCGCACCGGCTCCATGAAGCGCTCGAAGTCCGAGGAAAATTCGTCGTTGTATTTGAAGCTGCGCTGCGCCACTTCTTCGATCAGCCGCCGCGCGGGATGGCCGTCGTCGCCAAAGTAGCGCGGATCGGCCATCGCCATGCGCAGCAGCGCTGGCTCCAGCGCCACAAAGGCTTCGCGCACCGGCGCCAGCACGCGCGCGTCGCCCGCCACCTGATTGACCAGCGTGCGCACCGCATCCAGCCCCAGCACCTGACTGAGTTTTTGGGCCTTGGCCTTCAGATCCATCAGCGCCTGCGTGCGCGCCTGCGGCGATGACTGCTCGCCCCACTGCTGCGGCGGCAGGGGCGATTCGACCGCCAACTGGCGCGCGGGGCGTTCCACCACGCTGAGGGCGCGCAAACGCGCCAGCTCGCGCGCTTCGGCCCGCTCGTCGTAGGAGATGGACGGCAGGCTCGCCACCTCCGTCATCTGGGCGCGCACCTGCTCGTGAAAGCCCGCCGGCAGCACATCATCGCGCTCGGACAGCCACTGCGGCTGATAGAGAAAGTCGCGGATCAACTCCTGCGGCACGGCCGAAAACGCACGCGCCAGTTGCGCCACGCCCGGCATCAGCTCGCGCCACTGGCGCAGCGCGTCCGCGTCTGGCGGCATGGGCGCGTTGCCGCCAGCGTTGCTACCCTTGCCGCCAGCGCCGCCGCCGCCACCACCGCCACCGCCAGCACCGGCGGCAGCGCCCGCCGCCGCCGCGGGCAGGTGGCCGCCTTCGGTCAGCTTGAGCCGGTAGCGCGCTTCTTCCACGCCCTGGGCTTCCAGCATGTCGGCGATGCTGGCGTACATGCCGTCCAGCTCCTGCGCGAACTGCTTGGACATGTGGCGCACCCATTGCGCGCGCAGCTCGGGCGCTTCGCTCTGCTCATCCACCAGTTGCAGCAGCGCGTTGCACAGCAAGTCCGGGCGCAGCGGGTTCAGATCGGCGCGCACCACCGGCAGGCCCAGCGCCGAGCTGATGAGCGAATCCAGCCGCGTCAGGCTGTGCTCGACCACCGGCATGGCGGTTTGTTGCAAGCGCGATGCCTCGACAAAGCGCGACACCTCGGCGTCCTCGATCAGCGCCAGCACTTGTTCGCTGTCAACCGGCGGCGGCGGCAAGTCGGCGTTGGCGCGCGCGCTGTCCAGCCCTTGCATGAATGCCTGATCGACCCGGGACGGAAACTCGGCGCGCAAACTGGTGTGGCAGCGGTTGAGCGCCGCCAGCGCGTCGGCCAGCTGATGCCGCGCGGCCACCGAGCCGGAGCGCCGCTCGGCCTCCTGCATCGCGCCCAGGGCCGCCTGCACGCAGCGCTCGATCATGGACGAAGCCATGAACACCGCCTCCTGGCGGGCGCGCCTGATCAATGGACTGTTGGTGCTGACCGCTTGCATGTTGTTGAAACTCACCTGCTCCCGCTGCCAAATCTGGCCACGCCAGGACGCGGCAATCCGTCAAATATACGCCAGCAAATATACGCTAGCCCTACCCTGACCCTGACCGGTTACCACGGCGGCGGCAAAAAAACGGCTCTGCTTCAATCATAGTGCCGCGCGCCAAAATGTGCTGCATGGCATTCACCGCCTAAAATCCCCCGCTCATGGACTACCCCGGCAATCTGTTCGTCGTCGCCGCGCCCAGCGGCGCGGGCAAGTCCAGCCTGGTCAAGGCGCTGATGGAAGTGGACGCTGGCGTGCGCCAGTCCATCTCGCACACCACGCGCGCGCCGCGCGGGCAGGAAGTGCAGGGGCGCGAATACCACTTTGCCAGCGACGCGCAATTTGACGCCATGATCGCCGCCGGCGACTTTCTGGAATGGGCCAGCGTGCACGGCAACCGCTACGGCACCTCGCGCCAGGCCATCGAGCAGCGCATGGCCGCTGGCGGCGACGTGGTGCTGGAGATCGACTGGCAGGGCGCGCTGCAAATCCGCCAGCGCTTTGCCAATGCGGTGCTGATCTTCATCCTGCCGCCCAGCTGGGACGAGCTGCGCGCGCGCCTGACGCGCCGCGGCGAGGACAACGGCCAGGCGATCGAGCTGCGCCTGCGCAATGCGCGCCACGAGCTGGCGCAGGCCAGCCAGTTTGACTACGTTATAATCAACGAGGTTTTCGAGCGTGCACTGTTCGATCTGAAAGCCATCGTGCACGCGCAGCGCCTGAAGTTTCGCGCCCAGGCGCGCGAGCGCGCCGCTGTCTTTGGCGCCCTTGGCATCCTTTGACTTCCCAATCCCACAGCCGTCATCATGGCCCGCATCACCGTAGAAGACTGTCTCGAAAAAATCCCCAACCGCTTCCAGCTGGTGCTGGCGGCCACCTACCGGGCGCGCATGTTGAATCAGGGCCACACGCCCAAGATCGAAACGCGCAACCGCCCCGGAGTTACCGCCCTGCGCGAAATCGCCGCCGGCAAGGTCGGCATCGAAATGCTCAAGAAAGTCCCCTGACACGGCCCGCGCGCGCGTGCGCACTTTCATCCGGCAAGGCGCTCCATGAGCGCCTTTTGTTTTTTTTCTCTCTCTCCCTCCCCCTTTGGGGGAGGGCCGTGGTGGGGGCAAGCGGCGTATCGCAAGCGCAGGGAGGTGGATGCGCTGTCTGGATTTCCGCCTGCGCTGGAATGACGAAGGAAAAGTCATGCCGCGCGCGCAAGCCGGTTCCTGGGCGCAAGCCGGCTGCCGGTGCGCAAGCCGGTAACGCGCGACGCTACATCAGTCTTCCCCAAAGGGGGAGGGAAATTTTTTTACGCGCGGTGCGGTTAAATTAGCGGTCATGACCACGCCGCCCGCCGCCGCCGCCGTGCCCGCATCCGACGCTGGCTTTGCCGCGCTGCAGGCCATGCTGGGCTATCTGGACGCGGCGGACGCCACGCTGGTGCGCAAGGCCTGGCAGTTTGCCGATGCCGCGCACGCGGGCCAGATGCGCGCCAATGGCCAGCCGTACATCATCCACCCGATCGCCGTGGCCGTGCAGTGCGCCGAGTGGAAGCTGGACGCGCACGCACTGATGGCCGCGCTGCTGCACGACACGCTGGAAGATTGCGGCGTCAGCAAGGACGGCCTGCAAGAACAATTTGGCCCGCAGGTGGCCGAGCTGGTCGATGGCCTGACCAAGCTGGACAAGCTGCAATTCAACACGCGCGAGGAAAACCAGGCCGAGTCGTTTCGCAAGATGCTGCTGGCGATGGCGCGCGACGCGCGCGTGATCCTGATCAAGCTGGCCGACCGCAGCCACAACATGCGCACCATGTCCGACATGCCGCGCTCCAAGTGGCGTCGCATTTCCACCGAGACGCTGGAAATCTACGCCCCGATAGCGCACCGGCTGGGCCTGAACCAGATTTACCGCGAGCTGCAAGACCTGGCGTTTCGCTACCTCAAGCCGTGGCGCTACAGCGTGCTGGCCAAGGCCGTCAGCCGCGCGCGCCAGCGCCGGCGCGACTTGATCCAGAAGGTGCAGCACGACGTGCAGGCCGTGCTGGCGCAGGCCAACATGCAGGCGCGCATTCTGGGGCGCGAGAAAACGCTGTACTCCATCTACCGCAAGATGGACGGCAAGCGCCTGTCGTTTGCTCAGGTAAGCGACTTGTACGGCGTGCGCGTGATCGTGCCGCACAACCTGGACTGCTATACCGTGCTGGGCCTGCTGCACCAGTTGTACAAGCCGGTGCCCGGGCGCTTCAAGGACTACATCGCCATTCCCAAGATCAATGGCTACCAGTCGCTGCACACCACGCTGGTGGGGCCGGCCAGCGTGAATATCGAATTTCAGGTGCGCACCGAGACCATGGACCTGGTGGCCGAGGCCGGCGTGGCCGCGCACTGGCTGTACAAGGCCGGGCAGGGCAGCGGCCAGTCCAGCGCCGAGCTGGGCACGCAGTGGCTGCAATCGCTGCTCGACATTCAGCAGGAAACGCGCGACGCGGCCGAATTTTGGGAGCACATCCGCGTCGATCTGGCGCCCGATGCCGTCTATGTCTTTACCCCCAAGGGCCAGATCATGGCGCTGCCGCAGGGCGCCACCACGGTCGATTACGCCTACGCCATTCACAGCAGCGTGGGCGACCACACCGTCGCCGCCAAGGTCAACGGCGAGCAGGTGCCGCTGCGCGCCGAGCTGCGCAACGGCGACGTGGTGGAGATCATCACCGCCCCCGTGTCCAGCCCCAACCCGGCGTGGCTGGGCTTTGTGCGCACCGGACGGGCGCGCTCCAGCATCCGTCATCACCTGAAAAACCTCAAGCAGGACGAGTCGCGCGCGCTGGGCGAAAAGCTGCTGGCGCAAGCCCTGCGCGCCGAAGGGCTGGGCCAGCCGCCGGGCAACGAGCTGGCCGACCGCCCCATCTGGGACAAGCTGGTGCGCTTTACCGGCAGCCACAGCCGCGAGGACATGCTTACCGACATTGGCCTGGGCAAGCGCAGCGCCAGCATGGTGGCCAAGCGGCTGGTCACGCTGCTGGCCGCGCAGGGCGTCAAGCCCGACGCGCTGCTGCTCACGCAGGCGCGCTACACCGCGCACGAAAACCTGTCGCAAGGCGCGGTGATTCTGGACGGCGCGACCGACAACCTGTCGATCAAATTCGCCACCTGCTGCCGCCCCATACCGGGCGACGCCGTGACCGGCTATCTGGGCCGCGGCGAAGGGCTGGTGGTGCACGTCGAAGACTGCGCCGTGGCGCGCCGCCTGCTGCACAAGGACGCCGAGCGCTTCATCACCGTATCCTGGGCCGACGAGCCGCTGCGGGCGTTTCACGCCGCGATCGTGGTCACCGTGGTCAACGGCAAGGGCGTGCTGGCGCGCGTGGCCGCCGCCATCGCCACCGCCGAGGCCGACATCGTGCACCTTGGCATGACCGAAGAGGCGGCGCAAGAGGCGCTGGACTTGCGCTTCATCGTCGCCGTGCGCGACCGCGATCACCTGGACGCCGTGCTGCGCGCCCTGCGCCGCACCCAGTCGGTGCTGCGCGCCGCGCGCGTCATGCCGGCGGCCAATTGACATGCCAGCGCTCCACCGCCCGATCCGCGAACTGCCGGACGAACTGATCAGCCAGATCGCCGCTGGCGAGGTGGTGGAACGCCCGGCATCGGTGGTGCGCGAGCTGCTGGACAACGCGCTTGACGCGGGCGCGGCGCGCATCACGCTGCGCCTGCTGGCTGGCGGCGTGCGCCTGATCGCGCTGGAAGACGACGGCAGCGGCATCGCCGCCGCCGACTTGCCGCTGGCCCTGCGCCGCCACGCCACCAGCAAAATCGCCAGCCTGCAAGAGCTGGAAGCCGTGGGCACCATGGGCTTTCGCGGCGAAGCCCTTGCAGCTATCAATTCAATAGCTGAAACATCAATATTGACGCGCACTGACGGCGACAGCAGCGCGCAACTGCTGGATGGCCGCACGGGCGAGATCAAACCCGCCGCGCGCGCTCGCGGCACCACGGTTGAAGTGCGCGAGCTGTTTTTCAGCGTGCCCGCGCGGCGCAAGTTTTTGAAAAGCAGCGCCACCGAGCTGGCGCACTGCATCGAAGCCGTGCGCCGCCACGCGCTGGCGCGCCCCGATGTGGACTTTGCCATCTGGCACGACGGCAAGCTGATCGAGCAATGGCGCGCCCACCCCGGCAGCGGCGGGCGCGATAAGCGGCTGGCCGACGTGCTGGGCGAAGAATTTATGGCGCGCTCGGTGGCGGTTGAATGGCGCGCCGGCTCCATGCACGTCAGCGGGCGCGCCGGCCTGCCCGACGCGGCGCGCGCGCGCGCCGACCAGCAATTTGCCTACGTCAATGGCCGCTTCGTGCGCGACAAGGTCATTACCCACGCCGCGCGCGCCGCGTATGAGGACGTGCTGCACGGCCAGCGGCAGCCGGTGTACGCGCTGTACATCGGCGTCGATCCGGCGCGCGTGGACGTGAACGTGCACCCGACCAAGATCGAAGTGCGCTTTCGCGACAGCCGCGAAGTGCACCAGGCCGTGCGCCACGCGCTGGAAAGCGCGCTGGCCGCCCCGCGCGCCGCCGCGCTGGCCCAAACCGCGCCACCGCCGCCGCGCCCCGCCGCCACCGCAACGCCAACCAGGCCGCCAACGCAGTACCAGTTTGCGCCGTCAGCTATCAATACAGCAGCAGACAGGCACAAGGTAATGGAAAATCTGCGCGCCCTGTGGCGGCCCGATGACGGTGGCAATACATCTGTCCCGCCTGCTGGAGAGCGCGCACATTCCCCTCTCCAGCTTGCGGGAGAGGGTGGCCAAAGGCCGACAGAGGGCCAGCAGCGTATCCCCAGCAACGAGGCAATTGACCAGCCAGCAGACTGGCCGCTGGGCCGCGCCATCGCCCAGTTGCACGGCGCCTACATCCTGGCCGAAAACCGCGCCGGACTGGTATTGGTGGACATGCACGCCGCGCACGAGCGCATCGTCTACGAGCGGCTCAAGGCCCAACTGGACGGCGCGCGCATCGCCAGCCAGCCGCTGCTGATCCCGGCCACCTTTGCCGCCACGCCGCACGAAGTCGCCACCGCCGAGACCCATGCCGATACGCTGCACCGGCTGGGGCTGCAAATCACCCCGTTTTCGCCGCGCACCCTGGCGGTGCGCGCCGTGCCCAGCGCCCTGACCGGCGGCGACGCGGTGGAACTGGCACGCAGCGTGCTGGCCGAGCTGGCCCAGCACGAAGCGGCCACCGTGGTCGAACGCGCCCGGCACGAGCTGCTGGCAACCATGGCCTGCCACGGCAGCGTGCGCGCGGGCCGGCGCCTGGGACTGGAAGAAATGAACGCCCTGCTGCGCCAGATGGAAGCCACCGACCGCAGCGACCAATGCAACCACGGCCGCCCCACCTGGCGCCAGTTGACGCTGCGCGAGCTGGACGCGCTGTTCATGCGCGGACGCTGAGACAATACAGTTCAGTCAAGGCATTTCAAGTCGTCGTTCCAGCGCAGTTCCCGCCCCCGCCTTCGCTGGGGGCAGGCTCTGCGCGGGAATGACAGGGAATCCAAACGGCGCATCCACTTGACCACTGCCCACTGGATTCCCGCCTGCGCGGGAATGACGATGGAATTGGATGCGATTGCCCTGACCGCCCATACATGCCGCGCCTGCTTGAACACCGCATTCCGCCGCCCGTGATTGACGCCGCTTGCGTGGCGCTCATGTGGTGGCTGGCAAAGCTGGTGCCGCAGGCACAGTTATGGCCGCGCGGCGGCGCCGCGCTGGTGTTGGCGCTGGCGCTGGCGCTGGCCGGGGCGCTGATCGCGCTGGCCGGCGTGCGCGAATTTGCCCGCGTGCGCACCACCATCAACCCGCTGGCGCCCGCGCGCGCCAGCAGCCTGGTCACCAGCGGCATCTTTGGCCATACCCGCAATCCGATGTATCTGGGCATGTTGCTGGCGCTGCTGGGCTGGGCGGTGTACCTGGGCAGCGCCGCCGCGCTGCCGGGGCCGCTGCTGTCGGTGCTGCTGCTCAACCAGTTGCAAATCAAGCCCGAAGAGCGCGCCTTGCGCCAGCGCTTTGGCGCCGAGTTTGACCGCTACGCGGCGCGGGTGCGGCGCTGGGTTTGATCAGAACCCAAGTTGCTTTTTCAGCGCCTGGTCGATCCAGATGCGCGCGTAGATTGGCCCTGGCCGGGCGGCGCCGGCGTACCGCTCGTCGCCATAGTTTTTCACCCACGGCCACCAGGCAGCATAGGAGTAGGCGGTGGGCAGCCAGATGTACGGGGCTTTGTCCAGAATTTCCCGGGTCAATTCGCGCGCGATTTTTTGCCGCTTGGCTTCATCGCGCTCCTCGGACATGGCGTTGACGCGCCGGGTAAATTCGGGGTCGTCGTATTGCGACGGGTTCCAGACCTGACGCGGAACGAAGTTCTTGCGCAGCGTGGTGGTCGGGTTGGTATGAGCGTTGCTCATCAGATAGCCAGGGGCGACCGTGCGGGTGGTCATGGCCGACAGGAACGCCGCGTATTCCATCGGCTGGATTTCGATCTTGACGCCAACTTTTTCCAGATAAGCGGCCAGCAGTGGCAGCAGTTCCATGTGGCTTTGGCTGCCCGCGAATACCTGCACCTTGAAGGTAAAGCCGTTTGGATAACCGGCCTCGGCCAGCAGTTTTTTGGCTTTGTCAGGGTTGTAGACAAACAGCTCCTTGACTGAATCGGGCATGGATTCAAGCGGCTCAAAGTAGCCGATGTAGTCCGGGTGCTGCGGAAACGCCATCATCATGGCGTTGCCGCCGTAGAAGCGGTCAATGATTTCCTGCTTGTTGATCGCCATGTTCAGCGCCCGCCGCACACGGACATCGGTAAACGGCTTGGTGTCTACCCGCAGCGCCAGGTAGGTGCCAAAGTGCGACAAAAAGCGGTCCCATTGCAGTTGCGGGGCGCTCTTTTTGAGTTCCGGGACGGCATCCCAGCGGATGTTTTCCAGCATGTCGATCTTGCCGGTGCGCAGCGCCGTCAGTTGGGTGGCTTCGTCGCGCATTGGCCGGTAGATGATTTTGTCCAGGAACGGCAGCTTGTAGGACTGGCCGCCGATGGTGATGGAGTCCCAGTAGTTGGGGTTGCGCGCATAAACGGTGGACGAGTCCCGCACAAAGTCGGCAAGCGTGAACGGGCCGGTGCCGTTGATGTTTTTCCATTTGCCGGGATCGGCGGCGGCGACTTCCCTGGGCACGATCGGCGAGTAATACCCCCAGCCAAAGCGGTAGTCCCATTCCGCGTTGTATTGGTTGAAGGTGAGCACCACGGTGTGTGAGTCCCTGGCCTCTACCTTGTCCAGAAAATCAAAGTACTGATCGATTTTTTTCGGGCTTTTGTTCAACCGCTCGAAGGTGAACACCACGTCGTCGGCAACCAGTTCGCGCGCTTTCATCACGCCCGGCTTGTCCGGATACATGATGCCTTTGCGCAGCTTGATTTCGAGGTGTTTGCCGTCGGTCCACTTCCAGCTTTCCGCCAACTCGCCACGGATCGCGTCGCTGGGCAGCCACGCATCGGAGTGAAACGAGTGCGGGCCGCCGAACCGCTTGGCCTTGGTCAGGTCGGCGGCGAACAACTGCTCATAGACCAGGCCGGTATCGTGGTTGATCTTCCAGTTGAAGTCGGCCGGATCCCAGGTCAACACACTGATGGTGGGGTAAAGAGTCGCGGTGACCAGCGTGCCGCCGTATTGCGGTTTTTCCTGGGCCGCCGCCAGAGTTGCGGCGCCAGCCAGCGCCAGCGCGATAACTTGCGGCAGCAGCGCGGACCGCCATGCGCGGCGTGGCGCTGGCGGGCGCTGGTTTGATGTGTTGGTCATGAAAGTCTCCTTTGGTTGGTTGTACGTCAGTCACGCGCCAAGCATAAATCAGCCATGCAGTGGCGTGCGCGCTCCTTTTGTGCTCCATCAAGCAGCCGGATAACTGCCCGCGAGCAAGATGTCCTGGTCCACATCTTCAATCCGGGTGCGGCCGCAAAAGGCCATGCTCAGATCCAGTTCCTTGTGGATGATTTGCAGCGCGCGGGTCACGCCCGCTTCGCCCGCCGCGCCCAGGCCGTAGAGAAAGGCGCGGCCAATGTAAGTGCCGCGCGCGCCCAGCGCCCAGGCCTTGAGCACGTCTTGCCCGCCGCGGATGCCGCCGTCCATGTGAACTTCGATCTGCTTGCCGGCGGCCGCCACGATGGCTGGCAGCGCGTGGATGCTTGACGGCGCGCCGTCAAGCTGGCGGCCGCCGTGGTTGCTGACGATCAGCGCATCGGCGCCAGTGGCGGCGGCCAGACGCGCGTCTTCAGGCTCCATGATGCCTTTGAGGATCAGCTTGCCGCCCCAGCGTTTTTTGATCCATTCCACGTCGTTCCAGTTCAGGCGCGGATCAAACTGGCTGGCGATCCAGGCGCCCAGACTGCTGGCGTCGCTGATGCTCTTGACGTGACCGTACAGGTTGCCAAACCGGCGCCGCTGCGTGCCCAGCATCCCCAGCAGCCAGCGCGGCCGGGTGGCCAGGTGGGCAAGGTTGGCCAGGGTTGGTTTGGGCGGGGTGCTCAGACCGTTTTTGATGTCCTTGTGGCGCTGGCCGACGATCTGCAAATCCAGCGTCAGCATCAGCGCGCCGCAGCCGGCGGCCTTGGCGCGGTCGATCAGGCGTTCGATGAAGTCGCGGTCGCGCATGACGTAGAGCTGAAACCAAAAGCCCGGCCCGGCATGTTGCGCCACGTCCTCGATGGAGCAGATGCTCATGGTCGAGAGCGTGAACGGCACGCCAAACGCACGCGCGGCGCGCGCGGCCAGAATTTCGCCGTCGGCATGCTGCATCCCGGTCAGCCCGGTGGGCGCAAGCGCGACCGGCATGGCCACCGGCTGGCCGATCATGCTGGCGGCGGTGCTGCGCCCCTGCATGTTGATGGCCACGCGCTGGCGCAGCAAGATGCGCTGAAAGTCGTCCTGATTGGCGCGGTAGGTGCTTTCGGTCCACGAGCCGGAATCGGCATAGTCGTAAAACATGCGCGGCACGCGGCGCCGGGCCAGCACGCGCAGGTCTTCGATGCAGGTGATTTTGTTCAGGTTGGTCATGGCTTGTCTCCTTTGGGTGCATGTTAGCGTTCTGCTTGTAACGATCCAGATATAAACCTCGTCATTCCAGCGCAGAGCCTGCCCCCAGCGAAGGCGGGGGCGGGAACTGCGCGGCAATGACGGCATTTTTGCGGCCATCCCGCAGGTGGAGGGAATCTGGCTATGGCGGCGCGGCGCCCGCCTTCACCCCCGCGCCGCGCACCTCGATATGGCGCTCATCCAGCACGTTGGCGCTGGCGTCGCGCAACCGCACCGTGTGGCGGCCTGGCCAGGGCAGCCACTGCGCGCGCGCGCCGCGCCCGATCTGGCGCGCGCCGATCCACCAGCGCAGCGTTTGCGCCGGGGCGCGGCCTGGCTCGGCCAGCAGCGTCAGGCGCTGGCGCGCGGGCGGAATGTCGGGGTCTAGCGCGATGATGGTGCCCTCTGGCGGGTCCGTGATGCGCGCTGACAGATCCGCTGTTTGATGGTCTTTTTGGCCGCCAGCGCTTGCTGCATAAGCGCTGGCAGCTTCTTTTTCAATAGCAAACAGGGGCTGCTCGGTACCGGGCAAAAACCACTCCTGCCGGGCGGCTTCCAGTTGATCGCCAAAGCGCACGCGGGCGCGCACCAGCGCGGGCGGCGGGCGCGGCGCGTGCGATGGCGTGTCCGCGTGCAGCGCGCGCATCAGCCGCGCCCACACCGGCGCGGCGCCGCTGGTGCCGCTGACATCCCACATTGCCGCGCCGCTGGCGTTGCCAACCCACACGCCCACGGTGTAGCGCTGCGACCAGCCAATGGCCCAGTTGTCGCGCATGTCCTTGCTGGTGCCGGTCTTGACGGCGCTCCAAAAGCGCGTGTCCAGCACCGACCCGCTGCCAAAAGTGCGCACGCGGGCATTGGCGTCGCTCAGGATGTCGCCGACTATGAATGCTGCGCCCTCATCCAGCGCGGCGCTGGACTGCACGGGCGCCGCGTCCGGCTGCCACACCGCCGGGCTGTAGCGCCCGCCGTTGGCCAGCGCGCGATAGGCGTTGGTCAGTTGCAGCAGCGTCACCTCGGCGCTGCCCAGCGCCAGGCTGTAGCCATAAAAGTCGCCGCTTTCCTTCAGCGTAAAGCCCAGCCGCCCAAGCTGGCGCGCAAAGGCGGCGGGCGAGACCATGACCAGCGTGCGCACCGCCGGCACGTTGAGCGATGCGGCCAGCGCCGTGCGCGCCGACACCCAGCCTTTAAAGCTGCGGTCATGGTTCTGCGGGATGTACAAGCCGCTGGCAGTGGGCAAAAGCGCGGGCGTATCGCTTAGCAGCGACGCGGCGGTAAGCCGCCGCTGGCCAATTGCCTGCGCGTACAAAAAGGGCTTGAGCGTGCTGCCGGGCTGGCGCAGGGCGGTAACGCCGTCAACCTGCGGCGCGCGGCTTAATTCGGCGCTGGAGCCAACCCAGGCCAGCACCTGCCCGCTGGCGTTGTCCAGCACCAGCGCCGCGCCGTCTTCGACATGGCGGCCGCGCAGCTCGCGCAACTGCTGTTGCAGCGTGCGCAGCGTCAGGCGCTGCAAGCGGGCGTCAAGCGTGCTGCGCAGCGGCTGATTGGCCGGCGCATCACCCGCGCGCGCGGCCAGCAGGCGGCGCGCCAGATGCGGGGCAATGCCGTCGCTGGGCGTCCAGGCGCGGCGCGACAACGCCAGCGCGGCCTGCATGTCCAGCGCCACGCAATCGGTGGCCGCATCAGGGCCGCGCATGGCCTTGAGCACAGCGCACGCGCGCCGCGCCACGGCGGCCGGCGGGGCATTGGGCGCGCGCACCAGTGCGGCGGCAATCGCTGCCTCGCTATCTTGCAAGCCATGCGGCGCTTTGGCAAACAGCGTGCGTGACAGCGCGTCGATACCCACCAGCTCGCCGCGCAGCGGCACCAGGTTCAGGTACGCCTCAAGAATCTGGTCCTTGCGCCAGTCCGCTTCCAGCCGCCGCGCCATCACCGCCTGACCGATCTTCTGGCGCAAGCTGCGCCCGCCCGTGCCCAGCCGCAAGTCGTCATCCAGCAGCCCCGCCAGCTGCATGGTGATGGTGGACGCCCCGCGCGTGCGCGTGTGCCACAAATTGCCCCAGGCGGCCGCCGAGGCGGCGCGCCAATCCACGCCCGAATGCTCGTAAAAGCGCCGGTCCTCCGACAGCACCAGCGCCTGCCGCAACGCGGGCGAAACGCCAGCCAGCGGCACCCACTCACCGCGCCGCGCGCTGGCATCGGTGCGCAGCCGCTGAACCGGCTCGCCGTGGCGATCGAGCACCAGCGTCTCCGACGGCCGGAAATCGCCCCGCACATCCTCAAAACCCGGCACCCCGGCACAGGCAAATCCGGCCGCCCACAGCAGGGCGGCGGCCAGCAAAATGCGCGTGTAACAGAGCATCCGCAGATTGTGCCGCGCGGCTGCGGGCATGGCCCAGTCGCACCGAAGTGTGCAAAAAACTACAGACAAACCTGATGGAGTGGGTAACAATAACGTACCCATTACAACAATTGGTTACGACATCATGCTGGGCTGGAGCCGCAAGAACGCCGACAGCGCAAGCAGTGACCCTGCGGAAGCTGATAGCGCCTGGCGGGAAACGGAAACCGGGCTGTGCAAGCCGGATGACGACATGCTGAGCGGATGGACGCCCAGCGTGCCGCTGCCGCTGCCCGGCCCGGACGAGGAGCAGGCGCGCCGCGCGTCCGAGTCGCGCTTGCTGGCCGCGCTGCGTGCGCGCGGTGATGGGGTGTATCAGTACGTCGTCAACACCCTGGCGCGCGTTTGCGATACGCCGCTGGCGGGTATCAGCTTGCTCAAGGACGGCGTGTTCGAGCTTAAGTCGCTGGTCGGCATGGTTCCGGCCAAGCTGCCTGCGCAAGGCACGCCTTGCGGGCAGGTTGTGCAAGGCAGCTCCAGCGTGATTGTGGCGCGCAACATGGCGTCCGATCCGCGCTTTGCCGGGGCGCGGCAGTGGCAGTTAGACGGCCGGCCGGTGGTGTTTTACGCTGGCGCCAGGCTGATGTCGGCGCGCGGCGAGGTGCTGGGCGTGGCGTGGGTGGCCGATTTTGCCGAGCGCGATCTGTCGCCGGTGCAGTTGCGCGCGCTGGAGCTGCTGGCGCGCCATACCGCGTTGCTGATGGAGCCGGGGCAGACGCAGCCGTGACGCTGCCGCACGCTCAACGCAAAACGCTAAACGCTCAACGCTCCACGTCCCTGACTGTAAGCGCCGCGTTGGGCGTGGCGCCGTGCATTTCGGGGGCGTACAAAGCCTCTACCCGTGTTGGCGGCAACTGGAAGGTGCCGGGGTTGTTCAGCCGCAGTGTGTATTGCAGTTTGGCCGCGCCCTTGGGCAAAAATTCGTAGTAGGCGCGGTAGGACTCTTGGCCGCGCTCTTCAAAGGCGGGGCGCACGCTGGCGCTGCCGCCTTGTGGTCCTTGTTGTATCTGGCTGGCGATGGCCGAGTCGCGCCCCAATCCGCTGCCCAGCAGGGTGGCTCCGGCGGGCACGGGGTCGGTTACGGCGACCCAGGTCATGTCGCTGGCGGCGGTTATTTCCAGCGTTACGCGCAGCACGTCGCCGCGCGAATATTGGCCTGCTGGCAGGTTTTTATCGGCCTGATCGACGGGCGTGACGGTGCGCCTGATTTGGTAGCCGGCGTTTTGCGGCGCTTTCAGCTCCAGCGCCGCCAGCGCTTGCAGCGTAAGCCACGGCTTGCCGCTGCCGTGGTGGGTGACGGTTAGCTGCGCGCCGGCGGCCTGATCTTGCGGCCAGGGCAGCAGCATGGTGTTGTGGGTCAGGTTGCCGGGCGCGGCTGGCAAGCGCTGGACGCTGGCCCAATCGACTTGCGCCGTGGCGCCGCCCAGCGTGGCGTGCGTGCTGCCGTTTACCGGCGCGGTTTCGCGCTGGCGCGCGAATTGCTCCAGCGCCAGAGTGCCCCACAGGTTGGCGCTGGTGGTGTTCCAGGCGCCGTTTTGCTGGCGCGCGATGAAGCTGCTGGCCAGTTTGCCCAAGTCGTCCTTCCAGGCCGGGTCGTCCAGCACCGTCAGCAGCAGGCGCGCACTGTTGACGTCGCCGCTGGTCATCAGCCACCACCAGTAGTCGTCGCTTTCGGTGCTAAAGGCCAGCCGCGCGCCGTGCGTGGACAGGCGCGCGCGCAGCACTTGCTGCGCCTCGGTCAGCAGTTTGGGTTGATTGGCGATGCCGGGCACGCGCTTGAGGACGCCGATCCAGTCAATCACCGCGCTGGTGGGCCACTGGCGGGGGGCAATCGTCAGGCTGCTCAGCATGGCGGGTTTGGCCGCGCCGTGGCGCGCCAGCGCCTCCATGGCGGCCAGTTTGCGCACGTCCAGATCGGGGCGCGGCGACCAGTGCCTGCGCTCGATCCTGCCTTCGGCAAAGGCGGCAAGGCCAGCGATCATGCGCGCGCGCGCGTCGCCGGGCAGGGCAAAGTTTTTGTTTAGACGGCTGGCCTCGTGCGTGGCGGCCAGTATCCAGGCGGTGAGGGTGTCGCTGCCAGCGTCGGCGGCGCTGCTGGCGGGCGGGAAGTAGCTGGCCAGGCCGTCCTTGTCCAGATAGGCGGGCAGTTGTTCGGCGGTCTGGCGCCACATTTGTTCGTCGCCCAGGCCAATGGATTTGCTGATTTTTTGCTCCAGACAGGCGTAGGGATAGCGCGCGAACCAGTCGCGCACGCCGGGCAACCCAGCGGCCAGTTTGGGTTGCAGCGCCAGCGCCAGGCCGCCGCGCTTTGGCCCTGCGGCGGGCAGGGCGCCGGCGGGCGGGGCCACGGGCAGGGTGTAGGGGCCGTCAAGCTGCACCAGCGCGCCTTGCTGCACCGTCAGCGGCACCGCGGGGATGATGCGCTGGCTGAACTTGAGCGCATCGTGCGCGCCGCTGGCGCCCGCGGCGCGCGCGTCGATTTCCCACACGATCGCCTCGGCGCGCGCCGCCGCCGGTTGCCGGGGAGCGGTTACGTCCCAATGCGCCTGGCGCGTTTGACCGGCCGGGATGCTGATGGTTTGCGGCTGCAATTGCAACAGGCTGGCGCGCGCGGCCAGTTCCACCTTCATGGGCTGGCCGGTGGTGTTGCGCAGCGTTAGCGTGGCGCGAAACTGGTCGCCTTCGCGCACCAGCGGCGGCAGACCGCTGATGATTTGCAAGTCCTGCGTGGTGCGCACGCTGGTCTGGCCGGTGCCAAACAGGTCCGTGCCAGCGTCGGCCACGGCCACGATGCGGAAGGTGGTGAGCGCGTCGTTAAGTGGCACTTCTACCCTGGCCTGGCCATGCTCGTCCAGTTGCACGCGCGGCTGCCACAGCAGCAGGGTGTCCAGCAGCTCGCGCGCGGCAGGGTTTTTGCCGAAGTCGATGGCGCCGTCGCCGCCGGCAGGCGCGGCTTTGCGGCCGTAGTGGCGGCGGCCAATGATTTCCATCTGCGCGGTGGATGTTTCCACGCCCCACGGGCGGCGTTGCAGCATGGCTTGCAGCAGCTTCCAGCTGGCGTTGGGTTTTAGCTCCAGCAGCGCCTGATCGACGGCGGCCAGCGCCACTTCGGCATGGGCCGCGGGCTGGCCGTCCGGGCGCTTGACGGTGATGGTGACTTGCGCCCTGGCGCGCACCTGATAGCTGGCCCGGTCGGCCTTGACATCCACCGCCAGCTCGTGCGCTTTGGTGTCAACGCTGATTTCGGCTACGCCCAGCCGGAAGGCGGGTTTGCTCAAATCGACCAAGGGCGTGGCGGCGGCGTAGTCCCGGCTTTCGTAGCGGAACGCGCGCCACCACTGGCGCGGCGCGCTGTAGCCCCAGCTGAAAAAGCTGTACCACGGCACTTCGCGCAGGCGCGGGCGCAGCGCCAGCACGCTGACGTAGACGTTGGGTGCCCAGGATTGATCCACCTTCAGCGCCACGGTGGGGTTGTCGCCGCGCAGATCGGCCACTTGCGTTTGCACGATGCCTTCGCGCTCCACCGCTATCAGCGCGGTGGCGTGGCGAAACGGCATACGCACCTGAAAGCGCGCGGTTTCGCCGGGACGGTAGGATTTTTTCTCCGGCAGCACGTCCATGCGGTCGTCGTTTTGGCCGCCAAACCACAGCTCGCCCTGGTTCGTGACCCACACTGTCTTGGCGGCTTTCATGACGCGCGCGCGGCTGTCGCTGGCGCTGACGACCAGCTCGATCTCGCCCGGCTGGGTCAGCTTGATGCCGCACACCAGCAGGCCGCGCGCGTCGCTGACGCCGGTGCAGACGGTGCCCATGTCGCGCGTTTCGGTGTGGCTGTCGTAGGCGTAAAAACCGCCCACCATGCGTTTGCGGCTGGTGGTGGTGACGCGCGAGACGGCGCGCACGTCCAGCGGCACGCCAGCCTTGGGCTTGCCGCTCAAGTCCAGCGCCAGCGCTTGCAGCGTGAGCGGCTGGCGGGACGATACCCAGTCTTCGGCCCGGATACCGGCAATCACCCCGGCGGGCCACAGGGTGGCGTAGCTGCTCAGGGTCTGGACTTCGCCGTTGGGGTCGTCAAAAGCTGCTTCGATGTGCAGGCGCTGGATGTGCGGCGCGGGTTTGATGCCGGTCAGCGTGAGCTTGCCCGCACCGTCGCGGTCCAGCGTGACGGGCAGCTTGTCGGCGATCACGCGCTGCTCCTGGCTGGCGGCGGCTTCTTCCTCGCTGCTGCTGTTTGGGGACGCGCTGGCGGGGCGGGGCGGCTCGAACCCGAAGTCCTCATACCCGGCAAAGCGCGGCTGGTAGCTGGACACCATGGCCGACACCTGCACCGGCAGGCCGGCGGCCGGCCCGCCGGATACGTAATTGATTTGCACTTGCGCCGGTATGCTGGCGGGGGCGACGAGTGCATCGCGCTCTTGCGGGCCAACGCTGCCTTGCAGCACCGGCAGGCGAAATTCCTCGACGCGGAACTGGCCGGTTTCAAATTCCATGACGTTGCCGCCGCCATCCGGCGCGTTTTTGGCGCTCATCCACACCGCGTAGGCGCCCAGCCTGGCGGCGGGTGGAATGGCAAAGGCGGATTCGGCGCTGCGCCCGCCGGTGGCGGTGGCGCGCCAGTGCAGCGGCTGGGTGTAGCGCTGGCCGTCGCCCAGGTGAATGATTTCCAGCGTGTCTGGTTCGCTTGCGGGCAGGCCAAAGCCGGCGCTGGTTTGCGTGCGCAAGATGTGCTTCATCGACACCGTTTCACCGGCGCGCAGCAGCGTGCGGTCAAACACCGTGTGCGCCAGTACGCCGGGGCGCGGCTCGCTGTTGATGGGCACGTGAAAGCGCCACGGCTCGATGCCGCGCTGCCACGACGACCAGGTAAAGGCCATGTCCGGCACGCCTTCATTGACGGCGCGCGCCGACACAAAGTACGCGCCGCCCGGCGCGCCGTCATCCGGCGCTTCGGTTCCGCCATCCAGCTCGTCCAGACCGGCGCAAGTGCGCGGCTGCAATGACAGTCCTTGCAGCCGCGCGATGCCGTCGGCGCCGGTGACGGCGCCAGCCAGCAGCTTGCCGCCGCAGTCGGACACCTGCACGCGGGCGCCAGCCACCGGGCGGCCCTTGTCCAGCGTGGTTACCCAGGCCAGCGCGTTGCCGCGCCCCAGCTTGAAGTGCACGCCCAAATTGGTGACCAGCGCCGAGGTGCGCACCACCATGGCGCGCGCGGCCCCGTAGCCGGGATCAAGCAGCTGCTGGCCGAGCATGGGCGAGTTGATCTCCAGCACATGAAAGCCCGGCGCCAGCGGGATGCCAACCACTTCCAGCGGGCGCTGCTGGCCGCCATCGGGCGCGGGCGGCAGCGCGATGGTCTTGACCCCCGGCTGGCCCGCCAGCAGCGACAGCATGCGCGCCTCTACATAGTCTTTGGTCACATCGCTGACCGGCGGCGGCAGCGGGCGGCCGGGCAGGTCGGCGGCGGCGCGCTTGCGCGCCACCAGATGCGAGTCATAACGCTGCACGCGGTTGAACCAGGCGATGATCTCGGCGTCGCTGTGCGGCTGCAACTGGCTGATTTGCAGCGCCTGCGCTTGCAGTTGCGGCTCCACATGACGCAGCGTTACGGGCAGCAGCGCCGGGCCGTCCGGCCCTTCGGCAAAACGCTCGACGATGCCAAACGGCGCGGCGGCAAAACGCGCCAGCGGCGGCATGGTGGCGCTGGCGATCTTGAGCGGAAAATTGTCCGCGTTGGCCAGCGCGCGCCCGCTGTCGTCCTTCAGATCGGGCGGCAGGATCAGGGTAAAACTGGTGTTCTCCGGCAGCGGCGCGTCAAACTGCACGCTGCTCACCAGCTCATCGGCGTTGCGCTTGCCCGCTTGCGGGCGGTACTCGGCCCGCTCGGAGTGCAGGCGCGCCTGCTCGGCCACATGGCGGGGCACGGGCGCGCTGAACTCCAGCCTCATCGGCAGGATCGGAATGCACGCGGCCTGGGCGTTTTCGCGCTCGCAACTGAAACTGGCGGTAAACGGCTCGCGCACCTTGAAGGCAAAGCGCCGCTCCACGTTGCTGGCGCTGCCGCCGCCGGGCGCGCTCACCCCCTTGCCATACACCAGTTCAACGCGGCTGGCGGGCGTCAAGCGCCGGTTGCAGCGCAGGGTGACGATGGACAGCGGCTGCCTGGCCGCATCCCTGGCCAGCCGCAGCGTCTTGAGCAAATCGTCGCGCGGCTGACCATCGATCAACTCAACCTGCACCTGCTCGCCCAGGCCATCCACCGCGCACCAGACATTGTTTTTGACGCTCTGCAACGCGGCGGGACCGCTCAGGCGCAGCACAAACACCTGATCCTCATCGATGGACGACTGATGAATGCTGGGCAAAATGCCGCGCACAAACGGGCCGCTGGTATGAAACTGATAGCTGCCCGCGCCCGTCAGAGCCGCGCCAGAGACCGACTTGAACCCGGCCACAACATCGGCGCGGCAATGCACGCCGGGCGGCAGCTCGGCCTGAAAGTTGTACACCCACTCGCGCGCATTGACCCAGCCGCCTTGCCCGCGCGCGGCGGCGGCGTTGTCGCAACTGACGCTAAACGGAGCGCCCGCGCCCGGGTAGCCAAAGTTGACCGCGTCCTGGCTGAACTTGGCGACGATCTGGGTAACGCCTTCCACCTCGCCCTGCGGGCTGAACGAGCTAACGCCAAGCGCATGAACCTGCGCCGCCGCCAGCGCGGCGGCCAGCACAAACCAGCGCGCGCGCGAGCGCATGGGGCGGGCAGAAGATGTCATGGTGCGGGCCGGCAAACGGGATGGACTAGCGTATCAGAGGCCGCGCTGGGCTTTAATGCAGGTGGCGTGTTTTGGAGACGCATGGCCGGCTGTAGGGGCGAAAAATCTTTCGCCCTTGGGCGGTTCAACAAAAACGGCGCTTTCCCGTGGATGCGCCGCAGGGGCGAAAAATTTTTCGCCCCTGCGCCGCCGCAACCGGCCTGCGCGCGCGGCGCAACTTTTCCATCGTCATTCCAGCGCGCATGTTCTTTCCCCTCGCCCGCTTGCGGGAGAGACTGATGTAGCGCGCCGCGCCACCGACTTGCGCACCGGCAGCCGGTCTATGCATGCGGCACAACTTTTCTTTCGTCATTCCCGCGCAGGCGGGAATCCAGCAGAGGGTGGTTTCGAGGTGACGTTCCTGGATTCCCGCCTGCGCGG
>Ga0209628_10000050_pt1 | contig 56013 bp, 43 predicted proteins | sample TergutCu122P4_FD_187285 | JGI IMG/M metagenome (GOLD analysis project Ga0209628, IMG submission 187285) | Cubitermes ugandensis P4 segment gut microbial communities from Kakamega Forest, Kenya - Cu122 P4 (SPAdes) (version 2) | ecosystem: Host-associated > Arthropoda: Insects > Digestive system... | reverse complement strand
ATTAAAACGGCAAGTTTTGATGAACTTGCCGAAATCGTTGGGGAAAGTAAAGCAAGGATCATCCCTCACTTTTTTCTCAAAAAATAATACACCACCCCTATATCAATAGTGAGAAAAGGAAAATAAGGCAACATCTTGTCACACACATCAAATTTGGATGGACTTTTGGTAGGAATATAGGAAGAGAACAGCATATTTAAACTCACTTTGTTGTCAATAGGTTTCCACAGGTTTGTTATCATATAACTATACCCTATCTCAAATTTTGGGGCAACATAAAATTTTCTACCAAATTCATCAAAGACATCAACAGATATATGCCCGAAACTACCCCCCAAACCGATAAAAAAACCGCCCCGCTTGAAAAAGTAATATCTAAATTGTAAATCAATATATTTTTGACTGATAAACAATCTATCATTAATTTTGTACGAAGCAGCAAAATTTTTATAGAATCCCAAAGATGCGTTAAGAGAAAACCTGTTTACTAAGAAATAGGAATATTCGATGGAAGGACTGGTAATATACTGAAGATTCTGACCAGTCTCAAAATATTGTACGAAGTTAATATTTAATCCCAGCGTTGAATTTCCTTTTTTTAACCGGTTTTGAAATTTTTCAAATTTGCTTGCATCTTTATTTATCTCTTTAGCACTGCCAGAGATAATCATAAAAATTATAACCGTGATTGTGAAAATTATTTTTTTTGCTTCCATACTTAAAATCTATAAAAAATTGCAAAGCTAGCTTCTCCTTGAAAAGTAGGCACATTAATTGCATTATCAAAATACAACAATGGTCTTGACCAATATAGCGTTATCCCAAAATTATTTTTATATTTTGTTTTTTTAAACCAGCGCGAAGCGTAAATATCCACTCCAATAGCCCCGGTTATGACGTGCGCTACATAATTTTTTGTATGAAATTCTTCATCTAAATCATTATAATAATTTCCTATGCTACAAATATATGATGCTTCAATAAAAGGAACGAACATTTGATTTTTACCAAGATTAACTTTAAAAGAAGGATAAAAATTTAGGGATTTCTCTCTAATTTCTGCGTTATTCACATATAGGACTTTAGAATTTGAGAAAGATGCAAAGAATCCTATACTAATTATTTCCGAAAAATTATAATAAAAGCCTGCCTTAACTCCTGTAAAGGGACTGATCTTCTTTATACCAGCCCTCTCAAGATGCTTAGCCACTACAAATCCCGGAGAATATAACACTACTGTAAACTTGTTCTTCTTAAATAGATTATCAACAGAGGATTGTTCCGAAGTAATTTTCTGTTCAATATTTAATGGCTCTTGCCCAAATACACTGTAGAACATAAAAGTACAAAAACAGATTGTAAATAATATTTTTTTCATCTAATTTTTTTTAGAAAAGGATATTGCTCAAAGCAATTTTGCAAAAGTATAAAAAACTTTGAGCAATATCCTTGAAATTAAATTAAAATAAACCAAATGAGGAACATAATTTTTTGTCAAATTTTGGAGGAAGAGCATCAATTTTAAATACTTGGTAGCCAGCAAATGCAAGTAAGAGTTTATCACCACCAAACCAGGTTTTTGTACACATCCAGTTTAGCCCTACGGGTCCAATTATTGAATATGAACGAGCTTTGTTAACAGATGGTCCAAAATTCCAATGAAATAATGGAAAGAAATCTCGTAATTTGCTTTGACAAAATTGTTCAGCATACAACGTACCAACAATACCTCGTGTTGGAGATGGTGTTGAAGCAACATTAAAGATTTGAGTATAGTAGTTATACATTGCAGTAGGAATGGGGTACTCTTCTCCCAGTTCAGTAATACCTAATTCAACTGCTTTAGCATGTATCGAATCAAGTTTCTTAGTAGTTTCGTACATAGTAATGTTCTCTCTATCTACACAATAATCATAAAAAGCGGCATCCTCATCAAAAATATAGATTGCTTCATCCTCAGCAATGGATACATCTTCCGCATCTCCGCTTCTTGATGCCGGTTTTTTAAAGTTTTCTAATGTGCAGTTCATTTTAACCCCATTATAATAAACGGGAAGTTTGTTAATGTCAATGGATACTACTTTATTGGGTTCTTCTTTGGTTTTTTCTTTGTCACAGGATGTGAAGAAGAACGCAAACGCTATGGCTATTATGGGTAATAAAATAATTATTTTTTTCATCTGAATATAATTTTTTAATTGGTTAATAATTTTTTCGTTATTTCTTAGGGGGGAACAGTTACGATTCTGCTATATAGTGGCGGTTCTTCCGTCGTCGAAAGCTATCATGTTGGGTTGCTTTTTCAGAAATTTTCCATTCTTACAAGCAATTTCTCTCTCTTATAGTCATGGAGGTTTTTCAATAGTCATATATTCTACTTCTAAGGGTTTTCTGTAAAATATATTAACAAATAAATGTGCCAAACTACTCATAAAATAACACCTTTATTTTCAATTTAATCGGTTACAAAAATAGAAAATTTTTATTAGACTTTTTATTTTGTCAAAAAAAAAATTTAGCCTTACGGTCTTCTCTCAACTCGCCTTTATCGCCTTCACCGGATTGGTAATCGCGGCTTTTAGGGATTGGAAACTCACGGTAAGCAACGCAATTACAATGACCAACAAGCCAGAAGTTGCGAAAAATATTCTTCAAACTCTTTTCTTTTAAAACACTTTCTTTCATTTGTTATTTATTTTTGTTGATTTTATCACTAACCACTAATTAATTATCAACACCTCATTATTCCCGTACATCTCATACGAACTCACGATTACTTTTTCGCCGGGGTTTAAGCCTTCGAGCACTTCGTAGAATTGCGGGTTTTGGCGACCTATCTTTACGGGGCGGCGCACGGCTTTGTCGCCTTCGAGTACGTAAATCCAGTTGCCGCCGGTGGTTTGGTAGAAGGCGCCGCGGGGGATGATGATGCCCTGCGTGGGCTGTCCCAACTGCAAGTTAATGTAGTAGGTTTGTCCGGTGCGGATATTGTCGGGGCGGGCGCCGGTGAAGGTTAGCCATGTGCGAAACTGTCCGCCGCGCACTTCGGGAAATACTTTGGCAACCTGTATTTCGTACTTTTCGCCGCCGCGCTCAAGTCAATAACGGACTACAAAATAAAGTATATACTAAAAACTCTTTCGTGAATATTTTGGCGAAAAACTGCTTAATCTGTATCATGTGTGTATTAAATAATGGCTATATAAGTAAAACAATAATAATAACCGTCAAAAATTGTACCAAAATGTTTAATTTATTATAAATCACTTTTTTATGAAATAACCAAAACTATATAGCGTATGATTATTTTACAATAAGTGTATATTTTTTTGACAACACGAGATGAAAATTTTTATTTTTTTAAGTCGAAAAAATTACCGATATTTGCACCTGCTATTGCAAAAATTACATAGATTGTTAGTTTATTTTTATGTGCTACGAAAATTATCCATCTCCCTGCTTTATTTTATTTGAAGAAGCTTTAGAAGCCAATCTGCGGTTATTAGAATTAGTGCAAAAGGAATCAGGGGTTTCTATTATTTGTGCATTAAAAGGTTTTGCCTTTTGGCATTCATTCCCCCTTATTCGTCAATATTTATCAGGCGCTGCAGCAAGTTCCTTAAATGAAGCACAATTAATTGTGGATGAAATGCATTGCGAAGCGCATACTTACGCCCCCGCCTATTTGGAAGAGGAATTTGAAACACTTTTATATTATAGCAGTCACCTAACTTTCAACTCGTTAAATCAATGGGAGCGTTTTAAAAAACAGGCATTGGCTTGCTCCAAGAAAATTAGTTTCGGCTTGCGTGTAAATCCGGAATATTCCGAAGTAACTACCGACTTGTACAATCCGGCATTGCCCGGCTCAAGATTGGGAATTTTAGCAGAAAATATGCCCCCCCACTTACCTCAAGGAATTGAGGGTTTGCATTTTCACACCCTTTGTGAAAACGACAGTTATGCATTGGAGAATTGTTTGAAATCATTTGAAGAAAAATTCGGGTATCTGATAAAAGAATGTAAATGGGTAAATTTCGGAGGGGGACATCACATTACAAGAAAAGATTATAACATAGAACATTTAATTTATTTACTGACTGATTTTAAGCAACGTTACCCTCATCTAAGCGAAATTATTTTAGAACCCGGAGAGGCAGTAGGGTGGCAAACCGGCATTTTAATTTCAACCATAGAAGATATTGTAGAGAATAAGGGTATAAAAACAGCCATCCTCAACATCTCATTCTCCTGTCATTTACCTGATTGTTTGGAAATGCCCTATAAACCTACAATTATTGGCGCTTCAAACCCAACTTCAGAAAGCAAATATATATACCGTCTGGGAGGTAGTTCCTGCTTGGCAGGAGATTATATAGGAATGGGCGACTTCGCTTTTCCTAAACCTTTAGAAATTGGCGATCGAATTATTTTTGATGATATGATTCATTATACTATGGTGAAAACTACTTTTTTTAATGGAGTAAAACATCCGGCCATTGGAATGATTTCTAAAGAAAGAGAGTTTGTTTTATTGTCAGAACCCGGAAAATATACAGACTACAAAGCAAAATTAGGCTAATAAAATGGCTGAAAAAGTATTAGAAAATGCACTTATTCCCAAAAAAAGTAGAATTTTAAGTAATAATTACAATTATGATAAAAAAATCTATTTTTGTGCATCTTCTAACTTAACACTAAATTTTATGATTAAAACTGATACTCCTGTAAGTTTCTTCAGATTTGAAGATTTGCGTATCTACGCTAAAGCTTTAGATTACATTACCTGGTTACATCATGTGGTAGACAAATTTCCCGGCCATAACCAACCTACTCTTGCACAACCTTTTTTAAAAGTATCGCAAAGTATCGCATTATTTCTTGCAGAAGGCTCTGCAAGAAATAAGCCTCAGTTTATTTACTACCTGAAAATGGCAAAAAGTTCCGTCCGCGAATGCGTTGTATACACGGAAATTGCTTACCGTTTAGGCCTTATAAATGAGGAAAGTAAAGAATTTTCTGTAACTCAAATGATGGAATTGACTAAAATGATTGGTTCTTTGGTTACTTCATTGCAACGTACTATTCCTAATGCAAAAGAAGAGGATGAGTATGACGATATGCAATTACCACCCGATTTGGATTAAGAGTTCCGCATGTAAGGTTGACTATCCTCCATTCCTACTCTTCAAATCTGTATCTTATTTGCAAATAATTAATTTCTTAGAGCAAAAATATGGAACCTAAAAGACTTTTTGACATCTTAACTTATTATCAAAATAAGTATCCCCATCAAGAAATAGCTTTAGCCGGAAATATTGATAAAAAGTGGAAAAAATACTCTCTTGCCGAATATATTGAATTTACGAACAATCTCTCATACGGTATGTTAAAATTGGGAATTAATCTCGGAGATAAAGTTGGAATTATATCCGCAAACCGTCCTGAATGGAATATGTTAGATATGGCAATTATGCAAATTGGCGCCATTACGGTTCCTATTTACCCCACATTGGTTGCCCACGAGTATAAGTATATCCTAAATCATGCAGAAGTTAAGTTGGTTATTTTAGAAGGTGCCGAGTTAATGGGAAAAATATCTTCTATAATGGATGAAACTCCCGAACTAAAATATCTCTATACCTTTATTAATAGAGAAAAATTTCCTTATTTTCAACAACTTGTTGACTTAGGAAAAGAGAATCCCAATCCTGAAGAATTAGAAAGGAGAAAAACTGCCGTAAAGTCATCTGATTGTGCAACCATTATTTATACCTCCGGAACTACGGGTATTCCTAAAGGCGTGATGCTGTCTCACGATAATTTCATGGGGCAAGTAATGAATTTGCGCCATATCCCTGCTCCATGGTCAAATATTGCATTTAGTTTCTTGCCTTTATGCCATGCCTATGAAAGGATGTTGGTATATCTTTATCAATATTTGGGCATGTCGGTTTATTATACTCAAAATTTGGGGACCATTGCGGAAAATATTAAAGAGGTGCGCCCTACTATGATGGCAACGGTTCCGCGAATGTTGGAAAAAATTTATGATAAAATTTACGTTTCAAGCAGTAGTATGCCGTGGATCACTAGAAATATTTTTCGATGGGCAGTGCAAATTGCATGTAATTACAAAATTCAACCACATGACCGTACCTGGTGGTATAATCAAAAACACAAAATCGCTGATAAATTAGTCTACAGTAAAATACGAAAAAACTTGGGTGGAAATTTCGATATAGTCGTTTCCGGTGCTGCCAGCATTCAACCCCGATTGGCATCTTTCTTCTCCGCAATAGGGATGCCTGTTTTTGAAGGATACGGACTCACGGAAACCTCGCCCGTGATCGCTGTGAGTTGCAGAGAAAAAAACGGGAGAGAAGCCGGAACAGTGGGATTCCCATTGCCCGGAGTAGAAGTGAAAATAGCTAAAAACGGAGAAGTTTGTTGTCGCGGACACAACGTGATGATCGGATATTATAAAGACGAAGCGCTTACAAAAAATGTAATTGATGCCGACGGATGGTTTCATACAGGAGACCTAGGTATAATCAACGAAAAAGGACAACTCATTTTAACAGGAAGATTGAAAAGTCTATTCAAAACATCGTTAGGGAAATACATTAATCCTCAAATAATTGAAGAAAAATTTACCGAATCCCCATTCATTGAAAATATTGTAGTGGTTGGTGAAGGAGAAAAATTTGCAGCTGCGCTCATCTCTCCTGATTTCAATTTTTTACAAGGCTGGTGCCTGCGTCATAACATTGAATATCAAAACCCTCAGCAAATTGTTAAAAATGTGGAGATTCTAAAACGCTATGCTCGTGAAGTGGCTAAATATAATGCATTTTTCGGGGATACCGAACAAATCAAAAAATTTGAACTTATTCCCGACGAATGGTCGCAACTTACCGAAATACTTACACCCACGTTGAAAGTGAAACGCAACTTAGTTCAAGAAAGATATAAAGATGTGATTGAAAAATTATATCAATAAGGAAAAATTAATGCTTAATACTCATCTTCGTGAAAGAAAAAATCATCTTTGGTAGGATAATCAGGCCATAAATCTTCAATATTATCGTAAATCTCTCCTTCATCTTCTATCTCTTTCAAATTTTCAATAACCTCCATCGGGGCACCTGAACGTAATGCAAAATCAATCAATTCTTCTTTCGTCGCAGGCCATGGAGCATCTTCCAATTTTGAGGCTAATTCTAACGTCCAATACATAAAATTTTTTTTAAAAATAGGTTCGTTTTAGTGGGGCGCAAAAATAAATTTTTATAAATACGAATATATAGTTTAAAGGATTTTTTATTTATCTCAATTTCAAATACTTTTCTTCAATGTTAAATTTTTTATGCAAAAACCGGGCTAAAATAAAGAAGTAGTCGGAAAGTCTGTTTGTAACCGGAAGAACTTTTAAGAGAGATTCATCCTGCTTACAAAGTTGCGCTATTTTTCTTTCCAGTTTTCGGCACATAGTTCGGCAAATATGCGCCTGAGCAATGGCTCGGGAACCCTGAGGCAGCAAAAATTTGTCCAACACAGGCAAACTCTTACTCATTTCATCTATTTCATTCTCAATCTCTAATAAAAACTCTTCCCAGTATACACTTTTCCAGTATTGTTCATACTTCTCTTTCGGAGTTGCCAAAATACCTCCCATAATAAACAGATTCTCTTGAATTTTTGTAAGAAACGGCATCTCTTCTTCGGCAATTAATGCCCCGATGTTTGCATTCAACTCGTCGCAGGTGCCATAAACATCAAGAAGAAAATCCGATTTATTCACGCTACCCCCCCCCACCAACGAGGTGTTTCCCATATCTCCTGTTTTGGTATAAATTTTACTCATATTCGATATAAATTTTGAAACAGACAAAAGAATAAAATATTTTGGTTGCATCCGCGATTTTTAAGATTTGGCTGAAATATTAATTTGCAAAAAAAACTATTTTTGCAGCATGAAAAAAGAATCCAAAAACCAAATTGAATTAGATTTTTTTAAACCATAAATAGTTATCATTATGAAAAACCTTACCTTATTTGCCGTCCTCGCTTTATTGCTTTCAGTAAGTTGCACGGCGCAAACCAAAAAGAATGAAGCAAAACCCACTGAAAAAGAAACCGTTATTAAAGAAGAACCTAAAAAAGAAACTATGCAGGAAGTATTGATTAAAACCTCTTTGGGCGATATTACCATTGCCCTGTACAATGAAACGCCGCTTCATCGCGACAATTTTATCAAATTGGTAAACGAGCATTTTTATGATGGCGTTCTATTTCACAGAATTATTCAGAATTTTATGATTCAAGCCGGCGATCCTGTTTCAAAAAATGCAAAGAAAGGGCAACAATTGGGTATGGGTGGCCCCGGTTATACCATCCCTGCGGAAATTAAACCCAATCTGACCCATAAACGGGGCGCAGTTGCTGCTGCCAGGCTGGGAGACAATATGAACCCCAAACGTGAATCTTCCGGTTCTCAGTTTTATATTGTGGATAATCCTAACGGTGCCAAGCATTTAGATGGCCAATACACCGTTTTCGGCGAAGTGGTAAAAGGACTGAATGTAGTAGATAAAATTGCGGCTCAACAAAAAGATCAATTCGACAGACCCATTGAAGATATTAAAATTATTTCCATGGAAGTGGTGGATAAAAAGTAGTCAAGTTAGAATTTATTATCTCGCCAAAATCCAGCCAATTTTAGAAAGAAATAATCACTAACAATTTATCATTCAAATTATTAGTGATTATTAAAGTGCCCAGGACAAGAGTCGAACTTGCACGAGAGTCCTCTCACTACCCCCTCAAAGTAGCGTGTCTACCAATTCCACCACCTGGGCAAAAATAGGCGGCAAAGATATGATTTTTAGATGAACTTGAAACTTTATTTTTTAAAAATACTTTCTCGTAAACCTTGTTTTTAGCCCTCTATTTCCTAATTTATATTCAAAAAATCCCTTCCCTCCTTTGGAACTTAGTATTTTATCTTTAGCTTTAGTATTGATTATTGCATTGTTAAATTTTTCATCTGAAGAAAAAGCAGATAAACTATTATTCTCAAATTGAAAAAAGAAAAAATCTTTTTTTATTTCAAAATAGATGTACAAAGTGTTTCGCGAGCCTTTTTTCTCAATCACAATTCTGCCGGGAATCTCTTTGTATATAGTTTTACCTCCGGATATAACCACAGGTAATGTTTTTTGCGATTCAAACGCCGAATTTATTTTCGACCACTCAAAATTCAATGTTGAAAACAACAACCGAACAGACAATTTTGGGGGGAGCTTTCCTACTTGTATGCCTGATCTGCGCTCTTTTTCATATTTTTCATATTCTTCTTGCCCTAAAATATTGATTAATGACTGATTATAAATTTCATCCGTATTAGTATCCAAAAATTTTACATCTTGCAAATTGGTAAAATAATCATTCATTATCTTCATAGCATCATCGTTGAAAAAGAAATCGATAGAAGTAGTAAGCCGCATCTCGGCTGAATCAACTTGCAAATAATTAACTACTTGACCGTATGTATTAAAATCGATACGTCCCAATTTTGCACCCATATCAATGGCGCCTTCTCCAATGGAGATACACTCTTTATTAAATAAAGAAATAATATTTCCCTGAAGTTGAGGATTATTAAGTTTATCTTTAGAAGCAGCCTGAAAGGCCTGTTTCTCATTGTTATAAGTTATAAAACCTCCTGAAGTGATATATTCCGAATCGTTTATCTGCTCTTTAGCACCTCCGAAACAAGTATAAATTCTTCCGTTTGCATTAGAAGAAGCAATGGCAACCGTAGCTTTCCGGTCGTTCATATCACGCGATTTCTCATTTATCTCAATAAATATCTTTTTAGGATCAATTTGTTGATTGATTTTCAATGAAGTAAATCTTTCAGCATCGCAACCATGCAACATGGAAACGCCCCCTGAAAATGTTAAAAACTCTTGGGTACTATTAAGTTCTGCATTACCGCTAAATCCAAAATGGGGGCTTAACGTAAAATCGGCTTCCTGCTTTATGGATGCAGTTCCTTTAGTGGTTCTAAAATACCAAATGGTGTCAAAACGAATGGTTTGTGTCGTATTAAATTCATCCACATAATCATAATAACCGCTTCCTTTAAAATTGTCTCCGTTTTCAATTTTCACAGAGCAATTAAAGAGTTCATGATACATATTCTCACGCGAAGTTAAAATTCTTGCATTTTTAAGTTGTTCAAAGACAGCATTTTTATTAATAATAACCTCTCCGTTTCTGGGAATAATAGCGGCATCACCTACCGGAATATAACGCACCCCCTGCGCAACAAGTCTGTTTTGCTCAAAATCAAATTCTAACTTCTGCAGATTAAATTTCACTCCTATCCTACCCTTCTCAATGGATGAAAGATAATTATTTTTACTTTCCATCTTCACCAACTCTCGCGCCGGTGTAGCATCAATACCTACCTGTGCGTACGGGTCATCCCATGTAAAACGAAGTATATTTTGGTCAATAGAGTTCCATGTAAACGACTGTGCATTCGCCTGAAAGCCGTTACTGGAAAAACGAATTTCAGCAAAATCCTTTACGGGAGAAAAATTGCCGACACGTGCGGCAAAATCAATCTTGGCATTATAACTATCTGCGGTAAAAGCATATTTTTTCTCTTTTTCATTATCAAAAATACGCAAACTTGCATTTTCAGCTTCCACTACATGATGTTTTAATATCATCTGTTTGGATTGCAGTTCTGCACGTTTAAAGTTCAAAACCCCGTTTCCTGCTAAAGATTTTGGCGATAACCCCAGCGTGCCTTCAAAAGTACTTTCATTAAAAATCACAAAAGGTTTTTTATCAGAGGTAACACTCATCTCCTCTTTATAAGGTTCAAAAAGAAACGTTGCATTTGTTGTGGTTACTTCCGGATATTCTACCTGAGTATTCTGCGGCATCATATTAAATCTATTTGCTTTTCCTCTAACAGATTGCAAGTAAAATACCAAACTGTCGCTTTCTATAGATGAGGTTAGATAGTTAATTTTTCCTTTTCCTCTTAATCCGTTGTTTGTTAAAGTAATGGTATTGTAAAATTTCGCTGTTCCGCCAAACATGGGGATCCCTTCAGTACCGGTTTTATAAACCAAACCCAGAGAATTATCAGGTTGAAGTTTAAGGGGTTCGTAAATATCCGGAAAAATACCGCCCGAAACCAATCTCCCCGGAATTTTAGTAGAATCAATACTAAAACTATCCAAATTTTTGATAATAAAATAATCTATCTGAAAATAGAATGAATCTTTTTTATACTCGGCATTTAGAATATCCGGCTGATCAAAAAACACTTTTCCCCCTTCACGACTTTCAAAAATGGGATAATCGGGAATCGTTTTATTTCCGCTTTTATTTTTTGGATTATCAATAAACAGCGTTCCGGAAATATCTTCCACCACATTTTTTACCTTTTTCAGCGGATACTCTCCGTAAATATTTTGGGGTTTTGATTTATCTTCCGAAAACATAATCATGGAGTCAATTTGCGGCATAAAAAGTTGAAATTTATCATAATCGAAACTGCAATCTCTGGCTACAAAATCAAATAGTCCGCCGATGACCCGCCCCGAAAAATGCAAATCTCTGTTTTTCTTTACAATTACAGTTTCATTCATGGGGTAAACATTGACAATTTTTGCATCGCTTAGTACCAAAAATTCACAATTATAAATAGTTAAGTCGAAATTACGCATATTTAAGGTAGCAAAATGTGATTTTGATTCTAAAATCAGATTGTCATAATCTCGCCTCTTCAGTTCATTATTTAGGTAATTTCCCAATTTATTTTTATAATAAATCATATCATGTTGAATATCATAATCAATAAATCCCTGTATGGCATAATCTATCAATAATACAACCATATCAGTTTGTGCTCTTTGGAAGAAACTAAGTACATGTCGAAGCGAGATCGGTTGAAAATTGTAAGTTTTAAACAATTCCCACAGTTGCAGCATGGGGTTTTTATCGTTATAACCTTTATTGCGTTGCATAATTTCCGGACTGAAATAATCTTGCGATTGAAAAAAAGCCGACTTATCCGAATTTTGAAATAATGTTTTTCTAAATTCAAGCGTAGGAGTATTCATCTTCCAAAAAATAGCATCAGATTTAATTTCTAATTTATGATAAGAATCGAAGAAAGGGGAACGCCCTAATCCGGTAGAGGTTCTGGTTATCCAGAGTTCTGCTGTAGCAGGATTGTAACTAAATTCAGCACTTGGATGTTCAATGGAGTCGGAATCTAAAAAAATGACCACGGAAGCATCGCGTGCCACAATCAATTCGGGGTTAAAAGCAAATGCCTGCGCTATTACTTTCACAACCGGCTTATTTTCTGAAAAAATGAGAAGTCGTTGTAAATGCTCGTCATACTGCACATTAGGATATTTCTGTTGTGCGTTTCCTAATAAAAAAAGTAGAAAGAAAAAACCGAAAAAAAGAAGATGACGTTTCATCAGAGTTCCCCTTTCAACGCCAAAAATTCAAATTTTGCTTTTAACAATTGCATTACATGTACTTCCTGGTTAATGAGAGACTGCAATTCATCGTTTTGCTGTTTAATAAAATCGTAAGCCGTAATTGTACCGTTAAGCAGTTGTATTTTAGAAGTTTCTGTAATAATTTTATATTTTTCGGTAATCTGCTTATCCAATAGAATCAAATTTTCAATTTTCTGAATTTCATTCCATTTATCTTCAATCTCAATTTGGTTTGATTTTTCGAAATCACGTTCCTGACTTTCTAATATTTTCTTCTGCAGATTAATAATATTTCCAATTCCAATAGTTTTAGCCCAAGTAATAACAGGGATATTAAATTTAATACCCAAAATATAACTCCATTCAAATTTATTAGAGAAAGTATTAAACGCAGGCCTTCCGTATCCGCCTGATGCAAAAAAAGTAAAATTTGGCAAACTGTTGGATATTTGAAATTTCCGTTGATAATCCAATCCTTTCTTACTATATTCAAATAGGGAAAATTCCAACCGGGAAGAGGAACTGTTTCTTTGAATGTTCGGTGATTCGGGCACTACAAAAGTAGCGCCTTGTAACTGTTTCCCGGTAATAATAGACAAAGAAGTTATCAAAGATTCTTTAGTAGATGTCAAGCCTCCTTTCTGCTGCTCGATTTTAAGCGCTTCCAACTCTAATTGAGCCACTGTATTTCCATATACCACCCCACTTTTCAATAATTTATTAAGTTGATCCAACTGCTCATTGATGGTATTTGCAACACTTGAAAGCAGAGATATCTGTTTATCTAAAATCAGTAAATTTAAATAGATGGAAATAATTTTCTCTTTAAGTTCATGAATAGAAAGGTCAAGTTTATCGATATCCGATTTATTCATCATTCTTTCATATTGGCGACCGTATCTAAGTTTAGAGCCGGCATAGAGCACTTGTTGAAAATCTAAATAGATTCCGTAATGGTCTCTTGAAAGTTTATCCACCCCTAATGATAAAGGTAACTGGGGAACTTGTGATTGGAAACTTAGGAATCCGTTAATTTCTAAAGTAGGAAACATGTGCGAAGCTGCGTTATCTAATTTTACGTTCAGCAATTGGGCATTGAGTTCTTTTTGTACATTGGCAGAAGATTGGCTGATAGCCCATTGTTGACATTCCTCTAAAGTAACAACAGTTTGTGAAAAAACTATAAAAGGTAAAAAAAGAAAGAATATCGTAATACGTTTTTTCATTTTTTCAAATTAGGAGTAAAATTTGTATGTTTTTAGAATATTTTTTTACTCATTGAGAATTTCCTCATACTCATTCCGTTTTTCCCGGATAAACCATTATAGCTTTTGCCAAACACTCCATAGCTTCTTTCAGGTCGTTTATATTTAGTACGTAACTTATACGTACCTCGTTACATATAGGAGCCGGGTATGAGTAAAATCCGGTAGCAGGTGCCAGCATCACAGTTTTACCGTTCAACTGAAAAGATTCTAACAGCCATTGACAGAATTTATCTGCATCATCAATAGGCAGGCTGGCTACAGCATAGAACGCTCCTTTGGGATTAGGGCAAAAACAGCCCGGCATCCGGTTGATGGCATTAACAACACAATCTCTTCGGGCTACATATTCGTTAACTACGTCATCAAAATAGGATTTAGGAGTATCGCAGGCAGCTTCTCCCAAAATTTGCCCATAAGTAGGAGGACTTAACCGTGCTTGCGCAAATTTCATAGCAGTTGCCATTACTTCTTTATTTTTGGATATAAAAGCGCCAACGCGTACCCCACATGCGCTGTACCGCTTTGAAACAGAATCAACTAAAATTAGGTTATTTTCAAGTCCTGCGAGTTCCATGATAGAAAAATGTTTTTTACCATCATAACAAAACTCTCTGTAAACCTCGTCAGCTAATAAGAATAAATCATATTTTCTTGCTAAATCTCCTAATTGCTGTATCTCCTCTTTTGAGTACAGATATCCGGTAGGATTATTAGGATTACAAATCATAATCGCTTTCGTTTTCGGCGAAATAATTTTTTCAAATTCTTCAATCGCCGGTAATGCAAACCCGTTTTTAATGGATGAAACAATGGGTTTTACTTTTACCCCGCAAGATATAGCAAAACCATTATAGTTAGCATAAAAAGGTTCCGGAATAATTACCTCATCACCAGGGTCTAAGCAAGAGTTGAACGCAAAAAGGATAGCTTCAGACCCACCATTGGTGATAATGATATCTTCAGGGGTAAGATCAATTTTGACTTTTTTATAGTATTCTACTAATTTTTTACGATAGGATAAATTTCCTTCGGAAGGGCTGTATTCTATAACTTTTAAGTGATTGTTTTTTACTGCATCTAATGCTGCATGAGGCGTTTCAATATCAGGCTGACCAATATTTAAGTGAAATACTTTTATACCGCGTTGTTTTGCTGCATTGGCATACGGAACTAATTTGCGAATGGGAGAAGCCGGCATTTCCATCCCTTTTTTTGAAATCTTTGGCATACTATTTTTTTTTGTTTTAAAATATTTTTTGAAAAGGCAAAAGAACAAAAAAAAATTTATTAAACAACAAAAGTGTCATCTTTAAAATTAAAAAAATAGTTTAGAAATTGAATATCTATAGAGGAAAGATAAAATATAATTTTTCATTCTGCGTTTTACTTTTTCAATTTTCAATAACTAAAAGTTTAATCTAATAATTTAAAAATGAAAGAACTAATTGCCTGTTGCGGAATAGATTGCGAATTTTGTGATGCCCGCATAGCCACCATCCACAATGACTCTAAATTAAGAGAAGAAACCGCTGAAAAATGGCGTGAGATGTATAATTCTCCGGATATTACCGCAGAGTCCATCAATTGTATGGGGTGTCGTACTGCCGACGCAAAAATTGCCCATTGCTATGATTGCGAAATACGTACCTGCGTTCAAAAAAAGAACTTTAATACATGTGGTGATTGTAAAGAATTAGATACCTGCCAAATAGTTGGATTCGTATTTCAATATATGCCCGAAGTAAAAAAGAATTTAATAGAAAAATAGTGAATGATACGAAATGAAGGAATGTATTGAATATGCTGAAGTTAAAGTAGATGAAAGTACGTTTTTGAAAAACTCTTCATCTTTTTATTTACTTCAATCTATGGCCAATACTAATACTAATGACGTTGAGGCTACAGTTGCACAAATTTTTGAATTAAGACAGGCAGGAGCAAATTTAGTTCGTGTAGCTGTTCCGAGTGTAAAAGAGGTGGAAGCACTCCGAAAAATTAAATCCTCTTTACTTGAAAAAAATATTAAAATCCCGCTCGTTGCAGATGTACATTTTTTACCGGAAGTGGCTGAAAAAGTTGCGACTTTTATAGAAAAAGTAAGAATTAATCCCGGAAATTTTACGGATGCCCGAAACTACTCAGCCTGTTTTACAGAGCCTGAATATCAACAAGGATTTGAATCTATGGCGCTTCGTGCAAAATCTTTAATGAAGATATGTAAAAAACATAATACTGTGGTTCGTATTGGGGTAAATCAAGGTTCGCTTTGTGGAAGAATTGTTTCCCGATATGGTAATACTACCGAAGCATTGGTTGCTTCTGCTTTAGAATGGATTAAGATTGCCAATAAATATAATTTTCATCAAATCGTTTTCTCCATTAAATCAAGTCATGTAAAAACCATGATGGAAGCAAACTTATTGCTCTTTCAAAAAATGGCGGAAATGGGAAAAGTATATCCTTTTCATTTGGGTGTTACCGAAGCTGCCAATGCAATGGAAGGAAGAGTAAAATCTGCTATCGGAATCGGCGGATTGTTATTGAAAGGAGTGGGCAACACCTTTCGGGTATCATTAACCGAAAATCCCGTTCACGAGATTCTATTTTCAAAACTATTGGTTTCTGCCGTTCAAGAAGTTAAACAAAATCATTATGACGCATTCTCGGAAGGCGTTTTACGTATTGATTATCCTGAACCCAATAAAGAAAAATGGTGGGCCGGCGTAGGAATTCTAACAGGAAAATGGTGGTTGGAAGAGAAAATTAAAGATATTCTGATTATTAATCCACATTTTCATGAGGAGGAGATAAAAAAATTACGAGATTGTGTTTTGCAAATAAGCAACATAAAGAAAACGTACACTGAAATTATTGCCTGCCCTTCATGCGGGCGTACTCAATACGATATTCAAACAGTTCTTGCTAAAGTAAAGCAACATTTTTCACATTATCCTCATTTAAAAATTGCCGTAATGGGTTGCATAGTAAACGGGCCCGGAGAAATGGCAGATGCCGATTTCGGAATTGTCGGCAGTGCCCACAATAAAGTAGCCGTTTACAAAGGGAAAGAACGTATCTCTAATTTTGTCTCTGTGCCCGAAGCCTTGGATATTCTGCAATCTGAAATTATTTCAATTTATCCTCAATCGCTTTAAATCCCTTTCCGAGAATTTCATGGGCATCTTGAATGGAAATAAAGGCAACAGGATCAATATTAAATATAAATTGCACTAAATCAGGAATTTCTCTTCTATTGACAACTGTAAAAATAACTTCTTTTTTCTCTTTGGTAAACATTCCTTTTCCATCGAAAATAGTACCGCCGCGCTTTAAATCGTAAATAATAGCATTTCGTATCTCTTCACTTTTTTCGGAAATAATAAAAACCGTTTTGTCATCTGAAAAGCCTTTTAAAATCACATCAATTACCCTGCCCATAATAAAAATGGTAAGCCATGAATACAACGGAATTTTCCAGTCTTGAAAAACAAGAAATCCAAATATTACAATAATGGAATCCACTATCATTAATTGTGTACCTAAGGGGATTTTCGTATATTTTGATAAAATAGAAGCAATTACATCAGTTCCGCCACTGGAAGCCCGCGATTTAAAAATAAGTCCGACTCCTACACCCATAACGGCACCGCCAAACATACTTGCCAACAGCACCTCATCCTGCAAATGTAACGGGTCGTTTCCGATAAAATAGATCAACCCGTCGGTAAACAGCGCCGTTAAAATAAAACATACAAATGTTTTAACGCCAAAACGAGGCCCCAATATTTTTAACCCGATTAAAGTGAGTGGTAAATTAAAACATAGTGCAGCCATTCCCACAGGAAATCCCAATTTATGATGCAACACAATAGATATCCCATAAATTCCGCCCGGCGTGATTTTATAAGGAGTCATAAAAAAAGCGTATCCCAACGCCAAAATAAAGGTTCCTAAAACTAAATAAGTGTAAGAAATAATCCATTTCTTTGAAAACGGCTTATCTGCCAAAGGTGTCATTATAGTTTGTACCATATAAAATTTTGCTGCAAAGTAACATGATTTGGATAAAAAAATGGTGTGTATCCATTTTATTTTTGTTAAAGTCCTTCCTTTAAAAAATTTTTGTTTATTTGCTACCGAAATTATTCCATAAAACTAAACTCTTTTCAAATAATTATGAATCTTATGAAGATCATCAAAAAACTTCCCTTTTTTTTAGCCTTCTTTCTGTTGTTTAGTTGTGATGAGTTTCGATTGACCGATGATGAGATTGCAGCAGGCTTGATATCCGCATTAGAAGTTGGCTCTGATTATGCTTTAACAACGTTGGGCTGCACGGATGGTTTTTATAAGGATGTGGCTGTAAAAATCGGATTGCCGCAAGATGTAGCCAATATTATCAAGCAAATTTACGCAATTCCCGGAGGCGCTAACTTAATTGGAGATATTGAACAACAATTGATTCTAACTATGAACCGCGCTGCAGAAGCATCTATTAAAGAGGTCATTCCCATTGTACTTACAGCCATTAAAGAGATGAGTATTCAGGATGCCCGTACCATTCTTTTTTCCTCAAACAATATAGCTGCTACAGAGTATCTTAGAGGAAAAACATACGTGCCTTTATGTGGAGTGTGCAGTTCGGTGATTGAAGGTGCATTAAACACCAAAATTGTACTAAATACCTCTGCACAAGATGTTTGGAAAAAATTTACCGATTGCTATAATACAGTTGCTGCAATACCTTTCGTAAAATTAGACCCTATTGAAACAAACTTAGCACAATATACTACCCAAAAGACTTTAGACGGAGTTTTTGTTAAGGTAGGAAACGAAGAAATAAAAATAAGAACCAATGCCTCTGCACGTGTAAATGATCTGCTGAAAAGAGTGTTTGGGCAACTGGATTAAATTAATTAAATAATCGTTTTTTATCAAATATCAAAATTTTTTTAACCTATTTTTTATAAACCTTTAAAAAACTATTTCTATGAAAAAATTATTATGTTTATTGCTTATCGGTGGCGCATTGGCTTCCTTTACATCTTGTACAAAAACATGTACTTGTACAGATAATGTGCTAGGAACTTCTTACGAATATCCTATTAAATCCGGTGTGTATAAAGCTGTTAATAACTGTAATGAGTTACAAGATATCTTAAATGTGAATGGCACTACTAATGTCTTTTCTTGTAAATAATATCTTGTAGGTCACGTATTTAAAAAATTTTCCTCCATTATTGGGACTTATTGTCATTTAATTCTGGCGATTTATTCTTAATAAAATTGCTAAAATTTGTATGCTCTTGATAGAAGGTAGGTGGTTTATTATTTTTTTTAAAAAAAATAATTTTACTGATATCTTTACGTTGTTGATATGCAAAATTGAATTAGATGTGGTATGTTTTATAAACGGTTTACTTTTTTCATAGCAATTTTTTGTATCTGTATACTTGCATCAGCGCAAGAGTATTCAGCAAAAGCAAAATTAGATTCTGCACACATTCTTATCGGTGATTATTTAAATGTTCATTTGGAGGTTACGGCACCGGCAGGAAAACCGGTAATTATTCCGCAACTCAACGATAAAATATTGGGAAAGACTGATGTATCTTTTGATTGGATTGCTAATTCTAAATTGGATACGATTATTAATGATAATCAATATATAATAAAACAAACCATAACTATAACAGCCTTTGATTCTGGAAGCTATACGTTTCCCGTAATCCCTATATTAGATATAGACTCTCAAATTGTAGCCCAAACCAACCCTCTGTTTTTTGATGTCTCCACGGTTGCCGTAGATACTACTGCTGCCATAAAAGATATTAAAAATATCTCTACAGTTCCTGTAACTTTTCACGAACTGTGGATGTATATTAAAGAATATTCTTTATTTATATTAGTTGGAGCGTTAGCAACCGGATTAATAATTTATCTTATTTGGAGATATTTAAAAAAGAAACAAGCCCAAAAACAGCAGCCTGTGGTTAAACCTAAACCCAAAATCAGACCTCATATTACCGCACTGAAAGAATTGGAAAAATTGCGGCATAAAAAACTTTGGGAGCTGGGAAAAACAAAAGAGTATTACACAGAACTTGTAGACATTGTGAGAATTTACATCAACGGGCAATGGAACATTGATGCTATGGAAATGGTTACTACAGAGATCATGGAAGCACTAAAGAATATTGAAATTCACGAAGAGGTTTCTAATAAACTTTTATACACGCTCTCTATCTCCGATTTGGTAAAGTTTGCCAAATACACGCCACTTCCTACAGACCACGATTTAGCTTTTAGAAATTGCAAAGAGTTCATAGAACGCACAGCGGAAGTTGTGGCGAGCGGTTAATGATTAATATAACCTTAAAATCATAAATGGTAAATCAAATAATGAATAATCTAACCTATTATTTTCAGGGCATGGAGTTTGCAAATCCATATTATTTTTTGCTACTGCTGTTAATTATTCCTGTCATTGCATGGCGTTATTTTTTTCGTAAAAAAATGCAGGTATCTTTCACTGTGCCAACAGCAGCAGCATTTGAAAAAATAGGTAAAACATGGAAGATCCGCTTTCGCTGGGTGCCTTCTGTTTTACTCTTACTTTCATATATTTTTTTTATAATTGCGCTATCAAGACCTCAATCGGCTTTTCGACTAAGTGATATAGAAGTAGAAGGTGTTGATATTGTGCTTGCATTAGACATTTCCGGTTCCATGAAAGCAATGGACTTCCGCCCAAACCGCTTAGAGGCTTGTAAAAAAGTAGCAGACGAATTTATCAGCGGCAGGCCTACAGACAGGATCGGACTTGTAGTATATGCCGGTGAAGCGTATACACAATGCCCTGTTACGAGTGATCATAATACTTTACTTGGCTTATTACAAAAAGTGAAGTTCGATATTATTGATGACGGCACTGCTATCGGAGATGGTTTGGGAACTGCCATTAACCGCTTGCGTGAAAGTAAAGCCAAGAGTAAAATCATTATTCTGCTTTCAGACGGAGTGAATAATAGTGGATATATAGATCCCTATTCTGCCGCAGAAATTGCTAAAAATATGAATATTAAAGTTTACACCATTGGAGCAGGAACCAATGGACAAGCTCCCTATCCTACCCCTTACGGAACTGTAATGATGCCTACTGAAATTGATGAACATCTCTTACAATCCATTGCACAACAAACCGGCGGCAAATATTTCCGAGCCACTAATAATGATAAACTTAAAGCTGTTTATGCCGAGATAGACAAAATGGAAAAAACGATTCTTAATGAAACCATTTTTGAAAATAAAGTAGATGCTTTTTTCCCTTTTTTATTAATAGGTTTGTGTTTGTTCATTCTCAATTTACTGCTGTCGTATACAGTTTTTAGAACAAACCCCTGAGTCATCTGACAGTAGCTATCTATTTCTTTACTTTTCTAATAAATTCTTCAACTTCCGGAACACCGCCCTGGTAAACCAAATAGCCGTTGTACGGTTCACGTTCCGTAATCTCATCATTTATAGGGGTAAGCATCAACTTTTTAACTTCTTCCGGATCATGTGTTTGTCCTAATGCCCATCCTAATTTAATGTAAGCTACTTCCGGGAGCATATTGCCACAAGGTATGATCCCTTTTTTCATCATATCTCGACCCGTATCATACACAAACATATGCACGTATCCCCAAATGGTTTGCACCGTCATATATTGGTGAACGCCTGCAGCATGGGCGCGTTCTATGGCAGGATACATTTCTTTGTTAACATGTCCCAGTCCGGTTCCTACCCATAGAACCCCCTTATAGCCATTATCCGTAATGGCATCCAGCATATCGGGTTTCATTCCCGGATAATAATACAACATCGCAACCCTGTCATCGAAAGTAGGAATGATCTTTACATGCGTATCTTTCCTCCTTTGATTAAATTTAGAATGGATAGGTTCTACCCCTTTTCTCGTAATTTTCGCTATGGGAGTGTCACTGATCGTTCTAAAAGTAGAACGATAGGATGAGTGCATCTTTCGAACGCGTGTTCCCTTGTGTAAGAAACCGTATTCATCGGAGGTGGGACCAAACATGCACACCAAAACTTCTGCGATATTGCCATGGCCTGCCGCAGTCATAGCGTGCATAAGGTTCAGTGCGGCATCCGAACTCGGGCGGTCGGAAGAGCGTTGAGACCCCACTAAAACTATCGGTATTGGAAGATTCTGGCACATGAAGGTTAAAACTGCTCCTGTATGATGAAGTGTATCAGTTCCATGACCGATAACAATACCATCCACCCCTTTTTCAATCTCTTCACCAATTTTTTTTGCAAGCGCAATATATTGTTTGGGGCCCATGTTTTCAGAGAATACTGCAAAAATTTTCTCTGTTTCCAGATTGCAAATATTTGCCAATTCCGGAACAGCACCATATAATTCGCCAGGAGAGAAAGCAGGAATAACGGCGCCTGTCCTATAATCAAGGCGAGATGCTATCGTTCCGCCGGTTCCTAAGAGTTTCACATGCGGAAGCCCGGGGGTTACCGGAAACTCCTTCTCCGGAATCTTATAGTTGGCTTTTTTATAACCGGTTTCGACCATACTGGTAATTGTATCTGTATCAATACCAATATTATAGCCCGTGATCACTTTCATAACAATATGTCTGTCATCATCAAATTCTGCTCTGGGTAAAATCGTCCCGGAAAAATCGCCCCGTGTAGTTTTCACTTCTGCGGTACCCCAGACACGTACGTTGTATTTTTGCAACAATGCTAAGGATTCTCCTTTATAACCTTGAAAAATATCTTCACTCATTATTTATAAAATTTGGGTGCGAAAATAGAAATAATAATTTATCATTTCTTCACTCTCTTTAAACTCTCATCCCCAAAAGAACATGTAAGACCGATAATCGCATTAAATCCAAGGTTTCTAAAGTCATAATATTTTGAAAAATGTTGAAAGCCAATATTATTGATTGTAGCAAAACAGGAAAATCGTTTGGTTATTAAATATTCAATACCTACTCCAAAATTCAGAATAGGATACATGACTTTGGTCTGATAATTCACCTTGTTTTTTTCATCTAAATAGGGAAACAAAGCATAACACCCAAATCCCAATTTCATATTCATATCAAAAATAAATTTCTCTTTAAAGTAATATTTTCCTGCAAAAGAGATTTCCCAATTAGGCTTGTACCAAGGTTTTTCTATACTTTTCAGATTAAAGTAACCCCAATAATTAGCTTCTAAGTTCAAATACAACTTATTTACTACCTGCCAGTTCAAATTGGCACAAACGTTTATAAGATTCACTTGGGAATATACCACATCAAATTGATTTTTAAGTAATGAAGCCGTATCTAAAAAGAAAAATGCCATATCTTTGGTGTTGGAATATCGTGCAGAAATATGGTAATTCAGTTTACTCAGCAAATTTCCTTTAACGCCTCCAAAAATACTGATTTGGGTCTTTGCGAATTTTAGAGAATCTAACCCCGATTTTAAAAAAGGATTCTCATAAAACAACCCCTGAAGCGAGTTGTATTTTGTATTTCCATCAATACCGGCATAAATACTTAAAATACCGGGGACAATACCTAATTGCAGTTCAACAATAGGAAATACCGGTGCTTTTGCCTCTCCCTGTACATCACTATTAATAATTGGAATACCTAATCCCAAACGTATATGGTACTCCTTTACGGCAAATTTAACAGTTGGTACCAACTCTACTTTAAAAGCATCGGTATTTGAGACACTATTATTCCATTTGTTTTTAAAATAATCTATGTTAAAGTCCAATTGAGGACGAAGATACCCATTTAGTTTTTTAAATAAGAAATCATAAGCGAAAAAAGAGGTAAGGCCAATATGATTTTCCATATCTTTTTTATAAGTATAAAGCAAATCATAATTTAAACGTACATCCTGTTTAAGTTTAGCATCTTCTTGTAAAAAATTTGATCGTAAGCCAATCTCTGCACGCAGATGATGAAAATTATTTTTCAAAGTGTCTCTATACAATTTTTCATAATAAATGGAATTAAAACCTAATTTGCGACTAAACCCATATAAGTGAGCAATTTCATTATTATACCCAATGGAAGAATAGAGTGTTTGGTTTTTTAAAAAAGTATTTAAAAACAAAAGAATACGCGTATCACTAAACGGAGCGTAAGCATAATTTTTCATCTGTTTTCCAATAGGGGGTGCCCATCCGGAAATATGGTTGGCATTGATCCCGTACGAATATTTTGAATTATCAAAATTATGGACACAGAGTTCGACAAGGGGAGTAACCGGATAGCCAAAACCTATTTTAATAAAATTTCGATAGAGTTTTTTCATCATATCTTCCTGAAGCCTCACAGGTTTTAATGGTGTAGAGGTAAAAGAAATATCCATGGATTGCGGAACTATTTCATATTCAACATCAATGAGCTGCTGGGGGTCGTTAGGAATATCTGCCGGACTGGTAATTTTGTAAAAATTTTGAAGTTTAGGAATAAAATCAAGTCGAAAATGAGCACTGTCAACAGGCTGTGAAAATGTTAAATATGCAAACAAAAATAAAATTGCAACTACAAATATTCTTTTCATAAAAATGGATTCACCTCTTGACAAACGTAATTTTCAAATATATATTTGCATATTCACAAAAAAAAAATTAATAGTCTAAATTAACTCATTATGATCTCTGAAAAACTACTGCATTACATTTGGAAAAACCAATGGTTTAGTGGAAAATATTTAGAAACCGTCCAGCATCAAGCTATTTCAATACTCAATCCGGGATTTCCACACCATGATGCCGGTCCTGATTTTAAACAAGCAATCATCAAAATTGATGGGATTACCTGGGCGGGAAATGTGGAGGTTCACATTTACTCTTCAGATTGGTATAAACATCAACATCAAAACGATATGAAATATAACTCGGTAGTTCTACACGTGGTTTATGAGCATGACCGAGAAGTTTTTATAGAAGAAAACACACCGCTTCCTACACTTGAGTTACAACCATTATTACCATCACAACTTTTATTACGCTACAACCAGTTGACTAATGCGCTCTATACACTTCCTTGTCAGGCATATATCAAAAAAGTAGATCCTTTGGCGATACAATCCTTTTTAGTTCGACTTAATCATGACCGATTGCATAGGAAGCAAATACAAATTTTTGAGACATTGAACAGTTTCGCTAAAGATTGGGAGCAAACTATGTTTTACAATCTATGTCAAAGTTTTGGATTTAAAACCAACGCTCCTGCGTTTGAAATGCTTGGAAAATCTTTACCTTTTAAAATATTAAAAAAACATGCTGATTCACATTTGCAAGTTACTGCCCTTGTTTTTGGGCAAGCAGGCATGCTGGAAGAAGAGTTAGAGGATCCTTACTATCAGTCTTTACAAAATGAATATATATATCTTAAATCTAAATACAAACTTATTCCAATTGATGCGAAGTGTTGGAATTTTCTACGTTTACGGCCACACAATTTTCCTTGTATACGTTTGGCGCAATTGGGAGAAATTATTTTTAATCACCCTGATTTATTTACAGAAATTACGACTCTTGGATCTCCTGAGTATTTTCAAAGTATATTTATCAAAAAACTTAATCAATATTGGGATACCCATTATCATTTTGGAAAAGCAAGTAATAAAAATAATAAAATAATGGGAGAAAAAAGTTTTCACCTGCTTCTCATCAATGCACTGATTCCTTTTCTATATTCTTATGGGATTTTTACGGGAGATGAAAAACTACAAGAATTCTGCATGAGTTTACTTGAACTTTTACCATTTGAAGAGAACCATATTACAAAAAAATATCAACAGTTAGGGTTCCCCGTTAAACATGCATGCGACTCTCAGGCTTTGTTAGAATTGCATCATGAGTACTGTGAGAAGAAGCACTGTATTGAGTGTATGATAGGACAAACCATTGTTATTAAAGATGGGGATGTAATGACCGGATGATTCAAAAAAGTTTAACTCCAAATCAAAAAACTATTTGGTCGTTGTTTTTATTATAAAATTTATATTCAACAATAGCAAAATTTTGATTTTCAACAATACGAATCCATCGGTGAAAGCGAAGAAACCAATGCCATTGTTTTGAGAAAACTCCTTTCGATAAATAGGCATAAATAAAAGGATGTACTGTTAAGTAGAATCCTTTTTCAAGTTGTTTATTAACTAGATATTCAATCATATTTTCTATTTCCTCCTGAATAAGGAGAGCGGGTCTGATTTTTCCGGTTCCATTACAGGTAGGGCAAAGTTCGGCCGTTTCAATCACTGTAGTACCTCTCACTCTTTGGCGTGTAATTTGAACAACGCCAAACTTGTTTACGGGCAAAATAGTATGTTTTGCCTTATCGTTTCTCATGAGTTCTTGCAAAGTTCTGTACAATATGGTTCTATTGGCCGCTTTGGCAAGATCAATAAAATCGATGGCAATGATCCCGCCCATATCTCTGAGCCGAAGTTGACGGGCGATTTCCACAGCAGCCTCTAAATTCACATGGAGCGCATTCTCTTCCGAAGTTCCTGTTTTTATTCTATTGCCGCTATTTACATCAATTACGTGCATAGCTTCCGTGTGCTCAACCACTAAATAAACCCCTTGCTTTAAGATTACCACTTTCCCAAACGAACTTTTTATTTGTAAGGCAATATTCATCTCTTCGTAAAGCGGTCTTTGTCCCTTATATAACTTTACAATAGATGTTTTTTCAGGCATATAAGTCGTAAGATACGATTTAATTTCCTGATACAATTCTTTGTTGTCCACGTGTATCGCATCAAAAGAATCATTTACTACATCTCGAATAATGGAAGTCATTTTATTATCTTCCGACGCAATTTTGGTGGGAACTTTTGCCTGAGGTAATTTAGCTAAAATTGTTTTCCATTTTTCTACCAATAAATTCAAATCAGCCGCCAATTCATCCATATTTTTGCCTTGTGCAATGGTTCTAACAATAATTCCAAAGCGTTTGGGACGAATAGATTGCACAATTTTTCTCAGCCGGTTTCGTTCTTCGCCGCTTTTTATTTTTTGAGAAACAGTTATCTTATCCATAAAAGGAACTAATACTAAAAACCTGCCGGCTAAAGAGATTTCAGAAGTTAATCGGGCTCCTTTTGTAGAGATCGGTTCTTTGGCAACTTGAACTAAAACAGATTGGCCTGTCTGAATAATATCTCCAATTTTTCCGATTTTTTCCACCTCCGGAAGCATCTTAAAATTGGCGATACTTCTTTTATGGTTTACAATAACCTGATCTACAAATTCATTTAATGAGCGTGCATGAAGCCCTAAATCAAAATAATGAAGAAAAGCATCTTTTCCATCTCCAATATTTACAAAAGCAGCATTGAGTCCCGGAAATATTTTTTTCACCTTACTAAAATAAATATCTCCTACCACACACTCCTCATTTTTCTTTTCACGATGAATCTCCATAAGTTTTTTATCTTCCAATAAAGCAATTTGCACTTCTGCTTCACGGGAAGTAATAACTAATTCTTTAGATATTTGGGGAGTCTCTTCGGTATTCATTCTTATAAAAAAAGAAAACTAAATAGAGCGCATTTCAAACGCCTTATTTAGTTTTCATGATTTGGGTTAAAAAAACACTATTTCTTCTTATGTCTGTTTTTTCTTAGACGTTTTTTTCGTTTGTGAGTTGACATTTTGTGTCTTTTTCTTTTCTTACCACTGGGCATAACAGTTAGTTTTTAGTAGATTATTTGATTTTTTTAACAGCGCTCACAAAAGTTTTACAAGGTTTGAATGCCGGAATTTTATGAGCCGGAATAACGATGGTAGTTTTTTTGGAAATGTTCCGAGCTGTTTTTTTAGCTCTCTGTTTTACAATAAAACTACCGAAACCTCTTAAGTAAACATTCTCATTTTTTGATAAGGCACCTTTTACAGATGTCATAAAGGTTTCAACAATTGTTTGTACGGCTTGTTTTTCAAGACCGGTTTTGTTGGAAATTTCGGAAACAATTTCTGCTTTTGTCATGATTTTTAAATTTTATGGTTAAACAATGTTTTAATAAAAATATTAATTTTTAAAGTTAATTGGCGGCAAAGATATACATTTCTTTGATTTACAACCCATCTCTTAATTTTTTTCTATTTTTTTTAAAAAATCATACAAATGAGAGGTTAGGCGACTGGCTCCAATTCTAAAAAAAGTATTCGACAACCAATTGATACCCAACGTTTTTTCTAACAATTTAACATAGACTAAAGTGGTCATTACATCTGTAATTCCACCTGCGGGTTTTATGCCTATCCTCTTTTTTGTTTCCTTATAAAATTGAGAAATGGCATCTAACATTACTAAAAATGATTCAGGGGTAGCATTAATAGCAATTTTCCCGGTAGATGTTTTTATAAAATCGGCACCAGCTTGCATGGCTAACAGAGAAGCCCTGTAAATCAGATTTGGTTCAATAAGTTCCCCCGTTTCTAAAATTACTTTTAAGTGCGCATTTCGACAGATTTGTTTTATGGCCACAATTTCGTCGAAAACTTTTTGATATTCTTCTTCTAAAAATAAGCCTCTTGAAATTACCATATCAATTTCGTCAGCACCTTGTTCAACCGCATATTTTACTTCTGCAACTTTAATTTCAATAGGAGATTGGCCGGCAGGGAAGGCACCGGCTACCGACGCTACCTTTATAGGAGTCTCTTTCAATAACTGCTTGGCTTGTTTAACAAAAACAGGATATACACATACGGCAGCTGTTTGATAAAATATTGCATTTTCGCACAATAGTTTAATTTTCCGGGTATCGTCATTCCCTTCTAAAGTGGTTAAATCAATACAATTTAACGCGAATCGAACCGCTTCTTTCTCATCAAGAAAATTCTCTAACGATTCATTTTTTATTTTCTCAATACGAGTTTGCACTTCGCTTAATGAACAGGGATAAGATAGGTCTTTAATCATAATCTGAATAGTTAATTATTAGCCATTAGCCGGATAGTCTTAAGTGGCTAGTATTTAATAACTTTTTTTATTATATTTCCTTTTTCTGTTAGTATTTTAATAAAATAGGGGCCTGCCTGCAAATTTGAGATGTCAATTTCATTTGGCTTTCTACTTTCAACCTTCTGCTCTAAAATTTTTCTGCCTACCACATCAAAAACTTCAATATTCATAATTTCTAATTCGTAAGATACAATTTGGAATTGGCCTGCTGTTGGATTGGGATGAATCTCCATCCTATTTTCCAATTCTTTAATTTTCACATGATTACATATTCCCAAAGTGTATTCTCCGGGTAGAAGAAATTGTGTTTCAAGTTTACCAACTTGATTATTTCCTATAATTTGAGCAGGAATCATTTCCCAGTCGCAAGTGGCATCTTTTCTATAAAGCAAAGATAAATTATCTTTAGTATATCCTTGCAGCAATTCTTTATCATAAGTTGGATCGTAAGAGAAGGCGTATTGAGCTTGCATGGTACCATATTGCAGGAATCCGGCGCGCCAGAAATGTTTTTCGGATATTCTAATAATATTGGGAGGAAGTATTCCTGCCGGCGTTGGGGCAAATGGATTATGTTCTATTCTAAGGATGGCCGTATCTTGAATTTCCGTAACTTGAATTTTAAAATAAGCATCTCCCCAACTTGTAGCGCCTGTTTTGTTAATCATACAGGTATAGTCATAGCATGCATCTCCCATGGCACCATTTGGATCAATTGCCCAAAAAACAGGTTCAAACGGAAGTTCAATATCTGTAGTGTCAGTTTCTCCCGAAAATTGCAATTTTTGTTTTAAATATCTTTTGCCTGAAGCAGAGACAAATTCTACATCCACCTTATTGTTATTGGCAAAATATTCTGCATGATGTAATCTTTGCCTGAATGCAACCTGATAAATATTATCTTCACCTTCTTTAAGTTTTACAAAATCAATGTTAAAATTTAAGAATCCGGGTTGATGTACCCATCCTAAGTAAAAATCTTTCAATTCTTCCATTTTGGAGATTTGAGACAATTTATTAAAAAACTCTTCAGAAGTTACATTTTTGTATTTATTTTCATTTAAAAATTGCTTTATCGAAGAAAAAAAGAGTTCATCGCCCATATAATTACGTAAGGTATATGCTACTAAACCGCCTTTATCGTAAGAAGTACTCCCATACGTTACATTTGCAGGAACATTATCCAATGCAAAATATCCGCCGTCAGCCGTATGAGTTTTTTTCAGCACATTCATGTGCAGGTTTCTAATCCCGGTTTTATAAGTTTGCAGGGTCGTATCTAAAGTTTCATCACATAAAAGTGCGCCATAAGTAGCAAATCCTTCGTTTATCCACATATTTTGCGAATTAGAGCAAGTAATAAGGTTTCCAAACCACGAGTGGGCAAGTTCATGAGCAATAAGGTCTTGATTGGTTGTGCTTCCGGTAACTGCATATTTAGGGTATGAAATGTTTGTAGCGTGCTCCATCGCACCTGAATTAAACGGCACCACTACATATCCCACGCGTTGCCAATGGCATGCACCCCAGCGATTTTCATAAGTGTGTATAAATGTTTTAAGATTTACAAAGGAACCAGGAACTTTGAGTAATGTGATAGAATCGGCATAAATCTCAACGGGTAATACTGCTCCTGATATACTGTGAACAGTATCTTTATAAACCCTATATTTGCCTACTGCTACCGACGCCAAATAGGTGGGAACGGAGTCAGTTAATTCCCATTTCCAAACCCTTTTATCCCCCAAATAGGTAGAATCAACCAATGCACCTCCACATATTGCTTTTTTGTCAGCATCCGTTGTAATGCTAAACGTATAAGTTGACCTATCGGTAAACTCGTCAATACACGGGAACCAGGCCCGTCCCAAAGAGGGTGGCAGACTTCCAATCCCCACACCCATATTGTAAGCAAAATCAGATGTAAAGTAAAATCCACCAAAACTTTGATTAAACGGTTTTCCATGATAATATACCCGAATGGTTTCAGTCTGCCCAACCGTGGAAAATGGTAAAGATATATTTAGTTGATTACCTTTCCGGGAAAAATACAGAGCAGTATCGTCTCGCTTAACAGAATCAACGGACAATGTTTGAAAATCAAGATTTATGCTTGAAAGAGGAGCCATTTTTGCCTTAATCTCAATATCAGTATAGCCTTGTAGCGTTTGTTGGGCGAAGTTTCTAATATCCAAATGGATATCATAATGTGAAATATGAATGGTGTCAGCTTTGGTTTGGGCTATTAAATTTTGGCTGAAAAGTAAAAATACTATTTGAAAAGTGATAATTAGATGTTTCATATTAATTTTTTTTATGGTAAAAATGTACCCCTATATAAAATCGTGGTCCGGACGGATAAACATGACTCGTTTTATATATATTTAGCATATAATCTAATTTAAATAAGATACTTATTTTATTTGACGTAAAAAACTCCACCCCAATTGCAGTATCAATAATATAAAGGATCTGTTTGTAATATATGATAGGAATTACATTTTTATTATTTGGTGGTTTTTCAATAAAGATCAAGTTTGTAGAATTGCCCCCACCTATAGTAATTCCAATAAATGGCGCCCACCTTTTTACAGGATATAACAGGTCGAGATTTATGCCGCCCCATCCGATATTATAATTATTTTTATTAGCACCATATTTGCAATAAGTAACATATCCTTCGCCGCCTATGCGAAAATACTTATTAAGAAAAATACTCACTTTTCCGCCCAAGCCATAGACTAATCCTTTAATTTGCTCCTTAATTTCATTTCCTTGTGAGTCAAAGACTGTAAAATGAGGACTTTGAACATATCCTAAATGAATAAACATTCCGCCTGAATAACCTTTATAACCCCATTTTCGGGAAATGACAGTATCTTGCGAAAACAGGAAGAGATGGATAAATATGAAAAAAAAAGTGATACTGAGTTTATGCAATACTTGTCGTTTTATAGTGATTTTCAATTTAATAATTAAGATTTCGCATTTTTTGAAGATATTTAACAAATATATCTGCTTCCAAGAAAAATCGGCTGCAAAATTAAAACAATATTTGTATTCTAGGCTTCATTTTTTAATCGTTAGAAATCATTTTAGAATGATTTTCTTATTTTTGCCGCATGAGAAATAATTATGAATTACAAACTTAAAAGATTATGACACCTCAAAAACCAACAAATCCTAAAGGTACGCGAGATTTTTTACCCGAAGAAATGCTTCGGAGAAATTATATATTTAATACTATTAGAAAAGTGTTTGAAAAATATGCCTATCTTCCTATTGAAACACCCGCTATGGAAAATTTGTCTACCTTAATGGGAAAATATGGAGAAGAAGGGGATCGCCTCTTATTTAAAATATTAAACTCCGGAGATTTTATGTCAGGGGTACATTTTCAAGAAGAAATACCTGGTCAGTTAGCATCAAAAATCTGCGAAAAAGGGTTGCGTTACGATTTAACGGTTCCTTTTGCCCGATTTGTTGTGCAACATCGTGATAAACTTGTATTTCCTTTTAAACGTTATCAAATGCAACCGGTGTGGCGAGCCGACAGACCCCAGAAAGGTCGCTACCGCGAGTTCTATCAATGCGATGTAGATGTTATAGGAGTCCCATCTATTCTGCAAGAAATTGAATTATTGCAAATTACATACGAAATATTTGAAACATTTAAAATTCCGATGGTAATAAAAATAAACCATAGAAAAATCTTATCGGGCATTGCGGAAGTTATTGGACTCCCTGAAAAAATTACAGATATTTGTGTGGCTATAGATAAAATAGATAAAATTGGAAAAGAGAATGTTTTATCCGAATTACACCAACGTAAAATTCCGGAGAAAGCGATTGAAAAAATGGAACCTTTTTTTGACTTTTCCGGCAACAATGATGAAAAATTAGCATTTTTATCTCATTTTTTCGCTTACAGTGCAGTGGGGAGAGAGGGTGTTCAAGAACTGCAAACGGTATTTAATTACTGTAAAGAGATTTCTATTTGCGAACCCGAATTGGATATTACCTTGGCCCGCGGGTTAAATTACTATACCGGGGCCATTTTTGAAGTGAAAGCCACTCATGCGGCCATGGGCAGCATAGCGGGCGGCGGGCGCTATGACGACCTTACAGGAATATTTGGATTGAAAGATATGTCGGGAATAGGCATCTCCTATGGAGCAGAACGCATTTATGATATTTTGAACGAGGCGAATCTGTTTCCTGATGAAATTGGTACCCCCGTGAAAGTACTTTTGCTGAATTTTGGTGAAAGGGAAGAACTTTACGCTCTTAAAGCTCTTACAACATTACGAAAAAATAATATTGCCTCGGAAATCTACCCCGATTATACAAAAATTGGAAAACAAATGAGTTATGCCAATGCAAAACAGATTCCTTATGTAATCATGGCAGGTGAAGAGGAGATTCAAGAATCGTTATTTACCTTAAAAAATATGAAAACCGGCGAGCAAATAAAGGCTACCCTCCAAGAAATTACGGAAAAATTAATTGTTTCAGAAATCATCAACAGATAAAGCAAACTATTGCAAAGGGGATTTCTCAAATAGAATAATGAGATTTCTTTTATAATATTTTTTTGATTTTAAATAAAAAAAATAATTTTGCAGTCCAATAAATCCACATCCATTTTATTGATCTACATCCTACACATGCTATAAAATTAAGATTATGAATTCCAAGTTAGAAAATACAGGTTATGACCGTCCCAATTATTACAAACTATCCTTTCTGTTTTGTACATTTTTCTTTCTGTTCATGGCTTCAATTTTTGCACAACAAATTGGTATACATGCAATTAAAGATTTATCAAATAATAGCGTTTCCCATAAAGCATGGGGGGTTGGAGGATCCATTGATCTGGATCAATGGGTAAAAAAAACCACTTTTAGAATCAATTTCGATTGGACCATATTTCGTAATAAAAATGATGAAATTCATCCGAACTACCAAAGAATTAGCGGTGGCATTTCTGCTTTTTATTCCTATAAAATTTCAAAAAAATTCACCTTTCAGTGTGGTGCCGAAATCAGTTACAGCAATTTAAAATATTCTTATATATATAATTATGAAGTAATTATTAATCAGACTGATACTATTGGAAGTAGGGCTCAAACATTGCAGCATACGGGAGATTTTGTGGGTATCGGAGCTCACTTAGGGTTAAGTTACGAACTTTCACCACGCTTTAATCTTGCATTAAGTTTAACCCCTACCTATCTTATTTCCGTAAGTAGCAAATCATCCGTTTTTGCTATTGAACCTATATATTCCAAAAATATTTGGCTCTTTCCCCTAAAGTTAGCTCTTTCTTATAAATTATTCAATTCGGAGCAATGATAAGAAAAATCTTCTTATTAAGTATTATTATGCTATTATTATTGGTATTGCATGCCAATAAGCAAAAAAAAAATAACGAAAACCTGCCTTTGATTAATACAAAATGGGTATTGAAAGAGATCCTCGGGATGCCGATCATGCAAAATTCAGATACTGCATTTATCATTTTTTACGATACTTATAAATTTTCAGGAAATCTTGGATGTAATCTTTTTTTTGGAGAGTTTAACTTTGGTAAAAAGAGAATTAAGATTGATTATTTTGGCGCTACAAAAAAATATTGCACGAATATGACACTGGAAGAACAATTTGTGAAGGTATTAAGAGATAATATTACCCATTATTCTATCGACAAAAAAAGACTCTATCTACTTGTACAAAACAAAGTAATATGTACATTTGAAGGCATAGCTTCTTTACAATAAACAGAATTTTTGAACCATACAAATTAATAAACATGCTTATTCAAACTGAAATTAAAGTTTTTTCTGATAAAACCAAATTACCTCTTACAGAGAAAGGGCTGTTAGAGGTTGCCCATGAGGCGGCAAAACACGCATACGCACCCTATTCGCATTTTAAGGTTGGCGCAGCTATTTTGTTAAAAACCGGACATATTATTTCGGGTAACAACCAGGAGAATGCAGTTTATCCTTCAGGAATGTGTGCTGAACGGGTAGCGCTTTTCTATGCTGCTTCTCAATTTCCGGAAACCCCAATTGCAAAAATTGCAATTACAGCTATTGGGAATAAAACAGAACTATCTCAACCTGTTCCCCCTTGCGGCAACTGCCGTCAGGCACTTTTAGAGTATGAAATAAAATTCGGCGAATCAATTGAAGTAATTATGGCTGGTGAAAAAGGGGAAGTTTTTATCGTAAAATCAGTGGCAGATCTACTGCCTTTGTCGTTTAACTGTGATTATCTATAAACTTTTGCAACATTTTTTTTCAGGTACATTGCTCTTGAGTTTCTATGTTTATAAAATAACTTTACAATAAATGATATTTTCGTACCGTTTTAAAATTGTGAAATTACAACAATATCTGCTTTTAAGTATTATCTTTTTTTGTCCGATATTTCTTATTGGACAAGATGTTACATTGGAAATCACCACTACTCCCTCAACCTGCTTTGCAAACGGGAAAATCTCCATTGCGCTGAAAGGAAAAGATATAGATAAATTATCCCAAATCTCTTACACTGCAATCCATACATCTACTCAAGACTCTTATTTTAATGGGGCAAATCCCGTTATTGAAAATCTACCCAAGGGAAACTATTCAGTGGTTTTGAAAGCGTATTTTCTAAATACAACCCCTATACAAAAAACAGGAACCACTACCGTAGGCGGAAATTACATAGCTCCAACCGCATTCAAAGTAAGCAATGCCGACTTAATCGGCACACGAAAAACATTTCGATGTAGAAATACAGGAAGGGTATCCCTTGAAATTACCGGAGGCACGTTTCCCTATATTATTGAAACGTACCTAAATTCCATTATATTAAAAAAAGACACATTTAACACCTATCAAAATACCGGAACAAACATTAATCTGCCGGATTTCAAAAACTACTACAATATTGAAAACCTTCCGGCCGGTAATTATACTTTTAAAATTACAGACGGATGTAACTACGAACTGCCCGATATAACTGAAACAATCAGTAGTGTTGCCGAAGATTTTCATTGCTTTAATATGGCCATAACTTCAACTAATCAAGTAAATCACTACAATATTGTAAATATTAATTTTGGAGAAGTTAAAGAGAATAATGATGATCTTTACAAATATTATTACGACCAAGTGTATCGAAACATTCCCTGGTGGGAATTTACTTACTCATTTGATGGAGGAGCGGAAAAAAATTGGAAAAATATACCTCCCGCCTGGACAATTCTTGACACAATAGTATCTGCTACAAAATATTGCGATCTCTGGAATAAAAGTTATCAAATAATAACAAGAGTAAAAAATTGTACCGAAAATGCATGTAAAACTCTAAGAAAAATTGAATATTCAGGAACTATTGACCTCAGTTCACACAATATTTTTGATTCTATTACCGGATGTATTGATGAAATGAAAATGAGACTTTTTATTAGTTTTCATTCTCCGGTAACCAATGAATTTTTTACCGCACCCATATATTATAAAATTACCGATATCATATCAGGAGAAGTGTTGGCAAATAATTCTTCTAATACTCGTAACTGGATTTGGGCGATGATTGTTGATAAGAGCAAAATAGGGGATAAATTACTTATTACGGTTACCGATACCTATAACTGTTCATTAATTAATAACACTTATCAAATCCCTGCTCCCCCTGACAACAATTGGGGTATTTCATATCAAAATAGAATATGTAGCTCCGCCTCCGATTATGACCAAATTGTTTGGACGTGGAATGAGTGTATTAACTCTCAAAAAAAGCCACCGGCTGATTCAAAAATAGAACTCCTTGAAAGCCCTAAAAACAATTATTATCATTTTGTTGCTACTTATAATCGCAATCAGGACAAATGGATTATTTCTCAGGATAATAGTTCTGAATTTACTGTTTCCCGCGATACGAGTTGTTCCATAAAATTACAGGGAAAAGATCTTGCCTCCGGAACTTACCGCTGGCAAATTACGGATTACTGCGGTAGAAATGATGTTATTCAGGTAAATTATGAATTTTACAGTTATGAATTTGAGGAACCATTTTCTTTTGATACACAAGTAACTTGTGAGGGAAAAAGATATTATCCCAAAGTAAAATTAGTAGCAAAACGAAAAGATGACGGCTTGAAAAAGTATATACCTGTTCGTTTTGATGTATCCGGCGTTACAGGAGGATACGCTCCGGCATCAGGAGTATGTGGTAATGATTATGTTACCCTTACACGACCCGGAGATTATCAAATGAATTTCAATATGTACGGAACCGCTATCCCTTGTTTAATTCCTACAAAATTAATGACTTATGCCTACAATAATCTATCTCTGAAAAATGTATATGGATATGCCTGTAATAATGGTATTGACAAAGTAATTAAAATCGTAGCAACCGTTGATTCTACAACGGGGATGCCTCCTTTTAAATTTGATATTTTTAAAGAAAACGGCGCTTTTATCACATCCAATACTACCGGAATTTTTAGAAATATTGGGGCTCCTGACTCAACTTTGCTCATAAAAATAACCGATCGTTGTGGCGCTTCTATTAGTAATCAAAGAGTTAAGATTACAAATCTACAATCGGGTACTAAAGTAGCATTTGCTGAAAACTCATTTGTTTGTCTCGGAAATGCGATTCAATTGCTTGGTTTTTCTGTTATGGGGGCCGAAATGGGTTACCATTGGACCGGACCGGATATGTTTGCAAGTCAAATCAAAGACCCCCGTATTGACAGCACGACTCTTAATAATGAAGGGTTTTATGTTTTATCCATATCCGGCTTAGAATGTTCCATTAAAGACAGTATTTACATTACTATTATCCCACCCGATACCGGATATATTGCAGATTTTGCCTGCCGCGGCGCACCTTATAATTCTTTCGGGTTTGATATTGCTCCATTGGATATTCCTGATACAACCTACATTTTCTATAATTCGGAATTGCAAACATCAGCATATAAATGCGACAGCACAGCGTGTTTGTACCTCACCATCAGAGATTACGCTTCTTTTACAATTGATTCTGTAAAAGAAATATGCGCAGATGAGCCCTATTTTATATTGCCTTGCCATTTTTATGATGAACCAAAGTTTTTCTATAACATTCAGTTTAACGATTTGGCACTTCGAAATGGTTTTCAAAATGTGGATTCTGGAACCATAATCCAGGAAAACTATATTGAAGTGGCTATTCCGCATGGAACTGACAAGCAAAATTATGTGATGCCACATAATCAATATGGCGCCTCCATTTTTGTTAATAACGGAAAATGCAATTCTCACGTTTTTGAGTTTCCGATTCAAATTTCCTATCCAAACTGGATTATTGAACAAAAATGGAATGATGTGCTTACCTTGCTCAACAAAAATTATAACGGAGATTACACCTTCTCCAAATATGAATGGTTTAAAAATGGGAAAAAATTAGAGGGAGAAAGCAACTCTTATATCTATATTTTACCCACTTTGGATTTTGGAGCAGAATACAGAGCACTCCTTACCCGGACCTCCGATGGGGAAGCCGTTTTTACTTGCCCTTTTAAACCTGAATATCGCTCCGGCGTAAAAGTATATCCGCAACTGGTTGCTAAAAACGAACCTATATGTATTGAAACACAACATGCTGGAACTGCTCTCGTTTGGAATATTTTAGGACAAAAAATAGCACAACACCCAATCTATGATAATCAGATTAATAAAATATATGTTAATGAAACCGGGTTTTTTATAGTGGAAATTATTACCCTGAATGAAATGAGGCAAAGTTTTAAAATTGTTATTAAATAACCCCATGAAAAAATTAAAGTTTTTTTTGACTTATTCTATAATAATTACAACCCTTATTACGCTATTTCCTAAGCAATGTGCTGCTCAAAACAACAAACATGCTATGATGGGGTGGTTTGACATCGGCTATTCCTCCTTTTTTACAAAATGGGATTCTTTCAAAAATATTGGAAGTGTGAGCTGTGGATTTGGATTGGGATACAACCTGACGGTAAGAAACCATCTTATTTTTTCAGTAGGGATTGAGTATCTTTCTCTAAACTCTTCTACTTCTCCTACCGATCGAATCATTAAGAAAACTCTAATTGATACGGAAGGAGATGAATATGAGATGATATACGCATTGAAAAAGTTTGTTCAAATTGACAAAACTCATAATATTTTTATACCGGTCTTCCTCGGCTACAAAACCGATTTTAATAAAGTAAATTTCTTTTTTCAAGCCGGAGGAAAAATCGGATATATGTTTGCAGCAACTTATACAAGTAAAGCAGCCTCTTTCAAAACCACCGGTATTTACGACCACTATATCGACCCCTTTGAAAATATGCCCAATCACTATTTTGATACAAAAAAATATAATAAAACTGAAAAATTAAATTTTAACAAACTCCAAGCTGTCACTTCTTTAGAGTTTGGAATAGAGATGCCGTCTGCGGGTGCCAAAAGTGCCATGCGTATCAGTTTGTTTGCAGATTATAATTTAATAAACCGCCAAACTGCTAAAATGCAGCATCAATTGAGTGAATTCATTGTCTTTAAAACTATACCAAACGATATAAAAATTAATAATCTGTATAACTCTGAATATAAAAAATCTTTGACTACCAACGCATTATTTGTGGGCGTCAAAATAACTTTGTTATTGAATGTAACCAAAACATTGTGTAACACCTATTAAAATAACCCTTAATTCTATTATTAATCAATCTCTTTAATATAGATTCGTCTACGAATTATCATTTTACTGTTATATTTTTGCCAAACCCTATGCGCTTCATTATTTTCAAGTTGAGGATTTGTGATAGCCGTTTTTACACCCAAATTGATAAAATTTTGATTCATAGTAGCATGATAAAGTGAATGAATCCCTTTACTCTGCCATTCCGGAGTAACACCGGTAAGATAGAGATCTATTTTTTCAAAATTATTAAGTGCTTTGAGTAAATGAATCCATCCAAAAGGAAAAAGTTTTCCTCTATTCTTTTTAAGTGCTTTTGAAAGTGAAGGCATTGAGATTCCAAATCCAACAAGATCATCATTTTTATCCACAATAAAACAAACCAGTTTTAAATTAAGATAGGGAAAATATTGTTTAATATAATAATCTATTTGTCTGTCGGTTAAAGGGACGAATCCAAACAAGCCCGTATATGATTTGTTCAATGCTTGAAACAATTTTACTCCGTAACGTCCGGCTATCTCTTTTTTAGATATTCCGTCAACTATACGGAGTTGGTATTTTTCTTTAATCAGTTCGTTAATTTTTAAAACTTTTTCAGGAACAGACTGTGAACCGGGTAATTCATATTGAATGCTATCCACCTCTTTTCGATATCCAATCTCTTCCAAAATTCTAGGATAATATTCAGGGTTGTAGTAACACCCTCCCGGTGGTTCCTCCTCAAAACCATCCACTAACATACCTGCTCTATCCATATTGCAAAAACCCTGAGGCCCTACTATTTCATCCAGTCCCTCCTCTTTGCCCCAATCTTCAACAGCTTTTAAAAGTCGTTGAGCAACCTCTCTTTCTTCAATAAAGTCAAGCCATCCGAAGCGAATCCTTTTTTGCGTCCAAGTTTCGTTCACTTTACTATTAATAATTCCTGCTATTCTGCCTACTACCGCATTGTCTTTATAGGCTAAAAACAATTTTGCGCTACAGTACTCATAGGCGGGATTTTTCTGTTCGTTAAAAGTCTCCTTTTCACCTTTCAAAAGCTGGGGTACCCAATTTTTATCTTTACGAAATAATAAATAGGGAAACTTGAAAAAGTTATTAAACTCTTTCTTTGTGGTTACTTCTTTAATGGTAATTTCGTTTTTCATTGCTTTACGGCTTTTCTAAAAATGTTCAAAAATATATTATTTCAATTAAAAAGCATTATTTAAAGTAGCAACTCTAAAAAAAATCAAAAATAGCTATCCTGTAATCATGCTTTTAAATAGTTCTATGCGATTTTGCACATTTACTTCGCTAGTTCCTCCGTCAAAGTCCAAAAACAATAAATTCAGTTTTGGAAATTTTGTTTTCAATTTCTTTTCCAAACCTTTAGAAATAACATGATTTGCTATACATCCAAAAGGTTGCAGGCTTATAATATTACGTATCCCTTTCTGATAATACGTTGCAATCTCTGCCGGGAGTACCCAGCCTTCTCCAAATTGACAACTCAAATCTATCAATTCCTCTGCTTGTTTTGCTTCACTGAAAATATCATTAATAGGAGAAAAATATTCAAAATCTGCGCAAATTTTATTTGCTTTCTCAATATTTTTGCCCACCAAAGCATACAACCAATTAAAAATAAACTCGGGAATAGAAGATTTGGCAAACCCGTAGTTTTTATTTACTTTTCTATTCACAAAACTTTGCATAAAAAAAGGTAAAATCTGAGGAGGGGCTATCTCAAATCCATCTGCCTGCAATTGTTTGATAATATGTCTGTGCGAGAAACTGTTGAATTTGAGATAGATCTCACCGACAATTCCTATTAGGGGTAATTTATTTTTTGATTTCGTAATGGATTTATAATCTTGAACTGCATCCCTAAGCAAGGCAAACATTTTTTTTGAATTATTTTGAATGATTGCATCACTAATACTTTTCAAATATTTTTCTTTCAATTGATTTGCGGCGCCTTGTTGGGTTTCGCGTACTAAACCGGCATTATGAAGTTGCGATAAACAATCGGAAATCAATATAGCATTCAAAAGTACAGGTAAAATCTTAAACCAATTTACTTTAAACCCCGGTTGTTTATTAAACAAAGAGTCGGATGAAGCAATTGCTATCACCGGAATATTTTCAAATCCATTGTCAGTCAATGCTTTTTTCAAGATAGCAACATAATTGGTAGCTCGGCACTGACCACCGGTTTGTGATAGAACCACGGCTGTATTTTTCAAATTATATTTTCCTGATTTCAATGCTTTTATCAAATCGCCCACCACTAAAGTTGCTGGAAAACATACTTCATTATGGGCTACCTTAAGTCCCATTTCAATGGTTTCTTGATTTGGCTCCGGCAAAATTTCCAAATGATAACCCGCCAGTTTAAATACTGCAGGCAATAAAGGAGACTGAAATTCAGAAAAATAGGGTGCTATGAGAGTTCTATTTCTATCTTCTTTCTCAAATATTTTACGATTGACAGGTAGAGACGTTATCGGTTGCATATCCGCATGGATTCTCAAATTTTCAATCAACGATCGCACTCTTAATTGCAAGGAACCAATATTATTCACATCATCTAATTTCAAAATGGTCAACGATTTACCATATTTTTCAAGCAACTGTTTGATATCGTCCAAAAGAAAAGCATCCGGGCCGCATCCGAAAGAGGTCATTATGGCAAACTGAATCTGAGTTTTTTCTTTTCCGGCAAACTTTGCCGCTTTCAAAATTCGATTGATATAATGCCATTGTGTAATAGTATAGGTATCATGCAGTTCATTTTTTTGGAATCGTACAATATCTTCCGAAATCACATTTACTCCCATATTACTCATCATTTCTGCTAATTTATGCTGAATTAGGGGATCTGTATGATAAGGCCTACCTGCCAGGAGAATTGTGAGTTGAGAATTAAAAATGGAGGATTGATAAATCTCTTGGTTTTTTTGGTATAAGGTTCTGGTAAATTTTTTTTGTGCGATTAATGCATTATTTAGGGCATTTTCTGCTGTTTTTTTATCAACCTGTAATATTTTTAAATAATTATGTACATTTTGGAACAATCCTCTTTTCGTACGAAAACTTACTACAGGGGAATCTAAAGGAACGGTTAAGTGCTCACTGCTTTTCAGCACCTCAGCATAAGCAAAAACAATGGGGCAATTATAGGAGTTTGCAGCGGTGTCATCGTTTTCTTCGTAAATGACCATGGGATAGAAAATACGAGAGACCCCTTTTTTTAGTAAATCATGTATGTGACTGTGTATCAATTTTGCCGGAAAGCAAATATTATCCGACATTACACCGGACACTGCATTTTCATAATCTTCATATTTTGAATGCGAGGAAAGAATTACTTCAAACCCGCAATCTGTAAACAATTGATGCCAAAAGGGGTAATTTTCATACATACCCAATGCCCGTGGAATGCCAATTTTTACAGGAGATGAGATGGTTTCTCTATTAAATAAAAGTTCGTACTTCTCTTCATAAATATTTTTTCCTGTTTTCAATTGGGAGCCTTTATTGCTAAACACTTTTTCACATTTATTTCCTGATATGAAATGTTTGCCATTTGAAAATTTGTATATATTAATATAGCATTGATTATCACATGCTTTACAATGAGAGTATTCCAAACTATAATCACAATTTTTGATAAATTGGGCAAGTTCTACCGGCGGCTGTATCGATCTTTTTGCATACAAAGCACAGCCAAAGGCTCCCATAAATTCCGGAATATTACTAAATGAGACTTCCGTATGGGTAAGTTTTTCCAATGCCCTCACAATAGCATGATTTTTCATACTCCCACCTTGTACGGAAATATGAGCACCCAAAGATGAAAAATCGTGTAGCCTAAGTACTTTATACAAACAGTTTTTTATTACCGAGTAGGAGAGGCCTGCCGCAATATCTTCGCTTTTACTTCCTTCACGAATAAACTGCTTTACCTTAGAATTCATAAAGACAGTGCACCTGGTTCCCAAATCGCAGGGATTTTTAGCAAAACAGGCTTTTTCCGCAAATTGTTGCACCGAGTAGTTTAATGTTTGAGCAAAAGCTTCGATAAAAGAGCCGCACCCTGATGAGCAGGCTTCGTTGATTTCCACTCGTTCTATGGTGTTATTTTTAATAAAGAGCGCTTTCATATCCTGCCCTCCGATATCCAACACAAAAGTGAGATTGGTATTATGAAATTCGGCTCCCAAATAGTGCGCTTTTGTCTCCACAATACTGTTGTGGAGGCTAAAAGCTGCTTTCATTAAATCTTCCCCGTAACCTGTTGAACAGGATCCGTTTATCACAAAATTTTTCCCATTTTTTTGTGCTTCTTTCAAAAACAGGCTCAACCCTTGTTTAATATTTAATATTGAATTTCCTTGATTAGGCGCATAATATTTATACACAATCCTCTCTGATTCATCTAGTAGGATTATTTTACCGGTTGTAGAACCGGAATCAATTCCCATGTACAAGTTTTCAGAACAATTTTGTAAATCTACTTCCGGAATAAAAGTAGTTTGTTTATTTTTTAGCCAAATTTGATATTCTTCTTTCGAACTAAATAAAGGGGTTAAAGATGAGGAGTTTTCATTAAACGCTGTATCTGTATCCAATAGTTTTATTAAACTCTGCAAACTAAACACTTGCCATTGATCGCTTTTGAGTGCTGCCCCAAAGGCTGTAAGAATGTTTGCATTTTCTACGGCTATAACATCCTGCTCTTTAAGATTAAGATAATCTAACAGTGCTCTTTTTAAAGCTGGCAAAAATTGAAAAGGGCCGCCGCTTAATAAAACAGGCGGTAAGATTTTCATCCCTTTTGAAAGAGTACCTACAATTTGTACCACCACCGCATGAAATACTGAGGCTGCAATATCTTCTTTTAGAATCTGTTTACTAATTAAATGCTGAACATCTGTTTTAGAAAAAACGCCGCAACGCGAAGCCATCGGGTAGATACGTGTACTCTTTTCGGCAAGTTGACTTAGTTGTTCTGTAGAGCAACCCAACAGTATCGCCATTTGGTCTAAAAAAGCGCCTGTTCCGCCTGAACAGTTCCCGCTCATGCGCATTTCGGGGATTGCCTCATCTTTCAGAAATACTACTTTGGCATCCTCTCCGCCCATATCAATAATAGTTTTACACAAAGGGTAACTCCGCTTTACATATTCAGTTTCTGCAATTACCTCCTGAATAAAAGGAAGCTGATAACGTTCGCTTATTCCTAACCCCGCAGATCCGGTTAATGCAAGTGACCATTGAATATCGCCAAACTGACGGTACAAAGAAAGGATAATAGATTGTAACAAGGGTAAATATTGGGTATGGTGTAGCTGATATCCCGATGCCAAAATTTCATTATTCGCATTTAAAGCCACATATTTGATGGTAGTTGAACCGATGTCTATTCCTAATCTAAAGCGGGTCTCCATAACAAATTTTTAGATACTTCAATCGGTTTGTTTTCGTCAGTGTTAAAATTATATCCCATTTCGATTTCTTTCAGGCGATAAAAGTAGATTATTTTTTTATATTTGCAGCCGTTTTTTTAAAATCCTAAAAAAATATAATTATGAAAAATTTCTTTTTATCTATTTGCTTATTAACATTTCTATTGACTGTTTCTGCGCAAAATAGGAATGGCATTTTGTTTAAAGTGGGAGATGAGGCTGTTACGGCAACTGAGTTTATTAACACTTTTAATAAAAATAATTCTTTGTCGAAAGCGACGGATAGTGAATTAAGAGACTATCTGGATCTATTCATTAACTTCAAACTAAAAGTAAAAGATGGTATTGACAATCAAATAGATACTTCTTTGGCATTTCAAAGGGAACTGGCATCTTATAAAACCCAATCTGCTCAGCAATATTTGGTAGATAAAGAAGTAACGGAGCAACTGATTAATGAAGCCGTCGAACGAAGTAAGGTAATGGTTCGGGCTTCGCATATTTTGGTGATGTGTGCGGAAGAGGCTACGCCGAAAGATACTTTGACAGCTTACAATAAAGCCATGGACCTAAGAAAAAAAATAATTTCCGGCTCTATCTCTTTTTCTGATGCAGCCGTTCAATTTTCCGAAGACCCATCTGCACGCGACGAAGTAGGACAAGGGGGTAGAATTCAATACGGCAATAAAGGAGATTTAGGATATTTTTCGGCTTTCGACCTAATCTATTCCTTTGAAACTGCTGCTTATAATACACCGGTAGGAAGTTACTCGATGCCTATCCGTTCTCAATACGGCTATCATATTATTTGGGTGCAAGATAAACAACCTTTTGTATCAAAAATCAATATTTCTCAAATTGTATTGTTGGATACTGCCGCACGTTTTAATCGTATAAGCCCGAATGTTAAAGAAAAATTAGCACTCATTGTAGATGCACTTAAAAAAGGAGAAGATTTTGCGACTCTTGCTGAAAAATATACCGATGACCCTATTTCTAAAGCGAATGGCGGAAAAATTGAACCATTTGCCCCAAATCGCCGCCCCGGAGATTATGTAAAACAATGTATTTCACTTCAAAAAAATCAAATATCACAACCTTTTCCCTCGGTAATTGGTTGGCACATTGTTAAACTCAATGAGTTAGTGATGCCTGATATGAAAGATGACGAAATGAGATATACCGTGAGTTCTAAAATCCAAAAGGATTCCCGATCTACCAAAAGTGTAGAATCATTAATAGAAAAATTGAAAAAAGAATATAAATTTTCTGATAAAGGTAAAAATGAAGCATTTAACCTTTTATTAAAAAAATTGAATACTGTAACTACAATGCCTTCCTCCTCAGAACTATCAACCTTGCCAAATCTTGACAAACTAAAACCCATAGCCACTTTTGCAAACCAAACAATTACAATACAGGATTTTATTCATCACTTAGACATGTTTCATGATATTGATCTTAAACAGCAAGCAAAAACTTTTTTAAATACTCATTATGAAAATTTTATTAAAGATAAAATACTCAAGTATGAATTTGATCATCTGGAAACAAAATATCCCGAATATAAGGAACTTATCAGTGAATATCACAATGGAATGATACTTTTTGAAATGAATAATGAGAAAGTTTGGAGTGAATCTTTAAAAGATAGTACACAAATTGAAGCATTCTATGAAAAAATAAAAAATAATTATTTAGACAAAGAGGGAAACCCCAAACCACTGATTGAAATTAGATCGGCAGTACTTACCGAATATCAAAATGCATTAGAGAAAGAATGGTTAGATGGTTTAAAAAAGAGATATCCGGTATGGGTTGATGAAAAACTATTTGATTCTATATTAAAAAATAAGTGAAAAACTTTCTTTTATTTCTGATTGCTGTTGTAGCAGTTATTACAAGTTGCCAACAAACTGCCAATCCTATTGTTGCAGAAGCATTTCATCATAAATTGTATTGGTCGGATCTATTAAAAAAAATCCCTTATTCTTCTTCAAAAGCAGATTCTTTGCTTTTTATGGAGCGATATATAGATGATTGGGTTCTGCGAAAAACCTTACTTGCACAAGCCAAACAAGCCTTAACGCAAAGTGAGCAGGAGTTTACTTCACAAATAGAGCAATATAAAGAGCAATTACTTATCAATGCTTACAGGCAAAAATTAAGTAATGACTCTGTTTTATTTACCGTGTCCAATAAGGAAATTATTGATTTTCTCAATCAAACAAAAACAGAGGAGACCCCTGAATATAGGGATATGATAAAATTGAACTACATAAAACTATCAAATCCATCTAAACTGTATAAAAAAATAAAAGAGTTATTTTTTGATGACAATAATAGAGTAAAAGTCATTGAACAATTAATGGTTCTTTGCGCGGATACCATTGAATATTATTTGGATAATGAGCATTGGTTTTATACTGATTTTATTGAAAATGAATTACCTTTTACTTTCTCTCAAATGGCTAAAACAGAGTCTAAAGATAGATTTGATTTTGTGGAAGGCAGAAACCGTTATCTAATATTAGTTTTAGATAGAAAACAGCAACTACAACCCAAAAATATTTTTGAAGATAAGAAGATGGCGCAAACGTTACTTCAACAACAAAAAAAAGCCGCATTTTTAAACCAATATCAAGATTCTCTCGTGCAAAAAGCAATCCGTGAGAAAAAGGCCATTCGTTATCCTATAGTATTTTAAACTAAATTCATGACCCTGTCATATAAAGTAGGGTGAGAATACTCTATAAAGACAGTCCAAGGATGCGGCGTTAAATTACTCATATTGTGAGAACTTAATTTTTTCAATGCAGTAATAAGTGAATTGGCAAGGCCTTGCTGTTTTGCAAAATTATCGGCTTGATACTCATTTCTACGACTTTGCCAATTGGATAAGATTTCCAATACCGTAGAAATAGGTGAGTAGATAATTACAAAAGCAATTAAGGCAATATGAAAAGTGGCTTGTTGAACACCTAATGCAGCCGACAATTCATTACTGGATGCAAAAAATCCAAATATAAAAAGCATTATTCCCATTTGAATAACTCCATAAATCATTGATTTATAAATATGTTTGTATTTATAATGGCCAATTTCATGAGCAAGGACGGCAACAATTTCATCATTATTCATTTCTTGAATTAAAGTATCGTACAACACTATTCGCTTTCGTTTTCCCAAACCCGCAAAATAGGCATTTGCTTTCGTAGAGCGTTTAGAACCGTCTATTACAAAAATATTTGAAATGTTAAAACCTTTATTTTCGGCAAAATTGAGAATGGCTGTTCTCAATTCGCCCGATTCAAGCGGGGTTTGTTTGTTAAATAAAGGAACTATTAAGGTTGAATAAAAAATCCCCATAATCAGTGAAAAACCTGTAAGCAGCCCCCATGCCAATAACCAAAAGTAACTGGTAGTCAACGAATAAATATACACAATAATGGCAAGAAGAGTCCCTACAAGGAACACTATCAGCAGTAATGATTTAAGTATATCGGTTATAAATATCTTGGGAGTAGTTTTATTAAAACCATACTTTTTTTCAATTACAAAAGTATCATAAATGCTAAATGGCAATGATATCATGAAGACTGCGCCATAATAAATGGCAAAAAATAGTAATGTTTGTAAAATTTGAGTGTCGGTTATTTGCAGAACAATCCGATTAATCCATGCAAAACCATGAAAGATTAACATACAAATCATCATCACAAAGGATAAAGATGAGGATATTATACCGAATCGATAAGAATCTAATTTATAATTTCGTTGTTGAATATATTTTTCACTATCATACACATCGGAAAGGATATCGGGGATTGGCTTTGAAAACCAGATGGCATTTTTAAAGCCCATAATTTGTTCAGCCATAAAACTAATTACAACTATTGATAGAATGATATAGAAGAGAATCTCTGAGGTCATGTTTCTATGATAAGCCGGTTTATAATTTATCTTCAATAGTTTGCTGCACATCATGGGGTTCGGGATAATCCAACGAATAATGTAATCCCCTGCTTTCTTTCCTGGCTATGGCGTTATTAATAATAATATAACCTACATTAATCATGTTACGCAGTTCACAAATTTCAGGGATAAGGATAGATTTTTTGTACAGTTCTTCCGTTTCTTTGTATAGTAAAAATAAACGCTCGGATGCTCTTTGCAAACGAAGATTAGAGCGCACAATTCCCACATAGTTTGACATAATTGCTTGTAATTCTTTCTTAGACTGCGTAATCAGCACCATTTCCTCATTAAGTACAGTGCCTGATGTGTCCCATTCAGGTACTTCCAGACAAAAAGGAATATTTTCAAATCTTTCTACTACTCTTAAGCATGCTCTGTGAGAAAACACCAATGCTTCCAGTAATGAATTTGAAGCTAAACGATTAGCTCCATGCAATCCGGTGGAAGCGCATTCTCCTGATGCGTAAAGGTTATGAATGGTAGTTTCTCCCCAATCGTTAGTAATAATACCGCCACAAGAATAGTGGGCCGCAGGCACCACAGGAATCAAATCTTTGGTAATATCAATACCAATACTCAAACATTTTGCATAGATATTAGGAAAATGTTCAAAAATTTCGTGTTTTTTAATCTTTGTAGCATCTAACCAGACGTGTTCTTTTCCACTCAACTTCATTTCGTTGTCAATAGCGCGTGCGGTAACATCTCTCGGTGCGAGAGAGCCTCTGACGTCATATTTTTGCATAAATTCACATCCGTTATTATCTTTTAAAACGGCTCCTGCTCCCCGCAATGCTTCCGTAATTAGAAATGAGGGAGATTCTTTAGGATTATATAGGGAGGTAGGGTGAAACTGCACAAACTCCATACCACGCACTTGACCTTTAGCGCGATACACCATAGCAATGCCATCTCCGGTAGATACCGGCGGATTAGTAGTATTGCCATACACCGTACCAATTCCGCCTGTTGCCATCATAGTAATTTTCGATAATATAGTACGTACTCTTTTAGTATTTGGATCATAGATATAAGCTCCGTAACAAGTTAGATCGGGAGTTCTTCTACTTACTTCTATACCGAGGTGATGCTGCGTGATAATTTCAACGGCTAAGTGATTTTCTAAAATCTCAATATTTTCATTATGCTTGGCTGCCAATATCAATTTCTGTTCAATCTCCTTTCCTGTCATATCTTTATAGTGTAGAACGCGAAATTCTGAATGTCCGCCTTCTTTAGCTAAGGCAAATTTTCCCGATTTGGTTTTATCAAAATTGACTCCCCATTCTATTAACTCCATTACACGTTGGGTAGACTCTCTAATTGTTAATTCTACAATTTCTCGATTTGAGAGTTCATCTCCTGCAATCATGGTATCCCGAATATGTTTTTCATAAGTATCCGGGAGATACAATACTGCCGCAATTCCACCCTGTGCATATTTGGTTGCGGAATCATCCATTTGAGACTTGGTAACTATTGTTACTTTTCCGAAATTTGCAGCCTTTAAGGCAAAACTTAACCCTGCTATTCCTGAACCGATTACTAAGAAATCAACGGTTTTGTGCATATTTTTTGATATTACATTTTGAATTCATGATTTTTGGTATTGCCGGTCTTAAAATTACTATAAGAAAACAACATAAACATCTTTAAATTTCATCAATTTCATCTCTCAATCTTTCCATGATAAACTGGCGGCGGTCCTCGTCATTTTTTCCCATGTAAAACTCAAGCATTTCATCCACTTTTGTCTTTTTATCCAATACCACCGGTTCTGCGCGTATATTGGCTCCAATAAAATTTTTAAATTCTTTTGGGTCAATCTCTCCAAGGCCTTTAAAACGGGTGATTTCCGGTTTGTTTCCCAACTTTTTCATGGCAGTTACTTTTTCCTCTTCAGAATAACAATACAGCGTTTCCTGTTTGTTTCTAACTCTAAATAAAGGAGTTTGAAGAATGTAGATATGGCCTGCTTTAACCAAATCAGGAAAATATTTTAAGAAAAAAGTCAATAACAGTAAACGTATATGCATTCCATCGTCGTCAGCATCGGTAGCAATAATAATGTTGTTGTATCGCAGCCCGTCCAGTCCGTCTTCAATATTTAGCGCTGCTTGTAGTAAGCTAAACTCCTCATTTTCATAAATAATACTTTTAGATTTCTTAAAGGTATTAAGCGGTTTTCCCCGCAAACTAAAAACAGCTTGTGTATTGGCATCTCTTGAAGAGGTAATGGAGCCGGATGCTGAGTCTCCTTCAGTGATAAAAATCTGGGTTTCCAGACCGCGTGGATCATTTGTATTAAAATGATAGCGACAGTCGCGCAATTTACTATTATGCAAGCTTACTTTTTTTTGCACTTCTTTAGAACTTTTTTTGATGCTGGCAATCTCTTTCCTTTCTTTTTCAGATTCTAAAATCTTCTTCAAAATAATATCGGCGACTTCTGTATTAATATGCAAATAAGTGTCTAACAATCTTCCTATCATATCATTTACATAATTACGAATGGTTTGCCCTCCCGGTTCCATATATTGCGAACCTAATTTTGTTTTAGTTTGCGCTTCAAAAGTAGCATTTTTTACACGTATTGAGAGTGCAGCAACAATAGAATTTCTGACATCGTTCGGGTCAAAATCTTTTTTAAAAAACTCACGGATTGTTTTTACAATCGCCTCACGTAAAGCTTGTTGATGTGTTCCGCCATAAATAGTATATTGACTGTTTACAAACGTATAGTATTCTTCTCCGTAATTTCGACTGGTATGTACCAACGCACATTCAAAGCCATTATCTTTCAAATGAATAGGTTGATATAGCAGTTCAGTGGTAACGTTGTTGTTGATTAAATCTAACAGTCCATTTTTAGAAACAAATTTTTGCCCGTTAAAGTATATGGTTAATCCTTTATTCAAATACACATAATTCCACATCATTTTCTCAATATATTCATTATACCAGTGAAAATTAACAAATAAAGATTTATCAGGGATAAAGGTGATGATAGTACCGTTTGATTCCTTGGTGGATTCAATATTACTTTCAGCACATTTTAGACCTTCCGAAAACTCGGCACTTTTTTGTTTTCCATCCACAAAACAATGCACTTTAAAAAAAGAGGAGAGAGCATTCACAGCTTTAACGCCTACCCCATTCATACCAATAGCCGTTTCGTAAGCATTACTGTCATCAAATTTTCCACCTGTATTTATTTTTGAGACACAATCAACCATTTTTTTTAGCGGGATACCTCGTCCGTAATCTCTTACGGTAACCTTATCTTCTTTAATGGAGATCTCTATAGATTTACCGAAGCCGCGCATAAATTCATCGATACAGTTATCTAATACTTCTTTCAGCAAAACATAAATGCCATCGTCGTGAGAGGAGCCGTCCCCTAATTTGCCAATATACATTCCGGGTCTTTCACGGATATGAACATTCCAATCCAAAGATTTAATGCTATCTTCTGAATAATTAGACATATATATATTTATTTTTAGGGGAGCAAATATAGTAGTTTATTCAAATAATTGTAGTTTAGCCAAACCAAAACTTTAAAAACTGCTTGAGAAAAATGAAAAATGAAAAAACTTCAAAAGAATAATATAAGTTATCAAATAATTTAATATATCTTTGCCGCAGATTTGAGTTATTGAATTTTTATTGTTGAGCGCTTCATTAATTTATTTTACAATTTTAGAACAGCTTCTCTTTATTTTTTCCTCTCAATCTTAATTTAACTTATTTACCTATTTAATCAATTAAATGAACATTTACATTACAAATTTAAGTTACCGCATCAATGACGAGGACTTAAAAGCATTATTTCAAGAGTATGGAGAAGTATCTTCTGCAAAAGTAATTACAGATAGACTTACGGGAAAATCCCGAGGTTTTGGCTTTGTAGAAATGCCCAATGATGCTGAAGCCCTAAAAGCCATCAAAGAATTAAACGATGTGGAATATGAAGGCAAAGTTATTGTGGTTAATGTAGCAAAACCTAAAACCGAGAAAAAAGATTTCAGCAATAATCGCAGGGGTGGAGGATACAATTCTCGAAGATACTAATACTCAATTCTAAGCAGAGTACATACTATTCTATTTCTTTTATTTTTGCGATATTATGAATGGAAAAGTGGTTCAAAATTCGCTGAAGATTATTTTTTTTTGTAAATCTTACATTGAATTGTGTGTATGGCTGCTCGCTTTTGCTGTTGGAATACGTTTTTTTGAAGCAATTCTTCTAAACTATCAAGTAAAACATGATTTCGGCTCATCTGTCCTGTGGAATCTTTCAGGCTTGGGTTATGATATCTCTCTTTTTTTGAGAATTAGTTGTGTGATTCTCATAATTTTTATAATTGCATGTTTTATTAATGAAAAGTTAACCGGAATTATTTTTCGTATCCTCTTTAGTTTAATGTTGTTATTATCGTTGATAGGGGTAGCATTTTTTGCCAATTCCGGTTTTCTTTTAGACAAAGTGGTTTTTACTTATACTTTAAAAGATATTATATTTATCATTCAGTCAAGCAACGAAAGTCCGTTTTGGGTATTTATTGTTATGTTTACCCTGCCCGCATTATATTTCTATTTATCGGGCAAAAGCATCAAAATAAATAACCTATTTTTGATTACATTTTTTGTTTTGACCCTCTCATCCTTTTTTGTTTTTAACAATCTTTCTTTACGCAGGGAGCATTATCATATAAAAGTTAATAAAACGCACTTTTTTTTAACAAGTTTACAAAAAAAACGTACGGTTGAATTTAAGGAAACAGATGAAGAAATAATAAAAGCCGTAGAAGCATTTCGCAGTTATTTTCCTGAGCATAAATTTGTTGCATTAGAGTATCCCTTTCTTTATAAAGCAACCAATAACGAAATCTTAACTCCTTTTTTCAATTTGAATCCGGAACCGCCCAACCTTGTTTTCATTGTTATTGAGGGCCTGGCATACGAATTTATGCAACCTGACATCATGCCTTATTTAGATTCTCTATCCCAAAAGAGTCTTACCTGGGAACACTGCATAAGTGCTGCAGCCCGAACATTTGGAGTATTTCCGGCGCTGTTCGGGGCAGCACCGTTAGGAGAAAAAGGATTTATGGAGCAATGCCCCAATAATCCTGTACACCAAACTTTATTGAGTATTTTGCATGAAAATCATTATCAAAATAATCTCTTTTATGGATGTACCTGGTCTAATTTTGACCATATTGATAATTTTGCCTTACAAAACAGTATGACCTATACAAAAGTTCAGGATTGGGATAAAAGTATTACGAAAAAAACAACGGGAACATCATGGGGATATGAGGATCACCTGCTCTATTTACATGCACTACAGAAACTTAATCAGCAATCTTCATCTTCTCCCCGTGTAGACGTGTATTTAACGCTTACCACACATGGGCCGTGGGAGTATCCGAAAAGTTCCTATTATCAAAATAAAATCAAAAACAGTGTAACTAAAAATCAAGAATTAACCAAAAAAGAAAAAACAGAGATACTTAACTCCATTGAAAAATATGGAAGTTTTGCCTATTCCGATTGGGCTTTGCAACAATTAATAGAAGGTTACCAAAAAAGAAACGATTTCGGTAATACTATTTTTATCATTACCGGTGACCATCACGCTTTTGTAAAACAGTTCGGCGGATATTCCAATTATCATGTTCCGTTAGTTATATATTCTCCCATGTTAAAATCGGGAAGAGCTATGAAAGGTGTAGTATCCCACCGCGACATAACCCCTACCCTTTTATCTTTTTTACATTATAACTTTAACCTTGATATTCCGGAAGAAGTATCATGGCTGAATACGGCATTAGATACTTCACTTTCGTTTAACGCCCGTACTTTCTCTCCCTTGCAACTCACCGACCACTCCTTGGGAGGTGTTGCCTATAAAAATTATTTACTCTGCGAAGGAATTTTGGAAGAGCTTACGGATGGGGCTCCCCGTCAAATAAACGACCCTAAGATTTTGGAACAAATGAACCGTCTGCTGGATTTATACCGCTTCTTAGATTTATACATTTTGAAAAACAACGCTCTCATCAGAAACCCGTATGCCTACAATGAGCCAAAAAAAACAGTTGTTGACATAAAAGACAATATTGCTCCGAAATCTTATTTTGCTAACAAATCTAAATTGCCTGTTACTGAAGGCCCCGAAGGAAGAGATAATACGCTTTATTTTGATACCTCAAACTCCTATCCGATAGAATTTCTTAAATATGAAATTCCTGACTATATTGATGTATTTAAGATTGAAATAGAGTTTGATATATACATTCAAAATGCTGTTAAAGATAATAAATTACAAGTGGTAATGGATTTAAGCGATCATGACAAATTTTCATTATACAGGGCGGATGAACTCACTTATTACAATCAAAATCAATGGTTTAAATATAAAAACAGCATTACTTATAGAAGCGAAAGTTGGGCTGCCTCCAAGGGAAAACCGGTTCTTTCGGTGTATATTTGGAATCCAAACAATTTGGAAGGATATATTGACCATATAAAGGTAACGGTTTTGGCAGATAAATAGCCTTTATTCAAAGGCGTAAAAAAGTATGGCACAATTTTGACACACCTAATTATAAAAAATGCATGTAACAATCTGATTTTTTAAATTTTGTGGAGCCGGCGGGAGTCGAACCCGCGTCCAAACGTGTTGCAAAAATGGTTTCTACATGTTTAGCCTGAGTTTAATTGTCGGCGAAAGAAAAGTACCCGGCAAACAGCGCTTTCGCTTATCTTCAAAATTTTCGTCTTTGCATCGAAGCCTGCATTGACTATCTTTTCATTTACGATGCTTCGTACCGGACGCCGAAAAGCAGAGCTTCCGGGGAAACACCCGAGGCGATAAACCTGGTTTATGCATCGGGAATCACTGCGGTTAAGCAGCGATTGCATAAGAGTTGCCAGTTATTGGCTACGAGAGTTAGTTTTTAACGGAACCGTCTCACAACTTCCGACATGCTTACAAATCCACATACATGCTGTCAAA
>Ga0209628_10000049_pt1 | contig 56470 bp, 39 predicted proteins | sample TergutCu122P4_FD_187285 | JGI IMG/M metagenome (GOLD analysis project Ga0209628, IMG submission 187285) | Cubitermes ugandensis P4 segment gut microbial communities from Kakamega Forest, Kenya - Cu122 P4 (SPAdes) (version 2) | ecosystem: Host-associated > Arthropoda: Insects > Digestive system... | reverse complement strand
CAAAATTTCTTTTGTTTTACAGGCAAACAAAATCACAAGAACAAATTACAAATTGTTACAGATTTTAGATGCTGTTCGTTTTGTGCGCTCCATCCCTGCAACCACAACAGACGAAGCGTGTAAAAGATTGATTCATATTTTCAAAGAATTAACAGCCGAAGAACAAGCAAAAATCACTAATTTAGCATTAAACTATACCGATTATGTCCGTGCTTTGTGCGGGGCAATTTTGGAAGTTAATAATGGGGACAAATCATTACTTACTTTGCTCAGCAATTCGTTAAATGGAGTAAATTCTTATAAATTAGACATTTCAAATAATATTTTGCCAACAAAAATGAAATGGAGGATAGTATCTAAAAATTGACATACAATGCTTGAAAAACTTGTTTGAAGCGAAAAAGGAAAAAAAGGAAAAAATGAACCATAACGCCAACAAATTGAAAAAAAGAACAAAACCTGATAAAAATCGCTCGAAAAGAGGCGGGAACGAGGTACTTGCAATCGTAATCGCAACTTCGTTTCTCGGTACGTTTTTGGTTTCGTCAATCAACATTGCGCTTCCTACAATCGAAACCGAGTTTAGCATGAACGCCGTATCGTTAAGTTGGATACTTACGGCATTTTTGCTTGCCTCGGCGATATTTCTGATGCCACTGGGGCGATGGGCGGACATTAACGGAATAGTAAAAGTTTACAAGTGCGGAATAGTAGTTTTTACGCTGACAACACTACTTTGCGGACTGTCGCCGTCGGGAAATTTTCTGATCATTTTAAGGTTTATCCAGGGCATCGGCGGAGCGATGACGACAAGCACGGGAACAGCGATACTCGTCGCAAAATTCCCGCCCGAACAAAGAGGGCGCGTACTCGGCATTTCGATGGCGGCAGTTTATCTGGGGTTGGCGTCCGGGCCCTTTTTCGGAGGCATATTGACACAGTATTTCGGATGGCGTTCGATATTTCTTGTATCCTCTTTGCTTGGAGCGGCTACAACAATCGTTACCTTTGTTTTTTTGGAAAAAGATCGTCCGACCAACCAAAAAGAGAAAATCAGCCTGAAAGGAGTTTTTGTTTATGTATTGGCATTGATAGCCTTGATTGTCGGCTCATCGTTAATTCCCAAGCCCGCAGGCTGGATTTTAATTGCTTCGGGAATACTTTCGTTTGTCGTTTTCTTTATGATAGAGGCTAATTCGGCGCATCCTGTGATGGATGTCAAACTTTTTACCGAAAATAGGCTGTTTGCCTTTTCAAACATTGCCGCATTGATAAACTATACGGCAACTTTTGCGATAGTTTTTCTGATGAGTCTCTATCTTCAGCAGATAAAGGGATTGTCGCCTCAACAGGCAGGCTTGATTTTATTGCTTCAGCCGCTTGTGATGACTGTTTTTTCGCCCTTGACGGGAAGGCTTTCCGACCGAATAGAGCCACGTTTGCTGGCAACCTGCGGAATGACATTGTGTGCTGCAGGATTGGCGGTTTATGCCTTTTTGAACGAAAACACGCCAATACCGCTTATTATGACCGTTTTAGTGATAGTTGGGCTGGGTTTTTCGCTATTTTCGTCGCCCAATATGAATACGATAATGAGTTCGGTAGAAAAAAGCAAATACGGGATGGCTTCGGGACTGTCAAGTACCATGCGTGCATTGGGACAAATGGTCAGTATGATAACGGTTACATTTTTATTCGCCATTTTTTTCGGAAACCGTCAAATTTCAGAAGTTCCAAATCCTGTTTTTATTAGGACGTTATCACTTTTATTTTCGGTTTTTGCGGTAATCTGTGTAGCGGGAATTTGGTTTTCGTACCAAAGGGGAAACAGCAAATAAAATGGCAGACTTTTACACGCTATAGCGGGCAATGTCCCGAATTTTGCAAAACGCTCACCTCTTGTACGGCTACACGCACATTCGATATGATTATCCCTACACATAAAATATAAACGTTTATTCATCGTTCCGAATAATAAAAATTACTACTTTTGCCAACATTTATTAACCCATTTATAAAACCTAAAAAAAAATCAAATTTATGGATCTAAACAAATTAATTGCTGAGTTAGAGGTGAAAAACCCGGCTCAACCTTTGTACATTCAGGCTGCAAAAGAAGTACTCGAAACGATTGTTGATTTCGTAAACGAAAACCCCAAATACGATAAATATGCTATCGTAGAAAGAATTTTGGAACCCGAAAGAATCATTCAATTTAAAGTTACCTGGGTTGATGATAACGGAAAAATTCAAGTAAATCGTGGATACAGAGTGCAACATAACATGGCTATCGGACCTTATAAAGGTGGTTGTCGTTTTCACAAAAGCGTGAACCAGGATTCTATGAAATTCTTGGCTTTTGAACAAACTTTTAAAAACTCACTCACTACGCTTCCTATGGGTGGTGGTAAAGGGGGGTCCGATTTCGACCCGACCGGAAAATCGGAAGGCGAAATGATGCGTTTTTGCCAAGCTTTTATGACCGAACTTCAAAAATATCTCGGACCTGAAACCGACGTTCCTGCTGGCGATATTGGCGTGGGCGGACGCGAAGTTGCTTGGATGTTTGGACAATATAAGAGAATTAGAGGTGAACACGTGGGGGTTCTTACCGGAAAAACTTTAAACTTGGGTGGCTCGCTCATTCGTCCGGAAGCTACAGGATTTGGTGCTATCTATTTCTTAGAAGGAATGTTAGCTGCAAAAGGAGATACTATAAAAGGTAAAAGAGTGGCATTATCAGGATTTGGAAACGTAACTTGGGGTGCTGCACTAAAATTAGAAGAATTGGGTGCAAAAGTAGTGGCTATCTCCGGTCCTGATGGATATATCCTTGATGAAGACGGTGTTTTGGGAGAAAAAGTTGTTTATTTGACAGAATTGCTCGGCACACGTAACAATGTGGTAGCTCCTTATGCCACGAAATATCCTAACGCTAAATTCTTTGCAGGTAAAAAATCTTGGGAAGTACCTTGCGACGTGGCTATTCCTTGCGCTATCCAAAACGAGTTGAATAAAGAAGATGCTGAATTGTTAGCGAAAAACGGTTGTCAATATGTGGTGGAAGCTTCCAATATGGGATGTACCGCTGATGCTATTCATGTTTTACAAGCTAAGAAAATTTCTTATGCACCGGGAAAAGCTGCCAACGCGGGTGGCGTGGCTACATCCGGTCTTGAAATGACACAAAACGCCATGAAATTATCTTGGAATCGTGAAGAAGTGGACGAAAAATTGAAATCAATTATGAGCAACATCCATGCTAATTGTGTAAAATATGGAACTGAAAAAGATGGTTACATTAACTATGTGAAAGGTGCCAATATTGCTGGATTTATTAAAGTGGCAGACGCTATGATTGACCAAGGCGTGATATAATCGTTATTTCGACAATAATGATAAGAGGTTGTTCAAATAGGGCAACCTCTTTTTTTGCACTACGAATGTAATAGATTTTAAGATATTTTTGCTTGTTCAAAATTCAAGCTCTCATTATGAATATCCAAAATTATATTCCTATTATTGAAAAACCGGAAGATTGTGAACGAATGGCTATAAATATTCGTGCACATATCAAAAACTATATCCGAGAGAACAACTTGCAAGCTTTGGTGTTAGGCATTTCAGGCGGTATTGACAGCGCTTTGTGTGCTGTCTTGCTAAAACCCGTTTGCGAAGCATGCCACATTCCGCTCATGGGTCGTTCCATTACCATTGAAACCAATAAACCAGATGAAATTGAACGTTCTATCAAAATAGGAGAAAATTTTTGTCATGATTTTAAATATCTTGAACTAACGAAAACGTTTTTAGAAAATAAGAAAAATTTAATTGATTTAGACGATTCCATGCTTTCAAAATTACGTCAAGGCAACCTAAAAGCGCGTATGCGTATGATGCTTTTGTACGATTTGGCTCAATTGCATCGCGGCATTGTAATAGCTACAGATAATTTCACCGAATATCTCACCGGTTTTTGGACACTACACGGCGATGTTGGCGATTATGCGCCGATACTTCATCTTTGGAAAACGGAAGTGTTCGCCATTGCAAAACAGTTGCTTTCAGAATGTAATGAAAAACAGAAACAGGCATTGCAATGGTGTATTGATGCCATACCTGTAGATGGACTCGGTATCAGCTCCAGCGATTGCGAGCAGTTAGGCGTTACCGACTACTTTGAAGCAGACCGGCTATTTGTTCGTTATTTTTCAGGGGAAAAATCATTGGAAGTACATCCGCTCATCAAGCGTTATCTTCAATCGCATTATAAACGCAGCAATCCGGTGGTGATTACAAGGAATGAGGTAACATAAAATAAACGCAATTTTATTAATTCTGCGCAACCACAACCGCAAAAACAATTCTCGCAAGAATTGCCCTCCTATTTTTGCACCATCATTTTTTTATTCACTAAATTATTAAACTTATGAGAAAATTGCTTTTGTTTTTAGTTACTGCATTCCTTTTGACATGCTCAGGATATGCACAAAATGTTCCCGACTGGAATTTGGAATACTCTTTCAAAACAGCGGATGGCGCATACATGGCTATTTGCTCCGACGGCAACCATTTTTATGCTTCAAGGTGGCTCAGCACCCATATTGCTCAACACAATATGGATGGTTCCGCACCGGACGTTTTTACCATTACCGGCGTAAAAGAAATATGTAGCATTACGTACGATGACACTTACTTTTATGGGGTAAATTCATCCAATAAGATTTATAAAATGGATTTTGCCAACCGGACACTTATCAGCACCATTACGGTAACTTGCTCAGGAGTAACAGACATGGAACACATCACATACGACCCAACTTTGAATGGCGGCAGCGGGGGCTTTTGGGTGGGCGGCTGGAATGAGATGGGGGCAGTATCCATGAGCGGTGCGCAATTGATAGCCTCAGTTCCGGGTAGGGTAACCGGTGTTTCCGGTGCAGCATACGACCCCTATACCGACCCTGCAAACCCATGCTTATGGCTCTTGACAGAAATTCAAAACACGAAAGCCACTATTCGACAATTTGATATCAATACGCTTTCATTGACTTCTGTGAGCCACAATTGTAATGCAGACCATCCTGATTGTGCGGGAAGAGCTGGTGGCGGCGTAACTACTTATCTGCGTGATGGAAAATTCTGGTTGGCAGCCGATATTCAAACCTCCCCAAATACAATCTTAGTATATGAAATGGCAGATTTGCTCAATGCCGATGCGCCGGCAAGCGTTGCTAATGTAACGATTACCCCGGATCCTTCCGGCGCTTTAACCGCAAATGTAAACTGGACGAATCCGAATGAAACTTACGGCGGGACAACGCTTACAGAATTAACAGCGGTTAAAATTTATAACGATACCGATAATACGCTTATTCACACTGTTTTAAATCCAACCATAGGCGGAACAGGCGCTTACACGGTTACAGTTCCTATTGTGGGTAAACATGCATTCAAATTGGTACCGGAAAACGCTAATGGTGAAGGTCCTCCAACAAGAATAATCTCTTCTTGGATTGGGCACGACATTCCCTCTGCTCCCGTGAATCCTATTCTCGCTATTGAAGATATTATTGAAAATGTATCCTGGACAATACATCTATCCTGGAGTGCGCCTGCCATAGGTTTAAACGGCGGATATTTTACCGCAGCAAATCTTGTATATGACGTTTTTCGTATGCCCGGCACTGTTTTAGTATCAGAAAATCAAGCAGAGGTAACTTTTACCGAAACTATCACGGAACCAGGTACTTATTTTTATAAAATAGTGGCAAAAAATCATATCGGAACGAGTGGTTCAAGTAGTTCTTCAGGGCAAATGTTATGTTGGAGAATTACTGCATTTCCATTTGTAGAACCATTTTCAACACTTGCCTCTCCGCCGGTATGCTGGATGCAGCATCAAGCACAAGGTACATTAGCATGGAAAGTAAGTTCTTCCAAAAGTTTTTCGCCGCCCTATTCGGCACAAGTTTGGGGATATGACCCCGGAGTTCATGATACGTGGTTGATAACTCCCGAAATAACCTTGCCCGCATCAGGCAGTTTTGTTCTTGAATTTCAGTCAATGGTAGATTTCGCCGACTATTACGGAAGCAGCGAAGTATGGATATCCACCCAAAGTAACCAGCCTACTTCCGGTGATTTTGTTATGGTTAAACAATTGGTAAAAGGTGTTGATTTTGGCTCAACTGCAAATTGGCGGCAACTTACCGTTGTATTAGACGAGTATAGTGGTGAAAATATTTATATTGGATTTCGTTATTATGGCGCAAACGCCCATGCCTGGTTTATTGATGATGTTACCATTAGAGATTTGCCTGACGTTGAAGCAATTGCCAAAAAACTGTACGGCGCACTTTTACCCATGGCGGGAGAACCATTCTTGTTTAAAGCAGCTGTTGAAAATAAAGGAAGCTTGCCCTTAACCAATTATACGGTTACATTAATAGACGGTAATGATAATATTTTGGCTGTGAATAATAGCCCGCTCACTATTCCCAGAGGAGAAACCGCATGGATTCCTCTACATTGGACTCCTGAAAATGAAGGTGTTATATCTTTGTATGCCATAGTTGAAGCAACAGGAGATGCTGATATTTCCAATAATACAACTCCGGTTTTTGAAGCCACTGTGCAACCTGCCGACGACGTGTTTGAAAGCAAAATTGGCGCCGGCACTACGCAACAGCAAGTACTCCCATTTAACTTTATGGTGGCGTACAGTATGACACAAACTATTTTCTTCGACCATGAAATCATCGGCAGAGCAGGAAGCATCACCCAGTTGCAATATTTCAGCAACTTTATTCCAAATTTTGCGCTATACGAGCAACCTATCCAAATTTGGATGGCAAATACCACGCAGAACACCCTTAACGAATGGGTGCCCGAATCGGAGTTTTTATTGGTATTTGATGGATTGGTGGATTTTCCGGGAGGGAGCAGTACGACACCCATTACGTTAGATGTGCCTTTTACTTACACGGGAAACAACTTGGTCATCATGTCGAACCCGATAGGTATGGTTTCCGCAGCTCCGGGAAGACCGTTTTATGCTACGGAAACTCCTGAGTTTCAAAACAGGAGCCGTATATATATGGACAACTGGTTTGCCTTCGACTGGACACAGCCCGGCGCACCCTCTTCTGTACATGCCAATATCGTATTGAAGATTGCGGCATTGGAAGAAGAGATGGGTTCTGTATCTGGCATGGTTACAAGCGATGGAACAACGCCGGTGGAAGGGGCTTTGGTTGAGCTCATCGGCACAACACAAGAACGCACCACCGACGCAAACGGAGCCTATAGTTTTGATTATTTAGAACCGGGAACCTATCAGTTCAAAGCAAGTAAATACGGCTATTCGGATGCCACAAGCGGTGTGATAATGGTGAATGCAAATGAAAACAGTGTGGTTGATTTCATCATCGTGCCGACCCCCACATACACCATCAGTGGTAAAGTAATTGGAAGTAATGCCCCCGGCGGACTTGAAAATGTTACCCTTCATCTTACAGGGTATCAGGAATACACCACAACCACCAATGCAGCAGGAGATTATTCAATTTCTGATATTTATGACGGGCATACCTATAATATTACGGCAACCTTAGATGGATACCAACTTTACACCTCAAGTGTTCAGATAAACGGCGGAAATGTGGTTCACAACATAACCCTTAACGAAAATGCGGCGCCCGTACTTAAACTTCTAGCAGAAAAAGCGGGCAACGATGCCGTGGTTTCCTGGCAAGCACCGGGTAGCGGTACGCCCAAAGCTTTCAGATACGACAGTGGAACTAATTACGGACAGGTGGGATGGGGTAACGGCACCAGAAACAGCATCATTGGAAGTGTTCATAGAGAAGTAAATGCGGAGCTTCATCGTATGTCGTGGTACTCAACTGCCGATGAGATACAACCGGCTTACGACCTGTGGATTTTTGGGTTAAACAGCGAAGGAATGCCCAACAGAAACCATGTCATTTTTAAGGCGCAAAACGTTCCGAACACCCCATCAAAATGGTGCACGTATGAGTTTCCGGAAAGCGTGTATGCTCCAAACGGATTTTTCTTGGGAGTAAGTCCGTCGAATGGCGGATTTACAAGTATCGGTACGGATGTTCCCAATACACAATATCCATTTGTTCCCAATGCGAATCTTTTCAGTTTTAGCGCAGAAGAAGATTTTGTATGTTTCTCGGCAAACGGTTTCAACGTAAATGCTATGATTCGCGCAGAAGGCTACTCTTTTGGAAAAGCGGCTCAATTTGAGCCTAAATCTTTTACCAATTATAGAGTTTACAGACTGTTAGAAGGAGAACAATCTAACGAAGCAGCTTGGACAACGCTGGCAAGCAATGTAACTGAAACTGCTTATACAGACACCGATTGGAGTAGTTTAGCGGCAGGCGTATATCGTTATGCGGTAAAAGCAGAATATACAGGCGGCATTTTATCGGTAGCCAGATTTAGTAATCCATTGAGTAAAGATATGGAAATTGACTATACGGTTCATTTGACCGCCAATTCAGGCGATCCTGTAACAGGAGCAGTGGTTACCTTAACCAATTTAGATGGAAATCCTGACCACATTTACACTCAAACTGCAAATAATACCGGTACTGTTCATTTTTTGAATATTTGGAAAGGAACCTATAACATTTCCATAACATTAGACGCTTTTCATCCGTATTTAGCACAAAATATTGTAATTAATCAAGCAGGATTATCGCATAATGCCGTGTTGGAAGAGATTGTTGTTGCTCCTTACCAATTAAAAATCGAAGAAACCGGTAATGCGGGAGAACGACGCTTTTCGTGGAATAACACGGAATCGGCAAGCTATATTTTGGATGACGGAACGGGAGAAGATGCCTTCGGTATAAATCCGGGCTGGGATATATCATTAGGAAATATGTTTGCCGTTGGCGAAAAAGGACATATTACAAGTGTGGATATTTACGGATTTCATAACCCTTTAACCGCCATTTCCGGCAGTAGAACTGTAACCGTTGATATTTACAACGAAAACAAACAATTGGTGGGAAAAAGCGCACCGTTGCTTCTTGCAGACGATAATTGGAGTAGGGTTACATTCGATAACATTCCTTATTCGGGCACATTCTACGTCATGGTGCACTGGTACAGCAACGGTTCCGAACCTACAAATTTTTTGGGCGCCGACTATGATGGTCCTAATGCCCATGCAAACTATGATATGCTGTTTGATGGCGCTCAATGGCTCATCGCACATGAGGCATTTCAGGGTTTTCCATGTGTCTTTATGATTAGAGCAAATGCGGAGACAACAGGTGCATCTAAAACCAAAGTTGGATATACCGTTTATCTGAACGGCGTGGAAAAAGCCACGCATATTTCTGAAACCGAATTTCTATTCACAGACTTAAGCAAAGGAAATTATACCGCAGGCGTTAAGGCTGTTTACACATCAGGAGCCTCTGAGGTGGTATCCATTAATTTTGAAGTAAATGAGAATAGCATTGATATGAACCATCCGGAAAACATGACTCTTTATCCGAATCCGTTTACAAACGAAATCTATGTAAGTCACCCCGAGTGGATTAAGCATGTTCAAATAACGAATATTACTGGACAAACTATAAAACAGCTCATTTTCAACGGAAAATCCATCGTTACTGATAACCTCAGCAACGGCATTTATTTTATAAAAATTGAAACTCATACCGGCGAAATATTTGTCCGGAAAATGGTTAAAAATTGATTTGGTTGGGTTGTAGAGACGTGGCGCGCCACGTCTCTACAATTTCTTATTTATTCAAAATTCACTAGAAACGTAAAATTCAATTTTCCATATTTACGGTGCTCATAAAAATTAGGATATTGAGAGAAATCATATTCACGAGAATGTTCCAGAATAAGCCATCCGCCGGGTTTTAATAATTGATTGGTAAAAACATGTTCTACTATTTTTTCTAATCCTTTTAATTCGTATGGCGGGTCAGCAAAAATAATGTCAAATTTTTGGCGCGAACGCTCCACAAAAGAAAAGGCATCACCGCGTACAATCGAAATATTATCAAAATGCAGTTTTTCCGCAGTTTTTCGTATAAAATCGGTACATCCTTGATAGTTATCTACTGCCGTTACCAAAATGGCACCGCGTGAAGCAAATTCATAAGAAATATTTCCGGTTCCGGCAAAAAGATCTAGAACGGTAACTCTATCAAAAAAGAAATAGTTATTTAAGATATTAAAAAGACTCTCTTTTCCCAAATCTGTTGTTGGTCTCACCGGTAATGATGCCGGTGCTTGAATTTGTCTGCCTTTATTTTTGCCTTGTATAATTCTCATAATGCGGTATTTATTTCATTCATTGCCCGTTGTAGCCCTGCTGTGCAAAACAAAAGACAGGCTTCTGCTGCTTTTTCAACGGCAACGCTCACCAATTCTTGTTCTTCGGAAAAAAACTTTCCCAGTACATATTCCACTTGGTAACCTTGCGGATAGTTTTTTCCGATACCAAAACGTAAGCGGGGAAAATTTGTATGTTGTAATATCTCTATAATGTGGTTTATTCCATTGTGCGAACCGCCTCCACCCTTAGGGCGCATACGGAGCGCACCCACTGGTAAATCAATATCATCAGATATAATTAAAATATTTTGGGCATCAACTTCTTCTTTTTCCATCCAATACCGAACGGCATTTCCACTCAAATTCATATAGGTAGTGGGCATCAATAATATCAATGTTCGTCCTTTATATTTCGTTTCCGCCTTGTAGGCATACCGCTCTGATGTAAATGTTGCCTCCATTTTTTTAGCTAATGCATTGATTATCTCAAAACCAATATTATGCCTTGTTCCGACATATTTCTGCTCTGCATTTCCAAGCCCAACGATAAGGTATTTTTTAGGATTCATTTTATAATTCTATTCTGATTTTTAGAGAGGAATGCTTCCCATCCGGAAAACTTCTGCCCATCAAAACTTATTTTATGTTGTAAATGATGACAAATCGCCACAGCAAGGGCATCGGTAGCATCAAATGAATGTTTATTATTTTGAATGAGATTCATGTTTATTAACATTGCGGCTACTTGTTCTTTTGAAGCATTTCCGTTTCCGGTAATAGATTGTTTTATTTTTCGTGGAGAATATTCATATACTTCAAGTCCTTTATACATGGCAGCAGCAATCACTACACCTTGTGCACGCCCCAATTTTAACATAGATTGCGGGTTTTTTCCATAAAAAGGCGCTTCAATTGCTAATATATGAGGATGATATTGCTCAATGATTTGTAGTGTTTTTTCAAAAATAGATTTTAGTTTATTTGCGTGCTCCTTTATTTTACTTAGCCGAAGCGTACCCATATCCAGCAATTTTCCTTGCGAAGAGGTCGCATCTAAAAGAGCAAAACCCAAAACAGTAGTTCCGGGATCAATACCTAGAATAATTTTCATGCTGCGAAAATATATGAATTTTTAAAAATCCAAACAAGGAAAATAAAAATATTTTTGCACAAATTTAAAAAATGAAAACGACAGGCAAACCCGATTGGTTAAAAATAAAAATTGAGAGTACCAAAAATTTTGCTTTTATAAAGAAGATGATTACAGACAACCACCTGCATACTATATGCAGTAGCGGTAAATGTCCCAATCAATGCGAATGTTGGAGCAGGGGAACCGCCACTTTTATGATTATGGGCGATATTTGTACGCGAACTTGCAAGTTTTGCGCTACAAAATCGGGAAATCCACTTCCATTAGACTCCTCCGAACCGGAAAAAGTAGCAGAGAATATATCCTTAATGAAACTCAAACACTGCATAATAACATCTGTTAATAGAGATGATTTACCGGATAAAGGTGTTGCACATTGGGCAGAAACGATACGCAAAATATCCAAAAAAAACCCAAGTACTACCATTGAACTTTTAATTCCCGATTATCAAAATGAATTATTACAAATTGTAATTGATACCAAACCAGATATTATCGGACACAATTTGGAGACAGTAGAACGTTTAACATCAACAATAAGAAGTAAAGCAACTTATAAAAACAGCTTGGAAACATTACAACAAATTGTTTTTTCGGGAATATTAGCCAAAACAGGTATCATGGTAGGGTTAGGTGAAACCGAAAAAGAAGTTATAAAAACATTAAAAGATGCGCGAAATGTGGGCGTTTCTATTGTAACGATTGGGCAATATTTGCAACCCTCAAAAAAAAACATTGCTGTTGCGCAGTATATTACGCCGGAACAGTTTAATGTTTACAAGAAATATGCTTTAGAATTAGGGTATGAACACGTTGAAAGTGCGCCTCTTGTGCGTTCTTCTTATATGTCGGATAAAATAAAACTTCCTAAATCTTTTTAAGTCGGTATCATCTGTGTGCAAAGCAATAAAATATGAAAATTATAGATTGGCAAACATTAGATTATAAGGTAGCTTGGGATAAGCAAGAAGCATTGTTTCAAAAAATCATTCAATCAAAGAAAGAAAGAAAAGATACGCGTGATTTGGAAACAGTTTTTTTATGTGAACACCCTCATGTTTATACGTTAGGAAAAAACGGACAATTAAATAATCTTCTCATTAACCAAAATTGTTTAAAAAAAATTAACGCTGCTTTTTATAAAATAGACAGAGGTGGAGATATTACTTATCATGGACCGGGACAGTTAGTCGGTTATCCTGTTTTAGATTTAGAAAATCACGGGGGTTCGTTGAAAGGTTATGTTTATAAAATGGAAGAGGTGATTATACAAACCCTTGCACACTATAATATTCAAGGTGCTCGTTTGGAGGGCGCTACCGGCGTGTGGTTAGATGGCAATACACCGAATGCAAGAAAAATTTGTGCCATCGGAGTACGCGCTTCGCGGTTTGTTACCATGCACGGTTTTGCATTAAATATAAATACCGACTTAGCTTATTTTAAACACATTAATCCATGCGGATTTACAAACAAGGGTGTTACCTCCATACAAAAAGAACTTGGAAAACCTGTGACTATAGAGGAAGTAAAGGGTATAGTATGTTCTATTATGAAGAGTTGGTAATTTTGAGGACGAAAAATTTTGTATCTTCTATGTGCTTTTTTATTTTACAAAAAACAACAAAAATCAAAAAAATACGATATTATTATATTTAACGCATTAAATTTTTGAATCTTTAAATCTTTAAATTAATTATGAATAAAAACTACCGACTTATCAACAACATCCTTGGATGGCTAATAGGAATTATTGCTTGTGCTGTTTATGTTTTAACGGTTGAACCTACGCAATCGTGGTGGGATTGCGGTGAGTATATTTCTACGGCCCACAAAATGTTGGTTGGGCATCCGCCGGGCGCACCCACATTCCAAATTATCGGCGCAGTTTTCAGTCAGTTAGCCGGAAACGACCCTGCCCTGGTTGGCTTTTGGGTCAATGTCATGTCTGCACTTTGTAGCGGATTCGGTATCATGTTTCTGTTTTGGACCATTACCCTGTTTGGAAAAAAATTAGTAAAAAACTTAGGTGGCTTTACGACACTAAGAACAATTGCCGTTTTTGCTGCCGGTGCAGTGGGCGCATTAGCTTACACATTTTCAGACACCTATTGGTTTTCTGCTGTGGAAGGCGAGGTCTATTCCATGTCCTCGTTTTTTACTGCGCTCGTTTTTTGGTGCATTTTAAAATGGGATGAAGAATACGATAATCCGAAACTCCATACCAATCCACAACGCTGGATTGTGCTCATTTTCTATTTAATGGGACTTTCTATCGGGGTTCACTTGTTAAATTTGCTAACCTTGCCTGCCATTGGGCTTATCATCTATTTTAAATTATCGAAAGAAGCCTCTTATAAAGGCGTAATTTTAACTTTTGCGTTTATCGTTTTCGGTATTTCCATTTTATATAATTTTGGATGGATGTTGGCGTTATGGGCATTCGTTGTTGCGCCGCTTTTATATATTTCGTTCAAAAACGGCGCCATCCATTCCAAAGCAGAATGGGGCGTTCTTGGCACACTGCTTGCCTCTGTGGCTGTTGTGGGGTTAATTCTTTGGGGAATTATTCCCGGAATTGTAAGCTGGGCCGGAAAATTTGAAATTTTCTGTAAAAACTCGCTGGGGTTGCCTTTTAATGCAGGCACTATTATCTATTTCATATTAATTTTTGGAGCTATCTTCTATGCCATTCGTTATGGTTATAAAAAGAAAAAACAATTGCTCAAAATTTGCGCTTATTCGCTATTTTTCTTACTTATCGGATATTCTACCTTTGTCACACTTGTGATTCGTTCCAATGCAAATCCTACCATTGATGAAAACAGTCCCGAAGATGCGGTATCGCTTTTATCGTATTTGAATAGAGACCAATATGGTTCAACACCGCTCATCTATGGGCAATCTTACAATTCTCGTTTCGATGCAAGAGAACCTTATACCGATGGTTCTCCCCTTTACGTTCGTGATGATAAAGCAGGCAGGTATATCGTTATAGATGACAGAAAAGCATCTGTGCCCAATTATGATAGTCGCGACTGCATGTTCTTTCCAAGAATGTGGGATCCGCAGAAAAAAACTACTTATATGGCATGGATGAAAAGTAATGTGTATAACTCCGGTAGCCTTTCGGATAGAGACAATATAAAACATTTGGAAAGTGGAAAATTGCCTACCATGGAACAAAACAAAGCATTTTTGCATACTTTCCAGCTAAATTATATGTATTGGCGCTATTTTATGTGGAATTTTGCGGGCAGACAAAACGAAGTTCAAGGTCTTGGAGATTATTATAACGGAAATTGGGTGTCCGGTATTCCGTTTATTGACAAAATGCGTGTGGGAAAACAGGACGAAATGCCTCCCTCTATGCAAAATAAAGGACATAATACCTACTATTTTCTTCCACTTCTATTGGGTATTATCGGTTTAATTTATTATTCGAGAAAAGATTTAAAAAATTCGTTTGTGGTATTTATGTTGTTCTTAATGACCGGTTGGGCAATTGCATTTTATTTGAACAATGCTTCTTTCCAACCGAGAGAACGCGACTATGCTTATGCTGCTTCTTTTTACGCATTCAGCATTTGGATAGGGTTCGGTATTTTTGCACTCATTGCATTGTTAGAAAAGTGGAAGAACAAAAAAGGGCAAATTATAGGAGCTACTTTAATTACCTTGATTTGTTTGGGATTAGTGCCCGGTATCATGGCAAAAGAAAATTGGGATGACCACGACCGCTCTCATCGCTATACGGCATTAGCTTTTGCTAAAGCTTACTTAGATTCTTGTGAACCGAATGCCATTTTCTTTACAATGGGCGACAATGAAACGTTCCCCTTGTGGTACGCCCAAGAAGTAGAAGGCTACCGTACCGATGTGCGCGTGTGCAATTTAAGTCTCTTGAATGGACCCTGGTATATAGACCAAATGAAACGCAAAGCTTACAATTCCGACCCGTTGCCTATCTCTATGACTTGGGAGCAATATCGTGACGGAACACGCGAAACAGTTATTTTAGATGTTGCCGGGAACCAATTTATCAATATTAAAGATGTCGTAGAATATATTAAAGACCAAAAATTTGATGGCAAAAAAATTGCTGTTTTATTAGGCGAAGGTCAAAGATTTAGGGGCGGAAATATGGTGTATGGTTCACGAATTCCTGCAAGTTTTTCAATCCCTGTAGATAAGGAAAAAGTATTGGAAAACGGCACCGTTCGCATAGAAGATGCAAACTTAATTGTTGACAGAATAACTTGGAACAGAAGCACAAAAGATATAAACCACATCATACGTGCCAATATGATTGTGATGGATATTTTAGCCAACTTTAACTGGGACAGACCTCTCTATTTTTCTGTTACTTCCGGGCCGGAAGCCTATTTTGGCTTAGAAGAATATTTTCAATTAGATGGTATGGCATATCGTTTGGTGCCTATTAAATCGAAAAGCGGCAGAAGCAGTATAGATATTGGAAGAGCTAATACAATTACATTGTCGGATAAATTGTTACATGATTTTCCTAATCACGCACGGGTTGACTTGATAAACAATCCCGAAAGAACGCAAAAACCGGTAGCGACTTATCTCTGGGGTGGAATAAACGACAAGCGAGTTTATCATCCTCAAGAAACCTCACGCATGTATGGTACGCTTAAATCTATGTATTTACGTACGGCCAAACAATTAGCTGCTGAAGGAAATATTGAAAAAGCCGAACAAATTCATGATAAACTCCTTGAAATTTTTAATCCGGATATCATACCATACGTCTTGGTTGGAAGTGAATATCACTCACATGTTTTGCACTCTGTTTGGCAAGTAGGCGCTTTATTGCAATTGGGTACGCCCACAGCCACAGAAAAAGGATTACAGATGGCAAGTAGAATATTAGATGATTTTAAAGAAACTTTCGATTGGTTTGAAAAAGGGGATGAGCGTACTTTAGCCATTCAAACAGAAAATATTGATTTTTGTATAAGGTATTTAACTTTATTAGACAATCAACTTTCCGACGAACAGCGCTTGTTACTTCAAGACAAATTTGAGCAGATAAATCTTACCAATTCCGTAATGGTATTAGCGGCGCAATTAAGCACTGAAATTGATTATTATTTAAAAAAAGGACAAGAAGCACAACGCCAATGGTTTGAAAAATTAGTTGAATTACGACAGCTCAGCGAAATTGCCGTTCTTGTTAACGACCCGATATTGGAAAATAAAATTGCACGCGCCTTGGATGCAAAAATTGATATGATTGCTGCTATGGATGCGCAAGCCGGACGAGCATTGAGAGATTATTTTTTTCGCGAAGAACCGGAATTTTAAATAAATGTTGGTTTACAAGCAAAAAATTCTCTTCATCATAAATCCAATTTCCGGAGGACATAATAAAGCAAAAATTATTAAATCCATTCCTAAACTGTTGGATAATAATAAATTTGATATATCTATTACCCATACAAAACGTGCCGGTCATGCAAAAGCGATTGCAAATGAAGCGGTGAAAAAAGAGATGAATATTGTGGTGGCAGTTGGTGGTGACGGAACAATTAACGAAGTAGCTTCACAATTAGTGAATACCGGTACCACATTGGCAATTGTTCCTTGTGGTTCAGGAAACGGTTTAGCTCGCGACTTGGGTATTTCGCTTCAATATAAAAAAGCGATTCAACAAATTAACTCATTAAATATAAAAAAAATTGATGTGGGTATTTGTAATCATCAGTATTTTTTTAGCTTAGCCGGAATAGGATACGATGCCAAAGTAGCTTATGATTTCAATCGTGGAAAAAAGAGAAAATTTTTAGGATATGTTTGGGCAATATTGAAAAATTATTTCTGCTTAAAAAATCAATACTATGAAATTGAACTGGAACATGAAAAAAATGTTGCGCAATGCTTTTTTGTGGCTATCGCAAACTGCTCACAGTGGGGATATGGCGTGAAAGTGGCACCTGCTGCAAAATTAGATGATGGCGTATTCAATATTAATCTATGCAAAAAACCTTCTGTCTTTTTTATTATTTCATTTATAATAAAACTGTTGTCCAAAAATATAGATACTTCTAAATATTGTGTTTCTAAAAGTTCCAAAAAAATATCAATATACTCAAATGACGACTTCTTTTATCATCTTGATGGAGATGCCAAAGAAAAAACACGCCACATAGAGGTTGTTCTTTTACAAGAAGCACTGAATGTTGTTGCAAAATAATTTTTAACTGATATTTAGATTATAATATTTTTATATTTTTGCAGTCTGAGTAAAAAATTATCAATCATAAAATTAGTACAAAAATGAAAAAAATTAGCTTGTTAACAATTCTTGCGCTTATTGCGCTTATTGTGAGTAGTTGCGGATTAGGGAAAATGGTTCCTGACAACAAAATTACATTAAAACTCGAAAATCCAGATTTGGAAAACAAAGGAGGCAAAGTAGAATACGTAGTAAATGGAACTGTTCCTCCGAAATTTTTGCGTAAAAAGGCTACGGTAGAGATTCAAGTACCCGTATTCATGAATGAAGACGGTAGCGGAAAAACCACAATTAAAACAATAAAATTAGTGGGCGAAAAATCGAAAGAAGAAGGTACGGTAATATCGTTTAAAAACGGAGGTACTTTTACCGATTACGGCAAATTTAATTTTCAAGAGGACCTTGCTAATCAAGGTATTTACCATATCGGAACAGCAAAAGCAGGAAAGAAAACGTTTACATATCCTCCGCAAAATATAGGACACGGTATCTTCAATACTGCTTCGCGCATTGGAATGAATCCCTCTTTGAGCGACCAAGCCGGAAACGGAACCAATCTTTTGTTTGCTCAACACAATTATAAACCGGAATTTGAAACAAAAAAAGGTATAATTTACTTTGAAGTAAATAAATTTGATTTGAATTGGAATCTAAAATTAAATAAAAACGATAATGCAAAACAAGCCCTAAAAGAACTTCAAACCTATCTCTTTAATGCACTTGACGGTAACAAAAAAATTCAAAAAATTGAATTGTGGGGTTGGGCCTCTCCTGAAGGTGAAGAATCACTGAATCAAGGACTTTCTGATAAACGTTCCGAGCAAGGCAAAAAATGGTTAGACAAACAAATGGAAGATTGGAAAAAAGAATATGCCAAACAAAACAAAATGAAAGTGAAAGATGTTAAAATTCCTGAAATAACCATTAAGAGCGATGCCCCGGGTGAAGACTGGACAGGTTTTGAAGTTGCCGTAGAAAAATCAAATATTAAAGAAAAGAACCAAGTATTAAATGTTGTTCGTTCGCAAAAAGATTCGAAATCAAGAGAACAAAAAATTAGACAAATGACCGACATCTATACCGAAATTGCCGATCAAATTCTTCCTCCGCTACGCCGCGCTGAAATTGCTATAACTTGCAATAAAAATAATTATACCGATGATGAAATTTTTGATTTGGCGATTAACAATCCTTCTAAATTGAACACGAATGAAAAAATGTATGCCGCTGCAAAAACAACTGATTTAGAGGCAAAAGAAGCAATCTATCTTACTGTTATTGCAAGTGCGGAAAACGATTGGAGAGCGTATAATAACTTAGGTATTCTTACTATGAATAACTATTTGCAAACAACAGATAAATCGAAACTCGATATTGCTCAAGACTATTTAAACAAAGCAAATGCCATTTCTCCGAACAACGGTACCATTCTAAATAACATGGGTATTTTGTTTTTCTTAGAAGGAAAATACAGTGAAGCAAAAAAAACATTTGAAACAGCACAAAAAGCACAGATAGAAACGGTAAAACAAGATTATAATTTAGGTCTATTTAAAGTTTTAGATGGTGATTACTCCGGTGCATTACAAGCTATGGGAAATCGTAGTTGCGACTATGGAGTAGCATTGGCACAACTCGTAAATAAAAATTATGCGGGTGCAAAATCTGCTATTGAATGCGTACAACCCAAAGATGCCAAAGCATTTTACTTAGCTGCTGTTATCGGTGCACGTTTAAATAATGAAACCGATGTTATTAAAAATCTCAAAGAAGCCATTGCATTAGACGGTGCTTACAAAAAAGAAGCCCTTAAAGACGCTGAATTTAAAAAATTTAGAAAAAATGCAGGCTTTTTAAATTTGGTAAAATAAGTAGTGAAACTTCTTATTGATAAACTTTCTCAAACATCCATTCTTCAGAAAGAGGAATGGATGTTTTTATTTTCGAACAGAAACAGTGAAATGGTAGAATATGCTTGTGAAAAAGCAAGGCAGGTTTCTATACGGCATTACGGAAATAAAGTATTTGCACGCGGATTAATTGAAGTTACCAACTATTGTAAAAACAATTGTTATTATTGTGGTATTCGGGCCGGAAATAAAAAAACAGCACGATATAGATTAACCAAAGAAGAAATTTTGTCTTGTTGTCGAATTGGAAATGAATTGGGATTCAAAACATTTGTGTTGCAAGGCGGTGAAGACCCTCATTTTACCGATGAAAAATTGATAGATATCATTACGGCAATAAAGAAAAGCTATCCGGCTCATGCGCTTACATTATCTTTTGGAGAAAGAAGTTACTCTTCTTATTTAGCATTTAAAAATGCCGGCGCCGACCGCTATTTGTTGCGCCACGAAACAGCAAATTCCGAGCATTATAGCAGGTTGCATCCAAAAAAATTATCAAATCTTATGCGTAAACAATGTTTGTATGATTTGAAAAATATTGGGTTTCAAACAGGCACCGGTTTCATGGTAGGTTCTCCTTTTCAAACTATTGAAAACTTAGTAGATGATATGCTTTTTATAGCCGAGTTTCAGCCACAAATGCTGGGTATTGGTCCGTTTATTCCCCATAAAGACACACCTTTTGCCGATTTTCCGGCAGGAGATGTAGAACTTACGTTGTTCTTGTTGGCACTGTCGCGTCTCTTGTTGCCCCATGTGTTGCTTCCCGCTACTACTGCATTGGGAACACTCGACCCTCACGGACGCGAAAAAGCAGTATTGGCAGGCGCTAATGTGGTGATGCCGAACTTATCACCGTTACATGTTAGAGAACAATATATGCTGTATAACAACAAAATAGCTACCGGATTGGAAGCAGCAGAAGGAGTGAAAAAATTAGCCGAAAGCATGAGTGCCATTGGCTATGAGTTGGTACACGAACGCGGGGATTATTTAGATTTTAACCCATTAAGTTTTTGTGTCAATAATTAAAGGAATAATTTCTGATGGATGCTGTATTAAGATTTTTGCACCAGTTTGAGTCAATTCGATAGCATCCCTAAATCCCCATAATGCTCCTACGCCGTACATTGCTGCATTTTTAGCTGTTTCCATATCAATCCCGGAATCTCCAACAAAAATTATATTTTCAGGAGAGATATTCCAAGAATTTGCCATTTGAATTGCCCCCTCAGGATGTGGTTTTAAAGGAACTCCCTGTTGACTTCCTTGTACTGCCAAAAAGACATTTGGAAAAAATTGAGTTACAATTTTATCTACTTGTATTTGAGGTTTGTTTGAAATCACGCCTAAAGGAATAGAAATATGAGAGAGTTTTTTTAATGTTTCAGTAATACCCTTATAAGGTTTTGATTTAGAATTATTTCTTTTTGCATAAACATCTAAATATTCTTGAAGCATCTTTTCAATTTCATTTTCTCCATCATTACTAATTTTTTTTATCGAATTTTTAACAAGTTCAATTGCACCACCCCCAGTTAAATATTTATAATCATCTAAAGAATATGAAGGATATCCATACTTATCCAGGACTTCGTTCATAGCACCAGCTATATCTTCTATCGAATTTATCAACGTTCCATCTAAATCAAAAATCGCTGCTCTGAACCCCATTATTCTTGACTTCTTTTGTTGTTTTATTCAGTGTTTAGGCTGTATGTCTTAATGATTTTATTGCCTTGAGCATCCATACCTTGTGCTTCCATTCTACTTAAATTATATGTTTGGGGTAATTGATCTATTACTTCCGGGGTCAATGTTAAAACATTGCTCGCATTCTCATCCCAAATTTTATTGAAATGCGTAATGAAATCCTTAGCCATTTCCAATACATTGTTATCATTTAAATCAAATTCAACGTGTATTTGTTCATTCGCTCTTCCTTGACATAAAATAAAAGATACAATTAAACGATAATCAAACCAAAAAATCATGTGTGTTGGTTGGCTAACATATAATCTAACTTGAAAGCATTCGGGTGCCCTGCCAAGTCGCACTAACTTACCACGCAAATTCTGAAGATGTGTTCTAATCTCTCCAAAAAAAACTTCCGCAGTTACCGTGTCTAATTCATGACATCTGGTTGCGATAAATAAGTTAGTAGGTTTTGTTCCTAAAATTTTCACAGAAACGTTTCTTTGTGCAGCTTGAAGTAATGCAGGAAATTGATTTGATAAAAAACCAAGATTTGTAACATAAATATTTATATTTTGACGACTATTTTTTATTAAGTCGTCAAGTTTTAATTCACTCCTATTTTTGTGCAAAATTACCCCTTTTTTTCCACAAGTTTCCAGTTTCCCTCTTAAATCCCTTAATGCAGCCACAGTCTTACTCAGTTTCTCTTTTTCTTTATTCAGTTTTTCTTTTATCTCATTCAGTTCCTCCTTTTCCTCTTTTTGGGTAAAAAGAAGAACTATAACAGAAATTACAGCACCAGTTAAAATTCCTGCCGTGCTACTACTAACAAGACCGATTAAAAATTCCTTTTGGCTTTCTTTGCCAAAAAAATAAAATGCACCTCCTACTAGAAGAAGTCCTATTATAATAGCCACAAGGTAAGCAATAATCCGTTTGTATTTAAGAATTACCTTTGTTTTCGACTCTCCCGTATTGTTATTATTATCAATTTGTTTACTCATATCTAATCGTATTTTATATTTTTAACATTTATAGAACTATTCTTACACTAAGTATGTTTCAAATGATATATTCCTAAATTCATCAAGGCTTGGTATCCCAAAGTTTTTCTCAAATAGATTCTTAACATGACCAAAACTTGAGATAATATTAGCCTTGACAAAGTATTCTTGCAGCAACCGTTTTCGTTGAGCAGACCAAATACACTTTTGAGACAGTATTTGAATTTGAGAATGTACATTTTCTATGAAAAAAGAATGAATTTCGTTTTCTGAAAAATCCAATAGCGGACGATGTATGTAAAGTCCGTTCCCTGCATCATAAGTTCGTAAAAATTTGTTGGAAATTTCTAAAAATCTATTAGAAGATGATATATTATGTAACTCAAGTTGAATAATACATTGTTCAACATAATATGACATTAAATCGGATAAATTATGACCAGTAAGAATAGTATCACCATCTTTCTTTTGTGGGAGGTAGTATTCAAGAAATTTTTCTCTTCGTATGATTTTACATGTAGGGCACGTATCAGTATAATTAATATCTTGAGAAATTTCTTTCTTGGTGTATAATAATTTAAAATCAATGCCCAATTCGGACAAATAATGAGTACATTTTTCAATTTTCATTTCAGAATATACATGTTGCGGGAATGGAACTGTAACAACTGTAAGATTGCATTCTTTGTATAAATTAAAGTCTAAAATAATTTTCATCAACAGATTAGAATCATCTCCTCCAGACCATAAAAAATACACTCTTTTACCTGAAATAAAATCCTTCAAGGATTGTTGTAGCTCATTTTTTGTCATAAATACCAATCAATTTTCCTGTTGTGAGGTTGTTAAATGTGTTCGGGAAAAACTGTCGAATAAGAAATTTTGAAAAAATTCCAGTACAATGGCAAGGGGCTATCAATTTAGGACTTATAGTTTCAAAATACTCAATCAGTAATTTAGTCTTACAATTATTATCTTGAGTATGGAATCCTCCAACAACTCCAAAAATACTTTTATTTGATTTCATTTCGCAAGCATAACTAATAATATTGTCAATACCCCTATGAGAACATCCACTTATTATTAAGAGTTTATTGTCAATCTCAATGCAAATTGCAACTTCTTCTGTAAATAAGTCCATTTCATCCTTACCTGAAACAATTACACGATAGTTATCTCTAAATGCTGTTAGGTTTTTACTGGAAATTGGAATATCAAATAGTATAGTTACGCCCGAAATAATTTCATAGGACGATGTGAGTTCTAAATATTTGCAGTTATTTTTAATAAGATTAATAAGGTCGGCATTTTTGACACTTAAATCTAATGTGTTTTTACCGTCTTTTGTTTTAATTTTTTGCCATTCAATACCTTTCCCAAATATTACAGTAGTAGTAGGGTTTATTAGTTTAACCATATCTGTTATAGCACCTATATGACCTTTATGACCATGAGATAAAACAATATAATCAATGGTTTGCAAGTCGATATTTTTGGCATTCAAGTTATGCAGGAGTATATCAGAAGAACGTCCTACATCAAACAATAAAGATACGCCATTATATTTAATTAGTAGCGAAAAACCTTCTGCTGCCCAGCATTTCTTGTCATCTATAATATTATCACATAAAGAAAGAATTTCTATCATAACGTTTGCTTCCTATAAATTTACCTTGTTTTTTTTATGCACCAATAAGGTGTAATCTTCCCATCAAATTCATCACTTGCGGCATAACGTCTTTACCATCTATATATCCTAAACCACCATTTGCACAAGCTCGTTCTGAGAATTCAGAGACAGAATCGGTACGGACACTTGGATTACAGAAGAGGATAGGCACAGGGTCTGCTGTGTGGGCTTTCAACTCACAAGCGGTAGAATGGTCTGCTGTAATAATCAATAACACATTGTCCGGCAAGTTGGTAAGTATCGCCGCTGCTTTATCCGATTTTTCGATGAATGTTTTTTTACCTTCGGCATCTCCATCCTCAGCAAGCGAGTCGGCTGCCTTAACGTGGCAAAAAACAAAATTATATGTATCTAACATCTCAATACATTTTTTAAATTTTGCTTCCACATTAGTATCTGGCAGAGCTGTAGTACCTTCTACATGAATCAAATCCATGCCAAGAAATGCACCAATACCTTTATATAAGCCCCCCCCCGCAATGCAACAAGATTTCAAATCATACTTTTCATTAAATTTAGGCATAGTAGGATAAACGCCGGCACCGCGTAGCAAGAGGAAGTTAGCAGGAAACTGACCGGTAGCAACCCTTGTTTTATTCGTTTCAAGTGCATTAAGGATTTCGTAAGACTTAAGCATAAATTTATTTAAAACATTTGCAGTGAATGCTGCTTCTTTACTGTCATCCAGTGGTTTGACTTTCCAAACGGGTTTTCCTTCTTTATGGGGGTCTGCATCGGAGACAGCCGCAGAAAGTCCTTTTCCACGAAGAACTACGCCGGCGCGATGAGCAGTACCGGGTTTTACAATACATTGAATATCATCAATTTCAAGTCCGTCAATGGCATTTGCAAATTCGTCAACAACGCGAATACGTCCGGCACGTCTATCAAGAATATTCCATTCGGCATCAACTGTGCCAAAATTACCGCGAAATGCAACATCGCCTGCCTGTAATTGTATTCCCAATCCAGCCACTTCAATCGGACCACGACCAGTATAATACTTATCCATTGAATAACCGAAAATTGCCAAATGAGAAACATCGCTTCCGGGGCGAACGCCTCTGCCTAAAGTTTGCATAACGCCGCATAATGATTTTTGGGCAATTGCATCAAAATTTGGTGTGTTAGCTGCTTCTAATGGAGTTTTTCCACCAAATTGTGAAATAGGTCTATCTCCTAAACCGTCAAAGATGACACATAATGTTTTTTGAACCATAAAAATAATCCTCCTGTTTAAATTATCGAATATTTAGTTAATCACGCCAATAGCCACAATCCTTACATAAGAAAAAAGAAGTTGCAAAGGTACGAAAAATTTAGTTTCTCTCGCAAAAAAATTCTTTTTTATAACTTCTCCAGCAACCCTTTCACCTCCTCTTCCGTATCCGTCAATTTTTTCTTGCAAATGTTAATTAATAAAGTAGCTCGTTTGAGCATTTCTGCCAATTCATCTACAGAAATTTCTGCATGTTCCATTTTGCGAACCAATAACTGCAGTTCTTCAAAAGCATCCTGATAGGTTTTCGGTTTTTCCATAATTAAGGAATTATTAATTTGGCAAATTTCAAAAGTAGGGTTTTATTACCTACAGAATCAAAGGTTACGATTGCTTTTTTATCCAAATCCTCGCCGTCGGTTTGAATCACTTTTCCGTAGCCGAATGTATTGTGGTACACGCGAAGCCCCACATAAATTTGGTTGGGTCGCGCTTCTTCTCCCACTTTTCGTGAGTGTTTTTGTTCATGAATATGCCGTTTTTGCTGTACTGCTTCGGTAATAGGGATGAAGTGAGACGGCGTGGCTTCTTTCCCATCAGAGATACAAATATTGCGACCCATAGATGCTTTTTGTGTTGTATGAATATATTTTTCAGGAATTTCAAACAAAAAACGGCTCTCTTCGCAAAATTGCAAAGTACCGAAGCGATAGCGTGTTTGCGCTGAAGTTAAAGTGAGTTTTTTCCGCGCCCGCGTAATCGCTACATAAAATAAACGACGCTCCTCTTCCATTTCCGCGCGCGTGCCCAAACTCATTGAGGAAGGGAAAAGATTCTCTTCTAATCCGGTAACATACACGTAATCAAACTCTAATCCTTTCGCGGAGTGAATGGTCATTAGTTTTACTCTGTCTTGATGTTCGTGTTTTTTTTCGTCGTCGTCGGTTAACAATGAGATGCTCTCCACAAATCTATCTAATGATGGAAAATAATCGGTAATAATTTCGCCTGTAGTTTCATTAAAAAGCGATTCCGGTTCTTTTTCGGTAAATTCCTTCATGGAATCTAATAGCGCTTCCACATTTTGCAACCGGTCAATGTCTGATTTATCGGCGTTGAGTTCTTGCATAATGCCGGTGGTCATCACAATATGTTTGCCCAATTCGTAGGCATCGGTTTTGGGAATCATGGCGGAGTAGCTTTTTATGCGCACGGCAAAATCTTGCAAACGCGCTTTGGTGGGCGCATTTACATCCAAATGATAACGGTCCGGACTTTCTATTACATCCCATATACGCGTATTTTTTTCGTGGGCGCACACCACGATTTTATCCACCGTAGTAGCGCCGATGCCACGCATGGGATAATTGATTACCCTTCGCAACGATTCCTCATCATAATGATTGATTGCCAAGCGAAAATAGGCTAAAACATCCTTAATTTCTTTGCGCTTGTAAAACGAGATGCCACCATAAACAATATACGGAATGTTTTTTTTGAGCAACGCCTCTTCCAAGGCACGCGATTGGGCATTAGTTCTGTATAAAATGGCAAAATGAGCATTGTTCTTTTGATAATTTTGTTTCGTTTCAAAGATGGAATGTGCTACCGCCTGAGCTTCGTCGTTATCACTGTTGGTTTTTAAAATTTCGATTTTATGACCCTCTTCGTTTTCTGTCCAAACCTCTTTATGCAATTGGTCCTGATTGTGTTTTATTACTGCATTTGCCGCATTTACAATATGTTGTGTAGAGCGATAATTTTGTTCTAATTTAATAGTTTTTGTTTCCGGGTAATCTTTTTTAAAATTCAAGATGTTTTGAATGTTGGCGCCGCGAAATGCGTAAATACTTTGTGCATCGTCGCCTACCACACAAATATTGTGGTGCGCTGCCGCTAACTTTTTCACAATTAAATATTGCGCGAAGTTAGTATCCTGATACTCATCCACCAAAATATATTGAAAACGATGTTGGTATTTATGCAAGACCTCCGGAAAATCGCGCAGCAACACATTCATAAAATACAGTAAATCATCAAAATCCATGGCATTTGAATTTTTTAAACGAGCGTTATACCGTTTAAAAATCTCAGAAATGTACGGTTTGCCGCTCACTCTGTCGGCATCAATAATTTCGGGACTTCGTGCGTAGTCGTTCGCAGAAAGTAAACTTGATTTTGCCGATGAGATGCGGTGCAACAGGTGGCTTGCCACGTAGGTTTTCGGGTCTAAATTCATCTCTTTTACAATACTTTTGAGCAGATTTTTTGCATCATCGGTATCATAAATAGTGATATTGTGCATAAAGCCCAATTTTTCATGTTCTACTTGGATAATTCGATTGAAAACACCGTGAAAAGTGCCCATCATCACGGCTTTGGCGTTGGAGTCGCCTACCAATTGAAAGATACGTTCCCTCATTTCGGCAGCAGCTTTGTTGGTAAAGGTGAGCGCTAATATGCGATAGGGGCTAATGCCTTGCGAAAGCATGTAGGCAATACGATAGGTGAGTGCGCGCGTTTTGCCCGATCCGGCACCGGCAATCACCATAACAGGACCGTCAATTTGCATCACAGCGTCACGTTGCGAGTTATTGAGTTGGGAGAGAATGTTTTGTTCGGCAGTCATAAGTATGGTGTGAAAAAGAGAGGTTCCGCTTATTTATAGTACGGAAAGTTCTTCCCCGGATAATATGCTTGGCTTCCGAGCAACTCTTCAATACGCAACAACTGGTTATATTTGGCAATTCGGTCGGTACGGCTGGCTGATCCGGTTTTAATTTGTCCGGTATTCAACGCTACGGCTAAGTCGGCAATGGTAGTATCTTCCGTTTCGCCGGAGCGGTGCGACATAACTGCGGTGTACCCGTTACATTTTGCCATATTTACGGCATCTATTGTTTCGGTTAGGGTTCCAATTTGATTCACTTTAATCAAAATAGAGTTGGCAATGCCTTTTTCAACACCCTCAGCCAAACGTTTCACATTGGTTACAAACAGATCATCGCCTACTATTTGAATATCATTTCCTAATTTTTCGGTCATAAGTTTCCAACCGCTCCAGTCATCTTCTGCCATACCGTCTTCAATAGAAACAATTGGATATTTTTTTACCCATTCTACCCAATAGTCAATCATTTGCGTTGGAGTTAGTTTTTCGCCGGTTGATTTTTTAAAATGATAAACATTTTCATCCGTAATAAAATATTCGGAAGAAGCGGGGTCAAGGGCAATGCAAATGTCGATACCGGGTTTGTAACCGGCTTTTTCAATGGCTTTTAGAATCACCTCAATCGCTTCTTCGTTCGATTTTAAATTGGGAGCGAAACCCCCTTCGTCGCCAACATTGGTGGCATATCCCATACCTTTCAGTACTGATTTCAGATTGTGGAATGTTTCTGTGCCCATACGAAGCGCTTCGGCGAATGTTTCTGCGCCAATCGGCATAATCATAAATTCTTGAAAATCTATACGGTTATCTGCATGTGAACCTCCGTTAATAATGTTCATCAACGGAATGGGAAGTGTATTGGCATTTACACCGCCCACATAGCGATATAATTCCTGGCTGCTTTCTTGTGCTGCTGCTTTAGCCACGGCTAACGAAACGCCCAGAATAGCATTGGCACCCAAATTAGCTTTGTTTGGAGTGCCATCCATCTCTATCATACGCGCATCTATCTCATTTTGATTGGAAACCAACATACCTTTCAGTTCATTAGCTAACACACTATTTACGTTTTCAACGGCTTTTAAAACACCTTTTCCTAAATATTTTGATTTGTCGTCATCGCGAAGCTCTACCGCTTCGTGCACACCGGTTGATGCGCCCGAAGGAACAGCTGCACGCCCCATAGCGCCGGCAGCAGTATATACATCAACTTCTACAGTTGGATTACCTCTCGAATCTAAAATTTGACGACCAAAAATTCCAATAATTTCACTCATATTTCTTATTTTTAATATTTTACGTTTAAAATGAAACGGCATGCAAATATATAAAATTTAGCCAATTACGATAAAAAAAGTTGATTGAAATAAAAATAGCATTAATAATTATTATATCTTTGTCGCATCTTTTGAAAGTTTTTTCAAAAAGTTTTAATGGACTTCAGCTTTTTGAAAAATTAAAATGTTATTAATAAATGATGCGGAGTCCCCAAACAAAATTAAAAAACAATCTATTATGAAAAAAATTTGCATTATTATCTTTTTCTGTGGCTTGTATGCATTTGGTTTTTCCCAAACTAATGATATTGTGGTGTATTCTGAAAAAGGCGAAGAATTTACCCTTTATGTGAATAGTATAAAACAGAATGACCCACCAGCAGCCCATGTAAGAGCTAAAAATATTAGCGGAGCGAGTTATACAATACGTATTCAATTTGCAGACCCATCAATTCCTGAAGTGACACAAAAATATTACACAGAGGAAAAAAATATTGATATCACATGGATGGTGAAACAAAACAATAAAGGAAAATGGTCTGTAGCTTATAAAGGCGAAACGCCAAGAGTTGTTGAAACACAGCCACAACAAGTTCAGAAAAATCACCATCAATACCAAAGCAATACTGCTCCAAGTGGTACTGTTACAATGAATGTTAATGATGGCAGAGAAAATGTTAATTTGAATATGTCTGTAACGGAAAGTTCTATGAGTATTCAAGCAGGTGCAGGAGAAGAGTCTGTTAGTATTAATATGAATTTAAATATGGGTGGCCATGTAAATTCCACCATGACTACTACCACCACAACCTCTCAGGGTACTTCCTATTATGGAACAAATCCACAACAACAACAGCCGCAACAAACAAACAGATGCACTCGCCCGATGTCTGCTTCCGATTTTATCGAAGCGCAAAATTCCATTCAAGCAAAACCTTTCTCTGATACAAAAATATCACAAGCAAAACAAATTTGCAAAAACTCCTGTATGACCTCTGAGCAAGTTAGAGACATGTTAAAACTATTCACTACCGATAGTGACCGTCTTGAAGTTGCTAAATATGCATACGAATACGTATTCGATACGGACAAATATTACAAAGTGAACGATGCTTTTAAATTTTCAACCAGCACAGATGAATTGAACAAATATATTGAAAGGAGATAATTTTTTTGACTGTTGATGAAACCGAGAATACAATAAAAAAGATATTATTACGTATTCTGTTTTAATAAACGATTATAGAGACAAGTTATGTCTTGTTTCTATCTGAAAAAATTAAAAAAAAAATCCATTGAACCGCCGCCGTTTTTTTTTCATTACATTATTCCTTTTTACGACCGCTGTTTTGTGTGCGCAAAATACGACTACCGTGTTTGGAGTTATTCGAAATACGCAAAACAACCCCGTGGATAACGTAATGATATTGTCGCCGCAAATTGAAAATACCGTATTTTCTACTGAAGAAGGAATATTTCAAATAGTGCTACCTGCCAATAAAGAGGTGCAACTCCATTTTAGACGAACAGCTTATCGTGATACTGTTATAACCGTCATAGGGGCACCGAAGGAACGTTTAAAATTGGATATAGAGCTTATTTCTACCGGTTCAACGTTAGAAATGGTGAATATTTCTGCTACTTTTAACGATGGCTACACGCGCGTTGACCCCAAACTAACACTTAAGATGCCATCGCCCACCGGTGGTGCGGAAAGCCTTATAAAAATGCTTCCAGGGGTATCATCTGTAAACGAATTGAGTTCACAATACAATGTGCGCGGTGGAAATTATGATGAAAATTTAATTTTTGTAAACGACATTGCCATATATCGCCCTTTTTTGGTGCGCAACGGTAATCAGGAAGGGTTGAGTTTTATAAATATGGACCTTACTCAAGCTGTGAAATTTTCTGCCGGGGGTTTCCCTGCTAAATATGGCGACAAAATGTCCTCCGTTCTTGATGTGGAATACAAAAAACCTAAGCAACTCGGCGGTTCGTTCATGATTGGCTTTTTGGGCACCTCCGCCCATATAGAAGGAAGTGCGCGCAACAAACAAAAAAACCGCGATGTGTTTACCTATCTTGTCGGGGTACGCTACAAAACCAATGCGTATCTCCTTAATTCAATGGACACAAAAGGAGATTACAAACCAAACTTCTTTGATGCGCAAATGTTGTTGAATTGGAGTATTTCTGAAAAATTTGAAATAGAACTATTAGGAAACTTTTCTATTAACAAATATCTATTTATCCCCTCAGACCGCGTAACTCTATACGGAGGCATGAATGACCCTGTAAAAATTAAATTTTATTTCGATGGTCAAGAAATAGATAAATATGAGAATTATTTAGGTGGATTAACTTTCACCTATCGCCCTAATTTAAAAAATCAATTGAGGTGGATTTTCTCTTCATATTATGCGAAAGAAAGTGAAACTTTTGATATTCAAAGCCAATATTGGCTTTATGAAACGGAAGCGGATTTGGGAAGTAAAGAGAAAGATATTGCTAAAGAAGTTTCGTTGTTGGCGGTGGGAACCAACATAGACCACGCTAGAAATCACATCAAGTTTTTGGTTTCGGCTGCCGATATACGCGGCGACCACCAACTACCAAAACGTAATAGCTTATCATGGAGCGTTAAAGTGCAAAACGAGCAGATTCACGACAAGCTGTATCAATGGCGGGTAAATGATTCTGCCGGATACATATTACCTCACACATCGCTTGACACAAACTTCCTCAAAGAAGGAATGCCGTATGATGACCCTTCGCGAGAATTGTGGTTTGGTAATTTTAATTTTCTTAGCGCTTCCAATACATTAAACACAATTCGAGTTACCGGATTTGTGCAAGATACGTGGAAAATAGACAGAGATGTTGACCCGCGTTTTACACTCACTGGTGGCGTACGGTTTCATTATTGGTCGTATAATAATGAATTTACTGCTTCGCCGCGCGCCGCATTGCTTTACAAACCACGTTGGAAAAAAGAGTGGTTATTTTGGCTAAAAACCGGTGCGTACTACCAAGCTCCTTTTTATAGAGAGCTTCGAAACAGAGAAGGTGAATTAAATCCCCATATTAAATCCCAATTTTCTTATCAGGTAATTTTAGCAAGCGAATATAATTTTAAAATTTGGAACCGTCCTTTTAAACTTTCCATGGAAGGATACTACAAACATTTAGACCATCTGATTTCTTACTATTTAGATAATATTCAAATAGTTTACAGCGGAGTAAACGATGCAAAGGGGTTTGCTACCGGATTTGATGCGCGTTTTAGCGGCGAATTAATTGAAGGATTGGAATCGTGGCTTGCTATCTCTTTTATGGGCACTATGGATAAAAACGAACCCTACTTAAACGATAAAGGAGAGTTGATAAAACCTGCTTTCAAGCGGCGCCCCACCGACCAGCGTTTTGCATTTAATCTTTTCTTTCAAGACCATATTCCCGGATTTCGACCCCTACGCGTGAGTTTAAACTTTGTATATTCCACAGGGCTTCCGTTTTGGGACCCCAGTATGGAGCGCGCCAAAGAAAATACTCTTAAAATGAAAGATTATTTTCGCGTTGACGCGGGTTTTTCGTACATTTTCTTTGAACAAAGTAGAGACAGATTTAAAAACAAAAATAAATTTGCGCGTGCCATCAAAAATGCAGGCGTTTATTTTGAAGTATTTAATTTATTGGGAAACAACAATGTTTCTTCTTATATGTGGATAAAGGATATTTCTAACAAGAATAGGCGTGTTCCCAATTATTTAACCCCAAGATTAATTAATTTGAAGTTTGCAATAGAATTTTAGTTGCAGTGACTTCTTTTATAAATTTCAACTACATTTTCTAACAACGATGCAATAGTCATTGGACCTACGCCACCGGGTACAGGTGTGATGGCGGTTGCTTTTTTTTCAATATCTGTTACATCAATGCTATTATAAAGGTCGCCTGCTAATTTTCCATCCACGTTATTAATGCCCACATCAACTACCACTGCACCTTCTTTCAACATATCGGCATTGACTAAATTCGGGTGTCCTATGGCGATAATCAAAATCTCTCCCTGACGGGTTAGATAAGCTAAATCTCTCGTTTTTGTATGACAAACAGTAACAGAGGCATTTTCACGAAGCATCAGTTGTGCCATCGGTTTGCCTACTAAATTGCTTCTTCCAATGATTACGCAATGTTTACCTGTAATGGGTACATTTTCTGCCTTTAGGAGCGACAAAATTCCTTTAGGAGTACAGGGGATAATTCCTTCGTCGGCTCTGTTTAATAGCCCTACATTCATGGGGTGCAATCCATCTACATCTTTTTTATAGTCTATGGCTTGCAGAATAATATTTTGGTCAATGTGTTTGGGTAGAGGTAATTGCACCAATATACCATCCACTTGGATGTCATTATTTAATATTTCTATTATGGTAAGGAACTCTTTTTGAGATGTTGAGTAAGGAAGAAGGTTTAAATCGCATAAAATTCCTATTTCATTGCACGATTTTTGTTTATTTTTTACATAAGAAATACTCGTGGGGTCATCGCCTGCTAAAATGATACTAAGTTTTGGGGCGCGATTATATTTTTTTACCAAATAATCTATTTCAATCGCCAAAACCGACTTTATTTTCTTTGCTAAAGCTGCCCCGTTTAATATTTTCATAAAATGCCGTTTGTTGTTATAGGTGGCAAAAGTATGGGATTTTTTTATTTTCGTGCCTTAGAATAATTAAAATTTCCATTATATCGAAAAAAACTAACAATTAATATACATTCGCCATCATTTTTTTTCAACTTTTTATAAATATGAAAGCCAAATTATTTTTATCATCTGTTTTCTTTGTTTTTATTGTAAACATCTGTTTTTCACAAGTATATAGAGGGCAGGAAGCAAGCCGTTTTATTCAAAACACCAATGTAATAAAATTTAAAGATTACTCGAAAGTACCGAATTATTTTCGATTTGATGAAAATACAACCCTTTCCGAGCAAGAAACCATCGATATTATTAAGAGTTTTATTAAAAACAGTAGTGCTGATTTGCAATTAAAAATTGCTCAAAAACAAGGTGATGGAAATTATACGCTCCGTTATTTACAAACCGTAAATGGTTATCCCATAGAATTTACCGCATTAAATCTTCAGTTAAAAAACAATAAAATAACAGAAGTTAACGGCGAAATTTTAGACAACCCGCAAATTATCCCCAATTTTGTTATTTCGGAAGAAACAGCGTTGCAATTTGCATTAAATTACGTAAACGCACAGCAATATATGTGGGAAGATGATGACGAATATCTACCCACAGGGGAAAAAGTGATTGTTCCTGATAAAATAGATTTCGAAAACTCAACGCTGAAATCTGTGTATAAATTTAACATTTATTCTAAAAACCCCCATAACCGGCAAATGGTTTATGTGGATGCCGAAAATGGAGAGATTGTTTTGGATTTGCCTTTAATTCATTTTAGCAATGTTTCCGGAACGGCGCAAACCGCTTATTACGGAGTGCGAGAGATTAATACGGATTATACCGGCACGCAATATACGTTGTATGATGCTACCCGCGGCAGCGGCATTCATACTTACAACTGCAACAACACGGGTACCTATCTTAACAATTATTATACAAACAGTACAACTACCTGGGACAACACACCTTACGGAACCGATGCCCATTTCTCTACTGCCGCTACTTACGATTATTTTTTTCAAAAACACGGATATAACAGCATCAATAATGCGGGTTTTGCGCTCAAATCTTATGTGAATTTTAATTTAATGGATTACAATCCACAACAATATACGAATAATATCAATGCCTTTTGGAACGGCAGTTGTATGACGTATGGCAATGGCAATCCTCCGAGCGTAACGGCATTAACCACCATAGATATCTGTGGACACGAAATTACCCACGGTTTAACTTCAAAAACAGCAAATTTGACCTATTCTTATGAATCCGGTGCTTTAAGCGAAGGTTTTAGCGATATTTTCGGAACCGCCATCGAGTTTTTTGCCTATCCTGAAGGTGCCAACTGGACTATGGGGGAGAAAATGGGGTTGATTATTCGTTCCATGTCAAACCCGAAAGCGTATAACCTACCCGATACCTACAAAGGGCAGAATTGGTATACCGGAAGTGGCGACAGCGGGGGCGTGCATTACAACTGCGGTCCGCTTAGTTTTTGGTTTTACCTGCTTTGCGTGGGTAAAAGCGGCACTAATGATTTGGGTAACAGTTATAATGTTTCTGCTATCGGCATAAGTAAAGCGGAAAAGATTGCTTTTAAACTGCTTACCCATTATCTTACGCCAAGTTCAAACTACAATGATGCTTGTTTTTACGGTTTGGCTGCTGCCGCCGATTTGTATGGCGCATGCTCCGATGAGGTTAAATCGGTGGGAGATGCTTTTTATGCCATCGGCGTTTTGCAACAGCCTTACAACAATCAAGCCGTTGCCGATTTCAAATCCAACAAGGTAGAAAGTTGCTCTTTCCCGCTAACCGTGCAATTTACAAATACAAGTTATAATTGCGATAACTTTGTATGGGATTTTGGAGACGGTACGCCTGTGTCCACTCAAAAAAACCCAACTCATACTTATAATAGCAACGGAAGTTTTACGGTTTCTTTAACCGGAAGTTCCACCGGTTGTGGAACGGATATTAAGGTTAAACAAAACTACATCAATATCTCTCCCAATTTACCGTGTAACTACATGATGACACAAGGAACACAAACGATTGAAAGTTGCCGCGCCATGATTTATGACAATGGAGGTCCGGATGGAAACTATTCCAACAGTTTAACTTCAACACTCACCGTGCATTCCGCCGGAGCCACTTCTATAATTTTGAATTTCTTAGAGTTTGATGTAGAAGCCGGTAGCGGAACGCAATGCAATTACGACTACTTGGATGTTCGTTCCGGAAATTCAACTTCTTCTCCTTTGGTTGGAAAGTATTGCAATAATGTTCCGCCTTCCGCCACGCTCACCATCAACGGAGAATATGTTACTTTTTATTTTAAATCAGATGCAATGGTAAATGGCACCGGATATAAAATCGAACTGTTTTGCAACAATCCGAACAATCCCCCTTTTCCTGCTTTTGAGTCCAATAAAACGAACTCCTGCAACGGAATAATTCAGTTTACCGATAAATCTTTGGGTTCTAATATAAGTTCTTGGTTGTGGAATTTTGGCGATGGAGAAACCTCAACGTTACAAAACCCGACACATCATTACCGTAACAATGGCTCATACAGCGTTACGCTTACCGCAGGGAATGTTCACGGGGATAATTCAGTTACAAAATATAACTTTATTGTTATTGAAAATATGCTCGTTCCGGGCAATCACGTATTTACAAAACCCGCCACCATTCCTTTTGAATTGTATGTGCCGGGGGCAAGTGAAAATTTACAATGGTTTGATATTAACGAAGAAAATCCGTATGAAGCCACCCCACTGTTTGTAGGTAACCCCATTCAGCATGCTCCTATTGATAATACTGTAAAGTATTACATATTGGATAACCATGAAGACATTGAGGCGAAGGTTGGAGAAAACAACTGTAATACAAACGGAGGATTTTTTACTTCTACTGAAATACATTATCTTGTTTTTGATGCCTATCAAAATTTTGAACTTAAAACTATTCTTGTAAATGCTAACTCGGCAGGAAACAGAACGATTACATTAAGAGAAAGCAACCAAACAGTAATTTGGACAAAAACCGTGTATATTCCTTCCGGAACAAGCAGAATTACCATTGATAAAGAGGTTCCCGCCGGTGTGAATCTGCAACTGGTTGGTCCGTCAAGTCCAGGTCTTTATAGGTCGGATTTGAATGCCAATTTAAGTTATCCTTATAAAATTGACAATGTGGTTAGCATAAAATACTCAAGCGCAACCACTAATCCCACCGGATACTACTACTATTTCTATGATTGGGATATTATGATTTCGGGATGTGATAGCGAGTTAGGAACGGTTGAAGTAACTATCAAGGCACCACAACCTGCGCCAGATGCACCGAAATTGGAAAGCAGTACCGCAACAAGCATTATTCTTGTTCCCGTGAGTGGTTGTGAGTATCGTATTGAGGGCGGTGATTGGCAAATATCGCCGGTATTCAGCGGACTAGTACCCGATTCACTCTATAGTTTTACCCAACGCAAGGCAGAAACCGATACCCATTCGGCATCGCCGGAAAGTGTGCCCGCAACGTTTAAAACCGATGAGGAAGTAGGCATTAAAACAATTACGAATAACGAAATACGTATTTATCCGAACCCAACCACAGGAGAATTGACAATTGATAATGGACAATTGACAATTAATAATGTAAAGGTGTTTGATATTTATGGCAGAAATGTTTTATCTCATCATCCAATAACCACATCATCACATCATCTCATCAACATTTCGCATTTGTCGGCGGGACTTTATTTTGTGAGAATATCTACTGAAGCCGGTGAAGTTATAAAAAAGGTGTTGAAAGAGTAATTGCAGCCGTTTTTTTATTCATGTTTTAATATTTTCAAAAAAACATCGTTGTTACATACAATAAGAAGTATGGGATTTTTTTATTTTCGCGCCCAAAACAAATAAAAAATCAGGAAACGATTACCATTAACAAATAAATCATAATCATCAAAAAAAAAAAAATGAAAAAAAACTTGTTCCTTTTTGCTCTTTTTATTTTAGTCTTTCCTTTTAATGTTTTTTCTCAAAACAAGCTGGAAACGCCTGTAAAATGGGATTTTAAAACTGAAAAAATGAATGACTCAGTGGCGGAGTTACAATTTATGGCTACAATAAAAGACAAGTGGCACCTCTATTCGCAACAACACACAGGAATGGAAATACCTTTGAGATTTGAGTTTAAAACCGCTCCCTCTTACAAAAGATTAGGAAAGGTTTGGGAACCTAAACCCAAAATGTATTATGACCCAATATTCGAAGATACAACACTCTATTTTGCTCAAAAAGTTACTTTTAAACAAAAAATACAAATATTTACCAATGAGCCTTTTGAAATATACGGAGAACTTTCAGGACAAGCATGTATAGAAGAACGATGCGTAGCGATTGACCAAAAGTTTGTTTTTTCGGTTTCGGGGTTTGAAACGTTGAATATGAGCACCTATACTGCATCCAACGACAGTTGCACCGTTATTAATTCTATTCAAACTAACGAGGGTGAAAATCTTGATGAGGACACCGAACCATGTCTCAATAGTAACAACAAGGAAGCCTCTCTCCTTCTTTTTTTCTTTGCCGCACTGTTGGCGGGGTTGGCGGGGTTGCTTATGCCTTGCGTATTCCCGATGATTCCCATGACGGTATCCTATTTCTTGAAAATGAATAAAAATGCAAAACTGTATGCGCTTTTTTTCGGAATATCTATTGTAGTCATTTTCTTATTGTTGGGCATTTTGTTGTCTGTAATTTTCGGTCCTGATTTTGCAAATATTGTAAGCACGCATTGGATTCCCAATATCATTTTTGCAGCCATATTTGTTGTTTTTGCCATCTCTTTATTCGGCTATTTTGAAATTACTTTGCCGAGTAGTTGGGTAAACAAATCGGCAAAGATGGAAAATACCGGCGGGCTTATTGGTGTATTTTTCATGGCATTAACGTTGGTGTTGGTCTCTTTTTCGTGCACGCTGCCCATTGCCGGCAACGTAGCGTTAAATTCTTTAGGTGGTTCTTTCTTAAAACCGGTTATCGGCATGTTGGGATTTTCGCTGGGCATTGCAGTGCCATTTACTCTTTGCGCTTTTTTTCCCGGATTGCTTAAAAAAATGCCCAAATCGGGTGGCTGGATGAACACATTAAAAGTGATGTTAGCGTTTGTAGAATTGGCGTTTGCGTTGAAATTTCTCAACGTTCCCGACCAAACTTACGGATGGCGCTTGTTAGACCGCGAAATATATTTAGCATTCTGGATTGTAATTTTTGCTATGATGGGACTATATCTTCTTGGAAAAATAAGATTTCCGCACGATGAGGAGATGCCGGTGCAAAAAAGTTGGATTCGCTACTTGTTAGCCATTTTTTCTTTTACATTTGTGGTTTATTTAACACCGGGGATGTTTGGCGCACCATTAAAAGCCATTTCCGGTTGGCTACCGCCTATGCCTACTCAAGATTTTGACATCAGCAAGATTGTAAGAGAAGAAACCGTAGCTTTTTCCAGTGTTTCAAAGGAAGTTAGAGAATGGGAAACCCCGCGATATGCCGACAAATTGCACTTACCACATGGAATTTTCGGATACTTCGACTTGGACCAAGCGCTTCGTGTGGCGAAGAAAGCAAACCGCCCCGTATTTATTGATTTTACAGGACACGGATGTGTGAATTGCCGTAATGTAGAAAGTGCTGTTTGGGAAGACTCACGGATACGTGAAAAATTTGCACTACATTTTGTTGTGGTAGCGCAATATGTGGATGATAAGGTAATTAAATTGCATCCCGATGACCAAATTCTTGACAACGATGGTAATCTTATTACTATGCTGGGCAAAAAAGCAATGTTTTATGAACAAAATTGGTATAGTGAAAATTCACAACCTTGTTACTTAATTGTTGATACAGATGGAACGGTTCTAAACGGTCCCATTTATTACGAGTTAAATGTAGAGAACTATTTGAAGTTCTTAGACGAAGGGATTAGGCTTTTTAAGGAAAAACATGGGAATTAAGGATATTCAGTAAATTCAAACAAAACATCTAAACGATAATCTCCTTAATTCACCACCACTTTCTTCACATCCACTCTTTCGCCGTTTACAAGCAGTGAGATCTTTGCAAGACAAGATATGATATAAACATTTGATTATTAATATTTTAATAGTGTTTTGTGTTGATTTTTTTGTATCTTCGCGTCATGTTTTACAAAAATGAGTTTCAAATGAGTTTCGCAGGCAATTACGTGGAGAGACGTATTCGCAAAAATACATTTTTCAAACAAATCAATATGTTAATTGATTGGAGTGAATTAGAAAAAGAGATAAAGAAAGTTTATAAGCGCGGTCCCGACTTTCGCATTGGGACACCCAAGATTATTTTCGGTTAACCCATCGGGCGACAGCATCGTTGAAGTCGAAAGGAGACGTTATTTCCTGCTCTTTTGTTCTTTTTTTCTCCGATTGATTTTCTTGTTTACAGAGTGTATCTAAAAAACGGTAAATCTTGTCTTTGGGATAAGTTATGCCCTGATAACGCTCCAAATAATCTATTGTTTTGATCTTGCTGCCCGGACTGAATAACCGACTTACGAAACAAACAGAAATCCTTTGGATATTTTTTGGAATCCACACAGCCAATGCCGTGAGAATGATTGATAAAGTGGAAAAAGTCAAAAAGAAAAAAACAGCTTAATTACAATAAAAAATAAAATAAAAATCAGTCAATCAGTATTTTGACGTGAAAATGAACACCATAAACTAAAAATCCATTGAGTGTTCGTCGGAAAAATAAAAAAAAAGAAAGGCTAAACTTGAAAAAATATCTTATAAAAAGAAAAACAGCCTAAACTATTTTATCATTTGACTGTTTTTCTTTTATTTACTGAATGTCCCTCAAAAAATCGGAAGCGTGCAAATAGGGAGACATATCAATTTGTTCATTCACATAGTTAAAAACTATTTTTTTGATATAAGTACCTTTTTCATTGCTATTTTAGTATCTTGTGAAATGATTTTTACACAATAAATTCCATCGGCAACTAGAAGGGCTATCGTTGTTTCTATATCGGTTATAGTGTTTTTGTAAACCAACCGTCCTATCATGTCGTGAATTTCTACTGTAGGTTTATACTTTTCAGCATCTACATTTTTAATAAAAATATTATTTTGATGACTATAAACGTTCATGCCGGTAAATTCATTTTCATTAATAGCTACACCGCACGCGGGTTTTATTAAGCTCGTCCACATACTTTCCTCACTATCACAAACTACTGCTACACTCCATTTTTGACCATTATTAGAATCAAATGCTTCATCTTCAAAAGAAGTTGCAGAAATAGCATCTGCTATTTTTATCTCGTCCCTGTAAACATTATACTGAAACCCTGAACCTGTAAGGGGAGCGCTCCAATTGATGGTTGCTTTGCGGCAATCTCCGGAATAGGTAACCGAAACATTGCGCGCCGGCTGGCAATCTCCTCCCATAAAATCGAAGCTAACCAATCCGGATATATTTTTAATATGGGTAATGGGTTTATTAGTATTTACGCCGGCCCATGATTTCATACTTGGCGTGGTGTCGTCAGTAAAAGAGGTAATATTATTTGAACCGGGGAACGGACATCTACTGCTATTAATAGAGCCATAACTGGAAGGGGTTGAGTTTGGAATAGCTACCGTAGCACCGGCATACACCGGATACATGCGTTGCGGATGCGAAGCATTAACGGTGTTGCTATTTTCCGAAGATGCAATATTAGCATGAACTCTATAAATAATTAATCCATTACCGGGAATATTGGTATCAAATTTCAATTTTTGGCGATTTTCCAATAAAAAGTACTCATTGATAGTCGTTGTATTTATTCTGTATGCTACAGGATTTTCGGCAGCATTAGGCATATCGGTGATTGCAATGGGGGAACTTAAAATCATAGGAGTTGCCCAACCTTTTTTTATTTTTATGTACATATTGAAATGTGCAGGTCTGCTTCCGGAAGGAGAGCCATTCCATGACCCACTGGCCATGATGTCCCAATTTCCTGTTCCCGTATAGTTCCCGGAACCCGTATCATAAAAATCAGGAAGATTAAAAAGAGCATGCCCCAATTCGTGTGCAATTACGCCAACAGTTGTTATATTGGTTCCGCTACTTCCCCGAAGTTCGGGAGTACAGGAATAAGTACTGATTGATTTCCCATTGTTATAAACAGGAGAAATATAACTTTGATGAGACCAGATTAATCCCGGACCGGCTCCCGAACCAAAGTTTTCTTTTCCATAACCTGCAAAAATAAAATGAAATGCAACCGAGTTAGAGGCATTAATGTAATAATCTCTAAAGTCTATACCCGGTGTTTCTGCAACTTGTTGCGCTATATCTCTTGCCAACTCTCGTACTTTTGAAGTTCCGCTTGAGCCGGCATAATATGATTCGCTTTCCGGAGCGGTATAAATGCCGCAGAGTGTAAATTGCATATCAATTTTATCATAAGATGCTTCCTTATAGAAATCACGAACACTTCCATAAACACTAGTGCCGGTATATCCCAGTGTATTCAACAAATTTTCAAAATCATTTATAGTTTTTATCATTGGTTTTTCCGGAAATTCCACAAATGCGCACAAAACTTTCACAGCGGCACGGGTTGTTTGTTCTTCCGAGTTTTCATTTTCAAATGCACGGTAGGCTTCATCTTCTATTTGCCACACTTTTAGCATGAATTGCCTTTGCGTGTCGCTGAAAAACAAATTCTTTTCAATAGTATTTAAAAAAGAAAGAACCACAATATTTCTATCTTCAATGGTTGTAGCTATAAAACCGGACGGCTGCAGGTCTCTGTTTTCGTCTAAATAGGCGTAAGTTAAATAACCGTCTCTATTAACCAACAAGGTGTATCCGTCCATTGTTTCGTACCAATTTATACGCTCATCTCCTTTTATAATAACGGTCAGCGTATCGCCATTGGGTTGGGTAAAAATAATAGGTTCGGGGTTTGCAGGAACAGCATATAAAAATGAGTTAAACATCATTAATAATACAAATAAACCGGTTATTTTTTTCATCTGAATAATTTTTTAATTTTCGAAACTCATCTCTTCTACCCATTTATGAATGAGTTCTTCTTGGCGGGAGGTGTTTTTCACTTCTTCACGAAGAATTTTTTCAGCCACATCAATAGATAAATTAGCAATTTCATTTTTTATTTCGGTTAAGGCTTTCATTTTTTCATTTTTAATAATTTCTCTTGTTTCTGCAATCATGGCATCTGTTTCTCTTTCTCTACGGAGTTTGGCATCATCGTTCATTTTTTGCACCACTTTTCGTGCATCGGATAAAATCTTATCGCGTTCTTCTTTGGCTTCAACTAATAATTGCTGGTGTTCCGATTTTAAGTTTTTCATTTCTCGGCGCACATTTTCTGCTTCGGTAAGCTGACTTTGAATGAACTGTTCTCTATCTGAAATCATTTTGATAATAACAGGCCATGCAAATTTTGCCAAAATGAAAAACAAAATGCCGAAGCCAATAAACATCCAAAAAAGCAATCCAGATGAGGGTTTGATAAGTTCCATTATAAAATAAAATTTAGGACGGCGAAAGTATAAAAAAAACGATTATTAATTAAATGATATTTTCATATACTTTTGCACTCATGTTTCTAATTCAAATTAAAAGAATTGTATATTAATTGTGAAAACACTCCCCATAGTTCAAATAGACCCATGGTTAAAACCATTTAGCTTTATTCTAAAACGACGTGCGGAAAAAGCGGCGCTTTGCGAATTAGAGTTTACAGATGGAAAAACATCTTTAAAAAATTTGGTGAACAACCATTTATATTATGGGTTATTTAAAACAGATACCCATTGGATTTTTCGGGAAAAAGCGCCCCATGCCAAACAAATTTTCATAATAGGCGAGTTTTCTTATTGGAAACCTATGGAGCAGTATGCTTTACAATCTTTAGGCAATGGTGATTGGGAGATTCAACTGCCTCTTTCTTATTTTAAACATGGCGCATTGTATAAGTTGTGGATGGTGTGGGAGTATGGTGCAGATGAACGGTTACCTTCGCATGTGCAGCGCGTGGTTCAAGACGATATTACAAAAGTTTATTCGGCGCAAGTTTGGGAACCGGAAAAACCATATCAATGGAAAAATCAACAACCGGTAAAACCAAAACACCCGTTTATTTATGAAGCACATATTGGTATGTCTTCTCAAGAAGAGGAGATTAGCACTTATTGGCGTTTTAAAGAGTATGTGCTACCGCGTATTAAAAAACTCGGTTACAATACCATTCAATTGATGGCAATTCAAGAGCATCCCTATTATGGTTCTTTCGGTTATCAGGTGGCAAATTTTTACGCGCCATCCGCACGGTTCGGCACTCCCGAAGAGTTGATGGAGCTGATAGACACAGCACACGGGTTGGGTATTTCCGTGATTTTGGATGTGGTGCATTCTCACGCCGTTTCCAACACCAAAGAAGGGCTGAGTCTTTTCGACGGTAGCGACAATCTCTATTTTCATTCCGGAGAAAAAGGATACCACCCCGTATGGGATTCCAGATGTTTTAATTATGGAAAAAAAGAGGTACTTCTGTTTCTCCTATCCAATTTAAAATATTGGTTAGAAACCTTTAAGTTCGATGGATTTCGTTTCGACGGCGTAACCAGCATGAGTTATTGGAACCACGGTATTGGTGTTGATTTTGTGAATTATAATCAATATTTTGATAATAATGTGGATGAAGACGCTATTGTGTATCTCACGTTGGCAAACAAATTAATAAAAGAGGTGAACCCGAATGCTTTTACGATTGCGGAAGATGTGAGTGGTATGCCCGGCATGGCATTTCCAGTAGCAAAAGGTGGTATCGGTTTTGATTTTCGCATGTCAATGGGAATTTCAGATTATTGGTGCAAACTTATTAAAGAGTGTTCCGATGAACAGTGGAATCCGGGAGATATTTTTTTCCGACTGACAGACAAGCGCAGAGAGGAGCAAACCGTGAGTTATGCAGAAAGTCACGACCAAGCCATGGTGGGCGACAAAACCATTGTTTTCAGATTAATAGACAAAGAGATGTACACAAGCATGTCGGTGTTAAGTCAAAATTTGATTGTGGATAGAGGGATAGCATTACACAAAATGATTCGTTTGCTCACATTATCGCTTTCACAGGGTGGGTATCTTAATTTCATGGGCAACGAATTTGGGCACCCCGAATGGATTGACTTTCCCCGTGAAGGCAACAACTGGTCGTTTAAATACGCCCGCCGTCAATGGAACTTAGTTGATGATGATTCATTGAAATACAAACACTTAAATACTTTTGATGCCGCGATGATTTATTGTATAGAACACCATAAAATCTTAGAAACATCGCCGCATATTATTGTGCAGGATAATACATCACAAGTTTTGGCTTACCTTCGCAACAATGCAGTTTTTGTTTACAATTTCAGTCCTATTAATTCTTATACGGATTACGAACTTTATGCTCCGGAAGGAGAATATAACATTGTGTTAAACAGTGATTCAAAAAAATTTGGTGGGTTTAGTAATATTGATGAAACCATCATTTACAAAACATTTTTAAAGAATGGAACCCCGCATTTGCGGTTGTATTTGCCAGCACGAACAGGAATTATACTGTTGAAGCGTTCTAAATTTATTCCTTCACCTTCAGCATCGAATTCAAATAAAAACTCGGGCTTACTCCGGTAATTTCGGTAAAGGCACGGCGAAAAGCATTTGGTGATTTAAAGCCTACCTCGTTAGCAACAGATTCAATCTTATATTTTCCCGCATCGGGAACGGAAAATAATCTCTGGGCTTCTTTTATTCGATATTCGTTTAAAAATAAACGAAAATTTTTCTTAAAAACAGTATTGATGACATGCGAAACGTAAACATGATTGCATTGCAACAACACAGCTAATTTGGCTAAAGAAAATTCAGTATCGCAAATCGTTGAACTGTCTTCCATAATCCATAAAATTTTCTCAACAAATTCGTTTTGCTTGTCGTCATTAAGTATGATGTTTTTGTATTTTCCGGCATGTTTTTCAAGTGAATTATCCTGAAGTTCAATGATTTCAATATTTTTTTTAACCAATACTTCGTATGCCCTGCTGAGGTTTTTCTTTTGAAAGTAAATATATATCAAGCCAATAGTTACCAATATTAAAATGAATGCGGTAATACTCCAAATAATTCTTTGAAAATAAATGGTACGTTCTTTCATTTGCTGTTCAAAAACCAATTGTTCTATTTGCTTGTTTGTTTTTGAAACTTCATAATATCGTTGCAGTTGGTTGATGTCGCCAAATATTTCCGCACTAAAAACAGAATCATTCAGTTGCGCATACTTTTTAAAATTTTCAAGGGCGCTTTTTGCTCTTCCCCTCGATTCTTCAATTTTTGATAACGTAAGATAATTATCTGCCAAATTTTTTAAATAATTATTTTCTTTGGCAAGCGTATTGGATAAACCAATATAAAATAAAGCCGAATCGGTTTTTCCTACCTCGAAAAAAAGATTCCCAAGGTTCGACAATGTAGTGGTTTCCGCAAGTTTATGTTCAATTACCGTATTCTTTCTCGCCTCATGTAACGATAGATAATAATAGTAAAATGCTGAATCATACTGCTTTGTTTTTTGATAAAGTGAACCTTTGCTATCTAATGCTATCGTTAAATTTCTTCTATTATAATGTTCACAGATTTGCAATGATTTATCTAAAAAATAAAAAGCGCTATCCGTTTTTCCATTAAAAAATTCAATATATCCCAAGTTATTGAAAACCAAATCAAGGGCTGTAGTATCTTTGCATAAACTCAATGCCTTATGATAATATGTTTTAGCAATATCATATTTATAAAAACGGGCGTAGATATTTCCTAAGTTATTGTATATCATAGCTTGCTCATACTCAATATTATATTTTTCACAAAGAAGCAACGCGTCAATCAAATATTTGTAAGCGTTGAGATAATCGCACATATTAGAATAGATATGCGCAATTCTTATAAATGCATGAACGATTCTTTCTTGTTGTTTAATTACGGTGTTTTTTTCCGGCGTGTTAATAATTAAACCATAACAGATTAAAGCCGTATCAATACTGTTGTTGAACAGAAAATAATTGCCTGTATCATAGAGTTGTTGTTGAGAAAATCTCATAAAATTTGAAATGAGCTTCTTTTCTTGTGGCGTTCTGAAAGTAATAGTTTGCGCAAAAATCGGTTTTGACAAAACGAGTATTGTCGAAGTAATCAGTAAGATTCTTTTCATTTTTTGACATTTGATATTAGGGGGTAAAGAAAGAGAAATTCGTTAATTAAAACCCGTTAAACTGCATAGGAAAAGATTACTATACTTTATGGGCTTTTTAAGCCCATAAAGGCGAATTGGGGCATTTCTATGTTCACTTTTTGTTCACCATAACGAAAAAAGCACCTACATTCTTTCTGTAAGTGCCTCTTTTTCAGTGTGGGAGTTGACGAATTCGAACCGCCGAGATTTGAACTAGCTTAAAAATCGAAATGTTTTTTTCGTATATATCTGGTTAATAATTATTTATATGTTTTGTTTTTGTACTTTTTTTTGCTTTTTATCCCGGTTTTGTCTCGGTTTTAATATTAAAAAAGTTGTTATTCAATTAGTTACAAAATGTTGCTGCAACTGCTAAACATACAAAATACGTCCTTCCACATTCTCATACCCCATTGTGCGAATAACCTCACAATATTGATCTATCTGTTCTTTGTGCGAAGCGTGTGTTTCTCCTGTTTTGTAATCAATTATTGTTACTTTGTCTTCTAAAAAAACAACTCTATCGGGGCGCATCAAGTTTCCGTTGGGAAATAAAATAGAGGTTTCGTTCAATACTTTGGCTTCCGAAGCAAAGTAAGGGTGCAACGATTTATCATCTAAAATTCTCTGCAAAATATTAACAAGGTCTTGGCGATAGTTTTCTTCTACGTTTTGTGTAATGGCTTCAATCTCTTTTTCGTTTTGTGGGAATGCGGTTAAAGAAGATAAAAAGTTGTGAATAAAAATTCCGCGTTGCTGCTGGGAGGAAGCAGAAAGCAGAAGGCAGAAGACAGAAGGCAGAAAGCGATGTAAACTATCCCGTCCTTTTTTTCGATTTTGCTCAACAATCACGGATACCCCTTCTAAATTTGAAAGAGGTATTTCATCATTCTGCTTTCTGCCTTCTGCATAGTTAAATTCATCTAAATACCTACTATAATTTCCTAATCGTGCACTCGCTTTTTCAGTAATGATATGCAATTCTGTTTTGGCACGGGTGTGGGCAACATACAGTTTATTTAACTGGTCTATAAGCGTTTTCTTCGACTCTTCGGCATATTTAAGTTGGTAACGTTCGGGCGTTTTCTCTTTTGTCAATGTAACCCAATCATATTCCAAACCGGTAACATGGTCTTGTACAAAAATGTCCGGTTTGGTTTTAAAATTACTGTAACGACTAAATGGGAAAATTACCACAGGATATTCTAAACCTTTAGATTTATGAATAGTAGAAATGGTTACGGCATCAATACCCGGAGGGGTAGAAAGTGCTATTTTTTGTCCTTTCTCTTCCCACCATTCTAAAAACAGAGAAGTAGACCCATTGCGCTTCGTAACGACCTTCTCGCATTCGTCTAATAACCGCATCAAAAACGGATTACAAGCTGAAAATGAAAAGATACTGCATATTTCATTCACTAAGGTAAACAAAGAAATTGAACTTAATTTTTTTCTATCTACACTGATATGTAAATGTGTTAAAAATTGTTGAAACGCGTTTTCATTTTGTACGCATTGTAAATAATCTTCTAACGGAAGCCCGTGCTTTTGTACAAGATAATGCACCATCACCAATTTTGCCAATTTATCTTCTTCCGAAACCAAATATTGCAAAGTGGCGATGAGGAGATTAATTTCTGGAGATGAAGACAATAACAATGATTCCACAGAGATAATCGGGATGTTGTGGGCCATTAAAAATGCACCCACAACACTTGCTAAATCATTACCGCTGACCAACACGGCAATATCTTTACAAGTATATCCGCGCTGAAGCGCATCTAAAACGATTTCCAAAACAGGCCCTAACATAAATTCCTGAAATTTTCGCGTATCTTCTTCATCCTGAAAAAGTATCGATACTATGCCTTCTTCGGCAGTGGGTTTTATTTTCTGTTTCACATCTTCGTAAAAATCCTTCACTTCATAAAAAGGCGCACCCTCTGCCGTTAAATACTCAAAAAATGCATTATTAAACTCCACCACTTTTTTTGAAGAGCGAAAATTGGTATTCAATAACTCCACACAATAATCTTTTTCCGGTTGGGAATAGGGCAACAGGGTAGCTCTATAACCTTCAATGGTAGAAAGTTGTTGCAAAATATCCGCATCGCCGTTGCGAAAACGGTAAATCGCTTGTTTTACATCTCCAAAAATAAACACCTTTCCCTGCTCATTAAATTTATTATTACCCGACAAAGCATTTTTAATAAGCGGTATCATATTGCGCCACTGCAATTTGGACGTATCTTGAAATTCATCAATAAAAAAATAGGAATATTGGTTTCCAATTTTTTCATAGATAAAAGGAACGTCCTCGTCGCCTAACTTTTCACTTATTTTTGCATTGGTCTCCGAAAGATAAAAAAGGGCATCTTGTGCTTTGATTTCATCCATAATCATTTTTAAATCAAACAATAATGCCAATTGAAACAAGTTTTTGCCAAAGAACTCATATTCTAACAGTTGTTCTTTGAGCATCACATAAGTTTCTGACTTTTTATCTTCTTTCGTAGTAAATCCTCTCAATTGATTTCTCAAATGGTAAATCTCTTGAGTTATCTTTTTTTTCGCACATTCAAAATTTTTATTTTCGGATTCCTGTAATTTTTTCAATGGAAAATAAACCTCCTCTTCCAAGCTAAGTTTCAATAAATTAAGAATTTCCCGTTCCATTTTCCATTTCCCCTTTTCCAACATCATATTTTCAACTAAATCTAACACACGTTGGGTAAGATGTGTGTTATTTTTAGAAATGCGATGCAATAATACGGTGATCGTTTCCCGAAAAAAATCGTCCAATTCTATTTCTAAATTAAATTGCGCAGAAAGCCCAAACTCCAACGCAAAAGCGCGTAAAATACGTTGAAAAAAGCTGTCTATCGTACTAATAGAAAATCGGTCGTATTCGTATAAAATTTTTTCTAATAATAAATTCGATTGTTTTTTGATGTAAGCATGTTGTTCATTTTCGGGCAGCAGAGATACAATTTTTGCCACAATTTGATTATATGTATGATAAAATGGAGACTCTGGCGTAATTTGTGGTTCAAAAGCCAATTGAAAAAGCGTATCCACAATGCGTGATTTCATTTCAGTGGTGGCATTATTGGTAAACGTAATGGCAAGTACATGCTTGAATTTTTCGGGTTGCGGCAAACACAACGCCAAATACTCCACCACTAAACGTGAGGTTTTTCCGGAACCGGCAGAAGCTTTGTAGAGGGTGAACATTTGAGCTGTGATAAAATTTAAAAATCCCCCCGTAACGTTCTAAACCTTTTCCGCGCATCCACCGCAAATAAGCTGCCCGGATATTTTTTCAGCAATTTTTGGTAGCACTCCATGGCACGGGGCACATCTTTCAAGTAATATTCATAAAGTTCGCCCAGATAGTAGAGGGCATCGTCACCCAACAAACCATCCGGATATATTTCACCAATACGTTGATACAGTTTTTCGGCTTCAAAATATTTTTTTTGACGAGTAAAAATTTTCGCTTTTAGAAAAAGCACATGGTCTTGTAATTTCGATAACGGCGTAACCATCGTAATAGAATCTAAATATTTAAGCGCCTTTTCATCATTGTTTTGAAACAACATAAAATCGGCTTTGGCAAAATAGCGAAGCGCTTTATTTTTTTCCAAGTCTTTTCCAAACAAGCCGTAAAACATGGTATCCGTGATTTCATCATTATCGTCCTCGTCGTCATCATCTTCTTCCTCTTCGTTGTCGGAAATTACTAACGAAAGTTGCATGGCATCATTAGCAATCAATTTTGATGTGGCGGCGCGCAAAATATCCAACTGACTCTTTGCCCAATTAAACTCGCCGATATAAAAAGAGAGTTTTGCATTTTTAAATTTCGCATTTTGCCCGATGGTATCATTCGAAAAATCTTTATCCACTTGTGAATAATAGAGCGTGGCATCCCAAACATTTCCCGAATGTAATAAAATATCCGCCAAATCAACTTTATACAACGCTTTTTGTTTAGTGTCGCGATTGTCGGCAGTAGCAATTGCCTTATTCAAAACATCAATGGCTTCGTCGGATTTATTCACATAAAACGCCAACAAATGCGCATATTTCCGAATCCACTCGGAGGTGCCGCTATGAATATCGTATTCTTCTATAAGTTTTTTAAATTCTTGCTCTAACAACTTCGCTTCTAATATTTTTACAGGAGAAGTGGAGAGCAATTCAAGATATTTTACGTCTAACAATTGAAATTTTGCCGTAGTATAATAGGGGGAAGATTCTCCTTTAGCAATGATAAAAATCAAGGCTTCTTTTGCCGTTTCATAATCTCTGTTTTGTGCTGCATTTCCCGCTAATTCCATAATAACCGCTCCATCACCTTTGGCTCTTCTATCCAACGATTTTGCAATCAACAAAGCGTCGGAAAACTCTTTATTTAATTGATACGCCCAATACAACAAAAACAGATACTCTAAATTATTCGGGTCTTTTTGAATCTCTTTTTGTAAAGCAGTTTTAAGCAATAAATAACAGATTTGCTCCTCATCTTCAATAATCAAATTTTGAAGAATGATTTGTGCTTCTGCGCGTTGTGTTGCATCACCATCTTTTACCAAGTTGAATGCTTCTTCAATAATTTTATCGGTATTTTTTAATGAAGAATACACATACACCAACTCTTTGGTGAACAGTTTAGGACTTTGTAACACTTTTCTTCCTTTCAATAAAACATCAATAGCATAATCTCTTTTTCCTTTATTTAAAAAGGCGTAATGCAAATCCCTGTATGCAACTTCCTGAGCCGGCAAATTTTTGATGGCGGCATCATATTCTTTCAATGCTTTGTTCAAATCACCCTGACGTTCATAGATATACCCTAAATCAATATCATATCTTCGTACATTAGAAAACGCCTTTTGTTGCGCTTTTACCGCCTTTTCCAGTTCTTTATAATCTTCCAGTTGCAATAAAGTAGCGTAATAATAAGAATAGATATAAGCCTCAGGTTTTTTATCAAAAATGGGTTTTAAAATCGCTTTAGCTTTTTCGTATTCCCCTTGTTGATAGTATTGAATGGCTAATTGTTCCTCTTGTGAACGCTGCGCCGAACAAGGCAAAAAGGCAAAAAGGAGAAAGGAGAAAAGGAGAAGAGATATTAAGTTTGCAGTATGCGGTATGCGGATTGTTAAATTCATTGTTTTTATCTGAGTTTGTTTTTCGGATTAAATAACGTTATAGGGGTGGGATTATTACTTTTTCCATACGAAGAGGAGCTATAAAAGCCTTCATGTTATTTTTGCGGCGTTGCTCGCGTTGAAAGTGTGTAATACCAACATGAATTATTTTTCATACTTATTGTTTGTGTGTCAATTTTTTATATATTTTTGGCGTGAAAAATAAATCATAATTATTATGTCAAAAGCAAAACAATTGTATGTAAAAGAGAGAGTTTCGGCACTACAGAAGTTATTAGTTAATCGTAGTGTAACCATAAGTAACCGTCTGAGGATGTTGATTTTAATCAAGAACAACGAAAGCAAAAACTATACCAAAACAGAACTTGGGAAATTGCTTGGCGTGAGCAGTAGTAGCGTTCAGATTTGGCGCAAATTGTATGAAACTGGCGGCATAGCTCTTCTTTTGGAAGATAAGCGCATTGGATTCAAACCCTCTTTAATATCCCAAGAAGAGCACCAACAAATTGAATCAAAGTTAAACGACCCCACCAATGGTTTAAGGAGTTATGTAGAACTACAGGATTGGATTCATCGTGAGTTTGCCAAAGAGATAAAATACAATACGTTATTAAAATATTGTGGTCGTCATTTTGGTTCAAAGTCGAAAGTAGCCCGTAAAAGCCATATAAAAAAGGATTTACAGGCAGTTGAGGATTTATAAAAAACTTCGGGCAAACCGTCTGATGAGTCTTTGCATTCATTTTTTACAGATGGGTTTTCCGAGAATTTTATCGCATGGTTGCGGCTTGAAATCTATTCGTAAGGAACGGCTATGTAATAATCAACAACTTATAATCGCAACAAGGCTTATGCCCGCAGGTTGTTTTGTGTGAATTTAAAGGTTTATCGTCCGCCCGAACCTTTGTGTAACCCCCGCCTGCGTGAAGCCGCCACCACGTTACACACTAGAATAATTTGATTTTCAATATAAAAATCAATTAGATTGACCGTGTGTTTTTTGCAAATAATCCCTTTATTTTCATTTTTATTCACTTGTAAGTCTTCTATAAAATCTAAGTTTTTTATTGCAAACCATTTGTACATGGCTTCTTTAGCACACCAATAATAATAAAGATTTTTCAAGTTATTAACATCACATGCTGCCCTTTCTTGTTCATTCATAAAACGAGCGTAAAGCGGCAAAATTCGTGGTGTAATTTCCTCAATATCAATTCCTATGGGGGTTTCTGCAAGAGCAACTGCTACGGCGTTTTTAGTATGGGAGAAAGAAATATGGTGATTTTGCAACTGCGGCTGCCCATTTTCCGTATAAGTGATACCGATTTTGTTGGTACCAAGCAACTTGGCAAGCGCCGCACGGCATGCTAATTTTTGAAGCCGAACTGTTTGCAGGTTAATGCTGTTAATTCGCATTTCATCTTCTGACCATAACTGCAGGGAGTTTAATAAATAATCTTCTGTTTCTGTAATTTTCCAAACAGCAATGGAAACATTATGAGCAATTTGCTTGTTTAATAATAACCCCATATAACTTTATGTCAATGATTAATCATTAATCACTAATCATTAACTTAATTTCCCCGCACCTTATCTTTTGCTTTAAGCAATTGTTTTTTTAAGGCTGTTATTACCTCATCGGTAGCTTCTTCAAATGTTTTTGCAGTTTTACAGGCAATTGCGTCATATCCCCGAATTTTCGCCCGAATTTCCACAGATTTATTTTCGGGTTTATCCGTATTTTCTAATTTCATCATAACATCAAAACCAATAATTCCATCATGAATTTTGGCTAATTTTTCCAATTTTTCGGAAATGAATAATTCCAGTTTTTGATCTGCTTTAAAATGCACCGTATTGATTGTAATGTTCATAAAACCTCCTTTTTTATGCTCGGGGGTGAGCTTGTTGATAAATAGATTTTAGCTTTTCAATGGAGTTGTGGGTATATATCTGAGTGGCAGCCAAACTGCTGTGTCCCAACAATTCTTTAATTGTATTGAGTTCTGCACCGCGATTAAGCAAATGCGTAGCAAATGTATGACGTATGACATGTGGGCTTCTTTTCTCAATGGTAGTAATCATATCCAAATACTTGCGTACGATATCATAGATGTTTTTAGGCGCTAATTGCTTTCCTTTAACGTTTACAAACACAAATTTATTTTGTATGGGAGTTCCAAAATTTTCAATATATACCTCAACATACTTTGTAAAAACATATTGAAATGCGTGCCCAAAAGGAATAATTCGTTCTTTGTTTCTTTTTCCCAACACTTTTACTTGATTGTTATGCAAATCTACATCAAGAAAAGTGAGCATTCTGAGTTCGGAAAGCCGTATGCCTGTGGCATAAAAAAACTCCAGCACGGTACGGTCGCGCCATCCTTCAAAATCTTCGGCAAATAAGTCGGCAGAAAATAACTTGTCCATATCTTTTTCCTCTACAAACTGCGGCAAACGTTGGCGTAGCTTAGGCGTATGCACTTGTAGTACCGGGTTGGTTTCAAAAACGCCCATTTTAATATGGTATTTGTAAAACGATTTTAATGCACTCAATTTACGGTTAATAGAGCGTGAAGATATCTTTTTTTCCATCAAAGTAATAAGCCATGTGCGGATGGTTACAGCATCTACTTTTTTCCATTCCATATCAGGAAACGCTTGTTGAAAGTAGCTCAAAAATTGCTCCAAATCATTACGATACGAAATTACCGTATGTTCCGAAGCGCGTTTTTCGAATTGAAGATAAGCAAGAAACGTGTTGACGAGAGACATTAATGTGCTAAATTCATGTAACAATCCTCAATGGTGGGGCTTATTTGTTTGATTATTATTTTTTTGCACGCAGATGACGCAGATTCAACAGATTTACGCAGATTAATCATCTCATCATCACATCGTCTCATCATCTCATCATTCACCGTTACATGCAACGTATCCCCAAATGCAAAACACGTTTTTACCATAGGATTTTTTCGCAATGCTAACAATATTTGATACATATCATTCCCTTCAACAGAGTAAAGAGGTTCGGTAAAGTTTGCGATAATATTTTGCGGGGTATCAATACTAATGAATTCACCTTTATCAATCAATGCAATCCTATCGCACAGGCTCGCCTCGTCCATATAGGGAGTGGAAACTAAAATGGTGATATCTTGTTCTTTTAAACGCCGCAACATCCCCCAAAACTCTTTACGAGATACCGGATCTACTCCGGTGGTGGGTTCATCTAAAAACAGTACTTTCGGCTTATGAATCAAAGCACAACTCAATGCTAACTTTTGCTTCATTCCCCCCGAAAGCGCACCGGCTTTTCTGTTTTCAAACGGCTCTATTTGTTGGTAAATATCTTTAATGAGGTGATAATTCTCTTCAACAGTAGTATTAAATAAGGTGGCAAAAAAATTAAGATTCTCTTTCACAGATAAATCCATGTACAAAGAAAACTTTCCCGGCATATATCCCGAAATATCGCGAATCTTTTGCCAATCGGTGATGATGTCGTAATTTTCGATAGATACAATGGTTCGAGATTCTTCGCTTCGCTCGGAGTGACAATCATCTTTAATATCGGGTAAAAGCAATGTGGTTAAAATACGAAACAGGGTGGTTTTGCCGGCGCCGTCTGGACCAATAATGCCAAAAATTTCTCCTTTGAATACCTCAAAATTGATGTTCTTTAATGCTTGAACACCTTGTAATTTCGGTTTTATTCCACGAATTTTTCGATAAATTTTTACCGGTGGCGGCACAAATTTTTGAATAAAATAAGTTTTTGATAAGTTTTTTACAATTACCGATTTAGAATTCTGATGATTTTGATTAGACATGATTTTCTTTGATTTTGAAAATTCAAAGCTCAATTATAAATAAATTGAGACTGGCTAAGTTTTCTGTTTCTGCTTCTTCGCTGCCGGAAACAACACATTATTAAGAATAAGCCTATATCCGGGTGAATTGGGATGTAAATTCAAATCGGTAGGCGGATCACCCACAAAGTGCTGATAATCTTCCGGAGA